>Ga0268298_10000178_pt1 | contig 80711 bp, 80 predicted proteins | sample WWTPWeurt_MetaG_FD_194462 | JGI IMG/M metagenome (GOLD analysis project Ga0268298, IMG submission 194462) | Activated sludge microbial communities from WWTP in Nijmegen, Gelderland, Netherland - WWTP Weurt | ecosystem: Engineered > WWTP > Aerobic digester > Activated sludge | place...
CAGCTAACGAAAGTAGCTCGGGTGTTGGAAATGCCTTAAAAAGTTGCGGTGTGATTTGATTTACACGCTTATCAGTACACTGCGCCGAAAGTATAACAGCTACTAATAGCTCATAGGGAGAACCATACTGCAATTCGGTTTCAGCTTGTGGTTGATGTTTACTAAAATAATCAATTACCTTTTCGAATCGCTGTTTTTGCGTAAGCTTCATACTTGTATTCTCTAATTCTGTAAATATCATTAAAAATATCAACTACGAACTTTTAAGCCGCACATTGAAATAAATAATCTTCCAGAAATCTGGATTACAAGTAGTTATATGCTTTTAATTAACACCGAATAGTACTGATGCATTAACAGGAGTGCTTCTACCACATTAAGAAATGCTGCACTTCTAACTAAAAGTATAAATCCAATCTATTAATTCAACAACAATTCAATGTGCTTTATAGTTTTGGAAGGTACAATACTCAATGCTTTTGAGTAATTTAAAAGGGCTTCAATAATTTCATCTGAAGGCTCAGGTATCCTTTCGGCGTTCACATTATTTAATTTAGAAGTGGAAAGTTTAACTTTTTTGAATGTAGAGGTTTTGTTCATATATTTTCGTTTAGTTATTCATTTAACGAAGATGTAATTTGAATATTGTGTAAGGTCAAAAAAAAATCACTGTTAAGCGTTAACAGTGATTTTTTTTGATTCAATAAGACGTTTTATGAAAGTATCACTTTGTTTTCGTGCATGAGTTTGCGCAAACTTAATATAGCATAACGCATACGTCCCAAAGCTGTGTTTATACTGATGTTTAGCTTAACAGCTATTTCTTTAAAGCTAAGTTCTTCATAATGCCTCAAAATCACAATTTGCTTTTGATCCGGAGGCAATGCATCAATCATCCGAATTAGGTCAAGATGAATTTGCTTTTTTATAAGCTTGTCTTCAATATTGGAAACTTTTAAGTTTAGTGTATCAAATATATTGTATTCGTTACCACCACTTACCGTTTTCATTTTTTTGGAATCTCTAAAATGGTCCATTACCAAATTACGAGCAATGCGCAATATCCATTGCACAAACTTGCCTTCTTCTTTGTACCCTTCTTTTTTTAAGCTATTAATTACTTTAATAAAGGTATCCTGAAAAATATCTTCAGCCAGTTCACGGTTCTGAACTTTTTGCCAAATCATGGTATAAACACTTTTTTTATGGCGCGTTATTAAATGTCCTAAAGAAGCCTCATGGCCACTAAGATACAAGTTGATAAGCTCGCTGTCGCTAAGTTGTGAAGTGTGCATAGAAACCTCCTTTTTTAAATGAATAATTAAACTAAAAAAGTAGAAATTTTTCTATAAGAGGTTTCGTTTGGTTAGAGGTTAATATCTGTTAAAATTAAAGTGCTAACGCAGCAATTTTTTATTTATTGTGCGAATGCAAAAAAATATTTTTTTAGTAATTCAAATATAAACATTAATTCGACCGAAACAAATTTTATTTTTACGCTTGTTTCTAAAACAGTTATACGAAACCTATGACACAAAGTTCGGAATTACTGATCGAGTTAGTAAAAGTTAAAATGCCTTTTGGACGTTATAAAGAAACTGTGTTGTGTAATTTACCAATTAGTTATCTCGAGTGGTTTAATCGAAAAGGATTTCCGGATGGTAAATTAGGGATGCTTTTGCAAACCATGTACGAAATAAAGTTAAATGGTTTAACACATCTGTTAGAGCCATTAAAGAAATTTTAAAATACATTCGTGCTTGAAATTTCATTTTAAAACTTACACGATGTCACATCGAATACTTCAAATCATTTTCTTTTTGTTTTCCTACACACAGTTCGCAGCTTTTGCTCAAGAATCAAACGAGGAAACCTATAACGAAGAAGAAGCCACTGTTAAAGCCAAGCGATTTCATGCAGGAATATACATAGGTAGCTATTTTGCCAATAATAAAACGGCATACGTGTACGATGGCTATGGCTTTGACCTGGGTGGCCAAAGGAATACTTTTTACAACAGCTTTATGTACACTAAAATTGTGAATCAATACGGTGGGTATAATGGCCAGCAGGATTTTATTGCCGAAGCACTTGGGGTGCAGCACGGCGATTGGACATTTACCGAAAGTGACATGCCGGTAAATATGCGCTATAATATTGCATTTAATGTTGGATTAAACGGACGTTTCAGTGTTCGCGACAATGGTGCTATTATTATAAATGCAAATGCCTCTAAACTTACAGCAGCCGGAAATTTTACCATTACAACAAATCCAAGGGTAAACAGTAATAATTTACAAAAAACCGTCAATACATTTGCAATAAACGGGGGCGAGCAACGATTGGCAATTCAAGTGGGATATCAGCATTTAACTGGTGAAGCCGATGAAAAAATAAATTTTATTGTGGAAGGTGGATTAAATGCAACATTTGCAAAGTTCGATAAAAATGCCATTCAAATTAATTCGCTCACCATTGATCTTACTACCTATTACGATCCTAATTTACCCAATGCAACTGCTGCTTCCAGACGTCCGGGTGGCATAGGTTTTGGCGCCTTTGCAGGGATTGGGCTTAACTTTAATGTAAATGCGAAGACTAAGATTCAGTTGTTGTATTCTCCAACTTACGAGCAAATTAAGGTAGAAGTAAATCCACCACCCCGTTTGCAAAACGCAATAGGTTTGCGTTTGTTTTATGGATTATGATTGATTTAATTTAATAGTTTCGTTTGCAACATAGTTTCTAAGTTCTTCAAAAAAGAGCTCAAACTCATTTTTGAAATCTGCATAGTGTTCAATCATACTTTCAACAGCTGTTTCCATTTTTGAATCAAAAGGAGTTCTTTTCGACATTCCTGTTAGCGTGCGCTTGATACCTTCAATTTGCGCGTAATTAACCAGCCAGTTTTGTTTACTCATGTAGTCAAACATATAACTTGTTTTTTCGGGCAGATGTATTTTGTTTTCTTCCAAAATACGATAGCAGTTTGCTGCAAACGAAGTTAAACTTACAGTTGAATAGTTGTTCCAATTTGCTGCTAAATAATGATCGTAAAAAATATCTACAATTACCGGTGAAAAATGGCGGTATTCATCCCACAAGCGCTTACAACTTTGTAAAACAATGGTATGAGTATCAGTAAACGTATCGATTCGCCGATGTAAAATAATTCCCTTTTGTATTCCAACCGGATATTTTTCATGTGCTTTTCCTTTAACTGAATCTGCTATGAAATTTCCAATTAGTAATTCAGTATTATCTCCAGATAAATATAAATGCGCTAAAAAATTCATAGGGATAATTAATTTGATAACACCACAAATTCAGTTCTGCGGTTTTTTGCTTTACCATCTTCATTGGCATTATTGGCAATTGGTTTTGTACCGCCAAAACCTTTGTAGCTCATGCGTGCTTTAGAAATGCCTAGTTGTTGCAAAACATCATAAATGGTAAAAGCCCTGTCGGTACTAAGTGCTAAATTGGTTGTTGGTGAACCGGCATTATCGGTATGTCCATGTATTTCAAGTTTAATGCTCGGATTATCCTTTAAGTAAGTTGCAAACTCTTCTAAAATAAATTTACTTTCAGGAGTTAAGTCGGCCGAATTTGATTTATAATTAATGTTGTTGATTTTATAGGTACTACCAACACGTATCGAATCGATTGACAAGTTAAGTTTTTGCGGTTTGCCAATCACAGAATCAGCGCTATGAATAATTTGTGAAGTAAACGAGGAGCCTGGATTTTTTACCGTAAGCAATACATCTTCATTGTTTTTAATGGTCACAACAACTGCGTATGTTCCGCTAACAGAATCAACCGGAATTGTAGTTATTTTTTTTGTATCGAGATTTTTAATTTCAATTTTTGCCTTCGCTAAATTGGCGCTCGATTCGTCTTTAATTTCACCTTTAATAAACAGTATTTTTTCTGGTCGTGCTTCCTTGTATAATTCAAACGAAAAAACATCGTATCCCCCAGCTCCCTTACCTTTCAATTGATTTGATGAAAAATATCCCAGTTTGCCATCCGTACTCACAAAAAAGCCAAGCTCATCCTTGTCGGTATTTATTGGATATCCAATATTTTTAGGTAGTTGCCAATTAAAAGTAGCCATATCTAGTTTGGTGTAAAAAATATCAAATCCTCCTAACCCTGGCTGTCCATCGCTTGAAAAATAAAGGGTTTGACTATCACTATGTATAAATGGCGACTTTTCATTTCCATCTGTGTTGACCGGTGCACCAAGATTTTGAGCCGGCAACCAATCGCCGGCATCGTTTTTTTCACTCTTGTAAATATCCATTCCTTTGCTATCGGCACGCGCACTTGAAAAATACAATATTCGCCCATCCGAAGACAAGGTAGGCTGCGATTCCCAGCCATCCGGTGTATTTACATTTGGTCCCAGGTTTACCAATTCGGTCCATTTTCCATCAACTAAATCCGAACTAAAAATATCGCAATTCATGGAACCTCGTTTATCGGGTTTACACATTGTAATATACATATGCTTATTATCGAGCGAAAAAGTAGTACCACCATAATTATCACCGATATTAAATGGGGGAGGAAGCGCTTCAACTGAAGTGTAGCCATCGGCAGCTTTTGTTGCAAATTCAAATTCTTCAACCTGGTGAGGAGTTAATTCATTTTTGCCCTGTTTCATAAAGCGTTTTGTAAAATAAATTTGTTCATTGTCGGGCGACATCATGGCCAAAAATTCATCCTCATACGTGCAAATTCCTTTTACAGCTTTTGGATCAAAGGGAACGGGATTCTTAAAAACAGACGCAAAAAATTTCGCTTCCTTCAGTATTTTACTAGCTTTGGTATAGTCCTCATCCTTTTTTGTACTTTCATCGTAGGTCAAAAATTTTTCCATGTGCTTGCCTGCTTCCTCGTATTTTTCGGCACCATATGCGATTAATCCTAAATAAAAATAAGCATACGGATTTACATCAGGACAAAGTTCCACTGCTTTTGAAAAATATTTTTGAGCTGGGGCAAATGAAGTTCCATCACCTTTGGCAATAGTTACAGCACAATTCCCTAATGCATTTAATGCTTCTGCATATTCAGGAACTTCTTCAACTGCTTTAAGTAAAAATTCTTTTCGCTCTTTGAAATCGTATTTTTTTTTGTCTATTCCTTTCTCAAAAAGCTTTTCAGCTTTAGGGTTGTTTATTGATGAACATACTTGCTTTTCATCTTGGGCAGGTACTTTTAAAAAATGAAATAGAAGGGCAAGCAAGAAAATTTTTCTTATCATATTCACTAGATTAAAGATCAAAAAAAGAAGTAATTGGTAGGAATCTCTGAATAATTTGTTGCCATTTTATTTTCCAAACAATCCTTTTAGTTTGTCTTTCGCTTCTTTTTTAGCGCGCTCTTCAGCTTCCTTTTTCAGTCGGTCGGCTTCAGCTTTAGCCTTAGCTTCAGCTTCCTTTTTTTGACGATCAAATTCGGCTTGTGCTTTAGATTTTTGAGCTTCCAATTCAGCTTCGGCTTTCGCTTTCAATTTTTCGGCTTCGGCTTTAGCCTGATTTTCCAATTCTGCTTTTTTCTTATCCAATTCGGCTTTAGCCTGATCTTTTAAATTGTCTATCATTCCTCCGGCTGTATTTTTAAGGCCGGTTTTTATTATCGGTTTACTTACTGTTCCTCCCACTAACACAGCGAGAGCAACACGTTCGCCTGCACTTAAATTCGCCCCTTTTGAATTTGCTTGCGAAATCAAACCATCTACAACAGCATTTGCCTGACTTCCAAATTCACTGCGTGGAATATCAAAATTCATGGTATAGTCAATACTTTCGTCAAAGCCATTTGATCCCGCAATGGTAAGTTTGCTTGATGCCAATTTTACATCAAACGGATCAATGTTTACTCGTCCATCTTTAAACTTAAACGATAAATTGGTATTGCTTAAATCCAGACGTTTATACTTTTCCATTTTAATTGCATCGGCCACTTTGTTTATAGGTTCGAAGCCGGAAATTACTACATTTTTAGTTTGAAGTTTTCCATAACCACTTAGCGATTTCAAATCAATATTTAATTGATTATCCATGGCAGCAGCCAGTTGCACGTTGGCCGAAAATTTACCAGTACCATATTTTGCAATTGGCGCAAGCTTTTCAATGGTATTAAACGTTTTGTAAGTTTTTGGTAAGTCCCAATCAGTAATCGATAAATCGAAATCCATGAGTGGTTTTTTCAAATTAGCTGTATTGTAAAATCCATTCATTAATAAACTTCCATCCAAAAGATTCATCTTCATATTTTCCATACTAGCAATTGCATCTTTTACTTTAATTGTTCCCGAAACAGCATCCAACTGCATGTTGTCGTACAATACTTTTGCAAGTACAGCATTTATAGTAAAATCAAGGTTCGATGGTACTTCAATCATTTCAGATGCCGCTGTATCAGCTGTACTTGTCGATTCTTCGGGACCCATTAATTCATTCAAATCTAGAAAGGTACTTTGAAAATTGAAACGACCTTTTAGCATATCATCTTTCAATGCGTAAGCAATAAAATTTTCCATACTTCCATTAGCACGTAAATCGCTTTTGCCAAGCAAAGCATCAAATTGAGCCAGTTCAACTTGCTGTGGTGTAAAGTTTAAAACAGCATTTTTTATGTTAATGCCATATGGAGTATCCTTGCTTTTGTAATCCATGTCCTGAACCGAAAGTTGCCCTTTTGCTGTAAAGTTTTCGTATTGCTTTTTTTCGATACTGCTCATTTTACCTTTCAAGGCAATATCCGCAATGAGCGTCCCACTTAGTTTTTGATCGGATTCAAGAGGAATAAATTCTTTCACTGAATTCAAAACAACTTTTCCTTTTATTTCCCCATCAATAGTTGGATCACTCACTGGTGTTGCAATGTGCATGCGCATATCAACAGGATTTTCAGCCATTTCAACATGAAACTTATTGATATCAATGAGGGTATGGTCAGGTACACCATCTTTGTTTTTAATGTTCACATCAACCCAAATATTGTTTACTGATTTTGGTAAACTAGGATACTTGAACATAGCGTTATCAATGTTTATTTTAACAGCAAATGCAGGCATTGTTTTTTCTGAATAAATACCTTTTACAAATCCGTCAAAGGCAAGTTTTCCGGAAGTTTTGACATTCGCAAAATCTTGGGTATATGTACCCGGAATTAAAGAAAGAAAGGATTTGAAATCAGCTTTTTTTGCATTGAACTTTAAATCCATATCCATGTCTTCTTTAGGCATGGCGAAATATCCGTCTAGTCCAAAAGTTAAATCATTAAAACTAAATTCATTGTTTTTTAACGTGAATTTAAATTGAGGCATGTTGGCATCAAAATCAGCCAGAATTCTTGTTTTAACTTTGCTTAAATAATTGATTCCTCCATAATTCATCGTAAAAGAGGCTATATCAGTACTAGTTGAAAGCATAAATTCATCAGCAGTAAAATCACCGGATAGCTGATGATTTAAATTTTTCAATTCGGTTGAAAATCCCATATCCGCATCATTGTAAGTAATTGTTCCTTCAATGATTTGAAAATTTTTCAAGCTCATTTTAAAAGGAGCTGATTCTCCTGTCTCAGCGACAGCAGTAGAATCAGATTTTGTAATGTCCCAATTGGCCTTCCCGCCCTTTAAAACAATTGCTTTAATTGATGGATGGTCAAGCACAATGCTGTTAATCTTATATTGACTACCACTTATAACACTCATCAAATTCACATTCAACAATAGTTTATCTGTTTTGATTAAGGTATCACCTTCAAACTCTTTAATACCGGCAATGCTCAACTTGTTTAATGTAAATTTGAAGTCAGGAAAACTACTAATTAGCGTCAAATCAAATTCCCCAAAATCTAATTTTGCATTTAAATTTTTATTAGCTTCTTCCTTAATTTTTGCTATAATTTTATCTTTAAAAATAATTGGCAAAAGCAGCATAACGGCAAGAAGCAGGAGTACAACAATACCTGAAATTTTAATAAATTTTTTCATTGAAAAGATGATTCGTTAGAAGGATTGGTAGAATTAAAATTAAGTTCTGAGTTAAATTGATTCTTGAAATTTGATGAATACTGGATGCGAAATTACCAAAGTTTTAGCTAACCTGCACCAATCAATTGGCAATGTTTGTTAATCGTAATAACAATACATTAATTAACTTTGATGCATGGTACAATCAGCTATCAAACAAGTAAAAATAAAACGCATAACCCAATCTGAAACTGAAATTATCGAAGATAGCGTGGCTGTTGAGGAACCACTCGAAATACAATTAGTATACGGAGTGGAGAATCAACGCTTGAGTACTCCGATATCGGTAACCATGCGCACACCCGGCAATGACGTAGAGTTGGCTTTAGGGTTTTTAGTTACTGAAGGTATTTTAAAAAGTATCAATGAAGTTGAAGAGGCAAAACAAAATAGCTTTGACCAAAATAAAGTTTTGGTGACCTTGAAAACTCATGTTCAGCCTGAATTAAAAAAATTAGAGCGAAATTTTTATACCAGTTCTAGTTGTGGTGTTTGTGGTAAATCATCTATCGAAGCAGTAACCATTGCTTGTGAAAGGCTGCCCAATGATACTATTTTGATAGGATCAGATAGTATTAAACAACTGGCTCAGACAATTCGAAATGAACAAAACCTTTTTAGCAGTACAGGTGGAATTCATGCTTCGGCTTTAGTTGATTTGAATGGAAATTTTCTTTTTTTGCGAGAAGATGTTGGCCGCCACAATGCCTTAGATAAATTAATTGGCTATGCTTTACTTAAGAATATGTTGCCATTGAATCAACACATTTTAGTGCTTAGTGGTAGAGCTAGTTTTGAACTTTTGCAAAAGTCTGCAATAGCTGGGATTAAGATAGTTGTGGCTATTGGAGCTCCTTCCAGTCTTGCTATTCAATTGGCACATGACTTTAATATTACCTTAATAGGATTCGTAAAAGCCGAACGATTCAATATTTACAGCGGTGAACAGCGTATTATAAGCTAAAAGAGAGAAATCATATTCAACCATACACATTTGCAAGTATTGTATGAAAAGGCTGTTTATATTTGCAGCTCATTTATACTATATGGAAAACAATAAATACGATATAATTATTGTAGGAGGGGGAATCGTTGGCTTAGCGGCCGCTTATAAAATTAATACACGATTTCCATTAAAGCGAATTTTAGTGCTCGAAAAGGAAAACGAAGTAGCAGCGCACCAAACCGGACATAATTCAGGAGTTATACATTCGGGTATTTATTATAAACCTGGTAGTTACAAGGCAAAAAATTGTGTTGATGGACGACGAGAACTCGTAATGTTTGCCAAAGAGCATAAAATAGCACATGACATTTGCGGAAAAATTATTGTCGCTACAGAGCAAAGCGAATTGGCACACATGAATAAAGTGTATAATAATGGAATTGCCAATGATGTGGAAGGGCTTGAAATAATTGATGCTAAAAGAATTAAAGAAATTGAGCCTTATTGCGAAGGCATTTCCGGAATTTGGGTTCCCTGTACAGGAATCATTGATTATGCCGATGTTTCAAGAAAATATACCGAATTAATACGTGAAAAATTTGCTGGAAGTAAAGTACTAACAGGACATGAAGTTACTGCTTTTGAAAAGCATACTGATAGCACAACAGTTGTAACACCAAAAGGAAATTTTTCCGGTAAATACATCATTACTTGTGCAGGTTTACAAAGTGATCGAATTGCAAAAAAGGAAGGTACTAAGTCTGATGCAGCCATTGTGGGATTTAGAGGTGATTATTATGACCTTTCCGAGAAGGGTATGAAGAAGGTAAAGAATTTAATTTATCCAGTTCCTAATCCGCAATTCCCTTTCTTAGGCGTACATTTTACACGTATGATACACGGAGGCACTGAGTGTGGACCAAATGCTGTTTTTGTATTTAAACGTGAAGGTTATGGAAAAACTGATTTTTCGTTGAAAGATACAGTCGATGCATTTACATTTGGTGGTACTTGGAAATTTTTCAAAAAACATTGGCGCTTTGGTTTAGATGAATACAAGGGAGCATTTTCTAAGAAATTATTTTTAAAACGATTGCATAAATTGATTCCATCTTTAGAAATGGATGATTTGGTTCCAGGCCGTGCAGGTGTAAGAGCAATGGCTTTAGCACCAGAAGGCGAGATGATTGATGATTTTAAAATTGAAAAAAACGGAAATGCCATTCATGTACTTAATGCTCCTTCTCCTGCAGCCACTGCATCATTAGCTATTGGAAGTGCAATTGAACAGATGGCAACCGAGTATTTTAATTTAAATTAAGTCCCTACTAGTGCAATTTCGAACAGCATTTAGTTGAGTTGAAGCAAATTTATTTTGCATTGTAAATTTCTCGAATACAAGCAAAAATCACCTCTTGCTGTTAATGAAAGAGCATAAAAAGTGAATTTGAATATGTGTTCATCGGGCCGGAATTAGCCTTACTACCGAACTTCTGATTTACTGTTTAACTCAGTAGGTCTAAATTTTCTGGAATTCGCTACAGGGTTAGCGTACAGTTCAAGAAATAGTTTTTGTAAAGTAGCATTATCTCCTTGCACCAGCTTTAGTTTTTCTTGCATGTAATGAATAAAATAATCATGCTGTTCAACTGTATACTGCGATTTATTATCGTTTACAGTATTTAGCAAGTCAAATGCGATATAATTTGTTGGAAAAAGTTGATAGCCACCACTAATTTCAGCATCCATATAATTGTTGAGCGCTTTCATATTATCAGAAGCTTGTGCTATTTGAGGTAAGGCTCTGTTTAAAGGTTGACCCAATTGAAGATGCACGCGACCTTTATTTTCGGTTACTCCAGCTAAAATGCTCCTTACATCTTCATCAGCACTTTTAGTATAATTACCTTGCATCGAAAGATAATTTTCTCTTACTTTTAATATGTCACAAGGCTCAAACTCATATGAAATACTTACCGGAACTATGTTCAGCTCAGCAAAGCTTTCTTCAAAATTTTCGGGTTTACTCACTTGCAACATTTTTAAAAGACCTACCTGTGTTTCATCCCAACCGTTTTTTGTTCGTCCGTTTCGTTGTGCAATCCAGGTAGATTGCTTTTTACTAGTAATTGCAAAACGCATATAATTTGAAAGCCGAATACTGTTATCATAAATTTCACGCCGATTACCGGTTCGATAAACAGTAAACATCTTATTTACTTTGCCAATATCAATCAAAAATTGATTGACCATTAAATTATTGCCGAAAGTAATTTCACTAGTATCGTGTCCATGTTCAACCAATAATATTTGTAAAATACCAGAGTCTAAAAAAATGTCGCGGTGATTGGAAATAAAGGTATATGCTACATTCGGCGCAATGTTTTCAAAACCTCCTGAACTTAATCCTGCACTTGATTGGGATAATATATTTCGAATTGCCCGATGCATTATTTTCAATTGAAAATCGCTGGTTGAATTGAAATTGGGAAAATCTGCTACTATTTTTTTTCGATCACCTTCAGAAAAGAGGTATTGAAGTGCAGCATGAAAAGTAGGATGATCCTTTATTCGATTCCAAGCAGAAGCAAATTCTTCGGCAGAATAAGGGCGTATATCTTCAAAGTCAAAATAATTAAACATAAAGTAGAAAGGCAGTTGAAAGTGAAGATAATAAATCTTTTGAAATCAAAAACAAATGCAAAATATGCTTTGTTTTAAAATGGTGCTATCCGCTTAGATTATTGAGTTAAATCAATTTCTTCATAACCCGGATAGTTTTTACTGTTGAAAGCAAAAACGGTATCATCTACTTTGGAATTGGTAACAAATTTCTTCACGTTATAGGTCATGTCATTACCATCTTTCCCTAAAATTTTAATCGATACAATTTGCTTTTTAACTTTATCTATCGTTAGCATTACGGTATGAAAATTTCTTTTTTTAGCTTCTGTTGGAAATAATTTTATTACCTGGTGTATAGCGCCTGACTTTTGTTTTTCTTCTTTTACAAACTGGTACTTAAATCCGTTTTCATACATCGTAAATATGTTACTTGGATTTATATCTTCACTTGATTTTCCACCAACATTCGTAGCTACATTTTTTTGTATTTCTTTCGCATCTTTTAAGATGGTATAGCTGAATTTAGTGTCATTTAATATAATTTGATTGGCAATTTCGAGACGATATTTTTTCCCTTTAATAGTAATCTTTCCTTCCTGTGTTTCAGTTGTTTTCTCTGTTTTATTTTCAATGGTGTATGAGAAATTGGCAATTATTGATGTAAATGCTTTAGTTTTTGCACTTAATTCATCCAAAATTTTCTTTGCTTTTTCATCAATCTGTGCACTTGCAGTAAATGCAGAAGAAAGCAAAAGAATTGCAGTAATAACAAGGGTGATTTTTTTTAACATAGGAAAAAGAGTGTAATTCGATTTATGTACATTAACTACTACCGGTTTTTTAAATACGAAATTTAGATTCGCAAAATAAAAACGCGAAGTTAAGGATTCAATAATTGTTCCAAACTATTTTCATCACGAATTAATACCTGACGAGCCTTACTTCCTTCAAATGGTCCAATTACACCTGCAGCTTCAAGTTGGTCTATAATTCGCCCGGCTCGGTTATAGCCTAGCTTTAAACGTCGTTGAATAAGTGAGGTACTTCCTTGTTGATGCTGCACTATTAGTTTTGCAGCTTCAGCAAATAAAGCATCTCGCTCCGATGGGTCAAAATCTTCGTTTCCGCCGGTGGCTGTTTCATCAATGTATTCAGGTAACAAAAAGGCATCCGGATAACCACGCTGTGAACCAATAAATTCGGTTATTTTATCCACTTCAGGAGTATCCACAAATGCACATTGTATACGAATTAAGTCATTTCCGGTACTTAATAACATATCACCGCGACCAATTAACTGGTCAGCACCTCCTGAATCAAGAATGGTACGGCTATCAATTTTGGAACTTACCCTAAAAGCAATACGTGCAGGGAAGTTGGCCTTAATTGTACCTGTTATAATATTTACGGATGGACGTTGGGTTGCAATGATTAAGTGTATACCAATTGCTCTGGCTAGTTGCGCAAGACGTGCAATCGGAGTTTCAACTTCTTTTCCTGCTGTCATAATTAAATCAGCAAACTCATCAACAACTAAAACTATATATGGCAAAAATTTATGTCCATTGGTTGGAAGTAGTTTTCGAGAAATAAATTTTGCATTATATTCCTTTAAATTTCTAACTGCTGCATCTTTCAATAAATCATAGCGCTGATCCATCTCAATGCAAAGTGAATTTAAAGTATTAATTACTTTTTTGGTATCGGTAATTATCGATTCTGCAGAGTCAGGAAGCTTAGCAAGATAATGGCGTTCAATTGTATTGAATAGTGTTAACTCTACTTTTTTGGGATCAACCAGCACAAATTTCAACTGTGAAGGATGTTTTTTGTAAAGCAATGAAACCAATATAGCATTTAAACCTACCGATTTTCCTTGTCCGGTAGCTCCGGCCATAAGTAAGTGTGGCATTTTTGCTAAATCAGTTATAAATATATCATTGCTGATAGTTTTTCCCAGCGCTATTGGTAAATCGAATGTGCTGTTTTTAAACTTATCCGAATCAATAATGGAGCGCATCGAAACCGTTTCGGGCTTTTGATTCGGTACTTCAATACCAATAGTACCTTTGCCGGGAATAGGTGCAATAATACGAATACCAAGTGCTGACAAGCTGAGAGCAATATCGTCTTCCAGATTTTTAATTTTCGAAATACGTACACCTGCTGCCGGAATTATTTCATATAAAGTAACTGTTGGGCCAATGGTTGCTTTAATTTTTTCAATATCAATGCTGTAATTTTTAAGCGTTTCAAGAATTTTATTTTTATTGGCTTGAAGCTCTTCATTGTTGATCGTGATGGTATCGCTACCATGTTTTTCAAGCAATTCTACAGGCGGAAACTGAAAAGAAGAAAGCTCTAAAGTCGGGTCATAGTCTTCCAAAGGAAGCTCTGCTATTATGGATTCGGCTGTAATTTCATCAGTAACAGTAATTGGCTTTTCCTCCAAAACAAAAGGAACATTATCAATTGAAGTTTCAATGGTAGGACTTGTTTCAGGCACAACTACTTCCATCGTTAATTCTTCAACTACCTGTTTTTGTTGCGATGTAGCAGTCAAACTGGCATTCTCATCGAGACTTAATTCCAGAAAATCTTTATTCGGTACATCAGTAACTTCCGGTATTAATCCTGTTGATGAAAACGTAAATTCGGTTTCAATTTTTGGTGCATTCTTTTTACTTTTTATACGTTCAACAATGTTTTTATGCACATTAATCGGTTCAGTTTCAGCTTCAGTTTCAGGTAGATTGTTTTTTATTTCAGTGGCAATTTTTGGTTCATTGTTAGCCGTTTCAACCGATTTAACTTTTGGCGAAAAAGTTAAGTTATTACTTACAATTAAAAAGGCAATAGCACAGGCAACAATAAATAACCCGGCTCCAATTGTTCCCAAAATCCCACTTAACCATAAATTGCTGAAATATCCAAAACTACCTCCCAAATAAAGATAGGAAGGGTTAGTAAATATAAATGAACAGGTTACTGAAATCCATAGCAAAGCAAAAAACGAAATGCGCAAAGATTTACGAAAAGGCAGTATTTTCCTTTTTAGTAAAATGCGAATACCGGCTAGAAAAAATACATAACAAAAAATAAATGAGGATATTCCAAACCAGTTATAGATAAATTGATGTGAAACAATTGCTCCCATTTTTCCTAACCAATTTTCTACCTTTAGTTGGTTATCGGTAAGCAATTGCCACCAGGATCCCATCACCTTATCCTGATCGTTTTTCCAGGTAAAAATATAGGATAGTTGCGCTATAAATAGATACAATGAAAATAATAAAAACACCAATCCGGTTACCCGATGTGTGCGTTCATCCTTTAAGAACCGTACAAACGATTTTAAAGGAGAGGAAGTTGAAGTAGTTGGAACAGCTTCCTCCTTTTTTAGCTTCTTTGTTTTTTTAATTTCACTATTTTCCTCCTGAGCAACAGGGGAGTTTTTGGCTGCTTTTTCTTTCGCTTCTGCCATTGTGGTATGTTACTTTTTAATTGAATAAAAGTGCAGAATATTTTTTGCTTTCTTGAAAAGAATAGATTTTGTTTTCAACAGTCTGAATTTAATAACGTGGAATAAACCAGATTAGTATAAACAAAAAGGCACATCACTGATGGATGTGCCTTTTTGCATGTATTCTAAACCAATCAATTCATGTCTTCAAACATTTTATCCATTTCTTCAATCGTTATTATTTTAAAATCAGGTGTAAGCTCGAAGTGACCTTCTTCAATTTCTTTTTTTATAACATTTTTAGCAGTTAAAATCATATCTACACCATATTTTTGAATTCTGAATTCCATTAAAACTCCTTTTATTTCTCTAAAGGGAGAACTCCAATTTGGAGTTTCAATATTTATATCATTTGTATAATATACATCAAAATCAGGTAATGTATCAGACTCAAAATCAACAAATGCTTTAAGGCAATTATAACCTGCAATGGTTTTTTTATCAGGCAAAAACGTTATTTTTCTTTTAGGCTCCTTCTGAATCATTTTCTCAACTCCAACTGTATCTAAGATTACAGCATATTTTTTACCCATTACGGTAAGGGTTTGTGTAACTTGTTTCTTATTTAAATTAGCAATTAAGGAGGTAGTAACAATGCCCATGCTTATTTCTAAATCAACGCTCGCTTCATTGTTTTTAAAATTATAGTTGATAGTAGCCGGCAATAGACTCGTCATAAAATTATCTTTTTTGGTAGGAGGGTAGCTAACAGCATATTCAATTGTTCCTTCTGATATTTTGCCGGTTGTAAATGAGTTGCACCCAATGAGCATAATAAGTAGTGCCAATATGGTTAAAATAGAAATGTAAAGAATTCGAAACTTCATGTAATTGATTTATTAGCGTAATGTCTTCAACCTTACTTCTATCAGCATTCAGAATTCAATACTAGGAAGAAAATAATCAGCTAAGTTTGCCAGTCGATGAAAGTTTTAAACAGACCTTTTAACAATTAAAAAGTGCTGATTAATTCAAGGTTTTACAAAATCGACTAAGTCCGTTTTGGGTGCATTCTTCAAATCCCATCACTTTTAAAAATCTAAGGTGTTGCTTGTTTTGCATACCCTCGTAAACAATTTTTTTAATTCCTTTTGATCGTAAAAATTCTTTTTCACGTTCAAAAATAAAGCGACCAACTTTATAATCGCGGTAGTGTTTCACAGTATAGTTGAGCTTAACTTTAGCTTCTCCCTGTTCATCAATTGTCGCTACAAATACATTGGCTATCACTAAATCCCGCAATACAACAAAGGAAAGTTTGTTTTCTTCCTTGCTAAATTTGAAGCCTGGAAAAAACAACTCAATATCGGATGCATAAAATTCAACAAAGCGTTGTACCAATATTCCTTCCGACTCAAAGGGAAGCAATTCAAAGGTTTCTTTGCTTTTCAAAAGAACTAGTAATTGATACAGGTTTATAAAGAATAAAATACTGTTTGCCAGCATCACCGGAAAGGCATCTATCAAAAAACCATAAGTGATAAATAGTAAACAACCGGCAATGTTGAGCCAGCGAAAGCGGAGTGCATTACTCACTATAAGTGAATAAGCTAAAAATGCAGATGCTAAATATCCAATTGCAACAATCATAACATTGAAAAGTAAACCTAGTAGCCTAAAATTTTAAGCATCGATTTATAACTTTGTTCCTTCGCAAAAAGTCGGGTAATTAGCTCACCGTTTTCATCCAAATCAACTATTACATGCTTAGGTGCAGGAATTAGGCAATGTTGAATTCCTCCGTAGCCGCCAATTGATTCCTGGTAAGCGCCGGTATGGAAAAAGCCAAGGTATTGTGTATTTTTCTTTTCAAGCTTGGGTAAAAAAATCTGATTTACATTTGATTCGGCATTGTAATAATCATCGCCATCACAAGTGAGTCCACCTAAGTTAACGCGCTCATAATCCTTATCCCAATTATTAATTGCCAATAAAATAAAGCGTTGTTTTATACCCCAAGTATCAGGAAGGGTGGTGATAAACGAACTGTCAATCATGTTCCAAATTTCACTGTCGTTTTGCTGTTTTTGTTCAACTGTTGAATACAGAACAGCGCCACTTTCGCCAACAGTAAAGCTTCCAAACTCAGTAAAAATATTCGGTTCAGCGACTTCTTTTTCTTCACATATTTTTTTAATGTGTTGAACTATTTGTTCTGCCATGTATTCGTAGTCGTAGTCAAAGCTCAATGAAGTTTTAATAGGAAATCCGCCGCCTATATCCAGTGAATCGAGTTCGGGGCAAACTTTTTTTAACTCACAGTAAACATTAATGCATTTGGTTAATTCAGTCCAGTAATAAGAAGTATCGCGAATGCCTTTGTTTACGAAAAAGTGCAGCATTTTTAACTCAAACTTTGCATTCGGTTTTATTTTTTGGATATAAAAATCAAGAATGTCTTTATAGCGTATACCTAATCGTGAGGTGTAAAATTCATAATTTGGTTCTTCTTCGGCAGCGATTCGAATTCCAAGTTTGCACTTTCCTTTTACTGATTTTTCGTAGGCCAGTATTTCATTTTTATTATCAAGTACCGGAATCACATTCTTGAATCCATCATTGATTAATTCAGCAATGTATTGCGTGTAGGTAGGGCGTTTGTAACCGTTACAAATAATAAATGTATCTTTGTTTATCTTTTGATTTTGATATAAATTTTTAATGATAGGTATGTCAAAAGCAGAAGAGGTTTCGAGGTGAACATTGTTTTTTAATGCTTCATCAAGAACAAACGAAAAGTGCGAACTTTTGGTGCAGTAGCAATAACTATAAGTTCCTTTGTAATCGGCTTTAGCAATGGCAACATTAAAAAGTCTTTTCGCTTTTTGAATTTGCGAACTTATTTTAGGCAGGTAGGAGATTTTTAACGGGGTACCGTATTTTTTAATGATTTCCATTAAAGGGATGTCATTAAAATAAAGTTCATCGTCCACAACTTTAAAAGGTTCTTGTGGAAAGTCAAATGTTTGATGAATTAAATCGCTATACTTGCTTTGCATGAGATGATTGCCGTTATAGATTTGGGTGTGTAAAAATGCAATTATTATTAGTATTTTTTTGATTTATTTTTGAGCCGTTGATGTTCTAATTATTAAACCATATGAAGAAGTTAAAATTTATTGAAGTAAAATCTGAGATAGGAGCCGGAACCCGAGGAGCGAGCTTGGGTGTAGATGCCATTAAAATTGCTGCATTGGATTATGGTAGCACCTTGTTTAAACAAATTGATTCAGTTGAAATTCCACACCAAAATCAATTGTTGTTTGAAACACAGGGAAGCCCCTATGCAAAAAGAATTAAAGGTGTTTTATCCTTGTATGAAAAACTTTCGGCAGAAGTATCCAATACGCTCAAAAAAAATGGTTTCCCATTAGTATTGGCCGGCGATCACAGTACAGCAGGAGGAACAATTGCCGGTATACGTATGGCGTATCCCAAGCAGCGATTAGGGGTAATTTGGATCGATGCTCATGCTGACATTCATTCACCATTTACTACACCTACGGGCAACATGCATGGTATGCCTTTGGCTATTAGTTTGTCTGAAGACAATGTGTCGAATAAAATGAATAAACCCGATAAAGACACAATTGACCTTTGGAACAAATTGAAAAAATTAGGAAATATTTCTCCTAAAATTAATTATAAAGATCTTGTTTATATTGGTGTTCGAGATATAGAACCGGAAGAATCTTTTTTACTGAAAAAGCACAAAGTTAAAGCATTTACTACTGCAGAGGTTAAACGAAATGGGGTCGAAAAAATAGCTCGTGAGGCGTTGTCGCATTTAAGTCAATGCAATTTAATTTATATTTCCTTTGACGTAGATAGTATGGATTCATCCATATCAAAAGGTACCGGAACTCCTGTTCGAAACGGTATTACCGAAAAGGAAGCCGGAAGTTTATGTGTTCGACTAATTCAAAATGAAAAGGTTTGTTGTTTCGAAATTTGCGAAGTGAATCCTACCTTGGATAAGGAAAATTTGATGGCCGAAAATACTTTTGAAATTCTACAGAAAGTGGTTTCACAATTAACCAATTAGTAAAATTATTGGTTGTTTGATGCGAGTTTCGATAGAATTTAATTCTCTTAAAAAGGGATTTCTACTTGTAAATTCACAGTAAACAAAGTGAATTAAACTTTGCATCATTTCAATCAAATTGTTTGTTCAACATTTAGTAGGCATTGATATGCTTTGCCGCTTGAAAGCAGTTTATACATGAAAATTGAAAATCAAATCACTGCCAAAATAATTGAAGCCATTACTGTATTATTTGATACAATGGTTACACCGGCTCAGGCAGCTGTTCAAAAAACCAAATCTGAGTTTGTTGGTGATTTCACATTAGTTGTGTTTCCTTTTGTGAAAGCCGCTAAATTATCTCCCGAAAATACAGCACAAAAAATTGGAGAGTGGCTGCAAAAGGAGATGAAAGAAATCACTTCGTTTAATGTAGTGAAGGGATTTTTAAATCTGGAATTATCCAATGAATATTGGTGGAAATTTTTTACCTCCAACTACATGAATAGCACGTTTGGATATACACCAATCCATGAAAGTTCTAAGATTCAAATGGTGGAATATTGTGGACCCAATACTAATAAACCGCTTCATTTAGGACACGTAAGAAATTGCCTTTTAGGATATTCGGTATGCGAAATATTAAAAGCAAATGGCAATAAAGTTATTAAGGTAAATATTGTAAACGATCGGGGTATACACATCTGCAAAAGTATGCTCGCCTGGAAAAAATATGGCGCTGGCGAAACTCCTGAAAGTAGTGGAATGAAAGGTGATCACTTGGTTGGTAAATACTACGTTGAATTTGATAAGCACTATAAAAAGCAAGTGAATGATTCAATGGCACAAGGTCTCACCAAGGAAGAAGCCGAGAAAAACGCTCCATTGATGCTTGAAGTGAAACAAATGTTGCGCGATTGGGAAGATGGAGATGAAGCAACATTGGCTTTGTGGAATAAAATGAATGGCTGGGTGTATGATGGATTTGACATTACCTACGCGAAACTCGGAGTTGATTTTGATAAAATATATTATGAATCGCAAACCTACTTATACGGCAAAGAAATAGTTTTGAATGGGCTGCAAAGAGAAATTATGCAGCAACGTGCGGATGGTTCAATTTTTATTGATCTCAGTAAAGATGGTTTAGATGAAAAAACTTTGTTGCGAAGTGACGGTACTTCGGTTTACATTACTCAAGATATTGGTACTGCTGTTTTGCGCGCAAACGACTATCACTTTTCAAACTTAGCCTATGTAGTTGCGAATGAACAGGATTATCATTTTAAGGTACTCTTTTTAATACTCCAAAAACTAGGATACACATGGGCTAATGGATTATTCCATTTAAGTTATGGAATGGTTGAATTGCCCGAAGGTAAAATGAAATCAAGAGAGGGCACGGTGGTAGATGCAGACGATTTAATGGAACAAATGATTTTGACTGCCGAAAATACTACTCGTGAATTAGGTAAGATTGATGATTTTGAAAGTGCCGAAGCAAACGAATTATTTCGAAAAATTGGCATGGGGGCGCTCAAATATTTTATGTTGAAAGTAGATCCTAAAAAGAAAATGCTTTTTAATCCTGCTGAATCAATAGATTTTAATGGGCACACAGGACCGTTCATTCAGTATACCTATGCGCGAATTAACTCATTGCTGAAAAAGGCTGCCGGCAGTGAGAATGAAGCCTTGAATATGCCGATTCAAATACAAAATAAGGAACGGGAATTAATAAAAATGCTGTACGATTTCCCAGCAGTTATTAATCAAGCAGCGGATACATATAGTCCCGCTCTTGTGGCAAATTATGTTTATGAATTAGTTAAAAATTACAATTCATTTTACCACGACTTTCCTATTTTAAAAGAAGAGGATTTAACTACCAGATTATTTAGAATTAACTTAAGCTTATTTTGTGCTCAAGTAATAAAGAATTCAATGAAACTATTGGGAATTGAGGTTCCTGAGCGCATGTAAGGTTACAGCCCTGCTTTAATTCGTTTCATAAATTTACTTGCATAAACAAAGTCATTCAGTTCTTTATTATCGCTTTTAAGTACTTCAGATTTATTGCCTTCCCACCATTTTTCACCTTTGTAAATAAAGGAGATATTGTCTCCAATTTCCATTACCGAATTCATATCGTGGGTAATAACGATGGTTGTAATTCCAAACTCTTCGGTAATTTCTTTAATAAGGGTGTCAATCAATATAGAGGTACGAGGATCGAGTCCTGAATTGGGTTCATCACAAAATAAGTACTTAGGATTCATTGCAATGGCGCGGGCAATGGCAACGCGTTTTTTCATTCCTCCGCTAATTTCAGCAGGATAAAGTTTGTTCGCATTTATAAGATTTACTCGTTGCAAACAAAAATTAGCTCTGTCGCGTTTTTCACTTTCACTCATCTCCGAAAACATCGATAAGGGAAAAATTACATTTTCTTCAACAGTTTGAGAATCAAACAAAGCTCCTCCTTGAAAAAGCATTCCAATTTCTTTGCGAATTTCTTTTTTTTCTTTGTAGTTCATTGATGTAAAGTCACGGTTGTCAAATAAAATCTGACCTTCATCCGGGCTAAACAAACCAACCATGGTTTTTATCAAAACAGTTTTACCTGAACCACTTTCGCCAATTATTAAATTCGCTTTTCCTTGTTCAAATTTGATGGAAATATTTTTTAAAACTTTTTTATGAGCAAACTCTTTATTAATGTTTTTTACTTCTATCATGAGAGCAAAATTTGGGTGATTAACACATTAAAGAGTAAAATTATTATGCTGCTATACACCACAGCTTTGGTACTAGAGCGACCTACTTCAAGCGCTCCACCTTGGGTGTAATAACCATGATAAGAACTAACAGACGTGATGATAAATGCAAAAACTACGGTTTTTATTAATGCATAGCTCACATTAAAAGGCCGAAAATCATATTGTATCCCATAGATGTATTCGTAACTGGTTACTGCATGCGTAAAGATACCGGCAACATAACCACCAAACAATCCTAAAAACATGCTGATTATTATCAAAAATGGATTAATAAATACAGCGGCAATAATTTTGGGTAAAATCAAGTAACCGGAGGGATTAACCCCCATTATTTCTAATGCATCAATTTGTTCGGTCACACGCATTGTTCCAATTTCGGATGCTATGTTTCCACCTACTTTACCGGCTAATATTAAACTTACGATGGTCGGTGAAAATTCAAGAATAATACTATCTCTTGATGCAACACCAACTGCGTATAATGGAATCCAAGGACTTTCAAAACCAAATGCCGATTGTATGGTAATTACAGCTCCCATAAAAAGCGAAATGATGGCAACAATTCCTAAAGATCCTAAACCAACATTTTCAATTTCTTTGATGATTTGTTTTCTGTAAATCGAAAATTTTTCAGGCTTGCTGAAAGTGCGGGTCATTAATATATAATATCTTCCAAGGGAAGTAAGCCAGGTCATAGGATTTATTTACAGGCTAAAAGTAAGAAAATTGAATGATTTTGTTTGTTAAGAAAGCTGCTTGTGCAGAAACTTATGAATCAACTATTGTTAAAATTATTGCCCGGTTTAATTGCTTAACCAGCTTTCAATTTCACTTTGATTTAAATATTTGTATTTCACTTTTTTGATTACACGTCCATTGTTTACCCACAATATTGCAGGCAATCGTACACCTGCACATTTTACAAATCCTTCTTTTTCAGTCATAAACGAATAGGGCATATCCGCAGCTTTACTTTCTTCGAAAAACGCTGGCAATTTTTCTTCATCACCATTTAGGATAAAATAAATGGGTAATTGAGGGTTGTCTTTATGCATCAAATGAAGTTTAAATGCACCGAGTTTGCAATGAGGACAAGTTAAACTTAAAAAGGCAATTATTCTTTTTCCTTGCATTAAATCAAAGGAAGGTTTATCAGTTCTTGAGGAGTCATATAAAGCACTTAAGTCGAGATCATAATTCAATGTCTCTTCTTTACTTTGCTCCCTTACCATCATATTAATTGGAGTAAAAATATAAGGAGCAACAAGTGAAGCGATTAGTAATGCGGCTAGAAGCCATTTTTGGAAGCGTAATTTGAGACCTGTATGGAATTTATATAACAGATACACTAATAGTAACGATAGAATATTTTTGAAAATAGATTCGAGAGGTGTTAATTTTAAAGTATCACCAAAGCATCCACAATTTCCTTCGTTGCCCTCCTTCACTAACAAAATAATTAAGTAACCAGTAAAGAAAAGCAACAACAATGCTGTAAAAATCAAGGTTTCTTTTTTCGAAAAATAAAGGTTGAGAAGTAGTAAGGATCCAAGTAAAAATTCAATACCAATTAATAATCGTGAAACAAAAGGAATGCTATTCCAACTGAAAATTCCGGTTTCAACTATAGTGTATTCAAACAGTTCAATTGGATAAAGTTTGGTATAAGCTGAAAAAAGGAAGGTTATTCCGAGTAAAAAGGAACAACTAACTAAAACTATATTTTTCATGAATTAATAAACGTTTACTCAATATGTCAGGAGGTTGCTGGTTCAAAATAAAAAAGGCGTTTAGAAAATCTAAACGCCTTTTAATATGCAAATATAAGATTACTTAATCTCGCAGTTAACAGTAACTGTTGAAGTACCGTTGCTAGTAGTATAATCTAAAACATCACAAGCTGTTTTTGCATCAGCTTTTTTAGCGTGAAAAGTTGTAGAATAATCATAAAAAGAATCAGATGGAGTAGATTTGCACTCGCAAGTGTAGTCTTTTTTGCAAGAAGCCAAAGAAACTACAGCAATAACTGCTAAAATAGTTGATAATTTTTTCATGTTGTTTTTAGTTTTTAGTTGTTTTTGAAATATTTCGGCTGCAAAGATAAACTTTTTTAACAATTCAAACAAATTTAATTTTTCATCAGTTTTCTGCCAGGAATTTCTCAACTAATCTTTCAAAATCTTGACCATTAAAGGAATGATAATTATTGTCGTACCGAATACGCCCCTTATTTAATAGATAAACACGTGGCCATCCGGAATGAAATTGCTTCAAAAAGTCGGCTGAGCTCATTAATTTGTAAGGTGCTGATGAATGTGTAATTGAATAAAATTCAGCAACTTCAGTGCTATCGCCTAATAAAATGTAATAGTCTTTAGGAAGCTGAATTCTCGATTTGGCTGCACTGAGCTTTATGGCTACTTCAACACAATGGCTGCAAGCCATATTAAAGACACCGACAAGTTTTTTACCCTCCAAAAGTGGCGCTTCAGTTGTATCAGAGAACCCTTTCAATACTGTAATTTCAGCGATTTCATTGGTTATTTTTTTAGGAATATAGCTGTAATCAAGAATAGGATAATACAGCACCAATGTGGTTAAAATCGCTAAAAATAGGAGTGGAAGGAATGCCTTATATTTCCAAGGTTTTACGCTACTAGTTGTATAAAGGAATACGGTTATAAGTAGTAGAACAAGGTTTTTAAGTATTGATTCGAAAGGAGTAAGTGGTAATAATGTTCCGAAGCATCCACAATTGCCTGAATTTCCTTGGGTAAACCACACATATCCCAGGTAAGCATTAAAAAAAAGGAGCAATACAAACGTAGCCGGTAAAATAACTTGCTTTAGTAATTGATTGAAGAGCAATCCCAATCCTAAAAATAATTCCAAACAAATAAGACATCGTGCTAAAATTGGAGCAAGCGTCCAGTTTGCAATTCCTTGGTAAACGAGACTGTATTCAAAAATTTCAAGGGGAAACAATTTGCTGATTGCCGAAAAAATAAACACAGCTGCAAGCAGAAATTTAAGAAAATAAAAAAGTAGCGGTGATTTCAACGTTAAATTTCTCTAACCAATAAACTTTCGGAAAATTGTAACAACATAGCTTTTTTTTCAGTGTTCACAGCTAGGGCGTTGAAATGATGCATTGCCTTTTGGTGATATTCATGCATTTTGTTTTCAGCGATTTTTCGAATGAATAACTTTGTATATATATCCGTGATGGCAGCTACTTTTTCTTCTGCTATAAAATTCTTTTTATCAACCCAGCTCTGTAACTCCTTCAAAATTTCACCTTTTGCCAATTCAAAAGCGGATAACAATAAAAAGGTTTTTTTATTCGAAAGTATATCACCACCTACTTGTTTACCAAATTTTGCACTGTCGCCGTAAACATCTAATATGTCGTCCTGCAATTGAAATGCGATACCAATATTTTTTCCAAACTCATATAAATGATGTGCATCCGTAGTTTTTGCACCTCCTAAAATCCCACCTATTTGTAAACTGGCGGCTAAAAGCACAGCAGTTTTGAGTGTAATCATGTGAAGGTACTCATCAATTGAAACATTGGGCAATGATTCAAAATTCATGTCGTATTGTTGGCCCTCACAAACTTCTACAGCCGTTTTACAAAATATATCAAGTGTTTCTCTTAATTTACTATCCTCTGTTTGCATCATCAACTGATAGGATTTTACAAACATGGTATCGCCCGAAAGTATTGCTATATCGTTGTTCCAACGCTCATGTACTGTTGCCTGGTTGCGTCGCAAAGGGGCTTTATCCATAATGTCGTCGTGCAACAAAGTGAAATTATGAAAGGTCTCAATTCCAAGTGCAGGTTTAAGAGCCTTCTGAATATCACCATCAAACATTTCGCAGGCCATTAGCAATAATGCAGGGCGCATACGCTTTCCTCCCAATTGAAGTATATAAGAGATTGGATCGTAAAGTTCGGCCGGTTGTGAATTCAAATTGGCCGTATACAATTCAATTTCTTTAGCTATTAGTTGTTGTAAGGTGGATAAAGAATTCAAGGTAAATTAATAATATGAAGTAATTACATGATAAATTGATTGTTTTCAATTACAATTTTAAGCCCTTCTTCAAGTGGCATTAAAGGGTGATTGAGCAATTTTTTCATTTTGGTAGCATCCGGTTTTCTTCTTGTCATGTCGCCCTCTTCCAATGCATGATGATGCACAATTCGGGAGGTAGAATAGGTGCAACGAATAATTGTTTTTGCTAAATTTAGTATACTTATTTCCTGTTCTCCACCAATGTTTACAACATCGTTTACAAATTTGTTATTATAAAAGGCATTGGTGGTTGCTTCAATATTGTCGGTAATATAGCAAAAGGTGCGTGTTTGGCTACCGTCACCGTAAATGGTAATTTCTCTGTTTTTTAATGCCCGGGCAATAAATTTTGACACCACAAAGTCTTTACTTTGCTTAGGACCGTAAGTATTAAAGAATCTGAAAATAGTATATTCTAATCCGTATTCTTTGTGATAGGATTTTAAAAAAGCCTCTCCAACATTTTTGACAATCGCATAAGGCAATCGCGAATTTAGAGGAGTGGTATGTTCATTCTGTGGAAATTCAACCGGCTCTCCATAAACTTCTGAAGAAGAGGAATAGTAAACTCTTTTCACACCAGTATTTTTGGATAAGCTGAGAATGTTTTTTAATCCTTGAATGTCTTCGAGTACACTCACCGGATTTTCAAGTGTGCGTTTCACACCTACTAATGCTGCATAGTGAAAAACATAATTAAACGAAAAGGAATAAAATACTCCTGCAATATCTTCAAACTTATTTACATCGCACTTTATAAATTTTATGTTATTGTGTTTGCTCTGTGGTAATTTTTCAGGAATTCCTGTGATAAAATTATCGACAATTACTAGCTGATTTTCTTTTCGCTCTGAAAGCTTTTCGGCTAATGCACTTCCAATAAAGCCGGCTCCCCCGGTAATAAGTATTTTAACGTTTTCTTTCACTTCTGCCAGTTCTTATTTTTGTTCAATGTTCAACAAATAATTTCCATAACCACTTTTTAGCAATGGTTGGGCAATGTTAATTAATTGTTCTTTGCTTATAAAATTCATTCGATAAGCTACTTCTTCAATACACCCAATTTTAAGTCCTTGACGCTCCTCAATCACCTGTACAAATTGTCCGGCTTGCATGAGTGAGGCAAAGGTACCGGTATCCAACCATGCAGTTCCACGTTCAAGAATTCCAACATTTAATTTACCCATTTCTAAATATTGTTTATTTAAATCGGTAATTTCATATTCACCCCTTGCACTTGGTTTCAATGATTTAGCCATTGCAACAACTTGATTGTCGTAAAAATACAATCCGGGTACTGCATAATTTGATTTTGGATGTTTGGGTTTTTCTTCAATTGATAGTGCTTTATAATTCTCATCAAACTCAACAACACCATATCTTTCAGGATCTGATACATGGTAAGCAAAAATAACTGCACCATCCGGTTCACGGTTTTCGCGCAATAATTTTCCTAAACTTCCATAAAAAATATTGTCCCCTAAAATAAGGGCAACACTATCGTTCCCAATAAATTTTTCTCCAATTACAAAGGCTTGAGCAAGTCCGTTTGGAACTTCCTGTACTGCGTATGAAAACGAACAACCAAGGTTTGACCCATCGCCAAGCAATCGCTCAAAATGCGGTAAATCGTGAGGGGTTGAAATAATTAATATTTCTCGAATACCTGCAAGCATTAAAATCGACAAGGGGTAGTAAATCATTGGCTTGTCGTACACAGGCATTAATTGTTTACTTACTGCTAAGGTAAGCGGGTGCAAGCGAGTTCCGGAGCCCCCTGCTAAAATTATTCCTTTCATTCTTCTTTAGTAGTTTTTTTTATTTCCAGATGTTCAAGTTCTATGTCTTCATCTTCGTCGTATAGTTGAAACAACGATTCTTTGGTAAGTGCTTTTCGTGTTAAATTCTTTTCGAGCGAAAGTAAAAAGCAAGGTAACAAAATTAAATTTGAACAATAGGATATAAGCAAGGTTAACGAAATTAAGATACCTAAGGCAGCGGTGCCACCAAAACTAGAAGCTGAAAAAATTCCAAATCCACAAAATAATATAATAGCAGTGTATATCATACTAACACCGGTTTCGCGTATTGTTAATGAAACTGTTTTTGAAATACTGAATTGATGATTACGCAATTCTTGTTTGTATTTGGTCAAGAAATACATATTTCCATCGGAGGCAATTCCAAAGGCAATACTAAAAATTAAAATGGTTGAAGGTTTTAAAGGAATATGAAAATAGCCCATTAATCCGGCGGTAATTATCAAGGGCACTATACTGGGAAGTACAGATATAACAACCATTCTAAAAGAAGCAAATAGTGTAATCATTACCAATGAAATTAAGAAGATAGCTAACAAAACACTTTCTTGTAAATTTTTTACGAGGTAATTATTTCCTTTCAAAAACATTAAACTGTTTCCATTTAAATTTACATCGTATTTAGCCGGATCAAAAATAGAATCCACTTTAGGTCGAATTTCTTTCACCAATTCTTTCATGCGAATAGAACCTACATCAGCCATTTGAACACTAATACGGGTAATTTGTCGATTGCTATCAATAAAGGCTTTAAACATGCCTTGTTTTTTCTGTTTGGAATTAACAAAATAACTCGACATTTTGCCTAATTCAAGTCCATTTGGCAAAATATAATACTTCGGTTCACCGCCTTTGTAGGCCTGGTAGGAGAACTTTATGGCTTCAACAACCGATACCGGTTTTGAGAATTCATCGTATTTTTTGAGTTCCTTTTGTAGTTTATTAATTTTATACAAAGTTGTAAGCGATAAGGCTGCTCCTTTTTTACGCGTATCTACAGTTATTTCAAAGGGGAGCACACCATGGTAATTTGTTTCGAAGTATTTTAAATCAACATAAATAGGATCATTTTTAGGAAGGTCGTCTACTACAAATCCAATGATGTTAATTTTTAAGATTCCAATAACAGAAATAAGAATAATTACTACAACCGATATATAAATTCGTTTACGGTAATGATGCACCCAGTAGTCAATGGTAGTTAAAATACTGTTTATTCGTTTTCCATCGAGATGACTAGTTTGCTTTTCTTTCGGAGCAGGCAAATAGCTGAAAATAATGGGAATCAAGAATAAGGAAGTAAGATAGGTACCCATTACGTTGAGCGCAGTTACTAATCCAAATTCGACTAAGATTTGACTGTGGGTAAAATAAAAAACACCGAAACCGATAGATGTTGTAACGTTGGCAAAAAAAGTAGAAATCCCAATTTTTTCTACCATGCGGCTTAATGCCTTAATTTTATTACCATGTTTGTTAATTTCTGTATGGTATTTATTCAAAAGTAAGATACAATTCGGTATACCAATTACAATTATAAGTGGAGGTATTAATCCTGATAAAGCGGATATTTTATACCCCAGCAAATAAATGGTTCCGAAGGACCATATAACTCCAATAACTATAATTAACAAAGAGAAAATAACTGGATAAAAAGAGCGGAAAAAGATGGATAAAATTACCAAGGTTACCAAAAAGGCCAGTCCCAGAAACAAAACCATTTCTGATGCAATTTTTCGTGCAATGTTGGTGCGTATGTATGGTAAACCTGAATAATGTAATGTTTGCTTGTACTTTTTTTCAAATACATCCGTTTTCACTTTTATCGAATCAACGATACTTAAACGGGTTTTAGTGTTTAGTTTGTATTTGTCAAAAGTAATGGCCATCAAAGTTGCATGGCTTTCTTTGTTAAATAAAAATCCATTGTAAAAAGGTAAATTGAAAATGGCTGCTTTTATTGAATCAAGCTGTAATTGTGTGTGGGGTTTCTCGCTTATGAGTGGCTTAAATTCAAATTGCTCAATTGAGTCATTCGCAGTTAAATTAAATACCCGGGCAATTGATACTACTTCTTGTATCCCATCAACCTGCTTTATGTCATAGGTTAGATCGTACCAATCATTAAATTTTTCTAACTCAAAAATATCGGTATCATCAAGACCAATAACCATTACATTTCCATCTTCTCCAAACTGCTTTTTAAAATTAGCATAGTTAATTGCAGCGCTATCTTCCTTTGGCAAAAGGCTGGTAAACTCATAGGTAATTTGTACAAAGGAGGCTTGGTAAGCGAAGAATATAGTTATAAGGGTAAACGCCGAAAGTATGGCGAGTCGGTTACGCAGTATAAAACGAGCGAGTGCTGCCCACATATCTAATTTTCCGTTTTTTTGAGGAGTTAAAAGTAACCAAAAAATACGAAAGGCTCTTTTGCTATTGAACTTTCTATATTTTAATTATTATTTTCTCCTTTCTTTTTATAGTATAAAATACAGCAATACAGGCAATAATGCCAAATTGTAGCTCACGTATACAAGATAGCTTATTTGTCATCATGCGGTATTGCATCTGCTTTTGTATTTTCGTATCCAATTAATAAAATCTATAATTGAAAGCAAAAATAAGGGAGGCAATTCAACTTCTTAAAAAGCTAAGTATAAGAAAGGCTTTCAATGCATCGAAAGTAATTTCGAGTTATTATTTGAGCAAGCTGTTGAGAAAGCCATATCAATGGGGTTTGCCAATAAGTATTTCTATAGAGCCAACTACTTCATGCAACCTTCGATGTCCTGAATGCCCCAGCGGAAAGCGTGAATTCAGCAGGCCAACCGGGATGTTATCGTTACCTTTTTTTAAAAGTACGATTGACGAATTGAAAGCACATTTGCTGTACCTCACTTTTTATTTTCAAGGCGAGCCCTATTTAAATCCTCAGTTTTTGGAAATGGTGCAATATGCTTCGCAGCAAGGTATTTATACCAGTACCAGTACCAATGCACATTACTTGAATGATGAAAATGCAAAGCAAACCGTGTTAAGTGGACTAGATCGATTAATTATTAGCATTGACGGAACAACGCAAGCAACCTATGAAGCATACCGTATTGGAGGAAAGCTCGAAAAAGTATTACATGGCGCTCAAACAATTGTGAAATGGAAAAGGCAATTAAATTCAGTAACTCCGCATCTCATATTTCAATTTTTAGTTGTAAAACCAAACGAACATCAAACCGAAGAGGTAAAAAAAATGGCTAGGGAAATTGGAATTGATGAGGTAAAATTTAAAACTGCCCAGGTATATGATTTTGAAAATGGAAATGAGCTTATACCCGAAAATCAAGCCTATTCGCGGTATAGGAAAAACGAATCAGGCAAATACGAAATAAAAAATTTACTGCTCAATCATTGCTGGAAACTGTGGCATAGCAGTGTTATTACTTGGGATGGAAGAGTTGTTCCTTGCTGTTTTGATAAGGATGCATCGCATCAATTTGGAAATGTAAAGGATGCAGGATTTTCAACAATTTGGCACAATGATAAGTATGAAGCTTTTAGAAGCTCTTTGCTAAAAGCTCGCAGCGAAATTGATATTTGCAAAAATTGTACAGAGGGTACAAAAGTGTGGACAAACACCTAATACAATTCTACCTGTGCATTTATTTAGAGAAGAATATTCAAGAGTCATTCTTAGAATGATTACTTTTACCTTGACGATACACTTGCGAATAATGAGAAGCCTTGTTATTAATAAACTTGTTATTGCTTTTATTTTGCTGTTTTTAATGGCCGGATGCAATGCGCAAAAAAAAGGCAAAGTGAAGCATCATAAAACTAGCAAGAACTGTGATTGTCCTTCTTTTTCTCATTAATTGATGAATGCAAACTTAGGTCGTTTAAAAAAACTTGTTGTTTTGATTTTGATTCTACTGGTAGCATTACCGTATGATTCAGAAGCAAAAGCAAAGCATAAAAAACGAAAACGTCACAAAACGAATGTGCATTACGGTATGAAGCGAAAAAAGAAGCATCGGAGAAAACACAATAAAGCTACCGCCTGTCCTTCGTTTCATAAAAAGAGAACCAACAATCATTGGTAAAGTCCTTAAATACTACGTTTTAATTTTGCCGAATGTATGCTTGCATTTAATTCAAAACCGAGCAAAATAATAATGGCGTTGAAGTAAATCCAAAGCATAATAACAATAAGAGTTCCAATGGAACCATATAGTTTGTTGTAATTTCCAAAGTGATTTACATAAAATGAAAAGCAAAGCGATGCGACAATGGATAATAAGGTCGCAAAAGTAGATCCTGCCGAAATAAATTTCCATTTAAGTTTTTGATCAGGTCCCAGGTAGTACAGAAATGAAAAGGCACAAAAAAATAATCCGAGTATGATGAGCCACTTGCCTATTAATAACAAGGAAATTGTAAAACTATCTACTAGCAAGTGTTTACTCACCAAATAATCTAGTGCAACTTCGCTAAACACAATCAAGGTAATAGCAATTAATATCAGAAACGTTAAAATAAATACCAAGGCAACCGAAATACCTCTGATTTTCCACATGCTGCGTGTTTCAATAGATTGATTCGATTTGTTAAATGCACTTATCATGGCATGAATTCCATCGGTTGCTAAATAAAGGGCGAAAAAAAATCCAAATGAAAGCAAATCGCCTCGTTGATGTTTTACTAGATCTTCAAAGGTTTCGCGAGTTGCTTCGTAGGCATTTTTAGGTAAAATGTCGCGTAACAAAATCAGCAATTGATCCTGAAAATCATCAATGGGTATGTAGGGAATAAGTGTAATTAAAAAGATAATGCTTGGAAAAATTGCTAGAAAAAACTTAAAAGCGAGAGAGGAAGCACGAGTTGTTATTGAGCCGTTTTGAATTCCTTTGAGAAAGAAAGAGGAAACATCGTAAAGCGGCATTCCTTCGAATCCGGGAATAACCAACTGTTTTGACAGCGTAAGAATAAATTGGACCGGAGCGGAAGCAAGTATTTTTTTCTTAATTCTTTCAACCATGCTTTAATTATATAGCTTTTAAGCTGAGGTCAATACTTTTTACTGAATGCGTAAGTGCGCCTACCGAAATATAATCAACTCCACAGAGTGCATAATCTCGAATTGTTTCGATGGTTATTCCCCCGCTGGCTTCAGTTTCGTATTTACGGTTAATTAAGGCAACAGCAGTTTTTAAATCGGCAATCGAAAAATTATCGAGCATAATTCGATGAATATTTCCGGTTGAGAGTATCAGATTTACTTCTGCAAGATTTCTGGCCTCTACCTCAATTTTTAAATTTAAGTGATGCAGTTTCAAATACTCATTTGCAGCAACAATGGCTTTTACAACACCGCCGGCGTAATCTGAGTGATTGTCTTTTATCATAATCATATCATACAGTCCAAAACGATGATTTTCGCCTCCTCCAATTTTTACTGCCATTTTTTCAAGCAAACGCATACCGGGAGTAGTTTTACGCGTATCCAATACCTTTGTTGGCAATCCTTCAAGTTTAGACACTATGGCTCTGGTGGAGGTAGCTATGCCGCTCATGCGTTGCATGCAATTTAAGACCAACCTTTCAGCTTTTAATATGGACTGCGCTTTACCTTCAACATGAAATGCAACATCCCCTTTTTTTACTGTTGCACCATCGTTGATAAAAATCTGTAGAGTTAAGGATGCATCAACTTGTTTAAAAATTTGTTTGGCAATTTCTATTCCGGCCAGTATACCGTTTTCTTTCACCAATAAATGTGCTTTTGATTTTGCTTGCGCGGGTATGCATGCAAGTGAAGTATGATCGCCGCTGCCAATGTCTTCAGCAAGTGCGTTTGTAATAAAATCTTGAACTGTCATTATGAAATATTTGACTGCAAGATTACTTATTCTTTTTCGATACGCAGTTCTTTAATAATTAAATTTGCTCCTTCCTTTTTAATAAAAAAGTAGGTTCTGAAACTGCCGGTTGAAGTTTCTAAGGTTCCAATTGTAAACTTGGCACCTTCCTTAGATTCTCCACCATGTTTGGAAGTAAAGTTTTTGGGTAAATTCTTTGAAAAAAAATCTTTCAAAATTAATTCTGCTTGAGCCTTACTATATAAACCTTCATTGCCTGGAATATTTAATTCGACTGATTCATTAAAAAAAGAAGCAACCATTTTGTAATTTCCGCTGCGAATCGCGTTGTTGATGTCTTGTTCGCTAGCTGCAAAAACAGCATTCACTGAAAAAACTAACGAAATAAAAAATCCTAAAATTTGTGTTTTCATGTTTGTTTTAAAAGTGTACGGACGGTTACAAAAATAGCGCCAATTGTTTAATATTAACTTTGCCATCCATAATTTTGTTTAAAGGTACAAACATTAATCGTGTTGTTTATAATAAATTAGACAAATTAAGGAGGAAGTGCGATAATAAAAATAATTTCTAGTGATAAGTTTTTTGGTGTGAAAATTACCTTGATTTTAGTTGGTAAAACCGACGATACATTTATTAAGCAGGCAGTTGAATTATATGCTAAACGTCTTTCGCATTACATTCAGCTAAACATACATGTACCAGCAGATATTAAAAATTCAGGAAAGCTCTCAGAAATGGAATTAAAAGAAAGAGAAGGAGAGTTGGTGTTGAAACAAATTCAACCTGTTGATTTTGTTTTGCTCTTGGATGACAAGGGCAAACAATTTACTTCGGTTGAATATGCAGCTTATTTGCAAAAGTTAATGAATGCAGGTACTAAAAATTTGGTGGTTGTTGTTGGTGGAGCTTTTGGTTTTTCGGAAAAGGTGTATAAACGTGCTAATGCGCAACTGTCGCTGTCAAAAATGACATTTACTCACCAACTGGTGCGTGTTTTTTTTCTTGAACAAACTTACCGAGCATTCACCATTTTAAAAGGGGAATCTTATCATCACGATTAAATTATTCTTTGTAGGCTTCTTGATGCACACTTTTGACAGCTCTGCCCGAAGGATCATTTGTTTTTGCGAAGGAATCATCCCAAGCCAGTGCTTCGGGAGTGCTGCAAGCTACCGAAGGAACAGAAGGTACACATGCCGCTGCCGAATCCGATGGAAACAACTCGCTAAAAATACTGCGATAACGATACTCTTCTTTTGACATGGGTGGATGAACCGGGAATTTAAAATGGGCATTTGCCAGCTGTTCATCACTAACTTCAGAAGCAGCAAGAGCTTTTAAGGTATCAATCCAGGAATATCCTACACCATCGCTGAATTGTTCTTTTTGGCGCCAAGCAATGCTTTCGGGAAGCAAATCTTCAAATGATTTACGAAGGATGTATTTTTCAATTTTACCATTGCCAGCCATTTTATCGCTGGGATTTAGTTGCATGGCTATGTCCATAAATTCTTTATCTAAAAATGGAACTCTGCCCTCGATTCCCCAAGCTGCAAGTGATTTGTTTGCGCGCAAGCAATCGTACAAATGAAGCTTGTTTAATTTACGTACTGTTTCTTCGTGAAAGGCTTCGGGATTAGGGGCTTTATGAAAATACAAGTATCCTCCAAAAAGTTCATCGGCTCCTTCACCTGATAGTACCATTTTTATTCCCATTGATTTTATAACTCGAGCCAACAAATACATTGGGGTTGAAGCGCGCACGGTAGTTACATCGTAAGTTTCGAGGTGATAAATTACATCACGAATGGCATCTAATCCTTCTTGCACTGTAAAATTTATTTCGTGATGTACCGAACCAATATGAGCCGCCACTTTTTGAGCAGCAGCTAAATCGGGAGAACCTTTTAATCCAACAGCAAACGAATGCAATTGTGGATACCAGGCTTTTTGAGTATCGCCGCTTTCGATACGTTTGGCCGAGAATTTTTTTGTGATGGCAGAAATAATCGACGAGTCCAACCCACCTGAAAGCAAAACTCCATAAGGCACATCACTCATTAACTGTCGATGAACAGCAGCTTCTAGTGCAGTTCTTAGTTGTGTGCTGTCGCTAAGATTATTTTTAACGGAATCAAAATTCATCCAACTGCGTGTATACCATTTTTTAAGCGCTTGCCCTTCTGTGCTATGTAGGTAATGACCGGGCAAAAATTCCTGTATTTTAGAACAAACACCTTCCAATGCTTTTAATTCGGAAGCCACATAAAAATTCCCAAGGGTATCCCAACCCATGTAAATTGGAATAATTCCCATGTGATCGCGTGCAATGAAATAGATATCTTTTTCGACATCATATAATGCAAATGCGAAAATACCATTTAACTTATCAATAAAGTTTATACCAAATTTTCGGTACAAAGCAAGAATTACCTCACAGTCAGAATGCGTTTGAAATTCGTAATCAATCAACTCTTTACGCAATTCCAAATGGTTATAAATTTCACCATTCACTGCGAGTACCAGTTTTTTATCGGCACTATACAAAGGTTGCCCGCCCGATTGAGGATCAACAATAGCAAGACGTTCGTGCGCAAAAATTACTTTTTCGCCGCAATATATTCCTGACCAATCAGGCCCTCGATGGCGTATTTTTTTCGACATCGACAATACAGTAGTTCTATACTCTTGCGCTCCGGTTTTGTTTGTAAAAAGCCCTATAATGCCACACATATTTTTAAAAATTTGATTTGTACTATATAATTTCTCGCACTTAAAGTTATGGGTTTAACTTGGCTTTTTAATGAAAGCAGCTGCATGGCTAATATTTGCCAATGCAGCTGCTTAGTGCAATACACAGTAAGGTTTAAACTAGTGGTATGAGTTTAAGTTGTGCTTTTAATTTCGCAACTTCTTCTTTACTGCGGTCAATTTTATGTTGAAATTCAAGTTTCATAGCATCCGCATTTTTCGATTTCCCGAAAAATCCAAGATTGTTTTCCAATTGATTAATGTCGGCCTGTATGCGTTTTATTTTATCTTGTAAGTGATAACGTTCTTTCGATATCTCATCTTTACCTTGAGGAGTTTGTTGCATTTGCTCATACTTCATTTGGTAAAACGATTTATCTTCTGCACCTTTCTTTTCTTTTATTTTTCCAAGGTATTCATTTACCGCAGCACGATAAGAAGTTTGCAGTGATTCAAACTGCTTGTAAGGAACTTCACCAATCGCATTAAACTCAGTTTGTAAATTTTTTACCGCCTCTAAGTTTAATTTATTGTCTTCTTGAATTTCGAGCAATTTAAATTTTTCAATTACAGCTAATTTTTTGGTGTGATTTTCAATAAAAACTGCATCCCGTTCAGCAAAGTTTTTACTTTTATTTTCAAAGTAAGTATCGCAGGCTTTTTTGAAACGGTTCCATATTTTGTCAGATACTTTTCTGTCTACAGGACCTACTGTTTTCCATTCTGCTTGTAATTTTTTATAAGCTTCGGTTGTAGCCGACCAATCCTTATTTTCAATCATACTCTCTGCCTTTTCACATAATGATTTTTTTTGCGCTAAATTTTTGTTTTGTACTTCACGAAGGGAGGAATAAAAGGCATCTTTTTGAGTATAAAATTTATGACGCGCGGTTTTAAAACGATTCCAAGTTGCATTGTTGTCTTCCTTTGGAGTGAAACCAATTTTTTGCCATTGTACCCAAATTTCATTGATGCGGTCACCGGCTTTTTTCCATTCATTTATTCCGGTGTAATTGCAGGCAGATAGTTCAGCTTCGAGTTGCTCGCACAAAGCGGTTTTAGCCAATAAATTTTCTTGTTGTTTTGCTTTAATGCGCGCAACATTTTCTTTATTTCTATCAAAAACTTTGTCGGATGCAGCTCTAAAGCGTTCCCAAATTTGTTCGTTTGCTTCTTTACCAACATTACCAATTTCTTTCCATTGATTTTGCAATTGACGGATTTCTTCAAGAGCCTTGTGAATAGAGTTTTCGGCAGCTAAAGCTTCTGCTTTTTCACAGAGTTCGGTTTTTAACTCCAGGTTTTTTTTCTGATCCAATTCACGCAGGTCTTTGCTGATTTTCATCACATCAAAAAACTGACTTACGCAAAACTGATAATTCTGCCAAAGGTTATTATACTCTGCAGGAGCAACATTACCTACTGAACGCCATTTAGTTTGTAGCGCCTGAAATTTTTGATATGCTTTGGATATATTTTCTTCCTCTTTCATCAGGTCTTTTAACTCCTGAATGATTAACTTTTTAGTAGCAGTATTTTCGAGGATTTGTTTTTCTTTTTGAACTTTTAAGTCTTGTCGTTTTTTATGATAGTTGCTAACTAAGTTCTCAAACTTATCATCGAGGGCATCTTTGCGCATTTCAAAGTCTTCTTTTAATCCACCATCTTCGATATAAGCGTTTAGCTTCGCATCTGTTTCAACTTTTACGAGTTCATGAAAAGCTTCACGTAACAGGCGCACTTGGTTCGAAATAGAAGATAAGTTATCTGCTTTTACTACTTCTTCCAGTTTCTGAAAGAGCTGTTCCTTGTTAAGGCCTGCAATTTCAAATTCAGAAGAGTGTTCGTCAAGATGCTGCTCTTCTTCAACTACAGGAGGTTCAGCAGCAAATTGCTGAGACGAGGTATCGAAATACGACTCATCTGGGGTCAGGGTATTTTGTTCGTTTTCTTGCATAGCACAAAGCTAAAATTTTTTGTTGAATACTTTCGAAAGGTTAAATTACGAATTTTATTCTAAAACAATAAAGTTTAAAAAGAAGGAAGTATTGGCCATAATTGGATTTGTTTTAGATTCAAAAAAGTTATATTTACAGCAATAACCTTTAACTATATAACGTATGAGCAAGTTTCAAAATCAGATTGATTCGTTTATGCAGCATGTGCGCATGAAGAATCCCGGCGAACCAGAATTTCATCAAGCAGTATTGGAAGTGGCCGAATCCATTATTCCATTTATGGAGTCGAATTCAAAGTACAAAAAGTCGAAAATTCTAGAAAGACTTGTTGAACCAGAACGTGTATTAATGTTTCGCGTTCCATGGATTGATGATAAAGGCGAATTATGCGTAAACCGTGGATTTCGTATACAAATGAGCAGTGCTATTGGACCTTATTAAGGGGGCTTGCGTTTTCATCCATCAGTGTATTTGGGCATTTTAAAGTTTTTAGCTTTTGAGCAGGTTTTTAAAAACTCACTTACTTCCTTGCCAATGGGCGGAGGAAAGGGCGGTAGTGATTTTGACCCGAAGGGAAAATCTGACAATGAGGTAATGCGTTTTTGTCAAAGTTTTATGACCGAATTGTATAAATATATTGGTCCAGATACTGATGTACCAGCAGGAGACATAGGTGTTGGAGGTAGAGAAGTAGGTTATATGTTTGGACAATACAAGCGTTTAAGCAATACTTTTTCAGGTGTTTTAACCGGTAAGGGTGTACAGTTTGGAGGAAGTTTAATTCGTCCGGAAGCTACAGGTTATGGATGTGTTTATTTTACTGCAGAGATGTTGGCTACCAAGAAGCAAAACTTTAAAGGTAAGAAGGTAGTTATTAGTGGTTCCGGAAATGTGGCCCAGTATGCTGCCGAAAAAGTAATACAGTTAGGCGGAACAGTGCTAACCATGAGCGATAGCGAAGGATATATTTATGATAAGAATGGTATAGATGCGAAAAAGCTCGCCATGATTATGGAATTAAAAAACGAGAAACGTGGGCGCATTAAAGAGTGTACAAAATTGTTTAAGTGTGAGTTCGTAAAAGGTAAAACTCCTTGGGAAGTTAAGTGTGATGTGGCATTGCCATGTGCAACACAAAATGAACTTGGTGGTGCAGATGCTAAAAAATTGGTGGCAAATGGATGTATTGCAGTTGCTGAAGGAGCCAATATGCCATCAACACCCGATGCTGTAAATATATTTATTGATAAGAAAATTTTATTTGCACCAGGAAAGGCATCTAATGCAGGAGGTGTAGCAGTAAGTGGATTAGAAATGAGTCAAAATTCTCTTCGATTATCATGGACGCGTGATGAGGTTGATAAACGCTTACACGATATTATGCGTAACATTCACGCAACTTGCATTAAGTATGGAACCGAAAAAGGCTTTACTAATTACGTGAAGGGGGCCAATATTGGAGGTTTTGTGAAAGTTGCAGATGCAATGATTGCACAAGGGCATGTATAAAGTTAAAGTTATTTGAATAAGGAAAACCGCTTCAGTAGTAAAATCTGAGGCGGTTTTTTTATGAAACAACAAGGATTATTTTCTGTTACTTTATATACATGAACCATCTTGTTGTTGAAAATTGGGTTATCAAAAAATGGGTAAAGTCGAAAAATCGGCTTTACCCATTTAAGTTATTAAAAATAATATTTATTGCAATTTTGCTAACCAGAGTGAGGCATTCATAAAAAGTTTGGTATGGCTGTATTTGTTCCAACTTGCAAATAAATTATTTCCTGCGGCACCAGTTCCATCGTCCATTGGCGAACTATCAGTAACTATAAAAACACGACCATTTCCATACTTAGAAGATGCTGCCATTACGTTACTCGAATTTTGAGTAACACCCGATTTCCAAATTAAACCTTGAACATTCGGATTGGCAGTTGAATTCAAGCTAAGCGTTGCTCCATTGTTAAATTCCAATTGAGTTACTGCTCCTTGTGATCCATTTAAAATAGGATTGGTAGCGCTGGATGTCCATACATTATTGGTAACTTGCGTAATATTGGTTAAGCTAACACTAAATCCAAAAGGATTTGTTTTAACAGTGTTGTTGTTCATCAAATCATTCCAAATATCGGGTGAATCCCAACCATCGTTGTTGCGGTCAGAAACAGTGTGGTCGCTTACCATAAATAATCCACCACCTGCATTTACGAAATTTAAGATGGCTACTTTTTCGGCTGCAGTAAAACGAGAATTGGGTTCGTCAATTACAAAAACATCGTATTTCGATAAATCCTGAGCACCTGTTCCACCAAAGGTTATAGCAGTTCCTGCTGGAAGTGTTTCTACAAAATTTCCCTTTTTCACCAACTCAATTCCCCAACTCGAAATGGCGCCGGTCCAATAAGTTCCGGCAGTTGTTGAAGTTATTCCACTTTGAGCAGGAGTAGGAACTTTTTGAGCCGAACTGCCATCTTCGTCAATTACCCAATCTGCATTTCCAGCTGTTTCAGCTTTTGTAGCATCAAACAAAAATCGTTTTGCACCGGAAGAAACAGTAGTAATGATAAAAACTTTTACTACAGAAGTGCCTCCTCCAGGAGCAGGACTATTCACCGTAACATTGGCGGTACCGGCAATAGTTAAACTCGCTGCAGGAACAATAGCACTTAGTTGTGTGCTACTAATAAAGGTAGTGCTAAGTGCGGTTCCATTCCAATTTAAAGTAGAGCTACTTATAAAGTTTGTACCCGTAGCAGTTAAAGTAAATTGAGCGCTTCCGGCAGTTGCGCTAGCTGGTGAAATAGAAGTTAAACTTGGCAATGGATTGCTAGTTGAGGTAAAGTCTGTAATTGTAATATCATCAAAACAGATACGGTTGGTACCGGAATCGGTTTTACGAATTTCGATGCGAACATTACCAGTTACATTTACTGTAAAAGTTTGTGTAGTAAGCACAGTGGTGCTGGTTGTTACAGATGTACCGGTTTGTGTGTAGGTTGATCCGGCATTTGTACTGTACCATAATTGCCATGTTCCGTTTGCATCTGTACCGTATTTCGCATGTTTAACAGTTATGGTACTGGCTCCCAAAGGGTAATCAAATTTCATCGTTAGTTTACCGCTATTGCGAACGCGAGTAGATTGTAAACCATTTTTTGGATCGGATGCGGAATTCCCGATTAAAGCATCATTTAAGTTCCAGGTACCGGAAGTTAGCACAACATCTGCAGCAGTATAGGCCGTTTTTGTACCTCCTTCAAAATCTTCTAGAAGCAAAGCAGAAGTTTTTTCGGACGAATTTTCAGTTGTAACAGCAGCGCTGCTTTCAAGGTTCTCATTTTCTTTTTTACAAGAAAAACTTGCCAATACTATTAAGGCAAGGCTAATGTGTTTTAGTTTTATCATCGACCTAAATTATTTTTTGTTAAAAATAGAAATTCATGTCATAAATCAAAATCGATTATGTTTCGTTTTATAAAACACAGATGTTTACAATAATTAAAACCTTACTAGGAGCAGCTTAGAGGTAAGTGATGTCTTAACTTATTTAATCAGAATTTTTTGTTGCATGCGTTGCAAACGCATATTTTATTCATCCTCGTTGCAAATGAAAACGAATGAGGGGCTAATTTGCAAGATATGGCTTAATAAGCAGCTGAAACGAAAGGGATTTTCGCATTAGGCATTACTCACATGAGTTTATTCTTTGTTTTTGTGATTAGCTGCGCTAGTTGAGCCATTGTTTGTTCACTCTGCCAGCAGGCGGATGCGAGTGCGAAAGTCCCAATCCACTGAAGGGGGGTAATTCCCACAACCTATTTATTCTGGTAAGACAATAGCAACTGCTTGCCAGACAGTAATTTAGGCTTAAGATTTTGCAATAGGCTATCCTTTTGTAATTAAAATACTTTTCTTACATTTGCAACCCGCAAAAAAAATGCGGTATAAATTAGTATAAACCAAAATCTTACAAACAATGTTAAAAGATTATGAAACCGTTTTCATTATGACTCCCGTTTTGTCTGAGGACCAGACAAAGGAAGCGGTAAGTAAGTACAAAGAGTATCTTACAAGCAACGGCGCCAAATTGGTGCACGATGAGAGTTGGGGCTTGAAAAAGCTGGCCTACCCAATTCAAAAAAAATCTTCAGGTTTTTACCATGTTATCCAGTTTCAAGCACCGGGTAATTTAGTAGCGAATTTAGAAGTAACTTACAAACGCGACGAGCGCATTTTACGTTTCTTAACAGTAGCTTTAGATAAGCATGCTGTAGCCTGGGCTTCAAAAAGAATTGGTCGTTCGGCAGAGAAAAAATCAGCTAGTGCTGCAGTTTAATCATTTAAAACTATCAAAAACATGGCATCAAAATCCGCAGAAATAAGATTTTTGAATCCTCCAACAGTTGAGACTCAAAAGAAAAAATATTGCCGCTTTAAAAAAAGTGGTATGAAATATATCGATTACAAAGACGCTAACTTTTTATTGAAGTTTGTAAACGAACAAGGTAAAATTTTACCACGCCGTTTAACTGGAACTTCCATAAAATATCAACGCAAAGTGGGTACTGCTATTAAAAGAGCACGTCACTTAGCCTTGATGCCTTATGTAGCTGATATGTTAAAGTAATTCAGTTAATAGTTATTAGGTTATTTGTTATTGAGTTATAAGATTTTGATTATGAGACTCACTAACCTTGACAAATTACAAACAAGTAAACGAAATTTAAAATGGAAATTATATTAAAACAAGACGTAAAACACTTAGGATATAAGAATGATATCTTAAAAGTGAAAAACGGATATGGCCTAAATTACCTTATCCCGCAAGGTTTGGCAAAAGTTGCCGATGCTTCTGCGAAAAAAGTGCTTGCTGAAACAAAAAAGCAAACAGCATTTAAAGAAGAAAAATTGCGTAAAGCTGCTATGAGCACTGCTGATTTCTTAAAAGAAGTAGTTGTGAAAGTAGGTGCTAAAGCAGGTGAGAACGGAAAAATATTTGGTTCCGTAACATCATTACAATTGGCCGATGCAATTAAAAAGTTAGGTCATGATATTGATAGAAAATCAATCACCATTGATGACGACCATATTAAATCCTTAGGAGAATATACAGCAAAAGCACGTTTATCGCGCGATGTAGTTGCTGATATTAAATTTGAGGTAGTGGAAGAATAAACTAAACTGTACCACGCTCTGCAAAGAGCAAAGGCGGAAATTCGAAAGGATTTCCGCCTTTTTATTTTATGTTCACTTTTTATAGGTAAGATTAGGTGCTAAAAGCCTGCTTTAACAACAGCCTTTGAATCGATTGCATCGCGTAATCCGTTTCCTACTAATACAAAGGCCAATACTAACAACATAATCGCAAGTCCCGGCAAAACTGCAAGGTAGGCCGCATCAACAATGATATAGCCGTAATGATCTTTAATCATACTACCCCAGCTCGACATGGGAGGTTGTGCACCAATACCTAAAAAGCTTAAACCAGCTTCAATTAATATTGCATTCGCAAAATTTGAGGCTGAAATTACTATTACAGGACCCATTACATTGGGAAGTATATGCCTGAAAATAATTCGAAAATTCGAGAATCCCAGCGATTTCCCTGCTTCAACAAATTCTTTTTCGCGTAAGCTAAGTACTTGTCCGCGCACAACACGCGCCACTTCTACCCACATAGTTAATCCAACAGCAATAAATATTTGCCAAAAACCTTTGCCCAATGCAAGGGTTATTGCAATAACTAAAAGTAGGGTTGGGATGCTCCACACAACATTAATAAACCAAACTACGAAGGCATCAATTTTACCACGATAAAAGCCGGCTATAGATCCTAAAAAGATACCTATTACTATACTAATAAAAACAGAAATTAATCCAACTGATAAAGATATGATGGTGCCCGACATGAGCCGGCTCAGCAAATCACGTCCAAAACGATCGGTACCAAACCAATAAGTTTTAACAAAAACATTATTTTGAATAAGTTGTTGACGCAGTTGTTCGATGGGTTCAGTTTTAATTTCTCCTTCGTAGGTATAGAAAGTTAAATTGCCTTTGCTGTCGTTAGCTACGTTTTTGTTGAAGGAAAGTGGATAACATACATCTGCAATAGAAAGGCGTTGTTCAACACCATTAAAATTCGACAATCCTGTATATTCAATAACCACAATATCCCCACCTTCAAACTTATATTTTTCAATCGGTATTAAAAGGTAGTTACTTTCGGTTCCACCAAAAAATAGTTTATTCCAAAATGGATTTTCATGCGATCGTTCGTTTTTTCGCACTTTGAGCATGGTAACCGAAAAACCGGGAGGACGAGTACTCAATTGTAAGTTCATTTGATTCGCCATTGGGGTATTGTCGGGGCGAATTAATGAACCCAATATACTTATCATTACAGCAATACCAATTACCATCAAACCAACAAGCGCAAGATTGTTTTTTTTAAGCTTGTGCCAAGTAACAGCGGTTAGCGATTGGGATGTATTTGTTTTCAATGTAATTTTCTTCCTTTCCAATTATAGCTTCCTTGCAAGGCAAACAAAGCAATTGCTCCTATTAAAATAGGATACATTAAAACAATGAGTGCAGCTTTGTAAAATTTTATTTTTTCTTTAAAAAAAGGATAGGCTGCACGCATAAAATAGTAATCGACAAATAACTTTGTCAAAAATAAAAGTAAAAACAAGAGAATACTGTTGGGATAAAAAAAAGAACTAATAGCAGTTGTTAACAACATTAGATTTATTGCAAGTACGATAAATGCAACTACTTGTACATAACTATTTCGATAATAAAATCCTTTAGCAGCCCACCTTAAACGTTGATGAATAAAATCGGAAAGGCTTGTTTGAGGAACAGTTTCAACCAACACTTCGTTTGATTTAATAAAGTGTATATCATTTGGAAATTGATTTTGAAACGCAAGTAGTAAGAACATGTCATCACCGGAAGCGAGCGATTGACCTTTAATTTGATGCTGTATTTGTAGATATGCAATCCTATTAAATGCCATGTTTGCAGCGCTGCACAAAAGCGCTTTTTGAGCAAACAAGGAAGCAGCTCCGCTCATTACTAAACTCTGCATATCGTAGTATTGAAAATCTATCAGAAAGGAATTTTTAACTTCCTGTTTAATAGAAATAGGCGCTACAATTAATTTAGCATTTCGTTCACGGTAAAAAGCTTCGATGTTAGAGATCCAATTTTTAGGAAAACGGCAATCGGCATCGGTGCTGATGAGCAAATCGCCGGTGGCTGCAGAAATTGCTGCTGCTATTGCTCTTTTTTTAGGGCTTTTATTTTTAGAAGTGTCTTTTAATTCAATAAGTCGAACTTCATTTTTTGGATGCGCTTTACTAATTTGTTGTATTATAGAAACCGTATCATCATTGGAATTATCATCAACTACAATAATTTCTACTAAATCTGTTGGGTAATTTTGATGGATAATATCGTGGAGGCACGTACTAATATTTTTAGTTTCGTTTCGAGCGGCAATTACTATCGAGACTTTGGTAATTGGAGTGTTGGGCAAAACAACATTGTAGTTTTCTTGCTTGGTCCATAAAAAACGCAAGCGCAAAAAATATATCAAATACAGCGTTACTAGTATACTAGTAAAAATTACAATTACACTATTCATCTTCAGAACTAAAAAAACGAAGTTGAAAAACATAGTATGCACCAACAATGGCAGGCAATGCTAAATTTATGAACCATACTATAAACGCAGCAGCTAACACTTCGGCGCAGCTATCCGGATTTTCACAAAATAATGCAACAGCAACCGATCCTCGAACACCTAATTCGGTAATGGCAAAAGTGGGCATCAATGAAACAATAAAAAAACACAAAAAAACAAGCAAGGCACTTTCAATGGGATTTACGATGAGGTTGGCTATTTTTAAAATGAGTAAAAACTGCACTGTAAAGATGATATACCGAAAAAGCGATAACAAAATCACTTTAGAAAGATCGCGTTTTGTGAGTTCAATAGACTCTAAATTATAGGGAATAATTGAATGTATAAAATTCCATTTTTTCCACGAAATGGCAATATTTTTAAAATTATAGAATAGGTAAATGGAAAGTATATTTACACCTAAAACAACTACCAATACAGGATAATAGTAAGCAGTTAACAGCGCATTTTTATAGAGGTACTGATGCAAGGCAACTAAACCGAAACAAAGTGTGAGCATTACCTGGCTTATGCTTCCAACCATGCTTAAAATGAGCGCATCGGGTTTTGATGCTTTGCGAAGAAAAAATAGTTTACCAATAAATTCTCCTGCTCGATTGGGTGTTACCAAACTAGCACTAATACCTGCCAGTATTGATTTTAGTGAGGCAGTAAAAGTTATAGGTTCAAGGCGTTGAATTAAAAATTTCCACTTTACAGCTTCAATCGACCAGTTTGCTAGCACCAAGGCTAAAGCAATCAACAAATAATAACGATTACTTCCGGTTAATTTTTGGATGAAATCGGTGGACAGTGTTTTACCATTAACAGCTGACAACTTTGAATACAAATAAGCCAAGCAAAGCAATACCAACAAGGTTTTAATACTAAAACTGATTCGCTTTTTTTGTGTACTGCTCAACATGCTCAATTTGCAAATAGATAAAGGCAAATGTAACAGATTACTTGTCAAGTGAAAGTGGCTGTTGAAAATGGTTCAAAAGGAATGTAAATTGGATACAATTAAATCTATTACTTTTATACCATGTTGGATAAAAGCGATATACTTTACGAGGATAATCACATTATTGCCGTAAATAAAAAGCCTTCGCAAATTGTGCAAGGTGATAAAACCGGTGATGCTCCTTTGAGCGATTTTGTAAAGCAGTACATTAAAGAAAATTACGGAAAACCAGGCGAGGTGTTCTTAGGAACAGTGCACCGTATTGACCGCCCTGTTAGTGGTGTAGTTCTATTTGCACGCACCAGCAAGGCCCTAACTCGTTTGAACGAACTTTTCAGAACCAAAGAAATACAAAAAACCTATTGGGCAGTGGTACGAGAAAGACCTTTGGCAGAAGCGGGAACGTTGGTGCATTACCTTAAAAAAAATGAAGCTCAAAACCGAAGTAAAGCATATGAAACAGAAACTGCCGGAGCCTTGCGATCAGAATTAGATTATAAATTAATTGCTTCGTCTGCTGCTTATTTTTTACTTGAAATTAATCCACATACCGGAAGGCACCATCAAATTCGTGTTCAATTATCGAGTATGGGTTGCCCCATCAAAGGTGATACGAAATATGGATTTAAGCGAGGCAATGAAGATGCTAGTATACATTTGCATGCCCGTAGTGTCGAATTTGTACATCCGGTAACGAAGCAAAAAATAACAATAATTGCGAAAGCTCCCAATGAGGTTTTATGGAATGAATTTTCACGTTTAACAGCCGATAAACACAACGCTTAAATTAGATGGAAAAGGACAAGGCAAAAATTAAACTGGTTTTGGTTGACGATCATCAAATGTTGTTGGATGGATTGGCTGCTTTGCTCCAGGGTGAGCAACGATTTGATTTGGTTGGATTGTGCAATAATGCCAAATACGCGCTTGAATTAATTGAATCAACAGCTCCCGATATAGTTATTACAGATATTAATATGCCCGAAATATCAGGTGTTGAGCTTACCCGAATGATACGAAAATACTATCCCAAAATAAAGGTATTGGCACTTTCAATGTTTGGTGAACGTAGTACTATAAGCGAAATGCTGGAGGCAGGAATTTCGGGCTATATTTTGAAAAATACAGGTAAGGAAGAATTAATCAATGCCTTAGTAAAGGTGCACGAGGGCGGTATGTATTTTAGTGATGAAATTACTGAAGAACTTATAAAATCGATTTCGCAAAAAACAGAAATAAAGGAGGAGATACAAGTTCGATTAACCGAAAGAGAATTAGAGATTGTAAAGTTAATAGCGGCCGAGAAAAGCAATTTGGAGATAGCTACCCAATTATTTATTAGTGAACGAACAGTTGAAACCCACCGAAAAAATATTTTCAGAAAAACCAATACCAAAGGAGTAGTAGGTTTGCTGAAGTTAGCGATGGAACAAAAGTGGATTTGAGAATAAGTTAGTTCTTGTATATACGTGCCAGTGGGTATATAAAATTACGTAGTTGGCGGTATTGCGGCATGTAACCTTAATAGTGAGTTTTGTGTATAAACTAAACTCATGAAAACAACTCACAACTTTACTATTGGCGGTATACCCGGAACCTCGCTATAATCCGCATTTATCTTAACGAGCGTAAATAAGTTTCACTTTCATTACCTAAATTTAGGAGCAAGTCAAGTATACTTAAATTGGGCTCAAAGGGCAATTTTCCTTCAAATACCTGTATGTATTCGGGGAAAAATTTTGTGCATTGTTTTTTGGGTGAAAACAAATTTCGTGCGTCGGTAAACTCACTGCTTGTTTGCACGTATTCAGTTGTAAAGAAACAAGTGAACTGAAGGTTCATTAATTCAGCTATTTTTTGCTGCAGCTCGAAATTAAAATCGAGTAAAAAAGGGATTTGTTTTTTGTAAAATGGTAATAAGTCATCTTGAAAGTACTCGAAGTAAGGAGATGAAGCATAAGCACTTTCTATGCTCCGCCAATGTTGTTGCTGCCAAGAAGTTTTATAATCAATACGAAGATCTTTGCTTAGACTTTTATTTTTTCGCTCTTGAAGCGGAATACTTAATACCTGCTTTCCATTAGCTCCAAGAATTTCACAGCGATTGCGATAAGTTTGTTTAATAAAAAACTCGTGTGCTTCAAAGCCAATGTTCTTATAAGCAAGAGCTTCGCTGTAATAAGCTATAGGCGCCAAATAGGCTGTGCTTAGTACAAGTGTTTGCGCTTTTATCATGAAGGGTAAAGTTAAGCTACTTGCTAGACAAAAGTTAAAGGCAGAAAAGCAATTAAGCTTTAGCTGCTTTTCGTCTTCTATAAATTGATAGGCCTGCCCAAATGAGGGCAATGAATCCACCAATAGGTAAAAAGTAAGAACGTGTAACACCGTAATTTGTGATGAACGAAAACATGCGGTTCCAACGAATTTTTTTAAACAAATTGCTTTCGTTTGCATCCAAGCTCAACCATACAAATACTCCTTTTCCAACAATGTGATCAATGGGCACAAATCCCCAGAAGCGTGAATCTGCTGAATTGTGACGATTATCGCCCATCATAAAATAATAATCCATTTTAAAAGTATAACTAGTAGCAACTAGGTCGTTAATGAAAATTGTACTGTCTTTTACCGTTAACTTATTGTGTTCATACACTTCGATAAGTCGCGCATAAAGTGGAATATTTTTAGTTGTTAATTGAACTGTAGCACCTTCTTTTGGAATAACAATTGGTCCGTAATTATCAACATTCCAAGGAAAGTTTGCATGGTGAGGATACATGCTAATCGTATCCACTGATTTTGGATTTTCAATATAGGGTTCAACCGATTTTACATTGGCAAATTGTTTAATTTTTTCAGCATTTTCGGCTGTAAGCAACATGGCGTATTCACCCGGAGTTTCGATTGGGCCACCTTCGGTAATGCCGAGTTCCTGAATAGACTTAGAATTAAAGCCGCTTCCATCTGTAACCACATGATATCGAAATTGCATTTTCAAAGGCTTTTCAGCCATTTTGTTATTGATGTAAAGTGTACTTTCCTTTACTTGTAAAGTATCACCGGGAATAGCAACACAACGCTTGATATAATTTTCTTGTTTGTCAACCGGCCTGAAATCTTCCATAGGATAATTAAAAACTACTACATCGTTATTTTTAATTTTTCCTAATCCCGGTAAGCGGTAGTAAGGTAATTTAATCCATTCAAGATACGATTTAGTATCGTCGGTAAAAGGCATGGTATGATGCGCAAACGGAAATGATAAGGGAGTATTCGGAATGCGTGCACCATAACTAACTTTACTAACGAAGAGGAAGTCGCCCACTAACAAAGATTTTTCCATAGAGGAAGTAGGAATGGTGTAAGCTTCAATAAAAAAAGTACGAATGAGGGTGGCGGCAATTACAGCAAATATAATGGCATCAGTCCATTCGCGGAGCATCGATTTTTTTGTATCGCTTTTGCGCAATACGAAATACAATCCAAAGGTGATTAAACCAAGGAATAAAACCAGTGCTAAATTTTTCTTTTTTGTTGTTGCCATAATTCAGTTTTTTTCCTGAGTTTATAAAGGTGTAGTTGTATTAATAAATAGTATGTAAAATAAAAAAATAAGTACTTAAGCATAACCAAGTACATGTTTCATTTCATGTACGCCTTTTTTATTGATAAGCCATTCGGCAGCAATTACGGCTCCTAAAGCAAAACCTTTTCGATTGTGAGCGGTATGTTTTATTTGTATACTATCAATTTCGGAGCTATAGCTAATACTGTGTGTGCCGGGTATTCCTTCTATTCGCAAGGATTCTATTCCAATTTCGTTTTTCAATTTCGAAACTTTATTCACCCATTTTGTTTTATTGGGAAGTATATCAAGTAGATCGTTTGCCAAGGTAATTGCTGTTCCACTTGGTGCATCTAATTTTTGAAGATGATGAATTTCCTGCATGCTTACTTCGTAATTGGGATACTCTTGCATTAACTGAGCGAGTTTTTTATTGAGTTCAAAAAAAATGGTCACACCCAAACTAAAATTACTGGCATAAAGTAAGGCTTGATTTTGTTCACTGCAAAGTTGCTTAACATGATTTAACTTTTGGTACCAGCCTGTAGTACCGACAACCACAGGAATATTGGCAGCAAAACAATGTTCAATATTAGCAACTGCTGCTTCGGGTTTTGTAAATTCAATGGCGCAGTCAATTGCTTGTGTTTTTAAAATTTCAGTACTTATTGTTTTATTACTTGAATATATAGCTACAAGGTTATGGCCTCTTTGCAGAGCAATGGATTCAATTTCTTTTCCCATTTTTCCGTATCCAATCAAGGCTATATTCATTTGTGTTAAGTTTAGTAAAGAAGTTTTTAGGAAGGAACTTTTCTTTGAGGTAACACTAAAATTTTAATTTGATTCCAATTCCGGAAGCAAAGGTAGATGAAGGGATAGCAACAGGCATCCATTCCATACTTAAATCATCGCTCACATCAAAATAAAATAAGTTGGCATCCACATTCGCATCCACAATATTTAGTACATAAAACAGTGCAAATCCAATTACACTTAAATCTCGGTTTCTGCGATAATAATCTTTGTATTCAATTAATGTTTGCTGATTGGGATATTGTGTTGCATAATCATCTATTGTTGTTTCATCATCGTCGTTGCGCAAGATGAGCGCTTTTTTATATTTAAGGTACCTAGAATTATTAATTGTAAAGAAATAACTCATTGCGCCAAAACCGGCATAAATAACAGGTATTTTCCAGTATTTGGTATTGTAGGCCTGACCTAAACCAGGAAGCACAGTTGAAAACAATGTTGCTTTTCGTGCAGAGTGCTTTTTCTGGGTTGCGCGTTGTGCAGTATCATTTTGTATACCTGTGTTGGCGGTATTTTGTGAATTTAAAGTAGAACTTTGATCAACACTTTTTTTGCTTGTATCTTGAACCAGGGTAGGAGCAGACTGTGCGCATAGCTGCTGCATCCCCCACAGGAAAAAAATAGAAAAAAAGGAATTGAGGAGAAACTTTTTCATTTAAATTGAAGCAAGCTTTTACAGCCAAATATCAACTAGCGATTAGGCATTAAAATGGCTAATTACATTCCAAGCAGGGAAAGTACTTTAGTTAATTCTTCGTCGGATTTAAATGGAATGATAATTTTTCCTTTACCTGTTGAAAGTCTTTTGAATTCAACACTTTTATTAAATTTTGATTTTAAATCACCGGCAATTTTTTTGTATTCTCCTTGCAATTCTATAATTTTTTTCGCTTTGGGAGCACTAGGTAAAGCAACTTCATCGGGTTCTTTTTCATTTAAAGTTTTTACCATTTCTTCTACTTGCCTCACCGATAAATCTTGTTCTGAAATGGCTTCAAAAAGCGCCAATTGAGTTTCTTTATCTTCAATGCCAATAAGTGTTCGAGCATGGGCCATCGATATTTTACGCTCACGAACACCGAGTTGAATTTCGACCGGTAATTTCAGCAAGCGTAAAAAATTGGTGATGGTTGAACGTTGTTTGCTCACTTTATTGCTGAGCTCTTCTTGTGTAAGATTACATTCATCGATGAGTCGCTTATAACTGATGGCAACTTCAATTGCATCTAAATTTTCGCGTTGGATATTTTCAACCAAGGCCATTTCAAGCATTGCCTGATCGTTGGCGATGCGAATGTAGGCAGGTACTTCAGTTAATCCGGCTAGTTGTGAAGCTCTAAATCGTCTTTCACCTGAGATAAGCTGGTATTTATCGTAACCCATTTTACGAACAGTTACCGGCTGAATAATTCCATGCTTGCGGATCGATTCAGACAATTCATGCAAAGCCTCTTCCTCAAAGTGTGTGCGAGGTTGAAAAGGATTTGCTTCAATTTGTTCAATTTTTAAAAGAGGAACAGAACCACTAACTGCGTGTTCGCGATGGGTGTCTGTTTCAAATTTACTTTGGGTGATATCGGTTTCTGAATTTTCCAATAAAGCACTGAGTCCTCGTCCCAATGCGCTTTTTTTAATACTACTCATCTTGTACGTCTATAATTTTTTCTTCGGAAGATATTTTTGTTAACTGGTTTTTTTGCAATACCTCACGTGCTAAGTTGAGGTAATTAACAGCGCCTTTAGAGCTCGCATCGTGAATGATAATAGTTTCACCAAAGCTTGGAGCTTCACCTAATTTTGTGTTTCGTTGTATAATGGTATCAAAAACCATCGATTGAAAATGTGTTTTAACATCTTCAACTACTTGATTACTTAAGCGAAGACGAATATCGTACATGGTAAGTAAAATACCTTCTATTTCTAATTCGGTATTTAATCGAGATTGAACAATTTTAATAGTATTGAGCAATTTTCCTAAACCTTCAAGAGCAAAATATTCGCATTGTACCGGTATAATAACAGAATCAGAAGCAGTTAATGCATTTATGGTAACCAATCCAAGCGAAGGCGAGCAATCGATAATAATAAAATCGTAATCGTCTTTTATTTTAGCCAAAGCAGCACGCATCATTCTTTCGCGATCGGGCAGGTTTACAATTTCTATTTCAGCGCCCACTAAATCGATATGAGCAGGTAGTAAAAACAAATTTGGTGAAGTAGTTTCCAGAATGATGTCCTTAGGTTCAACTTCATTGATGAGGCATTCGTAAATACTTGTCTTTATATTTCGTGGATCAAAGCCTACTCCGGAGGTAGAATTTGCTTGTGGATCGGCGTCAACCAATAAGGTTTTAAACTCAAGCACAGCAAGACTAGCTGCCAGGTTTATTGCGGTAGTGGTTTTGCCTACTCCGCCCTTTTGATTTGCTATTGATATAATTTTTCCCATTATTTTTTTTACAATTTTAAAGTGTGTGTGAAGAACCAATTTCAAAGAGATGCAAGCTTTTACCGGCATCTTGAAACTTAGCTATGGCTTCGCTATGATTAATTTTTATTGGTGGAAAAGAATCATAATGCATTCCCACTATTTTAGGACATTTGATGAAGTTGCTACAAATTACAGCATTGTCAATTCCCATTGTAAAGTTATCGCCAATAGGCAAGAAGGCAAAATTTAATTGACGAAACTCACCAATTAGTTTCATGTCGTAAGTAAGTGCAGTATCGCCAGCATAGTAAAAGTTACCTTCCGAACTTTCAATTATGAAACCCATGGCAACGCCACCGTAGGTTCCATCGGGCAAACTGCTCGAATGCACAGCTGCAACGCATTTTACCTTTCCAAAATCGCACATCCATTTGCCACCAACATTCATTTCATGCACCTTTTCAAGGCCTTGTTTACGCAACCAGGTAATAATTTCATAATTGGCAACAACCGTTGCACCACTTTGTTGAGCAATTTTTACACAATCGTCAATATGATCGGAATGACCATGTGAAACAAGCACAAAATCGGGCTTTATGGAACTGATATCTATGTGCTTTGCCAGTGGATTATGCGAAATAAATGGATCAAACAAGAGTTTCTTCCCATTCACAACCACTTCAAAGCAGGAATGTCCGTAATATGTAATTTTCATAAAATTGTATTACTTTGCTGCAAATTTACTGCTTTACAAAGGCTATTTTTAACTGTGCGAAGGTACGTTTTATTGTGCGTTTTTAAAGGCATTGTTAATTTCTTTTAAACAGTTTGATTGTGAATTAATTAGCTATGATTACACTCATCAATGCAACCAATCGTCCCGATAATCAAACCCAAAGAGTTTCGGCGGTATATAAATCAGTTTTAGAAAGCCGTGGTGTTGAAATAAAGTATTTTAGTTTGGAACAATTGCCTTTTAACTATTTAAAGCTCGACAGCGAAAAAACAGAGCTTGAAAAGTTGGGACTTAGCGAAATTATAGATACTTACATTCGATTTTCGGATAAATTAATTGTTGTTTCACCTGAATATCAGGGTAGTTTTACCGGAATTTTTAAGTTGTTTTTGGATTTTATTCAACCGGAATATATTCGCGGAAAAAAAATTGCATTGGTAGGTGTTTCAAATGGTAGGGCTGGTAACTTAAGAGGATTAGACCATCTTACCAATATTTTTAACTATTTGCAGGCGAATGTACTTGCGCAAAAATTACCTATTTCGTCGGTTTCCAAGCTCCTGAAAAATGGAAACATGGAGGATGCGGCGACAATTAAAGCCATTGAACAACAACTCGATCATTTTATGAAGTTTTAAACTTCATCCATATTTTCGACTAAGCATTTGACTTGAAAATTCTTGAGGTATTATTTTTTTTTATAATTTGCGGCACAAAAAATTTGGTCTTGAAATTTACAGCAGGTATTAAGTGGGTGTTTGTGTTAATTGTTTTGAGCAGTATTTCCTGTAAAAAATGTATTCGTTGTGGGTACGACAATAATTTTGGGAAACGTGTTGAACTGCCCGAATATTGTGGTAAGAAAAAAGTATTACAACAATACAAAGATGCATACCGTGATTATCCAAATTTTACTTGTGAAGAAATTAAATAAACAGAATCGTTCGTTCCAAGCATAATAAGTTAAATATATTTTTATTTTTGCAGGGAAAGACATACTAATTCAAAATAAAATGAAAAAATTACTACTGACGTTTGCTATTGGAGTTGTTGTTTTAACCCTTACTACTTCTTGCGAAAGATGCATTGAGTGCAGCTATACCTACACGCCCTATGGCTCAACACAGGATTCGACAGTAAATGTTGCTCAAGAGTGTGGTAACAAACAAGATCGTCAGACTTACGAAAATGAAGTAAAAGCAGAAGCTTCTTTGGTAGGTGGTGTAGTAAACTGCGACAATTAATACACCAAGATCTTCTTTTAGCTACAACTTACAATCCTAAAGCGGCCTCGCGTAGGCAATTACGTCTTTATCGGTAATCGATTTGTCACTTAGTATCAATAGTCTTTCAATTACATTTCTGAATTCGCGGATATTCCCTGTCCAGTTAATTTTTTGCAACTCCTTCAGCGCTTCTTTACTGATAGGTTTTTCAAGCAATCCCTGATCGTTGCTCAGTTGCGAAATAAAATAGTTGGCTAGTAAAGGTATATCATCTTTACGATTATTGAGCGTAGGAACATGAATGAGTATAACACTCAATCGGTGATATAAATCTTCGCGAAAGCGTCCTTCTTCAATTTCTTTCTGTAAATTTTTATTGGTAGCAGCAATTACACGCACATTTACTTTTAATTCTTTTTCGCCACCTACGCGTGTAATTTTGTTTTCTTGAAGCGCACGTAAAACTTTGGCCTGAGCACTTAAACTCATATCACCAATTTCGTCCAAAAAGATTGTCCCGTTTTCGGCTTGTTCAAATTTTCCTTTTCGTTGAGCTACAGCTGAAGTGAAAGCACCTTTTTCGTGACCGAATAATTCACTTTCTATTAATTCAGAAGGAATGGCGGCACAGTTTACTTCTATTAACGGTGCTGATGCTCGATTGCTTTTTTCATGAATACTTCTTGCAACAAGCTCTTTACCGGTTCCATTTTCGCCGGTAATCAAAACACGTGCTTCAGTAGGGGCAACCCGATCAATCATGTTTTTAATTTTTTGAATAGCTTCCGAATCACCAATCATTTCGGTGTTTTTGCTTAGCTTCTTCTTCAACACTTTAGTTTCGATTACTAAGGTTGATTTATCTAATGCATTGCGCACTGTAACTAGCAAACGATTTAAGTCAAGAGGTTTGGCAATAAAATCGAATGCCCCTTTTTTTACAGCTTCAACAGCAGTTTCAATAGTTCCGTGACCAGAGATTAGTACAATTGGAGTTTCAAGTTGTAGCGATTGTATTTTTTCAACTACCTCCATTCCATCTTTTTTAGGCATTTTTACGTCACACAAAATCAGGTCGTAGGTTCCTTTCTCAATTTTAGAAATCCCGTCGGCACCGTCTTCCGCTTCATCTATTTTATGATTTTCATATTCTAGAATTTCCCGCAATGCTTTACGGATAGGCTTTTCATCGTCGATGATTAAAATTTTTGCCATCGTGTTATTAATTTAAATATTCATCATTTCAGCAATAACTCCTTCTTTAAGCGCATAGGTACTTAATTTCATGCTTGATAAGCCATAGTTTTTAAGTACATAGTTTGTAAATACTGCCGCAACTACAATCATATCAACTCTCATTTCAATAATCCCCGGTGTTCGCATACGCTGTTCCTTGGTGGATGCTATAAGTTCAGTGTAAATCACTTCAAAATCAGCCAAATCATAAGCATATTCAGTTTGTTTGGATAAATCAATAACAGTGTTTTTTTTATAAGAAATAATTTCTGCAAAGGTGTCGAACGAACCGGATGAGCCAATTAACTCGTGTACCGGATATTTTTTAACAGCCTCGTGCAAAGGTTGTAATTGCTGGTGTAAGTAGTTTGTAATGGCAAGTATTTCAGCAGAAGTAATAGGATCGGAAGTGCTAAATTTGTCGAGCAATCGGGCTACTCCTAAATTAAAACTCGATTTCCACAAAATATGACGATTGTTTGCGAGTATAAATTCGGTGCTTCCTCCGCCAATGTCCATAATTAAACACGTTTGTTGCGGAAGGGTTACACCTAATTTAACGCCTTTGTAAATTAATTCAGCTTCTTTATTTCCATCAATTATTTGCACTTCGAGTTTAAAGCGCGATTTAATTTGAGCAACAAACTCATTACCGTTGTGTGCGCTTCTAATAGCCGAAGTTGCGAAAGCAACTATTTTATCCGGTGAAAAAGTGTTTGCTTTAGTAAGATGTTTTTCAATTGCAGCTATTCCTCTATCAAAAGCAGCCGGTTGTAGAATGTTTTTTTCAATACCTCCTTCTCCAAGCTTTACAGATATTTTATCGTTGTACAAAATGGAGAATTTTTTTGCAGCATGCAGTTGAACAACAATCAGATTAAACGTATTGGTTCCTAAATCAATAATTGCAACTGTCATTTTTAAAAACTAAGTATTATGCCTTGTAGAATAGCCATTTCCAAATTTCTTTATAAGAAGCTTTTTTACCGTACAACAAAATGCCAGTTCGGTAAATTTTGGCCGAAAGCCAAGTGGTAGCAAAAAATCCAAGTATCAATAGCAGCATCGAAAGAATTAATTCGAAAGCAGGTACCCCATAGGCAATACGAACCATCATAATTACCGGCGAAGTAAGCGGGAAAATAGAGAGCCAAAAAGATAAACTACTATCTGGATTCGACATAATTACTTTGGCAGCAGTTAGCGATAATATTAATGGAATTGTTATCGGCAGCATAAACTGTTGCGTGTCTGATTCGCTGTCTACTGCTGCTCCAATTGCAGCAAATAGCGCAGCATACAGTAAATATCCACCCAGAAAGTAAAAAATAAATGCAGCAATCAACACCGGAAAATTCACAGAATTCAATAAAATAGCAACTTCACTTTCGTTTATTTCTTTAAAATCTTTTTTTGAAGTAACAGGTATATTGGATTTAAAAGTTTGTTCTGTGATGGTACTTGCATCGTATTTAGTTTGTGAAAAATACTTCATGCTATAAGTGGTTATAGCAGCAGTGAGTAATATCCATAGTAAAAACTGAGTAAGACCCACTAATGCAATTCCAATAATTTTTCCAAGCATAAGTTCAAATGGCTTAACCGACGAAATAATAACTTCAACGATGCGATTCGTTTTTTCTTCAATTACACCGCGCATTACTTGGGCTCCGTAGAGGAAAATAAACAAGTATACAAACACAGCACCCATAAAACCCATTGCCGCATTTATGCCTGCATTGCTGCGCTTTTGCTCACCACTTTCTTCAAGTTTGGTAGCGTTTAAAATGATAGAAGTTTTAACAGCCGATAATTTATTTTTATCGATTCCGGAACTGATGAGTTTCCAGTCTTCGATTTTATTTTTAAAGGTATTTTTTAAAACTTCTTCTGCACTTATTCCAAGTTGTTTTTTGTAATAAATTTCGATTCGGTTTGAGATTAAAATATTTTCAGGAATAAATAGCAAAGCATTGTAATCGGTTGAGTAAAACTCTTGCATGGCTCTTTTTAAATTCATGTCACTAAAGTAAAATGAGCTATTCGCATTACTTTCGAGCTTTCCGGCAAACAAGCCCGAATTGTCAATTACCTGTATTTTTTGATGCTCATTCGGGGCTTTTTCCATCCATACACGGGCAAAAATTAATCCTGCCATTAGCAGTGGACCCAGGATAGACATGAGTATAAATGATCTGTTTTTAACCCTTGACAGGTATTCTCGTTTTATTATTAAGCCTAATTTGTACATGCTTTTTGCCGGTTGTGCTTATGCTTATAGTAGGTTGATTTTTGCGTAAATCTAGCCAATAAATTCTAACACTTTATATACTTAAATTTGCAACAATTTGAATTATGAAAATTTTGCATTTTGTTTAACCAAGTTAATTTGCTTTTTAGTAAATATTTAATCAGGATGATACAATTGATGAAGAAAATTGCACTGGTGTTTTTTTTACTTTTTCCCTATTGTTTGTTGGCTGATGATACAGAACTAATTAAGCAACTTCGTAAAAAGGCATCCACAACTAAAGATAGCGTTGAATTAATAAAAGTGCTGTCAAGTTTAGGTTGGGAATTGGGTTTTGAAGATTTGAAAGAAGGCTTACAAATTACAGAAGAAGCTTTGAGGCTAGCGCTTAAATACAAGGATAAACCGATGGAAGCAAAAATATACGATGCTATCGGTACCTTTTATCACGATATGGGCGATGCCGAGAAAGCAGTTGAGTTTCATAAAAAGGGAATTCAATTATACCTGCAATTACCTAAATCAGAAATTGGCTTAGGAAACGCCTATTTAAATATAGCCCGCGTATTTGTATCAACCGGCGATTATGTTACAGCACTGGAATACGATTTGGCAGCATTAAAACTTTATAAAGCGGTTTCATATAATTCTGGAATGCCAAAACTTTACAACAATATTGGGTTGGTGTATATGTTAAATGAAAATTACGACAGTAGTATTTATTATAATAACAAATCACTGTGGTTGAATTTGGCGAATAAGGATAGTGTAAACATTGGTCGTTTGTATACACAGCTAGGATATTTGTATCATAAAAAGGGATTAAAAAAACAAGCCGATGAGCTAGTGCAAAAGGGAGTTGCAATTTTGGAACGCAATAAGAATACCTTCCAGTTAATTTCGGCATATGCCTCGTTGGGCGATTTAGAGCGTGAGCGTGGGAATGTGGATGCAGCCATTGATGCATATCGAAAATCATTGCAGTATTCGCTCGAGTTGAAGCAATTGCCCGATATTAAAGAAAACTATTTTGAGCTTTATAAACTGTATGAAAAGAAGGACGATATAGATCAAGCTTATTACTATTACAAATTGTTTGTTCGTTATAAAGACGATGTAATGAGTGAGCAAAATTTAAATACCATAAGACTTACAGAGGCAAAGTTTGAAAACAAAAACAAGCAGAAAGAAATTGAAAAATTAAAATTAGAAACTCGTAATAGAGAGCTCGAAACCGAAAAACAACGCTGGATAAGAAATGCTTTTATTATAATGTTATTGCTTGCAGTTGCTTCGGTAGTTGTTTTGAATAAACAGAATCAAGAACGACAAAAAATTAATGCTGTTTTGGAAACGAAGAATAAAAAGATTTCTGAACAGAATAAGGATATTACAGACAGTATTCATTATGCGCAGCGAATACAACGGGCAATATTGCCATCGGATGAATACGTAAGAGAACTTTTTCCTAGTTCATTCATTTTTTTTCAACCTCGGGATGTAGTAAGCGGTGATTTTTATTGGACAAGTAAACACAAAAATACTTCAATAATAGCAGTGGTTGATTGCACCGGACATGGTGTTCCCGGTGCTTTTATGAGCATGATAGGTAATTCGTTACTCAATCAAATTGTTAATGAACAAGGCATTACAAAACCTGCGGAAATTTTGTTTAAACTTAGAGAAGAAGTTATAAAGGCATTAAAGCAAACGGGTGCAATTGGCGAAAGTAGAGATGGAATGGATATTGCGATTTGTTGCATTGAAAACAAAAAGCTACAGTTTGCAGGTGCGAACAATCCACTAATTTTTATACGCAATAATCAACTTACCGAGTACAAGGGCGATAAACAGCCAATAGGAATTTATTCAGGTACACCAAAACCTTTTACCAATCATGAAATTGACTTACAAACAGGAGATTGCATTTATTTATATAGCGATGGATATGCAGATCAATTTGGCGGACATCAAAATAAAAAATTTAAATACGCCCAACTAAAGGAATTACTTACTACTATTGTACAATTGCCAATGGAACGTCAAAGGGAAAAACTTCAACTCAATTTTGAAGCCTGGAAGTCCGACAATGAACAGGTTGATGATGTTTTGGTAATAGGGATTAGAACCTAAGCGCTGAGTTATGCAAGTTGTAAAAAGGGATGTTTTCGGGAATATTGTGTTGATAAAGCGCATTTTGATTTCACTCATAGGCATGTTGACTTATCCTAGTTTTAGCTGGTTAAATTCAACTAAAATTGAAGGAACCGAGCATTTTGAAAAATTGCCTGACCGCAATATACTTTTTGTAAGTAATCACCAAACCTATTTTGCCGATGTAATAGCCTACCTACATATTTTTTGTAGTGTGAAATGGAAATTCAGAAATAGCATCTCAAATCCAATTTATTTATTAAATCCGGTTACTAACACAAGTTTTATTGCCGCACAAGAAACAATGAAAGCCGGTATTTTGCCTAAAATATTTGGATATGTGGGCTCGGTTCAAGTAAAGCGCACTTGGCGAGAAGCAGGAAAAGACATTAAGCGAAAAGTAGATGTGAATGAATTTTCGAACATCGAAAAGGCATTGCAGCAGGGCAGGGTGATTACATTTCCGCAAGGCACCACTACCCCTTATGCTCCAGGTCGGAGAGGAACCGTACACATTATAAAGCACTATCAACCCATTGTTATTCCGGTTGTAATTAATGGTTTTAGGCGAGCATTCGACAAAAAGGGATTGCGCTTAAAAAAGCGAGGCGTTCAATTTTCGATAAAATTTAAAGCTCCATTGCAAATCGATTACGCTGCCGATTCAGATACCATATTGGCTCAAATTATGGAGTCGATTGAACAAAGCGATAGTTTCTATCCGGCTGCCAGAGCGCAACTTACCGTAGTTTAATTTGCTTCGCAAGCTGCTTTTAAATTATTGAGTCCAAGTTCAAAATCGGGACCCACCATTTTATCCATAAATAAGCTCATGTATTTGTGCGGCACCGTTAGCATTGCTGGCATTCCTTCTCCATTGGAATCTAAGGCCCAGGTTATTTTTGTTCCTTCCGCCTCTTTATTCAAAGTAAAGGTTGCGCCTGATTTTCCCATACCTTCAAATTCCATTTCCATTACAACAACCGTATTGGGTGTGCTTTGTACGATGGTCATTTTACCATTCCCTACATCGCTTTTATTACTATGCCAGGTATATCCTTGGCCTAACCCTTTTTCGGCACCAAAAAAGTCCATTTGTATGGCCGGGTCTTTTTTAGCCCAAGGCATCCAGGTAACAAAATTTTTAAGGTTGTTAATCTTGTCAAATATCAAGGAATCTGATGCATTAATTACAATGGATCGTTCAACATGTGATTTTGAAGATAAAAAGAAGGAGCCGGTAATAAGCAGAACCACTAGTACAAGCAATGCAATTCCAATTTTTTTAAGTGTTTTCATTTTAGAGGGGTTTGGTTAGATTTTCAAAATTAAAGTTTTTTCTAAAATAACAAGTGCAACTTTTCAAGTAACAAATGCGGCATTTGAGGATGAAGTAAAATAATTTTGATAAGCTTGTACATGAATGTTGAAACAGCACATTATTTATTAGATTTTAAACACTTGATTTTATAAACCTTTTCTAAATTTGCCATGCATAAAAAAATAAAACGATGAAGACAAATCATGAAATAGATTATAAAATTTTAGGTGAAGAAATGCAATCTGTTGAAATTGAGTTAGACCCTCAAGAAACGGTGGTTGCCGAATCGGGTAGCTTTATGATGATGGACAATGAAATTCAAATGGAAACCATATTTGGTGATGGATCACAAAGTGCAGGAGGTGGTTTTATGAATAAATTATTTTCAGCAGGGAAGCGATTACTTACCGGTGAAAGTCTGTTTATGACTGCCTTTACGAATACCGGAACCGGAAAAAAAAGAGCCATGTTTGCAGCACCTTATTGCGGTAAAATTATTGCCATGGATTTGTTTCAATTGCAAGGAAAAGTGATTTGCCAGAAAGATGCCTTTTTATGTGCCGCCAAAGGAGTTAGCGTGGGTATTGAATTTCAAAAGAAACTAGGCACAGGAATTTTTGGAGGAGAAGGATTTATCATGCAAAAATTAGAAGGTGATGGAATGGCCTTTGTGCATGCAGGCGGAAATATTATTGAACGAAATTTATTACCGGGCGAATTGATTAAAATAGATACCGGTTGTATCGTAGCATTTACCAGTGGAGTTGATTACGATATACAATTTGTTGGAGGAATTAAAAATACCATTTTTGGAGGTGAAGGATTGTTTTTTGCTACACTTCGTGGTCCGGGTAAGGTTTGGATTCAATCTTTACCAATTAGCCGATTGGCAAGCCGAATTATATCCTATGGTAGAGCTGGAGGCCGCAAAGAAGAAGGCAGCATTTTAGGTGGATTAGGAAATTTATTGGACGGTGATGGAGTGTAAGCTAATTAGGCTTTTTTGCTAAACCTTTTTTGCTAAAGGTATTCCAATTAAATAACACAATTGATAGCAACAAAATACTATAAGCTGTAAACTGCGCTGAGTTTGCTTTTTCGTGAAAATAGAAAAAGGCAATACTAAAATTTAACAAGGGATTAATGTATAAAAGTATACCCATTGTTGCGCTGTCGATGCGTTTTAATGCTATTAAATTTAGTAATAGTGGAATTATAGTAAATACGACAGCCAAAATAACTATCAATAAATAAAACGAAATTTCGGTAGGAATTTGGGTTGAGAAAACCGGAAAAAAGGGAAGTAATAAAATTGCAGATGAAAGCATCTGAAAGGTAAGTATTACAAACTTTTCGATATGACTATTTCGCTTTTGAGAAATCAAATAAAAGGCATACGATAAAGCAACTATAAGACTAAAAAGCAGTTCAATAAAGGAAGTTGTTCCCAGCATCACACAACTTACCATACTCAGGGCAACCGCTATCCATTGAATTAATTTTAATTTTTCTTTTAAAATAAGCGAAGCAAGAATGGCTGTAATAATTGGACAAATTAAATAAGCAAAAGAAGCAGCTTTAATACTTATTTGATTCATCACATAGATGTAAAAAAACCAATTTGCGGTTAGCAATATACCTCCCAATACAGTAAGTACAACCGTTTGTTTTTTTTGTTGAGAGCTAAGATTTTTAAATATTACGGCTTGCTCTTTAAAGTTTTTCGAGCGCAGAGCGAAAGTCACAAGTGAAATAATACCGGCTGAAAAAAATATGCGAAAAAATAAAATATCGGCCGAATTATACAAGTGAAGCGGGTGTAAGCAAAAGCTAATGAAGCCCCAAATAATAAATGATCCAAGTGCTGCAACAAAATAAGGTGTTTTACTATCCATACGCTTGCAAAACTACTAATTTAACTGTGTTCTGTTGATTACTTCTGAAACTTGTTATTCTAGCTTTTCAATAAGCCGGTATCTTTGTAAAAAGCAGTACAATGATTCCTTACTTAAAGAACTTTTACGAAAAAAATAAAAAATATTTTTTAGTTGATTTTGTTATGTACCTGGTTATTATCTTAGGAGTAATAATCTGTATGTTACTTATTATTTAATAATGAGAACAGTTAAGTCAGCAGTTAATTGCATTTGTGCTGGGTTGCTTGTTGTTTTTTGGCTACTGATTTTAGCTTCCTGTGGAAATACAAAACGTGCAACAAAATCAACAGAGATAAATGAAACAACCGAACGCGATAATAAAACAAGTGTACTTTTAAAAGAAGCATTGAAGTACAAAAACACTTCGTATAAATTAGGCGGAACCGATTCGCACGGAATGGATTGTTCGGGACTAATGGTTACTTCATTTAAGAAAATTGCGGTTGAATTGCCCCGCACTTCTCGTGAGCAATCGGGCGTTGGCAAAGAAATTAATAAGTCTGAAGCTGCAGTAGGAGATTTATTATTTTTTGAAACATCCGGTAAGGCAAAAGGAATAAATCATGTTGGACTAATTACAAAAATTGCTAGCAATGGTCAAGTTACCTTTATCCATTCAACCCTGAAGGCCGGTGTTATTGAAGATACTCTTGATACACCTTACTATCAAAAAAGTTTTGTTAAAATTATGCGGGTGTACTAGAAAAATTATTGGCGATTTTCACGAGGGAGTGCAACAATTTTTTTCACAATCAGGTATTTTCGTTTCCCCCCAATCGTATAACCTAATAATGCATCTCCTTTGTATTCGCAAGGTATAGCTAGCTGTTTTGCATTTTCAGTAACTTGTTGATTGTTTAATTGAAAAGTACCCGTGGTATATGTACTTACAGTAATCACCAAGGTGTCGTTTTTTGAAAACACTGCTCCTCCATTTTTTTTGTTGTAAACAATAACATCATGGTATTCATTCTTAATCCATGATTGATCAATTACTAAATTTTCGCTGCTAGCAATTGCAACAATATTAAACACATAGCGAACTCCGGAAGGACTGCCAGCTGCACCACCCGAAAATTGTTGAGAACTGGCGGATGAACATTTGAGTTTTTTATCTGTAATGGCAGCATTAACTACCATTACAGATAAAAAGAAAAGAGAAGCAAGTGCTATTTTTTTCATACTTAATTTTCGTTGATCGTAATTTTTTCCATTACATCACCCATGCGAATATCGTCAAGTATATCCAATCCATCAACAACTTTTCCAAAGCAGGTGTGATTTCTATCAAGGTGTGCGGTATTGTTGCGACTCAATACAATAAAAAACTGTGAACCGCCAGTATCTCTTCCGGCATGAGCCATCGAAAGTACTCCACGATCGTGGTATTGATTCCCTCCATCTAATTCACATTTAATTTTGTATCCGGGACCTCCGGTTCCGGTACCTTTAGGACAGCCGCCTTGCACCACAAAATCAGGAATTACTCGGTGAAATGTCAATCCATCATAAAATCCCTTTTTTGCTAAGTCGGTAAAGTTTTTTACTGTGTTGGGTGCATCTTTGTCATAAAACTCAACTTTTAAGGTACCCTTATTTGTTTTAATTTCGGCTGTTGTCATAAACTTTTTAGCTTTTAATTTATTATTTAGTCTAAAAAAATTCCCATTCAGAATTTTTTCCAAAAATAGACTTTTTTAGCTAACCCTTGCCCAATCAACAAATCACACTTGTTAACTTTTATTAACGATAAGTTTTTTCGATTTAAGCGAATATTTTTTTTGTGTTCACACTTTAATTAATATTTTAGCCACAGATAAAAAACGACCATTCATCGAATTTAATAAAAATTGAAGAAGCTAAATTTCATAGTATTTTGTTTGCTGGTACTGAATGTACTTCCAGTTTTAGCAGGAAACAGCAAGGGAGAGCTATCTTCGGTTAGTACCGTTGAGGTTGGGAAGGATACTGTTCCTTTTCGAATTTCACCTGATTTTTTAAAAAATAATGACATCGAAAGCTTTGATGACATTGATAATAGCGATAACGACTTTGTTGACGAATCGGCTGCCTATGATCCCAACTTCGATTACTATGGTATTTGGGATACTATTAGCGTGAATCCATACAAAATGGATTTAACTCAAAAGCCTGACACTACCTTAATTATTTTACAAGATAGGTATCAATGCGACTACAATCATCCTTATTGCGGTAATATTACCTCTGATTTTGGTCCGAGAAGCCGGGTACGTTATCATTATGGAGTAGATATTAAACTCGAAACTGGTGAAGCTGTGCGCTGTTCGTTTGAAGGAACTGTGCGAATTGCTCGTCGTAGTTCCACCTTTGGAAATGTTGTAATGGTGCGACACAAGAATGGGTTGGAAACTATTTATGCGCATCTTTCGGCCATACATGTTAAAATAGGACAACATGTTGAATCGGGCGAAATACTTGGTTTAGGGGGTAATACAGGTCATTCTTCAGGAAGTCATTTGCATTACGAAGTACGTTACAAAGGAATGCCCATTAATCCGAATTCAATTATTTCGTTTAGTGAAGGAAGATTAGTGAGAGATAGTATTGCCATAGACAAAAGTAATTTTTCCTACATCGTTGATTTTCGCACTAAGTCAAAGTCCTATACAAAATCCGGAAAGCATGGAAAATACTACGTTGTTAAAAAGGGAGATACACTTGGCAAAATTGCACAACGTAAAAATGTTTCGCTAAAAAAATTGTGCAGACTAAATGGAATTCGCACTACAACAGTGCTCCGGCCTGGTAAACGCCTTCGATTGGTTTAATTTTTCGAGTTCAACTTCTCAAGTTTTTCTTTCGCACTTAATAAGTCGTTTTTAGTATCAATACTGCGTATTGTATCTTTATTTTTAGGAATTATTTTTAAAGCAGATATTTCTGATAGAAAATGTTGTAAGGCTACTTTTCCTGTTTCAAAATTAGCAGACAACTTGTACAATATCGGCTGTTCGTAGATTGCAAGTAAAGGTTCATATAGTTTAGCTGCTTCATTATAAAATGCAATTCCATTTACCGATTCATTTCGGTTGTGAAGAAGCAATTTCAAATCATCAAGCATTAAAAAAGGATAGTCGCAACCTACCAATAAGTAAGAAGCTTCGGGATATTTTTTAGCTGCTGTAAGCAAGGCTGCTATTGGACCATAATTTTCAAACTCTGGAGCATCAATTAAAACTGTAATTTCTTTGGGAAAATTGGACATTTGAGTTCTATTGCAAGATACAACCACAGTATCACAAAGTTTCGACAATAAGTTAAATACATGCAACCATTGGGCTTTCCCATGATACTGTAACATACTTTTGTCAGTACCCATTCGCTCGCTTTTTCCGCCTAAGGCAACAATACCAATTATGGGATACATGCTGTTACTTTTCTTTTTTCAAACCCGGAAATTTCATTTTTAATGCCTCTAAGGTTTCAACAATTTTTTTGGTAATAAGGTATTCTTTATACCAATTTTGGTCGCTTGGAATTATATTCCATTCTGCACCAGTGGAACAATTTGTAAAAACATCTTCATAGCATTTCATGTATTGGCTCCAAAGCTTTCGCTCCAAAATATCATTTTCATTGTGTTTCCACATTTTACTTGTATCATTTAACCGTTCATTCAATCTTTGTAATTGCTCCTCTTTTGATACATGTAAATAAAATTTCAACACAATTGTTCCATTATCAACCAGCATTTTTTCGAAATTATTTATTTGTTCGAAGCGTTGACGGATTGTGTTTTCATCAACCCATTTATGCACTCGTTGTATTAAAACATCTTCGTAGTGCGAACGATTGAAAATACCCATCATTCCTTTTTCAGGTACTTCCTGATGAATACGCCATAAGAAATCGTGTTTCAATTCAAGTTCGCTGGGCTTTTTGAAAGCAATAACTTTGCAACCAATTGGATTTACCGGTTCAAAAACATTCTTAATTGCACCATCCTTTCCGGATGCATCCATTCCTTGTAAAATCACTAACAAAGCATGCTTCCCTTCTGCGTAAAGCAAATTTTGCAAAGCTTCTAATTTGAGCTTTAATTTTAAGGTTTCCTTTTTAATGTTGTCTTTGCTCAGCTTTTTAGGAGCACGGGTACTGATGGAACTTAATCTTGTTTTTAACATAGCATATACTCTAAATTAATTCTCCTCTAAGATAGGAAACAAGTAACAACTTTTGTCATTGTTTAATTTAGAAGGAAAGTAACGTTTCTCTTAATGCAATCGTTCATTAATCTGCGTGAAAAAAATCAGCTGTAAAGTTTACCAGGTATAACTTTTCTGATGCTCGTGTAACTGCTGTATATAGCCATCTTAAAAATTCGGCATTTATCATTTCTTCCGTGATGTACCCTTGTTCAACAAATACACAAGGCCATTGTCCTCCTTGTGCTTTATGGCAAGTTACTGCATACGCAAATTTTACTTGCAAAGCATTAAAAAAGGGATCTGCTTTTATTTTTAAAAAGCGTTTCGATTTGTTGGGTTCATTTGAATATTCAGCTGCAACAGATTGATACAATTTATTGTTTTCAGAATAGGTTAATGCAGGTGCTTCTGATTGTATTGTGGATAAGAGTAATTTTACATCGAACTCAGAATCGTCAGTGTAATCAAGCATTTTAATGGTAACATCAGCAAAACGAAACCCATGTTTTTCACTAAATTTTTTGATTCTTTTTATTTGTACAATATCACCGTTTGCAATAAAATCTGCCTTCGCATCTTCGGGCAACCAGTAATAATTGTTTTTTACCACCATCAGTAAATCTCCTTCGGCAAGTTCGGTTTCACGCCAAAGAATTTGATTACGAATTTGCTGGTTATAGCCATTGGCGCGTTTGTTCGAGCGGCAAATCATCATAGTTCCCTCTTCACCGAATTTCCGAAATGCACTTTCCAAATTTTCAATTAATTCATTCCCATTAATGTGTGCTATGTCGTTAAAGGAATTCAGTGAAAATTTAGGAATGCCTTCTTGCTGCATTTTAATAGCGAAACGCAGTGCAGTTGCATTGGTTAGTATTCCCGACTCTTCTGCTTGTCGCATCACTTCCGTTAATTCGGTAGCATGAATGGTTACTGGAAATGCATGTTTTAAATAAGTTAAATCTAAGGCCGGACTTTGCTCCAATCCTACAGGAGGAAGTTGTGCAGTATCGCCAATAAAAAGCAATTTGCAGTTTTTGCCTTGCGCCACATAGCGCATTAAATCATCGAGAAGGCTTTGATTGCCTGAAATTGCTTCATCTTTTGAACTGTTGCCATCACCAATCATCGAAGCTTCATCAACTATAAAAATGGTTTGCTCATGCTTGTTGGGTTGTAACACAAATAGGGCAGCACCTGCTTCCTTATCGACTTTAGGTTTGTAAATTTTTTTGTGAATAGTGAAAGCAGGCTTGCGCGAATAATTGCTTAATACTTTAGCGGCTCTTCCAGTAGGAGCAAGCAGTACATAGCTTATATTAAAAGTAGGAAGTGTGCTCACCAAAGCTCCAACAATGCTGGTTTTACCGGTACCAGCATATCCTTTCAATAAAAAAACGCAATTTTCCTTTTCCGAAAAACAAAATGCAGTAAGTTGTTTTATTAATTTACTTTGTCCCGATGTCGGCTCATGCACGAAATTTTTAAGCATGAGTTTTTCAAAGTTTTCCCCGTTTGTCATTTTAGAATTCAGCATAATCTAACCTCCGCTTTGCTATGTATAACAAAACGCATTTCAATTTTATTCGTTCTTGTAAGTAAATCGAATGTAGGTTGAATCATGTTTTTTATTTTGAATAGGGAAAATTTTAATTGAGTTGCCTCATAAAATCGACCATGCGCCACACATCTTCAAATGAATTGTACAATGGGGCAGGAGCTACCCGAATAACATTCGGTTCACGCCAATCTGATATAACCCCCTTTGCGGTTAGTTGATTAAAATACTCGCGTGCATCTCCACCGTGCGCCAAAATGCTCAACTGCGCTCCTCGCTGTTTTTTGTCGCGAGGCGTAATAATTTCTAACTGATAGTTTCCTTTTTTTGCATTTAATTCGTCCAGCAAAAACTCGAGGTATCCTGTAAGTAAGTCTCTTTTTTTGGTGAGTGCTTCCATTCCTACTTCATCAAATATATCTAAACTTGCTTTACATGCAGCCATGCTCAAAATAGGAGCATTACTCAATTGCCATCCTTCTGCACCTACAATAGGAACAAAACCCTTTTCCATTTTAAAACGAACTTCCTTTGTATGCCCCCACCAACCGGCAAAGCGTGGTAAATTTTCATTTTCGTGTTGCTGATGAACAAAGGCACCGGCTACTCCACCTGGACCCGAATTCAAATATTTATAGCTACACCAACAAGCAAAGTCTACTTTCCAATCGTGTAGTTTTAATACTAAGTTTCCGGCTGCATGAGCTAAATCAAAGCCTACGAAGGCGCCTGCTTGGTGTCCAGCTTGGGTAATTGCTTCCATATCGAACACTTGCCCGCTATAATAATTTACACCACCAATCAGGATCAATGCTAACTCTTCTTTATTTTTTTCAATGGTCGCAAGTATATCTTCTTGTCGTATGCAATGCTCGCCTTCACGGGGATGTACTTCAACGATTGCATTTTCAGGTGCAAAGCCATGAAATTTTACCTGACTTTCAAGCGCATACTGATCGGAAGGAAAAGCTTTTGCTTCACAAATAATTTTAAAGCGCTTAGCTGTAGGCCTGTAAAAACTTACCATTAATAAATGCAAATTAACTGTAAGCTGATTCATCATAACCACTTCGCTGGGTAAAGCACCAACAATTTTTGCAGCCTGATTGGTTAAATTTTCATGATAAGAAACCCAAGGGAGTTTGGCCATGAAATGACCTTCAACTCCGTAATGTGCCCAATCATCCAGTTCTTGTTTTAAATTGTCAAGCACTGTTTTCGGTTGTAACCCTAGTGAATTACCTGTAAAATATAAAAGTGGCTTACCCTCATGATGTGGAAAATGAAAACGATTTCGGTAATTTTTTAATGGGTCAATGCTGTCTTGTTGTTGCGCAAATTCGAGCGAGTTGATATAGTTCATTGTGTAAAAGTTGATGGATGCTGTTAAGCGAATACAGTATAAAATTCAATTGCCTAAAGATATATCTTTGCCCTCAATTTAAAATTTAAAAATATGAAACGCGATAAATCAGAAGCATTATTTGAAAAGGCAAAAAACTATTTTCCGGGGGGAGTTAATTCACCTGTAAGAGCGTTTCGATCGGTTGGTGGCACACCTGTATTTATTGAAAAAGGTGATGGTTGCAAGTTGTGGGATGCAGATGGTAATGAATACATTGATTTTTGTTGTTCATGGGGGCCTTTAATTTTAGGTCATAATAATGCCAAGGTGCGTAATAAAGTAGTTGAAACCATTGCTAACGGGACTTCTTTTGGCGCGCCTACACGATTAGAAAATGAATTGGCTGAATTAATATTGAGCAACAATAAGTATATCCAGAAAATACGTTTTGTTAGTTCGGGTACAGAAGCTGTTATGAGCGCTATTCGCCTTGCAAGAGGCTATACAGGTAGAAACAAGATTTTGAAATTTGAAGGTTGCTATCATGGCCATGTTGATTCCTTGTTGGTAAAGGCAGGTAGTGGTTTAGTTACTTTTGGAAATTCTTCGTCTGCAGGTATACCTGAATGTTTTGTAAACGAAACCATAGTTGTATCATTAAATAATTTAGCAGCTGTTAAAAGCGCTTTCGCGGAATTTAAAAATGAAATTGCCTGTGTGATAATTGAGCCGATTCCTGCTAACAATGGACTTTTGCTACAAACCGACGAATTTTTAAAAGAACTTCGAACTGTGTGCAGTGCCGAAGGAACTTTACTCATTTTCGACGAAGTTATTTCCGGCTTTAGAGTTGGATTTACTGGCGCAGCAGGATATTACGGCATACAACCCGATATTTGTACCTATGGTAAAATTATTGGAGGTGGATTGCCGGTGGGTGCTTATGGAGCAAGTGCCGAAATTATGAGCAATATTTCGCCTGAAGGTAAAGTATATCAGGCGGGTACTTTATCAGGGAATCCGGTAGCCATGAGTGCAGGAATAGCCCAATTGACCGAATGTTTGAAGCCCAATTTTTATGAACAATTAAAAACCAAAACTGACGCATTTATTCGTGAAGTTTGTGATTATGCTAAGTCAAAGTCCTACGATTTTAGTATGTATTCAATTGGTTCAATATTTTGGATAGCATTTAGCAAGGCAGAAGCAATTCGAAGTGCCGATGAAATAGATGCTACCGGTATGGATAAGTTCAGAGTGTTTTATCATGAATTGCTCAAAAGAGGCGTTTATCTTGGCCCATCCGGGTATGAAGTAGGTTTTGTTTCGGAAGCGCATTCACAAGATGATTTAAGTAAAGCAGCCAAACATTTTTGTGCAGCATTAGACCTTGTTTTCAGCACGAAATCGGCTAACTGACAACAATCAGTTTTTCGCTTTATTTTATAACAAGTATTTTACGTTCTTTGCGGAAAAATTTAGTAGTGCATTTGGCTGCATAGTTTTTTAATTTTTAATTCATTTTCTTAATCTTAGCTTTATATACATGTATTGGATTTTAATAGTAATTTTCTTCGCTCATTGGTTTTTCTCCTTGTTTTTTCACACCGCTTTTTTGCACCGATTTGGCTCGCATAAAATGTTTACAATGAGTGCTTTTACTGAAAAAGTATTCTATTTTTTTACTTGGTTTTTTCAGGGATCGTCCTACTTGGTGCCAAGAGCATATGCTGTAATGCACCGTATGCATCACGAATATAGTGATACCAAAAAAGATCCACATTCGCCTATTTTTTACCGAGATGTTTTTCAAATGATGTGGGAAACGAAAAAAATTTACAACGATTTCAAAACCGGAGCAATTAAACCCGATAATCAGTTTTCTAAAGACTTACCTGTTTGGGATAAGATGGACCGCTTTGGCGACCACATGTTAGTACGCATTATTTGGGGAGCAATTTACTTTTCAATTTATGCCTTTGTGATAACTCGATACGATTTATCGTGGTGGTGGTGTGCTTTATTGCCAATACATTTTTTGATGGGTCCAATTCAAGGCGCATTTGTAAATTGGTGTGGACATAAATATGGTTACCAAAATTTCGATAACCACGATCATTCCCACAATACAACTCCTTTTGGATTGCTCTTGATGGGTGAATTGTTTCAGAATAATCACCACAAATATCCTTTAGCACCCAACTTCGCTAAAAAATGGTTTGAGATAGATTTTACTTATCCCATACTTAAATTTTTATCGTGGATAAAGGTGATTCGTTTTGCCGAAGTAAAGGCTTAATTGAATAAACATTTTTTCTCTAATTCTTTTTTTCTTCAGGTCTATCCTTCAATTGAGAGTACTTCGAGTTGTGAAAGCTTGTCTTTTAACTTGCGGCTATTATTCTCGCAATTGCAATAAAACAAAATTGCAGCAGCATTAATCCTTCAATTCCAAAGGATACATAGTACTCGCTAACAGGAGCCTTGCATTTATTAATTACAAGTATCGATAACAAACCAGAAAGTATATATGCAGCAGCTTTCAATTGATCAGGTCCTGAATGGGAAAATAAATAAATCAAGTACATTACACAAAACAGCAGCAAACTTAATTGCGCCAGTTTAACTGTTTTTTTTACACCCAATGCAATCGGAAAAGTAACAATCTTTAAAGCCGCATCAATGTGCATATCACGTATGTCGAAAGGCAAAGTAATTGCAAACAAGAATAAAAACCGACTCGTTAATTGAAACGCAACATCACCTGAAAAAAAATTAAAATTGGAATCTTGCAATTGGGGAAATACTACCGTAACAAAGCTCCATACGCCTGCTACCAAAAATATTTTTAAAAATGGCAATGAACGCAATTGGATTTTGCTAGTTTTTTTGAAACTCAATGGGGTTGCATAAAACAGGGAAATAATAAAGAGCGGCACTAAATAAAGAAGCGAACTGCTACTCAAATTGAATAATGATACAAGCATTCCCAAACAGGCAATTAAGCAGGTAATTCCATAAAAACCCCTGTGCGAACTAATCCAAATGCTTCGCGCTGTGTTGGGCATAACTTGTTCCTTATCGGGAAATAAAAATTTTCGATAATTATAAATTAAAAGTGTTGCGAAAAACAGAAATAAGGAATAGGGATTTACGAAACTAAGCCGTTTGTAAAAAAATAATTCTTCTAAACAAAGAAAATAACCGCAACAAGCAACAAACAGATTACCAAATAAAAGGGTATGCGCTGTTTTTTTTAGCAACCACACATTTAAAAATTAGCGTTTTAAGAGTATTATATTTGCTGTTACATATCCAACCACCATCGATAAGCCGCCGCCAATTATTGAATTTTGAATGAGTTTAGAGCGAGCCTCTTTTTCATAGCCCATTCTATACACCTCTTCTTTTAATAAATCAGGATTTGAAACATATTTTTTCTTGATTTTTATCCAGCGCGACCCAACAATTATGGTGTAAACAGCAGGAGCTATTGGTGCTAAAAAACCTAACATTAAACCGCTTCCTAGTCCAACAGCACAAGCACCTGCAGTTGCAACCGGTGTTTTATAGCCCGCTGAAGCATCCTGTTCGCCTTGAATGTAAATTCTCATTTCGGCCGGAGTAAAATATTCATTCTCTAAAGTATCCTGTTTGTAAATGATGGTTTCTTCACCACCGTTAAATTTTATCGAATAAATATCTTCTTTATACCAAGTTTTTAATTTGGTTTTTCCAGGTTTTTGAACAGTAATTCTTTTGTAATCGGAAGTGTCAATTACTTTAACTGAGGCATAATCACCATTTAAAAAGAGTATCTCATCTTGAGCCTTAGCTGTAACTAGAGACCCAATGATAAACACAATAAGTAATAATCGTTTATAGCTTGTACACATTATTCTTGTATTTGAAAGCCAAAGATACACTTTGATTTTAATTGTTTTTATTCGCACCTGTTGCCCAATGGCATCAGTGATGCTGTTTTAATTTTTTTTGAATGCACTGTTGCACTTGTCGTGCTTCGTCCAAATTAAGTTGAAAGCCTACTCCAATTTTTGTCCCTTCATGGGTAAAAAAAACTGATTCATTACCTCTTACCCAATAGGAGGACTGCAATGATTCTGAAAAATTGTTTTTACCAAAAGGGTAAATCTCGAGATTGGAAATAGCGATGAGGGAAAATTTTTTTTCGATAGTTTTACCGGAGATGGTAATGTTATAACTTAGGGTATCGGAAGAAATAAGAATCTTTTCGGATCCGTTTTTTCTCCATAAATAGGTGCTTCCAATTTTGTATTCAAAATAGGCCCAAAAAGCCATCCATACAGCCATTAAGAGTTTTTCTTCACGACTCATATTGCTAAAAAATTGTGAAAAAATTATGATCCCACAAATGGTCCAAACTATAAGCCAGGCAAGTAATAAATTAGTTTTAGTAGTATCGTTTTCAGGAACTATTTCGATACTTGTGATTTGTTTATCCTGAACAATTTTAACGCGTTTGCTTTTCATTTACTCAATAAATTTTCGCGAAATATCGGCACATACCTGTGAATGGTTTCTTCTGTAATATTTTTTTCGGGTAGAATTCTTCCAATAGTTTTAATACCACTGAATTCTTCTATAATTTCTTCAGTCATTTTGTGCGGGGCGCCATTGTATACAATGCCTTCAATAGGAATGTTGCGCGATTTTAGCGCTTCAATAGACAGCAAGGCATGATTGGTACTTCCTAAATAATTTTGTATAACTAGAATAGCATGACAGTTCATTTTTTTTATCATGTCAGCAACAAAGTACTTTTTATTTAAGGGAACCAAAACACCTCCTGCGCCTTCAATAATTAGTGGCCGAGTAGCATTCGGTAACGTAATATTTTCGGCATCTATTTGTATTCCTTCGAGTTCAGCTGCTGCATGAGGAGATAGTGCTTGTTTTAATAAAACCGCTTCAGGGTGTACAGTCAAATTCATATTGTTAACCAAGCTGCGCACTTTCATTGAATCGGTACCAAAAAAATTTCCTGTTTGCACAGGTTTCCAATAATCGTATTCCAAAGCAGCCATAAGTATTGCCGATACTACCGTTTTACCCACATCAGTTCCGTTTCCGGTAACAAATAAATTTGTCATAAAATCTTTCTAATTATTCATGTATTTAATTTCGCTTACAATCTCCTTCCAAGCACTATGCATGCAATCGCATGAATTAATTTTAGTTGAATCACTCCATCTTGTTTGGCGCAAGAAATTAATCTCCTACACTAAAATAGAAGCAGCATAACAACTCTATTAATTCGTGGCTCAAGATAAAAAAAAATGTAAAATAGCTTGCTTTCATCAGTCGAAAGCACAAGGCATGGAATATATTTTAATACCTTTGAAGTCTTAAAAACAGCCATGCGCATTGATATTATTACCATTTTACCCGATTTGCTGAAGAGTCCTTTTGAGCATTCTATATTGAAACGTGCCATACAAAAAGGAATAGTTGAGGTAAACTTGATAAATTTGAGAGATTACAGTACCCAAAAGCAAAAAAGTGTGGATGATTATTGCTTTGGTGGTGGGGCAGGAATGGTTATGAGTATAGAGCCTATAGCCGCTTGTATTGAAGCATTGAAGGCGCAAAGACAATACGACGAAGTAATTTATTTAACTCCTGACGGAGAGCAGCTCAATCAAAAAATAGCCAATCGCTTATCGACCTTTACGAACATTATTTTACTGTGTGGCCATTACAAGGGTGTTGATGAGCGGGTACGACAACTTTATATAACCCGTGAAATTTCAATTGGAGATTATGTGCTTTCAGGTGGAGAGTTAGGAGCTGCCGTACTTTGTGATGCTGTAATTAGGTTAATACCTGGAGTATTATCCGATGAAACCTCAGCACTTTATGATTCTTTTCAAGATGATTTGTTAGCTCCTCCGGTATATACTCGACCTGCCGAATTTAAAGGCCACAAGGTTCCCGATATTTTACTTTCGGGTAATACCAAGCAAATTGAGCAATGGAGGCACGATCAGGCGCTTGAACGAACCCAGAAAAGAAGGCCGGATTTATTAAAATAAATTTTCGGATTCAGATTTTTTTCTTAATATTGCGCTCCTTTTTAAAAAGAGAGATAAAACTTTAAATAAAATAACGAACAATGGACTTAATTAAATTTGTTGACGAACAATTGGCCGAAAAAAAATCGTATCCGAAGTTTAAAGCCGGAGATACTGTTACGGTACACTATAAAATTATTGAAGGAACAAAGGAACGTGTACAACAGTTTCAAGGAGTAATCTTACAACGTAAGGGCTCTGGTGCTGCTGAAACTTTTACAATTCGTAAAATGTCCAATGGAGTAGGTGTTGAACGTATTATTCCTGTTAGCTCACCTGCTATCGAAAAAATTGAATTGAATAAAACTGGTGTTGTTCGTCGTGCTAAAATATTTTACTTGCGCGATCTTACCGGTAAAAAGGCAAGAATTAAAGAAAAACGCGTTTAGCTATTTTCACATCCATAAAAAAGGGAGTTTGCCAGTTAGCAGACTCCCTTTTTTTATGCGCTTGTTTGTAAGTGTGGTTTGTAACCTCAGTTAATTTTATAATTAAACCTCAACCAATGCTGTTTGTTCAATTAACAAATCTCCATCCGTATCAATTTTAATTAATTTTGAAGCAACTGTAGTATTTATAAGAGTGGAATCGTAGACTGTCTTTACTTTTACATAATTCGTAGTAAAACCATGCATCATTCCATTTTTGTTATCGGCTTCAAACAATACATCATAGGTTTTACCTAATTGTTGCTCATAAAAATGTCGGCGCTTTTTTTCAGAAAGTATGCGCAGCATTTTATTGCGTTTACGCCGCACCGATATAGGTACCACGTCAGGCATCAAGGCTGCATCGGTATTGTCGCGTTCGCTGTAAGTGAATACGTGTAAGTAGGATATATCCAACTCGTTTAAAAAATGGTAGGTTTCTAAAAAATCTTCATCACTTTCTCCCGGAAATCCTACAATAACATCAACACCAATACAACAATTCGGAAGTACTTTTTTAATATGAGCCACACGTTCGGCATACAATTCACGCAGGTAGCGACGACGCATTAATTTCAAAATTTTATTGCTCCCCGATTGCAAAGGAATATGAAAGTGTGGTACAAATCGTTTCGACTGTGCTACAAATTCAATGGTTTCATCTTTCAGCAAATTGGGTTCTATACTACTTATACGAATGCGTTCAATACTTTCAACTTGATCGAGAGCTTTCACTAAATCTAAAAAAGTATGTGCATGTTTTTTATTGCCAAACTCACCTTTGCCGTAATCTCCAATGTTTACTCCGGTTAGTACAATTTCGCGTATTCCTTGAGAAGCAATATTTTTAGCACTGGCAAGCACATTTTCCACTGTATCGCTTCTGCTGATTCCACGGGCTAATGGAATAGTACAATAGGAACAAGTGTAATCGCAACCATCTTGAACTTTTAAAAAAGCACGTGTTCTATCACCAATAGAATAAGCATCTTTAAAAAAATTAGCCTGCTCTATTTCGCAAGAATGTACTTCTGCTATTTCTTGTTTTTCGGAATGTTGCAGGTATTTTAGAATCGCAAATTTTTCGCTGGCACCCAATACCAAATCAACACCGGGAATTTCTGCAATTTCTTGTGGTTTAAGTTGAGCATAACATCCAACTATAATAATGAAAGCCGAAGGCATTAGTTTCAAGGCCGATTTTACAACCTTTTTACACTCCTTATCAGCATTTTCGGTTACAGAGCAAGTATTAATTACTACTATTTCAGCACCAGCCTCAAACTCAACTTTGTTGTAACCAGCCTCAGTAAACTGGCGTGAAATAGCCGAAGTTTCTGCAAAATTTAATTTGCATCCTAGCGTATAAAATGAAACTGTTTTTTGTACTTGCATGGGGCTGCGAAAATACGCTTTTATTTACAAACCATTGTTCATTAGTACTTCAAGACTTGCACTATTTAAGGTAACTATTAGTTGTATTTTTGAGTATGAGTCATTCTAGTAAATATTAATTTTAATATGTTGGATGTAAAAACTAGGTTAATGGGACTGTTATTTTTACCATTAGCTGTATTTAATACAAGTGCTCAACCCGAAGGCATGAATGAACTTGTTACTGATAAAAATCAACTCAGATTTAGTGGTTACGACTGGATAATCAAAGAAACAGAGGAACTCAGAGGCCCGGGTCCCAATTATTTTTTAAATAGTACAAAGAATATTTACATTGATGTGCTCGATAATTTGCACCTTAAAATTGTGAATGAAGAGGGTATTTGGAAATGTTCGGAAGTAATATCTAAAAATCAGTTTGGTTATGGGCGCTATGTGTTTAACGTAAAGAGCCGTGTAGATTTATTAGATGCCAATGCAGTTTTAGGAATCTTTTTGTGGGATCCCAATGCACTGAAAGATTACAATCATGAGGTAGATATTGAATTAAGTAAATGGAGCATCACCAATAATACCAATGCGCAATTTGTTGTACAACCCAATACCATTCCCGAAAACATAAAGCGGTTCAACATGAATTTAATGGGCAATTATTGCAGCTTTACAATAGATTGGTTTCCCGATCGAATTATTTTTAATGCCTATCACGGACATATAGAATGTGATCCTAAAAAAAACTCAAAACCCAAAAATGTTCCCATTCAAAGTTGGGTGTTTAAAGACAAAGGAATACCGGTACCACGTCAATCAAATATTCGTTTCAATCTATGGCTAAATCAAGGTAAGTCGCCTTTGTACGATCAGGAACAGGAAGTTATTATTACCTGTTTTAGTTTTACGCCGTTAAC
>Ga0268298_10000179_pt1 | contig 80674 bp, 75 predicted proteins | sample WWTPWeurt_MetaG_FD_194462 | JGI IMG/M metagenome (GOLD analysis project Ga0268298, IMG submission 194462) | Activated sludge microbial communities from WWTP in Nijmegen, Gelderland, Netherland - WWTP Weurt | ecosystem: Engineered > WWTP > Aerobic digester > Activated sludge | place...
CACACATCGGAGAGATCAAAGATACATTTACCCGGCAGAGCCTGGGGCGGCGCGAACACGAACGTTAGGCGCTATTGCGGTAGATACATTGGCCCCGCCACGGCAGCCTTCTTCTCTGGACCAAGCAATTGTTCCACAATGTCCAATGCAAATTCGAATGCTGAACCGGCCGCGAGGCTGGTTGTAACATGCGCGTTTCGCACGACTCTTTCCTTTGTGTAAAGTCCGCCATTTCCACCCTGAACTGAATCTGGATACATGGTAAAGCGATCCTGACCCTGAATCACGTTGTGTCTGCGAAGTGCATTGGGCGCGGCACAGATGGCGCCGATTCTCTTCTTTTTTTCGTGGAATTCTTTGAGAAGTTGTGCCACTCTTTCGTCCGCTTCCAGGGCTTTGGCGCCTGGTCCGCCTCCGGGTAGAACCAGCATGTCGAATTCCTGGCTCAAAGCCTGGTCGAGCGTAGTGTCTGCCAGATGCTTTGTTCCGCGCGCTGCCGTGATTGGTCCGTCTTTAAGAGAAGCGGAAACTACCTCAATGCCTGCACGTCTGAGCACATCAATGATGATGATGCCCTCCATTTCTTCGAAGCCATCTGCAAGTGGAACGAGAACTCTTGGCATAGAACCTCAGCTGAGCTTTTCTGCGATTTGCACCGCATTGAGAGCGGCGCCTTTCAGCAGTTGATCTCCGCAGCAAAAAAGATCAATCTCTTTGCCACTTGTGGATCCTATGTCTTTACGAATTCTGCCCACCAGGACATCGTCCTGGCCGGATGCTTCAAGAGGCATGGGGAAGTGATTGTTCTTTCTGTCGTCCTGGAGTCTCACTCCAGGGGAAGAAGAGATGGCATTGCGAATCGCATCCAGGTCCGCGCTACTTGTCAGCTCCAGGTGAACAGATTCCGCATGAGCGCGCATGGTGGACACGCGAATGCAAGTGGGAGAAATGGGAATGTCTGAATGCAGAATTTTTCTGCACTCTTCGATTACCTTGAGTTCTTCTCCGTTGTACCCGCTTTCCAAATCCATGCCTGCGTTGTGACTGAAGACGTTAAACGCTATTGGAAATTGAAAAACCTCTGGCACTGGCGCGCGGCCTGCGAGCACGTCCGCTGCCTGCTTCTTCAGTTCTTCCATTGCTTTTGCGCCCGCCCCGGATGCGGACTGGTATGTGGATACAATGATCCTCTTGATAGGATTGATCTTGTGGATTGGGTACACTGCCATGAGCAAGATAATCGCACAGCAGTTTGGGTTTGCGATGACACCTTTGTGCAGCTTGATGTCTTCCGGATTGATTTCAGGTACGACGAGTGGAGTTCCCGGATCCATCCTGAATGCGGAAGAGTTGTCTACGACCACGGCCCCTGCTTTGACCGCGGCAGGCGCGAACTGCTTGCTCATGGTGGCCCCCGCGCTGAACAAAGCAATGTCTACGCCGGCGAAAGATTGTTCTGTGAGTTCCTGGACGACCACGGCCTGGCCACGGAATGTCATTGTCTTTCCAGCGGAACGTTTGCTGGCCAGAAGAGTGAGCTTTGAAACCGGAAAATTTCTCTTTTCGAGAACGTGGATCATTTCCTGACCCACTGCACCTGTTGCACCGACAATAGCTATATGCTTCATTCTTTCTCTCCTGGCACCTGCTCGCGCAAAACGGGCATCCAATCGGATTTTTTGTTCCTATGAAGCAGGTCAAGCGAGAACGAGCGGGCTTGCTCTGGCGCCTGTTGCCAGCTTCTGCCAGGCGAAAGATCGCGGCCTATCTGACACTTTCCGAGCTTCAGGATCTAAATGAATCCTATCGTCAGTATACCAAACAGGACCCTGCCCGTCGACGAACTGTGCAAATGGAATTGAGCAGTCAGATTCGCACCCGAAGATCCATTTGGCCGGCGGCTGTCAGTCTCACACTCACCTTAGTCTCAGTTTTTCTCTGGATTGTTCAGGGGAAATTTGGAATGAGCGAATCCCTTCGTCTGGCTTTGTTTGGACCGCTTGTGATGACAGCGGCTTCTCCTTTGAGCCTGTACTTTCTATCCCCGGTTCGGCTTCGCATGCTGTTTCGACTTCCGCAAACCTTTGAAAGTGTGGCTGTGTGCATAGTAACGATGGTATTTTTGATCTGGCTTTTGTATTTGATCGGAGAAAGCGGCGGTGGAGTACTGCGTGTAGATCGCCTAACGTTCATTGTTTTGATTCTGGGTGCCATGGGTGCGCCGCTTCTGGAAGAAGTTCTATTCAGGGAACTCATTCCTTCTATGGCGCCTGACATTCTGGCCGGCCATGCTCTGGCCGTGCCGATATTCGCCATTGCACATTTTCCAGATTCTCCTTCCATGTTCGCTCTCTATATTCTTGCAGGCGGTTTTCTATCGATGCTTCGAATTCAAAGCGGTGGATTGCTTTTGCCTCTGGTGGCCCATGCCATGGCGAACGGCATTGTAACGGCCGCGAGATTTGGTTGATGTTCCTGATGCCACAGTTCAATCTGCAAAAGAACAATGGCAGAGAATCTTGACATCGTAGTGTTCGGAGGATCTTTTGATCCACCGCATGCAGGTCATGAGCAAATGGCGCGGCTGGCCCTTACGCGCGCGAGTCGTTTGATCTTCATGCCTGCGCATCGATCCCCGCTCAAACATGCGCAACCCGCGCGTTTTGAACAACGTGTAAGGATGCTTGAAATTGTGTGCGCGCGCCTTGCGAAGAATGGTCTTTCGGTGTCCGTTACGGATATGGAAGGGAAGAGGCCGCCTCCGAGTTATACCATTGAGAGTCTTCGCGAAATCCAATCGCAGAATCCCAGCCTTCGCATTTCGCTCCTGGTTGGATCAGACAGTCTGGCCGATTTTGCATCGTGGAAGGATCCGGACGCAATTGCGCGCGAATTTGATTTGATGGTAGCATACAGGATCACGGACAAAGAGGCTGAGTCTTCGATCCGGAAAGTGGAATCTGAATTCAAAGCGCGCATCACAGCTCTGCCCGGAGAAATTCCAGGGTGCGCAAGCAGGGATATTCGCCGCTGGATTCGATCGGAGGCGTCTGGTTTGGTAAAGGAAGGAGGTGAGGAGAGCCTATTAAAGGATTGCATGGCCAGAGACGTTCTCGACTATATCCGCGCACAGGGTCTTTATTTGAATGTCTCGAATTAGCAGAATTTTACTCGTTGCCTCCGCGATCTTTGTGATCGCTGCATCCTTTCTTTTTGTTCGCAGATTCTTCTCCAACCAGCTGGAAAAGAGAATCCTCGATCGCGATGTAGTGCCCATTCGAGTCATCGTGCGGGATCAGGACAGAATCGAAACCCTGGCGCAGATGATCTTGTTTCCGGAACAAAAGTGGGTGTTGTTCTACTTTGTAAATACGGATGCCCGTCAGCCAGAGGGTTCTAAATCCATTGCAGATCAGACTGCGATGTTCGCAGACAGCTTTGATAAGTACTCAGGTCTTAAATCCATCTACTCTGTAGAACTTTCGAGGGATTCCTTTGCCCGTTTGATTGATCTGGGGGAAGGGCTTCCCATGTACCTGGAAACCGCACAGATCTTTCCCAATTCTAACTTTCAATATCCAGCAGGGCGAATGCGCTTTTCAGGCCAGCAGGCGGCCGAGTATGCTCTTTCCAGAAGAATGCAGCAGGGTCAAGAGCAGCTCAGCGGGCTGGAAAGAATGCGAAGGATGGAAACGATCCTTCTCAATGTGGCCTGGAACTCCGTTCAATTTGCAGACAAGATCCATTCCAAAGATCTCAGACAGTTTGCTCTTGGACTCATCGAATCTGATCTAACAAAGCCTGAACTTGCCAGTCTCTTTAATTTTCTATCAGACGCAAACATAAGCATTCTGGAAGTTCCTCTGGAGCAGGGTGCAGACAGAGCATTGTACGTGAAAGATAAGCGAGCGCGAAGCGTGTATTCTGAGTTCTTCGACAATTTGAGATCTGGTAGAATGAAGAAAGATGTCTTCTCCCTGGAAGTGCTCAACGGTACAGAGGTGGGCGGACTTGCGCGCAGAGTGAAACAATTTCTGCAGGATCGTGGCATTCTGGTGCTGAATGCTGACAACTATCCAATCAAACCCATCCCCAAAAGCGTAATTCTTGTGAGAGCCGGCAAAACGGCCCTGGGAAAACATGTAATGGAAATGACGTCGTTGCCAAGAGAAGGTGTTTTCTTTGATAGAAGCACTCAGGACGTAGATTGTACGATTCTACTGGGGACTGATTTCGAGATTAAGAAGCTTCAGGTATTTGAATAAGAATGGCAAAGAAAGCAGTCAAAGCAAGCGCTCCCAGGAAATCTCCAACAAAGCCTGGCCCCTCAGAAAAACTTGTAAAAGAAGTCACGGAGCTCCTCCAGGAAAAGAAGGCAAGTCGGATCGTCTGGATGAATCTCACCGCGGTAAATCCGTACTTCGATTTTTTTCTGCTGGCGTCCGCTGGATCGAGAGTGCAGCTCAAGTCTCTTGTAAAAGACATAGAGAAGAAGTTTCCGTCTCTGGAACGTCGCAATAGTTCCATCAGCGCGGACGATATGGATTCAGGCTGGCTGGTTCTGGATTTTGGGGATGTTGTAGTTCATCTTTTCCTGGAAGAGCAACGTAGATATTACAACCTGGAAAGACTGTGGGGTGATGCGGTCATCACTGAGATTCAGGACGAGTCGACACGAGAGTCCAGACTCCTGTCAGAGCAATCAGCAGAGTCATAATCGCAGAACCAATTGGCAGTCCCAGCGCCAGCGGAAACGCGGCCGCGGGAATGAGAAATATCCATCCAGCAATCTTAAGAAGCTTCATTCCTCTCTCTGTTTTACGCAAAAAGAAAGCGGCAATCGGAACCAGAGAGAGGGACAATAGAACAAGAGAGAATATCAGGGCCGGGACTATCTGAGTGTTTGCCTGTGTTTGCATTTTTCCGGTGAGTGCGAGCCCGGCTGCAACGAGCATTGCGAATGCGGGCAAGAGCAGCAAGGTTCCGCAAACCAGGGCGAGAATGAAAGTGATACGAAGAGATTTTTGCATCATTCCGCTTCTGCAAGTTGGCCAGTGCGTTTCAGGACTTCAGCAATGATCTGTAACACAACCAGTGCGCCCACAATTCCCCACAAAACCGTCATCGCCTCGAGCGGAATGCCGTATCTCAAGTGAAACTTTGTAATGTTGTAGAGACATGTACCTGCGAAAATAACGAATGTGCTTCCGTGTTCCTTGCGGATCAGTCTCTTAAAAGAAAATTCCATTTCCTTCACAGTTTCAGACCACCTGCCCATGTCTCCTGGTAGGAGACGATTGACTTCTTTTGTGTACTTTACGTAATCCTCTCCGAATTTTTTTCCCAGGAATTCTTCTTCTGCCACAATGATTGCGTAGTAGATGAAGTAGAACAGAGGAAGTGCAAGTGCGTAAAACGCAATGTTGTTGATGGAAACAAGTGCGCCGGTTACAAGAAGTAGATTACCAAGATACATCGGGTTTCGTGTATGCGCGAAGACGCCTCTTCTCTGGAGAGTTTCCGCGTAGATCTTCTTGTTCAGACCGCCGCGCTTGATGTACGCATAACCGATCGTTATGCCCCGGACAAACTGGCCTGCCAGGGCAATGATCAGTCCAATGATGGAGGTGCGAACGTCCCATTGAAAGCCGTCCGGATTCAGGACTGCGATGCCTGCAGTCAGAAATGCTGTCAGAAATACGAGAGAGAACGCGGTGTCTCTCCAGCGAAAAAAGAAATTACCAAATGCAAGTACGAAGGTTTTCATTTTGATTCCGTTTTGAGTATTCTTGTCTATTTAATGGCGAGTGTGCCTTCGAAATTCAAATAGCGCATGATTGTCATGCAGTCTTTGAAGCCGGCTCTGTGAAGCAAGTCGATGTTCCCGGCGGTTGAGAACGGTTCAAGTACACCTTTGAGGCTGCGGGCTTTTCCAATGATTTCCTCTGAGGAGTAACCCTGTTCCAATTTGTAGTCATTGTAGAGTCCGGTGAGTATGTCCTGGAAGCGCGCATCCGGGCCTCTCACTTTTTCAAACATCAGGAATGCTCCGCCCCACTGCAGTCCTTTCCAGATTCTATTGATTACGTCCTGGCGAAATGCCGGTCTTACGAATTGGACTGTGTAGTACGCGAAGACAAAGTCAGCGGGCTGCATTTCGAATTCAAGAAGCTCAGCACATTCGAATTGAATGCGCGGATCTTCTTTACATTTGTCGCGAGCGACTTCGAGCATTCCTTCTACCCTGTCCACTCCGATCAGTCTGATATCTTTTCCAGCGTGCCGCTCTCCGATTTTGCGGAGCAATTCTCCCGTGGAACATCCCAGATCATAAATTGTGGAGCCATCTTGCACAAAGTAGTCTGAAACCTTGGCGATGATTTCGTGCCCCTCTGCGTACAGAGGCACAGATTTGCTTACATGAGCATCAAACGATTTGGGAACATCTCCCCCGAACGTCCAACTTGAGTTTTCAGCCGAGATATTATCGCCAACGGAAGCCACAGGCCAGAATTGCACACATCTGCTGTACGGAAAAGTGTTTTCACCGGCCCCTGGTCCACATTTCTTGCAAGGCATATGAAAAATCAGCTTGAACAGGCAGTCCGGGAAGCCCTCGGAAAAATCCAGCATCCAGTTTACAAAGAGAGCCTGCTCGACATTGGCGCATTTGATCGAATTGATGAGGACGATGAGTCATTCAGCGTCCATTTGAAATCACCAGACGCAGACAGAAAACAGCAGATCGCCTTTGAGGCGCAGATCCGCGGCTTTCTGACAAAGATCAATCCTGGAAAGAAAGTAAAGATTCGCTTCGCAGTCGATGAATCGCTTAAACCTCAAGAACAGGGTAATAGAATCAAGGGCGTCAAAAACGTAATCGCCATTGGCTCTGGAAAAGGCGGTGTCGGAAAATCCACAGCGGCGGCGAACCTCGCGGCGGCATTGAAGCTGAAAGGATTGAAGGTGGGTTTGATCGATTCGGACATTTATGGTCCGTCGATAGGAAAGATGTTCGGTGTGCCGTCCAAGCTTCCTCTCACAGGAGACGGAAGCAATAAGATCCTTCCTCACGAAGTGCAGGGAATCAAGCTGATGAGTTTCGCATTTATGCTGGCTGCGGACCAGGCAGTCGTCTGGCGCGGCCCGATGCTTGGAAAAGCAGTAGAGCAGTTCCTCTATGAGGTGATCTGGGGAGACCTCGATGTGCTCTTGATCGATCTTCCGCCTGGTACTGGAGACGTTCAGCTTTCTCTGGCGCAGCTCATCGACGTAGATGGAGCTGTGATTGTGACAACTCCGCAGAACGTCGCACTACAAGATGCGGCCCGGGCTGCGTCCATGTTCCAGCAGGTGAAAATCCCGATCCTTGGTATCATTGAAAACATGTCAGAGTTCCAGTGCCCGAATTGTGGGCATATCACGAACATTTTCTCAAAGAATGGCGGCTCTGCGATGGCGGCGAAGATGGGAGTGCCCCAGCTCGGATCCATCCCTGTGGAAAAGGAGATTATGGATTCCGGGGAGGCTGGTCTCCCGATTACTCTCAAAGATCCATCCGGCAAAGTTGCGGAAGCATATAAAAAAATTGCAGACAGGATACTCGTGGAAGTTGAGAAATTCAAATAATGCGTCAAATCGTGGGTATGCGATTCTTCCTCCTGTTGCTCCTGATCGGCTTCTCATCTCTGGCTGCTGAAACCGTCTACTTGCGAGATGGTCGTGTTCTCACTGGAAGAATCACCAGTCAGACTCGCACGGATATCACGATTGTGACTCCTCAGGGTCCCATGAATATCCAGAAGGACCAGATTCGTCGCATTCAGTACGACACAGCTGCGGAAGATAAAGCCCGCGAAGATGCACGCAAGGCGGAAGAGGCGCGCAGATTGCAGGAGCAGCAGCAACGCCAGGCAGAAGAAGCACGAAAACTGCAAGAACAGCAGCAGCGTCAGGCGGAAGAGCAGAAAAGACTCGAAGCGGAAAAGAAAGCGCAAGAGCAGAAAGTAGCAGATCAGAAGAAAGCAGAGGAAGAGAAGAGAAAAGCGGAAGAGGCCAAACGTCAGGCAGAGGGCGAATCCACTGCCAGTGCGCAGGAACGCAAACGCATAGAAGAAAAGCTTCGTCGCATGCGCGAATTCGATGAACGCGCACGTTTGATGGGGCCAACGTGGTACGGAGCGGTCGCGCGAAATGTGGCCATGCCTGGCTGGGGCGAAATTTATCAGGGAAGAAAGATTGGATATCTGTATGCAGGTGCCTGGGCCGGACTTGCCACATTTGCTCTGTACGAAAAAGATCGCTATCTTAAGGCAAAATCAGTGTACTCTTCTACTACGCGCGGGTTCCTGTATGGGACGCCGTATGTGGCGCGGACTTTCCTCAGCTATTCAGAGACGGACGGCCAGGCTTCTTTCTGGTTCTTCAAAGGCTACGGGCAGACCAGTGCCGCTCGTGCCAGAATGCAAAAGCATGCCCTGAGATTGCGTTTTGCTCAGGGAGCACTGGTTGCATTATATGGATGGACCATCACAGACGCTCTTCTCTTCAAACCTACGCCCAAAACTGCGGTAGGCTTCAGCAGCACCGGAGACGGAATGCGGCTGGCAGTGAGCACCGAGTTTTAGTCAGGGCAATAAAAAAGCCGCGGTGTTCCGCGGCTTACTTCCCCAACACTTTTTGGTTAACTCAAGAACCCTGGGATCCCTGGAATGCCTTTGCCACGCGGTCTGCGACCTGGCCTAGCATCTCGTCAGAGAGTTTGTCATAGTCGCCACGGGCGAGTTTCTCTTTGACTTCCTTCAGCTTCTCAACTCTGGATTCGTCCGGGGTTGATGCGAGCCTCTGGACTCTGGCGGCGTCGGATGCACGGAGTGCTTCTTCGGAAATGCTGACATTGTCCGAGGCCCTGGCCGGTGTTTCTGCCCGGTATGCTGGCTCCGATTTTCTCGGGCCCTGATTTGGGGATATGCCGCCAATTTTATCAATCATAATATGGACCTCTCTATGCTACCTTATCGGTCCTATTGCAGATGAACATAAGAAAAAAAAGCGTTCCCGGGGGGGAGAGGGGACTTGTGCAGGAAGTACACGGCGATTTCCCCGGAATTCGGCCAATTTTTTTACGGATGGGGGGAGGGTGTATACGTGTAGACAAAAGATCCATCCCTCTGCTCTCAGGTAGAGATTTGCCTGTAATATGCGTGGAAAGCGGATCTTCAGTTCAGTATCAGTTGAACTGCAAGATATAAGCTCATGCACGCGATCGGCACGCTCAGCAGAAGCCAGAGTGCCAGTCCTTCTGTATCTGTGATCTGCATAATCGTAGAATAAGACAGTACAGAATCCATCCAAGCAGAAAAAGCGAGTTATTCTAAAAATGATTGCCTGGAAATTGGGCATTTTCGCGTAACAGCGGTTTCATTTTTTTTGGAACTGAAAGTTGTTTTTTTTGAGCTCGCGTCGTATTTTTTACGGCGCCCCGCGATTTTTTTTATTGGATCTTCGCCGTGATATCCGTCGGTGCGGAAGCGACGCTGAACTCGAATCGAAACAGATAGGTATTGGAAAGTAGTACGCCACAGCTCATAGAAGTGGTTGTGCTGCTGCAAGTAGAGAGGGCTGCCGGAATGCTCGACGCACTGGCAGTGGTGCATCCAGTTCCAGTGGTGGCGGCAGGAAGGACAGGGGCCGGATTCAAACTCGTTGTGGTTGAATTCAGGATTAGATTCTGTCCACCCTGAGCTCCGCCCACTGCGAAGGCCATTTGCGTTCCCGCAGAAGTTGTTCTGAAAGTAAGTGCAGTGGCAGTCGTGGAAAGAAGCGGAGAAACAGTGCAGGGATATCTCGCTGAATTCACATATTCAGAAGATAGAAACGCAAGAAGGCTTTCTCTTTCTGGATCCCCTGAATGCCTGCAAGATGCGAAGGCCAGGCAAACGCAGATGCATAGCATAAGTTTGTTCATGATGGAAATCATAGGTTTCAATTTCCGTCTGACTTTTCAAGCAGGATTCAAACACATAGAATTCCCTGTGAGCGCGGTCCCAATTTGAGGCGATCTACGTCAGTCCGCGGTGTGTGCGCGTCCGTCAGGCGACCAGGAGGGGAGGACGGGCACACACTCGGACCGTGAGTCGCCCTAGTGCCCCATTCTCTTTCTTTCTTCTACAAGCTTCTCTACTACGGACGGATCCGCCAGGGTAGAAATATCGCCCAGAGAACCGAATTCAAACTCCGCTACTTTTCGCAGGATACGTCGCATGATTTTTCCAGACCTGGTTTTAGGAAGTCCCGGAGCCCAGTGTATGATATCCGGGCGCGCAATCTTGCCAATCTTCTCAGACACAGTGTTGAGGATCTCGTGTTTCAATTCCTCTGATGCTTCAATTCCATTCTTGAGAGTCACATACGCGTAGATGCCCTGACCTTTGATGTCGTGTGGATAACCCACCACAGCTGATTCTGCAACGGCGCGGTGCTCTACGATGGCATGTTCCACTTCCGCACTGCCAATGCGATGGCCGGACACATTCAATACATCATCCACGCGGCCAGTGACCCAGTAGTAGCCGTCTTTGTCGCGACGCGCTCCATCTCCCGTGAAATAATATCCTTTGAATTGAGTGAAGTATGTCTGGTGAAAACGATCTGGATCTCCGTAGACTCCTCGCATGATGGAAGGCCACGGAAATTCGATCGCCAGGTTTCCTGAGCCTTCTCCTTCTATCTTCTTTCCATCGCTGTCCAGGAGCACTGGACGAATTCCGAAAAACGGGAGCGTAGCACTTCCGGGTTTAAGTGCGAAGACGGGGAGAGGAGAAATGATGATCGATCCAGTTTCAGTTTGCCAGTAGGTATCCACGATCGGACATTTTTCTTTTCCGACGTGCTTGAAATACCACTCCCACGCTTCCGGATTGATGGGTTCGCCGACGCTCCCGAGGAGTCGCAGTGATTTCAAAGATCTTTTTTCTACATGGGCCGGCCCTTCTTTCGCAAGAGCGCGAATGGCAGTGGGCGCAGTGTAGAAAACATTCACCTGGTATTTATCTACTACGTCCCAGAATCGACCCCAGTCTGGATATTGTGGTACACCTTCAAACATGATGGAAGTGGCACCATTTGAAAGCGGTCCGTATAGAATGTAGCTATGTCCGGTGACCCATCCAATGTCTGCTGTGCACCAGTATGTATCTTCTGGTTTGTGATCGAACACGTAGAAATGGCTGAGGCTTGCGCCAAGCAAGTAGCCCGCAGTGGTATGCAAGACTCCTTTTGGTTTTCCTGTGGAGCCGGAAGTGTACAGGATGAACATTGGATCTTCTGCGTCCATTTGCTCCGGTTCGCAAACTGCAGTGATCGAAGGGTCACGAAGAAGGTCATGCCACCAGTGGTCGCGATCTTCATACCATTTGTAGAATTGTTCTTGTCCCACTCGCCTAACAACGATTACATCTTTCACTTTCTGGGCCGACTTTTCGAGTGCCGCGTCTATGTTGCGCTTCATGTCAATGGTCTTTCCACCGCGGTAGCCAGCGTCTGAAGTGATGATCATGACTGGTTTGCAATCTTCGATTCTGCCAACGAGCGACTCAGGGGAAAAGCCGCCGAATACAATGGAGTGAACTGCACCGATCCGCGTGCATGCCAGGGCGCTGATGGCCAGCTCTGGAATCATGGGCATGTAGATTAAGACTCGATCTCCTTTCTTTACTCCGCGTTTTCTCAATACGTTTCCTACGCGGCTGACTTCGCGATGAAGTTCCTGGTACGTAAACGTTTTGGATTCTTCCGGATTGTCCCCTTCCCAGATGATGGCGGCTTTGTTCTTGAGAGTCGAACTCAAGTGTCTGTCCAGACAGTTGTAAGAAACGTTCAGCTTCCCGCCCGTGAACCATTTGCTTTTCGCGTTTGCGAAATCATGTTCCAGGACTTTATCCCATTTCTTGAACCAGGTCAGACGATCCGCCATGCGCGACCAGAATGCTTCCGGGTTTTCTACAGATTCCTTGTATAGAGCTTCATATTCTGATTTCTTAACATTTGCCTGGGCCGCAAAATCCGCGAAAGGCTGAACGATTCTTTCCATAGTAATGCTGGATTTCGATTGCGAGGCGGATTGGGTCAAGAAAAATCGAACCATTCGACAGTCTGCCCCGTCCTTCCTAAGAGGTATCTCGTGAAGAAACTAATTGCAATCCTATTGACCGCTTCGAGCTTCCTTGCTCTGCACGCGGAAGAAAAAGCACTCGCTCTTGTCGTTCAAACGGCAGGCAAATCAGACCTGGTGCGAGACGGCAAAACTCTGGGCGTAAAAGCCAACGATCTGGTTCGTAAAGGGGACCTTCTTCGCACATCCAAAGATGCAAGCATGTCCGTGCAGCTTTCTACAGGCGCGATCTTTCGCATGGGGCCGGACACAGAAGTGGCCCTCCAGGATCTCGTGCGCGATGGCACAGGATTTCATGTAAAGCTGGATGTGAAGAAAGGCCAGCTTGCATCCAAGCTCGATCAGTTGAGCAAGAAAGACACTTACCAGGTGCAGACTCCCACTGCTGTGGCCGGTGTTCGAGGCACTTCTTTCATAGTTGAAATTTCATCTGCAGTGCAGAGTGCAGAGGTTCTGGTAAGTGATGGCGCCGTTGCCGTCACAGACAACAAGACGGGCACAGAGCAAGTTTGTCCCAGCGGAAGCAAGATTGTAGCGGATGGAAAAGCAATGATCCAGAGTCTCGTGGACGAGCATGAGAAAGAGAAATTCAGAATCTTCGCAGATATGAAAAAGTTTCAGCGCGAAAATTTTGAACAGCTCATCGAACAGCAGAAGCGCAATCAGGAAATGATGCGTCAGCAGCGTGAGCAGATGAACATGGACTCGGTTCGCCCATGAGGAGATTGGCCCGAGTTTTACTCGCAGCCAGTCTAACATTTTTTACAACCGGGCTCTTTTCCAAAGAGCCCATTTTCCCTCCTGGACTCAAAGAGTCCGAGTTCAAGAGAATGCAGGAGTTCTACCGCGCGCTGGATGCAGGGCTTGTACCCACCCTCGATGCTGTCGCGGAAGAAACAAAAGCAGAACCTCCCACAAGAAACCTGACGGATGCAGATGAGAAATCGATTCAGGAAATATTTCCCAGAATCTTCTTCGTGGATGCCGCATCGCGCGGATCTCTGGATATTCAAGCTCCCGTTTTTGTAATCCCAAACGGAAACCTGGCTCAAATTACGAGTTCGTGGAATCGCGTGCTCCTTCATGGCAAGAATATTCTTCGCAAACCAACAGCGGATGAGATAGAGGAAGATACAACGTTTCGTCGCGTGGATCAGGTGGATGCTGGAAATTTTAGAACTATCATTCGCACTTCGCCTCATGATTCCGGGCCGGTTACCGCAATCGGTCAGGTAGTACTGGAATTGCCGCTGACCTTTCATACAGCCACGTTCGACTGCGAAAAACCATCCGCAGCAAAAGTAGGAGTGTATGAATTCCAATTGAGAAGATGCACCAACGACTTTGTTGAATTCATTCAGAAAACTCCTGAGGCCCATCCTCTCGAACCCACCATCCGCATTTACGGGGCTTCGCGCGACCCCCTTGTTGTGGTGCAGTCTTCTGTAGACGCACTTTTCCCTGGAGGAAAAGGGATTCTGGACGTGGATTTCAAATCGTTGCCGGATCGCATTGAGGCAAAGCGCTATCGATTTCTGGTCAAAGGGAAAGCAAAGCGAATCGTTCTCTCCTACAATGATCGAGTTCTAAAAAAGACTTTTTCTGTTACTGCTCTTTCCGAGCCGGACTACCAGAATCCAAAATCATCGCCTAACAATCGTTTTGTGAAGGTGTCTCCTGTTGCGTCTCAGATGATTTCTGAAAGCGAGCTGCGATCGTCTTTGAAGGTTGCGGCCGAGCGGAATTCCGCGTATTTTGGCTTCAATACTCCCCGACTGATTTTGGAAGCTCCTGCATTCAGTGGACTCAAATATGCGAAGGTAGAATGGAAAGACGTTCAATTGATCGATCCAAAGGGACAGCCTGTTGCTTTCTCCCTCTCTGACTCTGCCTGCGACTTTGAAAAACATTCGTGCACAGTTTCTCTGGAAGACAAAACAGGAGATGGGTTCCCCGCCTATTCGCGCGCAACGGGGAAAGTCGGCATCCGGCTGCCTCGTTCCGTACTGGTTTCGCGTGGTCCGTTCGCAGACAAAGTGGCCATCAGTGCGCGCGGGATGAGAGTGGATGTGAGTCTACCAGGTTCGCCGCCGGATTCGCCTTTGCTTGCGCCAGGAGGAGTGATCGCGTCCGGTAGAACCGGGAATTTTGTCGGGCCCCTCCAGAAGCTGGCGTTCGAATCTACAGAAAGCGAAAGTGAAAACGAAAACGGAGAATCATCGGGTCGGCCGGGTGATCGCACGGAGACGCGCACCTTCTATTTCTGGGGGGATGTGACAGACGTTCAGCTGGTCTTGACGCGAGATTGGACTCAGGTAGAATTATCGTTTGATCTTCCGGCGCCACAAACGCTATCTGAAGATCAGCGAGGGCATTGATGTTTACTGGAATTGTAGAAAGCCTGGGTCGCGTGGTTGCGATGGTGGGGGATGAAAATCAGAAGACATTCACGATTGAATCTACTTTCGCACAAGAATTGATCCCGGGGCAAAGCGTCTCGCACAACGGAGTGTGTCTGACCGTAGAGAAAATCGATGCGAAAGCATCTGTATACAATGTGACATTGATCCGTCAGACTCTGGAACGGAGTTCGCTGGGAGCCTTGCGAGTTTCTTCGAATGTGAATCTGGAGCGTTGCGTGAGAGCGGACGCTCGTCTGGATGGACATGTAGTGCAGGGGCATGTGGATTCAGTTGGAACGATAGTTCTCGCAGAGAATGAACCGGGGCAGAAACGTTTCAGGATAGAATTTCCGGACAAATTTGCATCATTGATTGTTCCCAGGGGAAGCATTTGCGTGGATGGGATTAGTCTAACCGTGGCGAATTCGGGTCCAGGTCAGGTTTTTGATGTTTGTTTGATTCCGCACACTCTGGAAGTGACGATCGCTTCGCAATGGGAAGTGGGAACGACCGTGAATCTAGAATTTGACATCATTGGAAAGTACGTAAAAAAATGGATGGATTTGCGAGGCTGATCTCTTTTCTCTGAAACCAGAGATGTTTTCAAAAATCAAAGAAGTCTATTCTCGCATCGCGCCCACTAGAACCTTTCGCATCGTGCGCGCGCTCGGCCTTGCATTGATCATTGGCGGTATCTGGCTGCAATTCATTCAGCCGCGTCTGCCGGGCAAAAAGGACATGCCCGATTTTGAGCCAGAACTGGCGGCAGAAACTGGAAAACCCAATGTGCTCGACTGGAAAAACTTACGTGAGCTGAATCTTAAAACAAATCAACCATCTGCAAAACTTAAGAAATCGGACGGACAGGTGGTGCGAATCGCCGGTTTCATGGTTCCCCTGGAAGATCAGGCGGAGCAGGTAAGTGAATTTCTACTGGTTCCGTATCCGCAGGCATGCATCCACGTTCCTGCACCACCACCCAATCAAATCGTTCATGTGAAGATGGCGGCCGGCAAGAAAGCAAACATGGTATGGTGGGAGCCAATCTGGGCAGAAGGAAAGCTGAGAATCGTTCGCACTGCGAACATTTACACTGAATCCTCTTTTCAGTTGTCGGGCCTGAAGACAGAACCATACCAGGACGACTACGACGCTCCACACTGAGCACTATGATGAAGAAGATACTGATTGCCCTGGTCGTGATTGCGGCCGGCCTGTACTGGTTTACCCATCGCGCCACGTCCGTAAACTCCACGGACGCACCGGGTTTCAAACCTCTGCGCGACGACGCACTGGCTCAGAAATACAGGCCTTATTTGCTCGCATCTGAATTTGGAAAGCCGCAGGCACTCTACTACAGGGCAAGCAGATCCGGAGAGAAACTATATATTACGTATCATTATGTTTGGGATCGTGAGGTAAACAACGCAGAAGGTTGGAAACCATGGTTGAGTCGCAACCTTTATACAGGTGGTCTGGCATTGCAGCGGACCATGTTTGGCAAGGGAGATATTGAAATGGTATCTCTGGTCCTGGACGGCGAAGGCAAAGTGGAAAGCGTTGTATATGAAACTGCACTTGGACACAGTCCTTCTGATTTTTCTGTAAAGCATGAGACCATTCGCACCGCGCGACCGGCTACACCTCTCGTATTCAAAGTGATTTCGTGGAACCATCTTTTTCTGCTACAGGAAAAACCACCAGATCCATCCGCATGGTTGGACCTGGATGTGGAATACTTCACTCAACCTTTATGGGAAGAGTACGAAATGTTCAAAGAGAAAGAAACCGTTCTTAAGAGGAACCGGGCACACGAGATCTACGAGAGAGCACCCGCTCACTGATCCAGCCAACGGCCATACAGAGCAGAAGAGCAGTAAAAGTAGAACCCAGTATTTGAACGGTCCACGCGGAGTGGACTTGCAAGTTCAATACAATCGTCGCGCCCACACTCCCTGCCACAGCAAGCACTATGGAAGCCGGATGAATGAGCCTGGGAAGAAACGTGTAGGTAATTAGAATCGCGATGAGTGCGCCGTGTATGTAACTCATGGAGCCAAGCGCAAGATCCAGGAAGTCAGATCTTCCGAGGAGTGCAAACAGAAGCGCTGAGATGACAAGGCACTCAAGAGAAAACACAGACCAGAGTATTCCAGGATAGTTGGATTTTGTTATGAATTTCCAGATAGCTCCCGTAGAATTCGTGGCAGAGTCCAGGGAAGACATCCCAGTGGATAGAAGCAACACTACAAAACATCCCGCAAGCCAAGGATGATTCAAATGAAAGATATAGTCTACCAGAGGTGATTTTGCATCCAGCTGCCCGTGTCCCGCTTCGCGCAAGAGCACACCGATAGCGAGATACGTTAGAATCACAATGCTTGCCCCGATGCCTGAAATGAAAATGGAGCGACTGGCTCGGCGTGCGCTTTTTGTCGCGAGGATTCTCTGGATCATGTCCTGGTCCGCTCCGTGCGATCCAATTGAAATCACCATACCACCAAGAAGCAGAGTCAGATAGTAGTCGCTGTTGGTAAAAGAAGCGCGAGCATCTGTGAGTCTGAGTCTCTGCAGGATTCCCAGAGCGTCCGCATGAGCGTAACCTGCCTGGCCGATTTGATAGATTTCATAGCCGAGGTAGGCTACGAGGAATAGACCCATGGCGTAGATTACACTTCCCTGGATTTGATCTGTGATGACTACTGCGCGAATGCCTCCAGTCAGACTGTACACTGCAACGATCATTGCCACCACGACGATCCATCCAGCTATATTCCAGCCGAGCAATTGCTGCAGCGCGTAACCCGCCATGTAGAATCTCGCTCCGTTTGCGATGTATTTTGCCATCACATATGCGAACGCAAGAGGGACGCTTCCAGTTCTAGTCCCGCCAATCGTTTCGTATATGGAAAGCTTGTGATTTTCGTATAGCTTTCGCATAAAGAAGACTGCCACCAGGGTTCGTCCCAGGATGAATCCGAGACAGAGCCACACCAGAACGAAGTCGGACTTGAACCCTGCTGCAGGAAAAATCATCACTGTGGCAACGGATGTCTCATTGGCTACGACGGAAAGGATCGCAGGAAGCGATCCGATCGTGCGGCCTGCCAGAAAGTATTGGTCGTCCTGTCTGTCCTGGTCTCGAAGCAAATAAGCAACGAGCAGGAGGGAAAGCAGATACAATACGGGCGGGACGAACATAGCCATGGCTCCATGGATCGTTTTTCGAATTAAAAGGAAAGGAAATTTGACACGACCATCCTCGGTCACGGGATGGGCGAAGATGGACAAGGATCCAAAGGAGCTCGCGCGAGAGGAAGAGTATTCGTTCAGGCGGGATGATCCGGCTGCCGGCGATCAGATTGAAACTCTCCTGGATCAACACAGAGACATCGAACTCGACGAATTGCTGGTTGAGCTCTATGATGCAGACGTAGCTTACCTGCTCCAGCACCTGGATCAGGAACAAAGAGAGAGGCTTCTTCTACGTCTTTCGCCGGAAAGACGCGGTCTGGTACTCCTGGAACTCGATGATGAAGAGAGAAAGGATCTACTTGAGACTCTCACTCCTCGCCAGGTTGCGGAAATTGTTCAGGAGCAGGAGTCAGATGTCGCCGCGGACATCATTGAAGATCTTCCCGAAGAAACCACAACGGAAGTCATCTCCATGCTTCCTCAGGAAGACAGACGAGATGTTGCGGAACTTCTTTCTTATCCAGAGAATTCAGCCGGCGCGCTGATGACCAAACAGTTTGCTTCCGTGCTTGAAACAAGTACTGTGAAGCAAGCAATCCAATCGATTCGTCGCGCAACCATGCAAAGCGACGACATCTACACTGTATATGTTGTGGACGCAGGTGGACACTATAAGGGGCACCTGGCACTCGATAAGTTGATTCTTGCCAGTTCGCGCACTCGCGTGAAGAAGATTATGGAGACTGAGCTGCTTCCGATTCCAGTGAACATGGACCGCGAAGAAGTGGCTCAGATGTTCACGCGTTATAATTTTATTTCCGTACCCGTCGTAGACGCGCAGGATGTGATGGTTGGCCGCATTACTGTGGATGACATCCTTGAGGTTGTAGAAGAAGAAGCGTCCGAGGATATTCTGCGCATGGGCGGTGTTTCTGCGGATGAAACACTCACTTCTCCTATCTTCCAGTCGTCCGTTAAGCGAAATATCTGGCTCTTTGTAAATCTGCTCACCGCTTTTCTAGCATCGAGCGTTGTGAGTCTATTTGAAGCCACCATCGAGAAGGTGGTCATACTCGCAACCTTGATGCCCATTGTTGCTGGCATGGGAGGCAATGCAGCAAGTCAGACTATGGCCGTAATCATTCGCAATATCGCTCTGGGCGATCTTTCACCCTCAGGTCTTCCGCGTGCGCTCGTTCGCGAAGCGACGATGGGAGCCATGAATGGAATTCTTCAGGGACTCATCACCGGACTCGGAGTGTTTCTGTTTACGGGCAAGATTGTTCTGGCCTGTGTGATTTCGGCAGCGATGATCATCAACATGATGATCGCGGCCACAGCGGGAACGGCCATTCCATTGGTTCTAAAAAAACTCAATGTCGATCCGGCCATCGCATCCAGCATTTTTGTTACTACTTTCACGGATGTCTGTGGTTTCATGAGTTTCCTCGGACTGGCCCGACTCATGTTGCCCTACCTTGTTTCGTAAGACGGAGGAAGATCGTATGACGGTAAATCAGTATGACGCAATTGTAATTGGAAGCGGGATCGGCGGTCTCGCGGTCGCAAGCATACTGGCGCAGAAAGAAAAGAAGAAAGTTCTGGTGCTGGAAAGACACTTTCGCGCTGGCGGATTCACTCACGAATTTACGCGAAAGCATTACCACTGGGATGTTGGCGTTCACTATGTCGGGGATATGCAAGAAGGCGGAATGATGCGTCGATTGTTCGATGTCATCACGGACAGCAAAGTAGACTGGGAGAAAATGAATGAGCCTTTTGAAAAGTTCGTGTATCCCGATTTCACGTTTCCTGTTTTCGGAAACGAAGAACGATTCATTGCAGATTTGATAGAAAAATTCCCAGCAGAAGAAGCGGCCATTCGCAAGTACGTAGCGGATGCCAAGCGTGCTGCTTCCTGGTTTGGTCGCCACATCACCATGAAGTCTCTGCCTCCTTTTTTGGATAAGCTCACGCATCTGGTGGATTCACTGGGGCTTTCTTCCGCACTCATGACCACGAAACAATACTTCGAGGAACATTTCAAAGATCAGAAACTCCGCGCACTCCTTGCGTCTCAGTGGGGCGATTATGGCCTTCCGCCCGCAGAAAGCGCGTTTGTAATCCATGCGATGATTGTGGTTCACTACCTTGCAGGTGGCTACTATCCTGTGGGAGGCGCGGGTAAGATTGCGGAAGCAGTTCAGGAAATCCTTGAGAGAACCGGAGGCGGGATACTCGTTTCTCACGAAGTCACAGAAGTGATTGTAGAAGGTGGACGCGCAGTCGGTGTTCGCGCAAGGAAGCTCCCGGCGCGCGCAGACTCAGAGCAGGAGTTTCGCGCCCCTGTGATTGTTTCTGACGCGGGTGCCTGGAATACTTTTCTGAAACTTGTTCCGGAATCTGTGGAGCTGCCATTTCGAGATAGCATTCGTAGCTTTTATGATAGAGTTCCGGTCACAACCAATGTGACTTTGTATCTCGGGTTGAAAGACGATCCACGCAAACTAGGATTTCGGGGCGAGAACTACTGGATCTATTCATCTTACGACCACGATCAGAGTTTTGCACAGCGGAGTTCCTGGATCGAATCGGGCAAACCTCCCGGTGCGTATCTTTCTTTTCCATCCTTGAAAAACAGAGAGAGCAAAAGCCACACGGCGGAGATCATAGCCTTTACGGACTATGGTCCGTTCGAGAAGTGGAAGGACGCCTCCTGGAAAAAAAGGGGGGAGGAATACGAGGCCATGAAAGAAAAGATCGCCCAGTCTTTGATTGCTTATGTGGATGAACGCCTTCCTGGTTTGAAATCGATCATTGATTTTCATGAACTATCTACGCCCATTACTAATGAACATTTTACAGCCCATCCTCGTGGATCGATCTACGGGCTGGCCTGCGTGCCAGATCGATTTAGAGAAGAAAAGGTTGCATTCTGTCGGGCAAAAACTCCAATCGAAGGATTGTTTCTGTCTGGCGCGGATGTTTCCTCTCCCGGGATTGCCGGCGCGATGATGGGTGGGTTTGCATGCCTTACGCAGATTGTGAGCGGGTTTACAATTTTGTCTTTGTTTCGCTCAAGGAAATGAGATTCGCATACTTGCTGTTAGTTGCGAGTTTCGCGCTAGTTTCTCCTGTCGCAAGTCGCGATTTGCAGAACCACGAATTGGAGATTCGCTACGGGCCGGCGCAAACATGCGGAACATGCGCTGGACAGCATCTGTGGCAGCCCATGGCAAAAGCGGATGCTTTGTTCCAGGGAACATTGAATGTTTCCGATGACTGGATCCTGGGCGGTTACGGCAAGGCTTCTGTCTATGATCACATCTTCCAGGGAGCAAGTGGCTTCTTGCTTGGCTGGAATCTTGGTTTGGTGGAAGCGCGGGGTTATGCTGGAATTGCCTACGCGGGTGGAGTGACGGAGCGTGTGCGAAGAGGATTCTTTGTCTATGATGGGCAGACTCGGGCCACCTACGATTTGGGTGTGTCGCTTCGCTACCCGGTGGCAGATCGATGGCGCCTAACGTTGAACTATGCGCACAATTCCAACGGAGAAGATATAGGAATGAATTTTACCGGGCTGCGAAGAAAGAATCCTGGGATTGATTCCATTTCTTTTGGTGTATCTTACGTGCTTGGCCAGACACCGGCGCTCCTTCTACCCTGACGCGCCTTTCAGAGGTCGCGCGCAATGATCTCAGTCAAATCTTCTGCTCTGCGAGGTGGGGAGAAAAAGAAACCCTGCGCCATATCGCATTTCATATCCGAGAGAGTGTTGAGCGTCCTTTCGTCTTCCACACCTTCTGCAATCACAATGAGGCCGAGGGTATGAGCCAGGCGAACGGTTGAATTCACAATGACCATGTTTCTTTCACTTTCCATCATCTGACGTACGAATGAAAGATCGATCTTGAGCGCATCAATGGGCAGGCGCGATAGATAAGCGAGCGAAGAGTACCCCGTTCCAAAGTCATCAATCGAAAGATCCACACCCAGCGAATGCAAACGATTCAATACGCTCAGAGCTCTCTCTGGATCCGCCATGATTGCGCTTTCAGTGATTTCGAGCTCAAAGCAGCTTCTTTCTACTTTATGTTTCTTAAGTATCGCGTCTACTGTGAGCGGGTATTGCTCATCCATAAGGTTTCGCACGGATAGATTGACTGCGATCTTTACCGTATGACCCGCGTTCTTCCAGACTCTCCACTGACGGGACGCTTCTTCGAATACCCAGTTTGTAAGCGGAATGATCAGGTTTCCAGTTTCCGCCAGAGGAACGAATTCTCCAGGAGAAACCATTCCGTGCACTGGATGATGCCATCGCACTAAAGCTTCTACTCCAACGAGTTTTCGATCGTGCAAACTGTATTTGGGCTGATAATGAAGAGTGAGCTGGCTCTCGCGAATGGCAAGACCGAGCTCTGTGAGAAGTGCAAGTCTTCTGCGCGAATAACGGTCCTGATCCGGGGCATACATGGCTACGCCAACGGACTTCTTCTTTGCCAGATACATGGCAACATCCGCACAACGCAAAAGGGAAATAGGATCCTGACCATGGAACGGATATACAGCGACGCCAATGCTGCAGTCAATTTCCAGGTTCATTCCCTCGAGCAGGAATGGTTCGCGCAAAAGGTGATGCAATGTCTGTGCAATGCCTTCCGCTTCCGCGGGTTCGTCTATTCTGGGGAGAAGAATTCCGAATTCGTCTCCACCCAGACGCGCCATCTCCGCTCCAATGGATTTCAGATAGGATTCCATGCGCGGGCCAATCCTCTTGAGCAGAAGGTCACCTGTGAAATGCCCCAGTGTGTCGTTGATTTCTTTGAATCGATCCAGATCCATCAGGAGCAATGCCAGCTGACGTCCCTCTTTTTCTGCGCGGCCAATTGCTTCGAGCGCGCTTTCAATGAGAAATTGCCTGTTTGGTAGATCTGTCAGCGAATCGTGCGAAGCCTGGTGTTCGAGCCTTGCCACATCCTTTTTTCGCGCTGTGATATCTGTGGCTACGAGCAAGGCCGCTGTAATGGCCCCTTCATGGCGAATCGGAACAATCCTGCTTGCGTAGTGACGTTCTTCTCCGGGAGAACCCGCTGCGGCTTGTTCATATTCGATTTCCAGGCCGCGCTCAAATACGTCTGCGAGGCGTACTGGTGTTAGAGTTTGTTCTTCTGGTGGCATGAAATCAGCGATTTGCTTTCCGATGATTTCTTCGCGCTTCCAACCAGGAAACAAATGGTTGATGAATAGAATTTTTCCCTGACGATCTACGAGTAGAATGAATGCGGGAACGTTCTCGGCAATCAGCTTCCATTTTTCTTCCGAGTCGCGCAGCGCGATTTCAGCCGCGAGTCGCGCTCCCATTTCTCGAGCGATTCCCAGAGTCAAAGCGGGTGTGATCGGGCGCGCATTGATTTCTGCCTCGAGAATTGTGCCGTCTTTTCTTCGCAGCTTGCGCCGGACGACCACTCCCGGTTGCTCAAACATATCCTTTGTTCGCAGTGGATTTTTTTCCAGATCTTCTTTAGAGACAAGGTCCGCGGGGCCCATGCGAAGCAGTTCTTCTTTCGTGTACCCGAGCATGTCCAGGCCCGCTTGATTTACGTCGACGTAGCGAGGGGTTCGATCCGCGAGAAACAGACCATCTCCGGCGGCGTCAAAAATCGATTTGTAGAGCAGTTCATTTTCTTTCGCACGTGCTTCCGCTTTCTTTCGATCTGTGATATCGCGCACTACTACGAGCACTGCAGGTTTATTTCTCCATGTGTGCGGCGCACCGGAGGCTTCTACATCTATGAGGCCTCCATCAAGGCGAACCAGTTTCTCTTCGCGAAGAGGGGCGATTTTGCCTTCTGAAAGTATTCCTTGAATTCTATCTTTGATCTCTTGCTGCATTTCTGGCGCAACTAAATCAAGAACCCTCCTTCCAATCAAATCAGCGGGCCCGTGAGCACCCAGGATTCGCGCCATGGCACGGTTCGCATAGACGAGCACACCTTCCTGATGAACCACTACGCCATCCGGTGAAAGCTCAATGAATCCGCGATACTGCCTCTCATTGTCTCGCAGCGCTGTCTCTGCCGTCTTGATCGCGGAGATGTCTGTGAATGTGCAAAGAACCTGGACTACGGATCCATCAGCGGAAATTTCTGGAATTGCATTTACAAGCAACCATGCTCGATCCTGTCGTGCGGGCCGGAAGACTCCCATCACAACGTTCTGTACCGCTTTCTTCTCGCGGATTGCTCTAGGAACTGGATGATCCGGAGGCGGAAAGTCGCTGCCGTCTTCGTGCACTACATTCCATGATGGATCAAAACTTGTTTTTCCAAGAATCTGAGAGTTGGTAAGCCCGAGCAAATCGAGAGCCGCAGGATTCACAGAAAGAATTTCAGACTCGGGTCCCTGGACGATGATCCCAACGTGAACATGATCCACAAGGTGGCGGAATCGTTTTTCACTTTGCTCAATCACAAGCGCTGCTGCCTTGCGATGAGTGATATCTACGACAGTCCCAACCATTCTTTCTGGCTGACCGCTCGAAGATCGTAGCAGCATGCCATGACATTCCATCCACAACGTTTGCCCGACGGCGAGCACACGGTGTTGAACAGAAAAAGAACCGGGCGGCCCGAGGGCCAGAGTGATGGATTGCTTCAGCGCGTCGCGATCTTCGGGGTGAATGAGTGCGAGAAAGGCTTCGTATGTTTGAGTAAAGGATCCGCGCGGAATGCGGAAGAGATCTTCCGTAACGGGAGACCACGTTACCTTGCCTGAAGCAATGTCCCATTCCCAGAGACCCATTCTGGCTGCCTGGAGCGCCAGGTTTAGTCGTGTTTCCGCCTCGCGGTATCCGGTTTCTGCGGCCTTTCTCTGAATGACCTCTTCGCGGGTACTATTGAAGGCAGCTCGCATCTTCATGGAGCTGAACCCGACAATACCAGCGCAGAGGAAGAATAGAGTGCTCTCTCCGGCCCACGAAGAAAAAAGATTCAGCCAGTCGTCGTGGGATGCATGATTCGTTTGAAAGTAGAGCATCACTCCTCCGGTGATGCTCGCGGCCAGTGCGGTCAAAAGACCGATTCTCATTCCCAGAAGGAGAGATGCGGTCACAGTGAGGACCGTATAGCCGGCAAAGCCAATGCCAAGTACTCCCCGGTTTTGGAAGCCCGACAGTGCCAGTGTGAATCCTACTCCAATGACAGTGATTTGACTGGCGAGGCGCAAATGTCCCTGCCTGAGAACCAGAGTCACAAATGCGAGAATTACCAGAGTAGTGAGAACCGTTTGAATTCTGCGTGCAGCAACGTGCTCAAAGCCGATCACCAGGGCCAGGGCGACGCCATAGATGGTCAGCATCACGAAGCCAATTCCGATGAGAGCAAAGAGGATCTGAGAGGACGTTTCTTTTTCTACGTCCTCGAAGCGCGGTGGCCTTATAATAGAGAGTAAGCGCTTCAAATAAATTGCCTTTCGGCCCTCCGTTTGTCCACCCTGGACCAGCTCGTTGCAATTGCAATTCCCTTCATGAATTTTCCAATTTGCCGATATAAAATGTATGGCGCGACTTCCACTTTTGCATTCTTCCGTCGGTGTTCCATACCCCGCAAATCCCAGGAAAGAGCAGCGACGTGTGCGAAAGAAGAGTCTTCCATTTGCGCGTCCAGACATTTCGCAGCGCGAAAGGGACGCCGTCGATCGCGTACTGAGATCCGGATGGCTCACTTCAGGTCCTGAAGTTCACGCTTTCGAAGAAGAATTCGCGCGATCCGTTGGTGCAGATCATGCGATCGCCGTAAATTCGGCCACGGCCGGTCTTCATCTTGGACTCCAGGTTCTTGGAATTGGGAAAGGAGATCTCGTAGTACTTCCTTCGATTACATTTACAGCGACTGCAGAAGCAGTTCTCTATACTGGCGCGAAACCTGCGATTCTGGACGTCGGAAGATCAGATTATCTGTTGAATGCTGAAGTAATTCTGAAATTCATTCAGGATCGATGCGAAACGCGCGAAGGGAAAATTTTTGAAAAGGCCTCCGGTCTTCGCCTCAAGGCGATCATGCCTGTGCATCTGGGCGGAAGACCTTGCGACCTGGATGCCATTCAAGCGATCGCGGATAAGCATGACTTGCATGTAGTGGAAGATGCGGCTCATGCATTTCCAGCAAAATACAAGAATCGCATGATTGGCAACATCAGCGATATGACCGCATTCAGCTTCTATGCCACCAAGAACCTGGCCACAGGCGAAGGCGGAATGATAACGACTAACAATGAGAAGGCGGCCGGAAGACTGCGCAGACTTCGTCTCCACGGCATCAAAGGCCAGACCTGGGGTCGCAAACGCTGGAAATATGACGTGGTGGAACAGGGTTATAAGTACAATATGACGGATCTCGCGGCAGCCATGGGTCGTGTCCAGCTAGCGCGCATGAACGAGATGCAGGAAAGACGTATGTCGATTGCAGCTCGCTATCGCGAGGCCTTCGCGGATATCAAAGGAATCCAAATCGTACCCGATCCCGATGGGTCTTCTCAACATCTCTTTACAATTGAGATTGGTAAGGAAGCGCCGGTCAGTCGAGACCGATTCGTTGAAGAGATGTACGCCCGCGGGATTGGAACGAGCCTTCATTTCATTCCGCTCTATCGCCACACTTTCTACAAGGAAATGGGCTATTCACCCGCGGATTTCCCCGCGAGCGAAGAGATTTACAGACGCATTGTATCTCTGCCTCTTTACAGCGCTATGACGGACGATGACATGGAAGATGTAGTGTTCGCAGTGCGCGAAACGTTCGCAATTTCCAGGTAGAAATCAAGCCGCTGTGTGTTCGGACTTACCTGATCCGCACACAGGGCATGCGTACGATTCCGGAAGATCCTCAAATGCGAGTCCAGGCGCAATCTGCGTAAACGGTTCACCGACTTCAGGGCTATATACGTTGCCGCAGAGGGTGCAGACAAATTCGCCACTTCTTCCAGGTTCCCTTACACCCGGATTCAACTCAGCATTGGACGCTTTGACATCGGGCTGTGCGTGCACGGAATCGCTTTCTGCTGCATTTTCTCCGGATCGTTGCTTTTGATTGCGAGCTCTTTGATCACAGATGATTTGAATCTCGCGTGCTGCGAATGCTTCGAGGAATGTACCGTGCTTGTCCCATGGTTCGTTTAGATTGTCTCTCTTGTAAATGATGCAGCGAAACAAACTCGTTGGCTCGATTCCAAGCAGTGCCGGCTGTCCTTCCAGGTCTTTTCCCACAACGAATGGAATCTGCCCTGTTGATTTGTCAGTGGATCCAAGCTGGTGAATGATCTTTCTGTGAATGCGATTGGATTGATTGCTTCTGCCGTTTGAGAATCTCCAGTACAAAGAAGAACCTGCGTGGCGAGTTTCGATTCCTTTTCGCAAAAGAAAATTTCGCCAGAGGTCTAACTGTTTTTCTTGTATCCCTTTGATCAAGAAGGAGTGCCAGGGAGTCATATGAATCTTGCCTATGCTGCTCTGGCTGCAAAGATAGGCGAGCTCTTCGAGCATCTCGCAGTCGTACTGTCCGCTGGAGACGAAGAACCCGAGTGTGCCACGTTTCGCGCTGAGGCCTTCATATGGTGGCGCCGAGGGTTCAGGAGGGAGAGGTTCGGCAGGCATGGAGGATCGGGTCATCGTGCTTCGAAAGAATGCCGTGAGTGCGTCTGTGCCTCCCTTTTTAGAGGCGGAATACCAGCGTGCCGCGCCAACCACATCGCCTGTTGCGATTCTGCTCCCCAGATCGATCCTTTTTCCCTCTGGAGCAAGCACAGGTTGCCAGAACTCGTCCTGCTCACAAGAAACGAAGTTCAATTCGCTCAGAGTTCTGCCCACCAGACCCTGCTGTGCATCTATGAGCGAAATACTCACGTGCGGATTCAAAGAGGCCACTTCTTCTGCCATTTCCAGAAGCTGACTTTCTCGAACCCAGTTTGAGGAGTCAAAGCCCGCAGCAGGCGCAGAAGAGATGACGTTAGGCGCCATCTTAAAATCAATCCCGTCTATCCTTGCAAGAATTTTTGAGACACCGGCACCGGCCGGTATGACTGGGTTCATTCTTGGTCCAATTTCAATCGAGCGTACATCCGCCTGCAGACAAATGCTTGCCGTTTGTCTCAAACGATCTGCAGAGATCGCACCACCCGGAGCAAGAATCTGTGCAAAGTGCTTCATGCAACTCTCTCCTCGTTTTCCTTTGGTGCTTTTTCATTTTCAAGAGACGCCGCCAGAATCCTGGCCACTTCAGGCCGACAGCTTCCGCATCCTGTTCCAGCCTTACATTTTGCAGTGAGCTCTTTAAAGTCGGTGATTCCGGCAGAGATACAGTCTTCGATGTTTCCTTTTCCTACGGAATTGCAGGAGCATACTAGATCTCCTTTCAGTGGGGCGATTTCTTCAAATCGCATCAAGAGAGAGCGTCGCAATTCCCCGAGTTCCGTGCGAGATGCAATGAGAGCGCGAAACTGTTCCATTTCGCTCAAATCGCCGAACAGGATGCAGCCTATGAGACGATCGCCCTCCACGACGCACTTCTTGTAAATGCCGGCGGATTCATCCGTATAGACCAGTTCTTCCTGGCCAGGATGTGAAGCTTCCACGCGGCCGATGCTTGCGAGTCGAACTCCTTCCACTTTGAGAATGTTCATTCGGATTGATCCGCTGTAAACGGCCCCTGGATCCCCGCAGAGCGCGCGCGCAGCCGTGCGCCCCTGATCTTCCGCCGCAAGAGTAGTGCCGTATAACGTTCCGCGATGCTCCGCCGCCTCTCCGATGGCGTAAATGTGCGGATCTGAGCTCTGCATGCGGTCATCCACGCACACTCCGCTTTCGCACGCCAGTCCCGCATCCCGCGCCAGATCAATGTCAGGTTCGGTGCCCGCAGCACAGATCAAAGTCTCGCAGTCTACAATTCGTCCGCTCGTCAACCTGACTGAATCGATTCTGTCCACACCGCGACATGCAGCAATGCTATCATTGACGATCGTCTGGATTCCGCGATCTATCATGGCGCTTCTAAGAAGCCGACCGGTGGTTGCGTCCACCTGCCTGCTCATGAGCGCAGAGCTACGATGAATGACGGTCACGGAAAGCCCGCGTTCGCTGAGTGCTCCCGCCGTTTCCAGGCCCAGGACTCCTCCACCGAGTACCACGACCGGGCCCTTTGCATCTGCCAGGATTTGCTCTGCGTCCGCAAGCTTGCGAAGAGTGTGCACTCCACTGAGTCCGGCCAGGCGTGGAGGTAGAATTGCCCGACTGCCTGTTGCGAGAACAAGAATGTCGTACGGATGCGATTGACCCCTCGAATCGAGAACGGTGCGAGAAATCCGATCTATGGAAGTGGCCCGCGTTTCTGTCGCGAGCTTGAGTTTCCATTCAGTCACTTGCGCCGCGTCCACAAGCGACAGACTATCCTTTTCTTTTCGGCCGGAGATAACATCCGGAAGGAGGATTCGATTGTAAAAAGATTCCGACTCCGCGCAGATCAGAGTGATGTCATCTGTCTGGTTCATTCTCCTGTATTCTTCGAGGAAGCGAAATGCGGATGCGCCTGCGCCAATGATTACCACTTTTCGCCTGGTAAAGACTGGCTTTCGCACCTGCACTGCGGCATATTTTAGATCAGGCTGTTTTGAGAAGTCATCCAGGGCGGGAGAAGTAACGTTATTCGCCCTTGTGCCATCGTCTCCAATCGTGCTTCCCCAGTGCATGGGAACAAATACGAGCCCAGGTCGAATTCTTTCATCCAGGCGGGCTCTGAGCCTGACGCTTCCTCTTTTGCTGTGAACTTCTGCCAGATCCCCTTCCGCAATGCCACGCGAAAGAGCGTCTTCGGGGTTGATCTCTACATACGGTTCTGGGATATGAGTGCCCAGTTTGTTTACTTTTCCCGTTCGGGTCATTGTGTGCCATTGATCTCGGATTCTTCCAGATGTGAGCACCAGCGGGTACTCTGCGCTGAGTGCTTCTGAACGATTTTCAAATCGAAATCCATGGATCTTCGCGCGACCGCTCTGTGTGTGGAATTTCAGGTCTTGAAAGAGGCGCGGAGTGCCCGGATGATCCGGATGAGGAACGGGCCATTGCATGCTGGATTGTTTGAGTCGATCGTAGGATAGTCCGGAAACGTCTATGTTTGTTCCTCGAGTGAGGGCGCAGTGCTCCGCGTAGATTTCTTCGGCGCTTTTGTATGCGAATGCATCTGCATAACCCATTCTACGTGCAAAGTCCCCCCAGATTTCGCTATCAGGTCTCGCTTCCCCCGGCGGTTCGATGAGCTTTGGAAGATACGTTATGCGGCGTTCAGAGTTGGTCATCGTTCCTTCTTTTTCCAGCCAGCCTGCCGCAGGGAGAACGAGATCTGCATATTTGACTGTTTCTGATCTTTCAGAAATATCCTGCACCACCACAAATCTTGCTTTCTCAAGTCCTTCCTGCACTGCCATGGAGTCCGGAAGGCTAACGATCGGATTTGTGCATGCAATCCAGATCGCTTTCATCTCTCCGCTTCGCAGAGCATCAAACATCTCCGTCGCGGTTCTGCCCGGCTTCGGGGAAATGTCTTTCGAATTCCAAAAGGTTTTCACTTCTTCGCGATGTGCCTGGTTTCCAATGTCGCGATGAGCGGCGAGCATGGTGGCCAGTCCGCCGACTTCGCGTCCACCCATCGCATTTGGTTGACCTGTAAGAGAGAACGGGCCGGATCCAGGCTTGCCGATGTGACCTGTGATCAAATGAAGATTGATGAGAGATAGATTCTTGCGAACTCCCTGCGCGCTCTGGTTGAGTCCCATGGCCCAGAAGCTCAGGAATCCGCTGGAGTCTGCAATCCAGTCCGCGCATTTCTCAATATCAGACGCGGACAGGTCGCATATTTCCGCCGCTTCGCGAACGCTGATCGAAAGCGCCGCTTCTTCGAGAGTGGAATAGTTCTCCGTATGATTGGAAATGAAGTTCGAGTCTATGTTCCCTTTTTCTATTAGAATTCGTGCGATCGCATTGTAGAGTGCGACGTCTGTTCCCGGGCGAAGCTGAAGATGAAGATCTGCCAGGGAGGCCGAATCCGTTTTTCTTGGATCAATCAAGACTACTTTTCGAACTCGCTCTCCCTTCTCCTCCATTCTGCGAAATAGAATTGGATGACACCATGCCGGATTGGCTCCTGCGATCAGGTATAGATCTGCCAGTTCAATGTCTTCATAGTTGATAGGTACGCAATCTTCTCCGAATGCCATCTTCTGTGCTGTCACAGCCGAACTCATGCAAAGGCGCGAATTCGTATCTATGTTGTTCGTCCCAATGAATCCTTTGGTGAGCTTGTTTACGATGTAGTATTCCTCTGTGAGAAGCTGGCCGGATACATAGAAACCAACGCTGTCCGGGCCGTATTTTTCGGTGATGGATCTAAAAACATTTGCTGCGCGATTGAGCGCTGTGTCCCACGTTACACGACTTTGAGAATGACCACGACTCGCCCTGAGGCGCGGATAGAGGATACGATCTGTTTTGTCCGCAATTGTGTAACCGAGAGTGCGGCCCTTGGAGCAGAGCATCCCCCGGTTGACAGGATGCTCTGGATCACCTTCTACTTGTAAGGTGCCTTTGTGCTCGCGGACTACAATTCCGCAGCCAACGCCGCAGTAGGAACAGGTAGTCCGCGTGCCACTCAGCATGGGTATGCTGCTTTCTTACGATAGTAGAAGTAGTATGTCGCCGCCAGACATCCAATGTAGAATGCGAGGAAGAGAATGAGCGCTCCGGAAGGCCCGCCGGTCAGTTCAATGGAAGTTCCATAGCTTTTAGGTACAAAGAATGCTCCGTATGCTGCGATGGCCGATGTAATTCCGACCACCACTCCGGACTGACGGTTTGCGCGGTTGAGACTTTCGGTGGTTGCGGTTGCTCCTTCATGCGCATTGTTCTTTCTCATGTAGATGATAGGAATCATGCGATACGTGGAGCCGTTTCCAATTCCCGCCGCCACAAAGAGAATGAGGAACATCGCAAAGAACCCGTAGAATGCACCTGGTTCAGTCTTGATGCTCAAGAAATAGATTACGCCACTCACTGCGAGGCCCATCACTGCGAAATTCCAGAAGGTGACGCGCGCGCCTCCAATCTTGTCTCCCAGCCATCCGCCTACGGGACGAATCACGGATCCAACCAGTGGACCAATGAATGCGAACTGGAGAGGATTGACGTTGGGGAATTGCGATTTGATGAGGAGAGGAAATCCTGCAGAATATCCAATGAAAGATCCGAATGTTCCCATGTAGAGAAGACTCATGATCCAGGCGTTTTTGTCTTTGAGCATGGTCAGCTGTTCTTTCACTGAAGAGCGGCTAACGTGTAGATTGTTCATGAAGAACCATGTGGTACCGAACGCGATGACGATAAACGGAATCCAGATGAGGGCTGCGTTTTGCAGGAACAGAGTTTTCGTGCCTGCCATCTGGCCTGAACCGCCAAAAGATCCAAAGATAGAAAGACCAATCACAAGAGGAGTGACAAACTGCACTACACTCACTCCAATGTTTCCGCCGGCTGCGTTGAGACCCAGGGCAAATCCTTTTCTTCTTTTAGGAAAGAAGAAGTTGATGTTTGCCATGCTTGAAGCGAAGTTACCTCCGCCAAATCCGCACAGAAGTGCAAGAGTGAGGAAGACCCAGTAGGGAGTCTCTGGATTCTGCACCGCCATCACAATGCCGACTGCCGGGAATAGCAGCAGCGCGGTTGAAATCAAAGTCCAGTTTCTGCCGCCAACAATCGGAACCATGAAGGCATACGGCATGCGCAAAGTGGCACCGGTTAGACCAGGCAGTGCCGCGAGCCAGAACAGTTCATTCAGAGTGAACTTGAATCCCACTGCAGGGAGCTGTGTAGCTACCGCACTCCACACCTGCCAAATTGTGAAGGCCAGGAACTCTGCGAAGATGGAGAACGCAAGGTTGCGCAGAGCAATGGCGCGGCCCGTAGTTTTCCAAAAGGATTCATTTTCCACATCCCAGTGTTCAATGGTGCGTGGGTTTGTTTTCACTTCGGGCATTTTGAATTCGAGCGTTGATTCGCTCTGCATGGTAATTGCTTCTCTCGACATGGGATGCCTTCAGCAAGAACGGTGCCACGTGATGTTTTGTTCTGCTGGCATGGCTGGCCGCAGTGTACTTTCGCCTAACACCTTCCTTTAATGGAAGAAAGACGCAAAGATCAACAGAAAGTCGGACGAATTCTGCAAATCGCCGAGCGGGTCGCAGTGTGTGTAAACTTGAGGCACTAGGGTATAAAATCGGGCGGTTATTTCACGGATTCATATAATTGCCTGTTATGTGGGCGGATTGTGTCCCAAACTATCCGCTTTGACCTGCTTCTGTCATTGGTATGCTTATTGCTCTAGATAAACCATGAAACGCAAGGTGATAGTAGTCGGTCACGGGATGGTGGCTCATCGGTTTATAGAGAAGCTCTCTTCTGCCACGGACGTAGAGATCACAGTATTCGGTGAGGAAAAATATCCAGCGTACGATCGAGTGCACCTTTCCAGTTTCTTTGATACGAACTCTCACGAGGGGCTCCTCCTGGCTGACCCTGCTGCCTATGCAGAAAAAGGAATTCAACTGAAGACTGGCGTTCGCGTGGATTCCATTGATCCCGCGGCCAGGACGATCGTAGATTCAAACGGTACTTCTTATCCCTACGATATCCTGGTTCTTGCGACGGGTTCCACTCCTTTCGTTCCACCTCTTCCAGGAAGACAGAAGACAGGAGTGTTTGTTTATCGCACGATTGATGATGTCATGGCCATGCGCGATTTCAGTAAGAAGGCCACAAGTGCGGCTGTCATCGGTGGCGGCCTTCTTGGTCTCGAAGCTGCGAAGGCTTCGCTGGATATGGGCCTGAAAACGCATGTCATTGAATTTGCACCCAGGCTTATGCCCAGACAGATTGATGAAGATGGTTCTTCTTTCCTCTGCGACAAAATCAAATCGCTTGGAATTGAATTGCATCTCGGTGCGGAAGTCGGGGAAATTCACGGAGACGATTCTGTATGCGGAGTTGGACTCAAAAGCGGTGAGCAGCTTTCTGTTGAAATGGTGATTATCTCCGCGGGGATTCGTCCCCGGGACGATCTTGCGAAAAGTTGCGGTCTGACTGTCGGAGAACGAGGTGGCATTGCAGTGGATGACTCCATGCGCACTTCTGATCCAAACATCTTCGCGATTGGCGAGGCGGCTTTGCACAGAGGTTTTGTGTATGGTCTCGTGGCTCCTGGATATGAAATGGCGGCAGTGGCAGCAGACGCTATTGTGGGCGGTGAGCGGCAATTCACTGGCTATGATTTATCCACGAGCCTGAAACTGGTGGGCGTAGACGTTGCGAGCTTTGGAGATCCATTCGGTAATAAAGAAACGAAACCAATTGTTTTTGCAGATCGCTATTCTGGTGTATACAAACGTTTGAATCTGTCCGCGGACGGTCGCAGGCTTCTAGGCGGCATTCTAGTGGGTGATGCATCCGACTACGGCATGCTCACTCAATTCACTTCTGCCGGGACAGTTCTTCCGGAAGATGCGTCTGCACTGCTATTAGGCGGAAAATCCGCGAAAATGCCGGAGCTTGCCGGGACGGCTGAAATCTGCAAATGTAATAATGTGAGCAAGGACACAATCGTGGCTGCTGTTACAGCAGGTTGTACGGAGCTGGGTGCCCTTAAGAAACAGACATGCGCCGGTACTGGATGCGGTGGATGTTCGCCTATGGTTTCTGAAATTCTAAACAAGACTCTAAAGGATCTGGGTCAGACGGTGGACATGAGGTTGTGTGAACATTTTCCACACACCAGACAAGAGCTCGTTCACATCATTCAGATCAGACAGTTGAAATCTTTTAGGGAAGTTCTCAGTGCCTGTGGCCAGGGAGTTGGATGCGAAATCTGCAAACCAGCGGTTGCATCCATTCTCGCAAGTTCCTGGAACGATTTGATTTTGCGCGATGATGTAGTTCAGGACACAAACGATCGTTTTCTGGCAAACATTCAGAAAGGCGGCACTTATTCTGTGATTCCGCGAATTCCTGGTGGAGAGATCACACCGGAACGCTTGATTGTCATTGGACAGGTTGCAAAGAAATACAATCTATACTGCAAGATCACAGGCGGACAGAGGATTGACCTTCTGGGCGCACGCGTAGATCAACTTCCTCAGATATGGGAGGAATTGATTGATGCTGGCTTTGAAAGCGGGCACGCGTACGGCAAGGCTCTTCGCACAGTGAAGAGTTGCGTTGGGTCTACCTGGTGTCGCTTTGGAGTCCAGGATTCAACGAGCTTTGCGATTCGAATCGAGGAGCGTTACAAAGGGATTCGCGCGCCGCACAAACTCAAGTCGGCCGTTTCCGGCTGCATTCGCGAATGTGCAGAAGCGCAAAGTAAAGACTTTGGTTTGATCGCTACAGAGAAGGGTTGGAACCTGTATGTTTGCGGAAATGGTGGAGCGCGTCCGCAACACGCAGTTCTTCTGGCGTCTGACATTAGCGAAGATCTGGCTATCAAATATCTGGATCGATTCATTGTGTACTACATACGAACTGCGGAGAGACTCACGAGGACCAGTGTCTGGTTTAATTCTCTGGAGGGTGGAATTGATCACCTTCGCAGCGTGATCATTGATGATTCTCTGGGGATTTGCGCGGAACTCGAACAGCAAATGGAGCTTCTGGTGAAGAACTACAAATGCGAATGGAACGAAGTCGTGTCGAGCCCGGCGCTTCGCGCGCGATTCCGGCCTTTTGTAAACACGGATGAGACAGACGAAACGATTCGCTTTGAATATGAACGCGGACAAAAGAAACCCGCTGAGCCCGTCGGGGCAGGGGTATAAAATATGAACAACGCAAATTTGAATTGGATGCGCGCTGGCGCGGAAGCGGATTTTCCTCGCGACGGCGGAGTTGTAGTCAAGCTGGGAAATCGTCAGATTGCAGTGTATCGTTTTGAGAATGAAACAGACACATGGTATGCATGCGACAATGTTTGTCCGCACCAGAACGAAGCAGTACTCGGTCGTGGAATCATTGGAGACAAGAAAGGAGAGCCCGTTGTTGCCTGTCCCATGCACAAGAAAGTGTTTTCCCTGAAGTCAGGGAATTGCATCAGCGATGCCGGCTATTCTGTGAATGTGTATCCTGTGCAGCTTAAGGACGGCTCTGTTTTTGTCATGGTTCATGAAACTGCATCGAATGCGGAATCTTTGCCCGCTGAGCAGAAAGTGCGATAGTTGCGCGTTCGTTTGACAGCGGCCGGTGATTTGTCTCGCTGGGCGTTGTGAAGGACATCGCGGCTCGAATCAATACACTCAGAATTGCAACAGCATCGGCGCGGCTGAAGTATTCTCCGGACGTAGAGGAAATTGTTGCCAGGGGAATTACTCCCAAAGGAAACATTTACGAGATTTCGAAGACGGCGGCATTGATTGGAGCCAAGCAGACGCCCATGTTGATTCCGTTCTGTCATCCTCTGTCTATAGATGGAATGTCTGTGACTTTTGAAAAAGAGCCCGGTTCTATCATAGTGAGAGTGGAGGCGAAATCCATTGGTCGCACCGGACTCGAGATGGAAGTACTCACCGCGGCCTCCGTGGCTGCTTTGAATTTGTATGATCTACTGAAGCCTTACGATGCAGAAATGAGCATCGAGAAAATTCAGTTGGACAAGAAGACAGGCGGCAAATCGGAAAAATGGAATCGCATCAAGGAAGGCACAACGGCAGCAGTGCTAACTGTTTCTGATACAGTAGCTGCAGGCAAGAAACCGGACGGGTCCGGGACAGCCATCAAAGATCGCCTGACGTCTCTCGGAGTAACAGTGGCGGACTACAGAGTGGTCGCGGATGAACCGCAACAGATCCAGCAGTGGGTGGAGAAGTGGATTGCAGAAAAGATTCCCTTCATTTTTACCACGGGCGGAACCGGACTTGGTCCGCGCGACGTCACGGTAGAAACACTTAAGAAACTCATACAAAGACCTGTTCCGGGAATCGCAGAGGCAATGCGAGTTCATGGTGGGCAGAGGACTCCTGTTGCTATGCTTTCTCGTTCCGTCGCGGGCACCGCAGATCAGTCTATCATTGTAGCGTTTCCAGGAAGCACCCGTGGGGTGACAGAAAGCATGGATGCAATTTTTCCGGCTGTGTTTCACGGTGCTGGAATTCTGCGCGGCGGCAGGCATGATGATTGATTCTGCTTCCGCCTTGCAGTTGTTACTCGATCGAACTCCTACAACTGTGAGAACTGAGTCTGTTTTGCTCGAACACTCTGCCCGCCGCGTTCTGGCCCAGGACATTCTGGCGGATCGTCATTATCCTCCCTTTCATAGATCCGCCATGGACGGGTTCGCAGTCAGGTTTGATGATCTCATTGCTTCACGCAGTTTGTCTATTTTTGCAACTATTCTGGCGGGCGATGATCCACCGACATCTGTGCCACCTGGTAGTGCCGTTCGAATCATGACTGGTGCTGCGGTTCCTGAGGATCTGGACACTGTAGTCAAGGTAGAAGAAAGCCAGGTGACGGGGGATCATGTGGTTCTCTCTCCCGCAAAAAAAATCTGGCAGAATATAGCGAAGAGGGGAGAAGACGCGGAGCCGGGGGATCAGATCGTTCTGGCTGGACGAATCATAGACGCATCCGTTCAGGCCGCGGCTGCTTCCTGTGGACAGGATAGTATGAGAGTGCTTGCTCCCCGAATTCATTTGATCACAACTGGAAACGAAATTGTGGAACCGGGTGCAGTTCCTCGCGCTGTGGAAATCCGAAACAGCAATCGTTACACCATTGCGTCTTTGTTCTCGTACTACGCCTTGCATCCTGCCACTGTCTCACACGTGGCAGATGATCCTGCAGAGCTTAAAAAACGGCTCGAGAGTTCGCTTGATTCTGAGTTACTTGTATTGTCCGGTGGAGTTTCTGCGGGAGAAGCAGACTATTTGCCTGGTGTGATGGAGAAATGCGGTGTGGAGAAATTGTTTCACGGAGTGTCCATTCGTCCGGGAAAACCAGTATGGGCGGGCTTTTTTGATTCCTGTATGGTAATTGCGCTTCCCGGGAATCCAGTTTCTACTCACGTAACTGCCCGGTTATTCGTAGAACCAGTTCTGCGCAAGATCCTGGGTTTAAGAAGAGAACAGTATCCTTTCAAACGACTTGCGAAATCGATTGCAAAGAATCACAAGCTTCAGGAATATCTGCGAGTGACTCTGCGAGAGGACGATACTCTAGAATCAGTGCCGCATAACGGAAGCGGAGACGCATTTGCATCTGTGCGGGCTACTGGTCTGGCTGTTATGCCTCCACAGTCCTCCAGTATTCCGGTTGGCAGCCCCGTTGAATACATTCCCTTTCTGTGGTGATCATGACAAAGCAATCATTGGCTGAATCTTTGATCGTGTCTGGTGCGGGACCATTGATTGCGGATGCAATGGGACGATCCTTTGCGACGTTACGATTGAGCGTTACAGATCGCTGCAACTTCGCCTGTGTCTATTGCGCGGGAGACTCTCCTTTCAAAGCGGACTCCCGCCCTTTTCGCAGTGCGGAGGAAATTTTCTCAAGCGCCATGCCGCTTATAGAAATCGCTGGCATTAAGAAGATTCGAATCACGGGAGGAGAGCCCACGCTTCACCCTGGACTCGTAGATCTGGTGGCTCTGTTCGGGAAGGCAGGACTCAATTCGATTCACCTTACAACTAACGGTTGGAATTTAAGGGAGCTGGTTCTGCCTCTGCGAGATGCCGGATTGACTTCTTTGAATGTTTCTCTGGATGCCGCAGGAGAAGAAGGGTTTCGTCGCATGGCACGAAGGGGCGGATTCGCTGGAGTCTTGCACGGGATTGACGTGGCCCGTGCCTTGTTGCCGGTGAAGATCAACTGCACACTGGTGCGCGGACAGAATGAAAACGAGATTTTGCCGGTTTTTAAATTGGCAAGATCTCTGGGTGTAACCGTACGATATCTGGAGCTCATGGCTATGGGACCATTGCGTAAAGATGCAAGGTCTCTGCTCGTGAAGGAGCAAACCATCCTGGATGCAATCGCAACCGAAGAATCTTTTACCCCCGTACCTACCGAGAAATCATCTACCGCTCATTACTTTCGCCTTACGGACGGTTATATGTTCGGAGTGATCGCAAATGAATCCATGCCTTTTTGCTCTGACTGCAACCGTCTTCGAATGGATGCGCGTGGGAACATATACGGTTGTATCAGTGACGCGAGGGGTATTAATATAAACGGGCTGCAGAAATCGGAACTAGAGAACGCTCTTCGCACAGCACTCTCGAGAAAGCAGCCAGTCCGATTTGTAGGGAGCGAGAAATCCATGCAGGAGCTGGGAGGATAAGCATGGAAATCAGGATCCAATTTTTCGCATCCCTCAGGGATACATTTGGTGAATGGCTGGATTTGTCTGTGAAAGAAGGGGCATCGGCCGCAGACGTACTGACCGCACTGGCAGATCTGAATCCACAGGCTGCGTCTCTGCTCGGTGTTTCCTGCTGCGCGACGGACGATCGAGTTCTGGGCAAAGGGGAGCAAGTTCCGGCCACAATTTGCGTCTTTCCGCCCATGAGCGGAGGTTGATGATGACCGGTTCACAGGCTACACAATCAATTCATCCGCGTCTGCTCACAGATGAGCCCATCGATCTGGGACTTTTTACGAAGCAGTCCGATTTGCGCGCGGGGGCCCAGGTGATCTTTGCAGGTCGAGTTCGAAATCACCACGGCGGAAGAGAGGTGAATCATCTGGAATACAGCGCGCACCAGAAGCTTGCGCCCATCATGATCAGCCAGATTCTTCGCGAAGAGAGCGACAAACTGCGGTTATACGAAGCTATGGCCGTGCACAGAATCGGCAGAGTTGGGCTTGGAGAAATCGCAGTGGTTGTGGTTACTTCTGCTGCACATCGCGCGGAGGCCTATGAGGCCAACCAGAGAATCATTCATCGCATCAAACATGAAGTGCCCATCTGGAAAAAGGAATATTTCGCGGACGGAAGCTGGGAATGGGGAACCTGTGATCATAGTGCCGGACCTGGTTCATTGTAGTTTCTGAGTTCAGCCGTCTGATTTTCGTCTGCTTGAATGAAGAGAGTGCGAGATCGTTCGAGCAAGCGTTCCAGGCTGAATGTTTCTGGATGATGATCGCGTAGTTGCTTCAGGATGTTTTTTCCGTAAATCGCGCATAGAGGCTCCACTCTCGCAGTCCGGTAGGCCAGGCAATCGTAGTCTGGATTTTCTTCGCGTAGTTGAAGAAGATGGCTCAGGCTCTGTCTCAGATCTGGCATATCGCAGCCAACCAGCAGGATGTCTGTGTCGCATTTCAAAAAGGAGCTGATGAGTCCACGCATCGGTCCCTGCACTGTGTCCACAGAATCTCCAATCAGAACTTCCGACGAAAACACCTTCTCGTAAGTCGCCCGTTGTTCTTCTCGTATGGAAACGAGTACATTCTTTAGAATAAGGGAAAGAGAATCATAGATGATTCTGGCCCACGGAATTCCGTTTCGTTCGATGAGGCCTTTGTCCCGTCCCATGCGCGAACTGTGACCGCCGCAAAGCACCACGCCTGAAACGTGAGAAGCGTGAGCTGACGAACCTCCAGGGGATTCTCGCGAGTTCATGCGCTGGAAGATTCAAGTAGCTTTGCAACATGAACTGCGGCCGGAAGTTTCATCGCATGTTCTTTCGCGGATTCAGACATTCTGCGAAGAGTCTTTTGAACAATGTCTATCATCTTTTCGCGACCCTGCGTGGGCGCAAAGTCCATGTAAAACATTTCAATGAATACGAGGCATGCGCAATCTTCTAGAATTTGCGTTTCCGGATCTCTCCCGAGGCCCTGTTTCTTCAGCAGCCTGGAAACTCGCGCAATGAATTCATTCGGAAATTTCATTTCTTCGAGAATGGCGGCTGTGGTTTCCGCGTGAATTTGCAGCAGAGCCGCCTTCCACTTCAGATAGCCTGTGCGTCCTTCCGGATATGTTTTGCGAGGATGTTTGAATCTGGCGATATGCTGCGCGAAGACTGCGACGCGAAGTTCGTCGGATGCATTTGGAGCGAGAACGTTTAACCAGTGCGTCATCCTTTTTGAATAGAGTACTTCCTGTGGCAGAGATGTGCCTGTTTCTGGATCTACGAGTCGTCTTTCATCCTCGGAGTTGATCAGATTGATTCGCTCGAATACCTCTTGCAGATTGTGCATGAATGCTCCCGATTAAACTTTTAGTTTTCGCGCGATGATCCTATCTTTTTCGAGACGTGATTTCAGATCGTCTACAGATGAGAATTTGATTTCGTTTCGAATGTGTTTGCGGAAATGAATGCGAAGTTGCTGCCCGTAGAGGTCTCCATCAAAGTCGAGCAAATGCGCTTCTACAGAGACGGATTTTCCTTCAAACGTTGGGTTGGTTCCAATGTTCACCATGGCCCTGTAGTATCTGCCACCCCATTCAGCCTTCGCCGTGTAGACTCCTTCTGCGGGGATCACTTTGCTTCTAGGCACTTCCAGGTTTGCAGTTGGAAATCCAATCAAACGCCCACGCTGAAAACCCCGAACCACAGTGCCTGTGAGAAAGTAGTCATGCCCTAGCAGGTTGGCGGCTTTTTCAATGAGGCCTTGCTTGAGATATGTCCGAATTTGCGAACTGGAGATGACCGGTCCAAAACCCCGAACCGCTTTGACACGGTCGACTTCGAAGTCGTATCGCCTGGACATTTGTTTAAGAAATTTATAATCTCCCTTTCTTCCGCGCCCAAAACATTGATCATACCCGATTACAATGTTTTTTGCCCGGAGCTTGCCCAGGAGAATCTCTTTGAGATATCGCAGCGCCGTCATCCTGGCGAGTTCTACTGTGAAAGGCAAAAAAACGACCGCTTCGAGAGGATAACTTTGAAATAGAGACAATTTCTCTTCGTAGGTAAACAGCTCGTATCCTTCCGGGTCTTTGCGTTTTCCGAGCACCAGGTCTGGGTGTGGATGGTATGTGACCAGGATGCGCGCATCTACCTTCTTTTTTAAGAGGCGTTGAATGAGAGCTCTATGACCCCTGTGGAGGCCGTCAAATACTCCAGGTGTCAGAGCACACGATGTCCATGGCGGCTCAAAAGTGCTCAGATCGTGGATTATGTGCATAGAGAGTTGAAAGACCTGCCGAAACGTGTATTGTGGGCCAGTTTCGCCAAGCTGAATTCCGAGGTAGCATGAAGTCTCTTCTATTCTTTATCATGATTCTGGGCTCTCCATTGTTGGCTGGCTCTCCTCGTGAAATCAATTTTGGCAGCGAGGCTCGATACGGTAGATTCATGTCCTTCATTGAGCTGGAGAGCTGGGCGACCGGGCGAAACCTCACTGTGCTTCGCGACTGTCCGTTCAGAGATCTGGACGATGGTGAAGCTGAGATCATTCCCGCAGAAGGAATGGACTTCTCTCTTTCGTCTCCGCGCGACGGGAGAGTGTATCTTTATCTAGACATGGTGGTGTTTCGCCCCGCTGCGTCCTACAATCCTCTCACAGACGCGATTCACTGCCAGACCGGCGGCGAAGGCGTGCGAATGAACAACGATCGCACTCAGGAACTCAAGCAAGTGCGCTGGCTCTCAGTGGAAGTGAATGGAAGAACCTTGAAAACAGTGTACGTGGGTGGCGATGTATATCTGCGTTCTCCCATTGTGATCCCTATTGAGCGAGAGGTGGCACGCGGAGGCACTTTGAATGTTCGCCTGACGGTGTCCCCCGGAGACGGTTTCTTTGCGATCTGGGATACGTTTGTAAGTGTCAGCCCGGATGGCTGATCACATAGGGTAGCGCTTTTTCAGCTCTTCGCCATTGAGGATCTCAAAGTAAGAGATCAGACCGCTTACGCGGAACACTTTTTCGATGGGTGGCTTTAGGTTGGCTACAATGAGCTTTCCGCTCAATCCCTGGACATAATTCAGCGCTTTGATCACAATGCCGATTCCACTGGAGTCGATGTAGGTGAGCTTTTCCATGTCCAGGATCACTGTGGTTCCCTTGGCTTTTACGTTTTCTTCCAGAGAAGCTTTCAAATCCAGAGAAGTGTAGATGTCGAGGCTTCCTTCGAGCTCAAACAGTGTTACCTGGTTGTTGCTTTTCAGCTTGATCTGCATCGGCATAGGGGCGATATTCCATGTTGGTCTGGGGTAATCAATGAAAAAAAGTATCTGCGGCGATGAGAATTGCCGGGTCGGACGTAAGAATTGCGGTGCCCAGGCCGAAAGTAAGAGTAACCGGGGACGGCTATGAAGATTTATCGCGTATTTTTTATCATTCTGACTCTGGCTCCACTTTCTCTGTTCGCCATCGACGGCTTGACGAGAGTTCCGGAGCCCACGCCTGAAGAACAGGCCGCTTACAAGGATGTCATCAACCATATCGCCGACATTCAGAAGGACATAGCTGCTTATTACACGGATCTAAGCGAAAAAGGCCGGATTCTTCGCACCCGCGACGCATCTGGTAAAGAGGTCGGTGGGCCGTATTCCGAGTTCGAGATTACTTCAGAAGTGCAGACTTACTACGGCCAGCGCGACCGGTACGTTTACACGGAGCGCATTCATATTGATTGGAACCTGCAGCCCGGAACCCAGGCGGGAAGTGTAGTCGCCAGCGTAAAGTCAGTCGTACTGACGCAGCGCCGGGGTAGGGTCGGTCATGGCTATGTTTTGAAACGCCGGATTGCCGCAGATGTATTGCCAAAAGTGGAATCAGAGAGCGACGCATTGCCAGTGAACCTGATTGTAAATGAACTGCTCGATTCTGGCAAAGGCCTCCTTGTCAACTTCCGCTTTCCAGAAGCCAAGGATGTTCGCGATAAGACCGGCGAAAATGCAGAAGTCATCGAAGTGGATGGCCAGAAAAAGAAGATCGATCTGATTTATGTGCGTTCGCACGCTGAAAAGATGCGGATGCTGCGCGAATATCGCGACGCTCTAAAGCTCACCTGGCGCCGTGTGGACTGGGAAGTTCGCTCAGAAAAGGCGCGCAATGCGCGTGAACTCGAGCGCATCCTGCGTCGACAAACAGACTCCTGATCTCTCCTGCCTCCCGCGCGGGGGCAGACTCCGCCCACCCCCGGATGTGGGTGGTTATGGCGGTGGGTGAACTCCGGCCCGGCAACCCGGCGCCACCTATCCATCCAGTTCACAGAAGTCAACAGAGCACTGTCTCACTTTTAGCGTATGATAAAATAGAGGAGACCTGCGCCCGTTTTCGCATTTGGTTCGGACGGATCCTCACTTCTGGGCGGGGGAACGTAGCACGCCGGTTTTTGCAAATTCTTCGCCTGCAGGAGTCATGCGAAAGTCGCCATGCCCAATGTGGCAGGTCGCACAGCCCGTTTGTTTTTCTGCTGAAAGTGCAAGCATCTTCTTTGCTATAGATCCGCGTGAAGAAATAGATTTGAAGTTCCACCAGACCTCGACTGGATCTGCGCCATTTTCCCAGCGGGTCTGAATTACATCTTCGCGTGCAATGGTTCGTTGTTGTGTTTCGCCGCCTAACGTTATAGTACGCAGATCCTCTTTGACTACGGTTCCATTTGCTTCTTTTTGCCTGTCCTCATTCCAGTAGGTGACTGTAAAATTGCAGTTGTTCTTTGCCGGAAGATGGCAGTTTCCGCACGATCTCAGTGCGTCTGTGCACGGATCCCCTTCCATAAAGTCTGCCGAGCGTTGCGCTGTCTTTCCGTGAATGGACGCTTCAATTCGTTCCATGCATGCGTCAGAGACCGGCGCATTCCCCGCAATTTCTCCGGCTAACTTGAACATGAACTCTAATTTCTGGCGATCATTCTTCCATGGTCTGAGATCCGAGTTTGAAACTGCCTCATCCACGCGCTCCAATCCCGGCCGCAATCTGCCCATGCCGCGCATCAGGGCAAAGCCATGCACGAAGTGGCGACGATCTCGCGCGTCTTTGCAGGCTACCTGTTCTACCAGGGACCAGTTTGTGTTCGGGTCTGTGAATAAATCCGGATGAGTCAACTGGAGAGTGCTCAGACTCCGTTTTTGCCTGGCTCGAACCGCGCGATCGTCTTCTCCGCATCGCGCGTAAACATATACAACAGCGTGAACTGCCCCGGAGGCAACCGACTCCCCGCGAAACTCGCCGCCGTCGTCTGTGTGAGTGTTAAGAATCGAGTGTCGTCCTTCTTTTCATACTTCTTGACGATCTTTGGTTTGGATGCAAGCAACTGTTCGATTCTGGCCGCTGCCTGATCTGCGCTCAGAGCGGATCGTATATCCTTCTGTGCAAGAAGGCCGCAAGTGAAAATCAAAACGAGCAGAATGGCAAGGCGCATGCTTCAATTTCGATGCTTTCAGCGAAAACTTGAGCCGGGGGCAGCCCTCTCCGGCAAGGCGGGCAAGCCTCTTAAAAAACTGTTGCATCGTCCCCCTTGTGAAGAAGTCTGAAGCAAGTGTCGGCCATTTTCATTGATCACTATGCTGCGCTTGAGATTCCCAGGACTGCCGCGGGAGAGGATGTGCGTCGTGCGTTTCGCAGACTTGCCAGAGTGCATCATCCGGATCGTGGCGGGGATGCACTGCGTTTTCATGAAATCTACACTGCTTATCGGCTTCTATCAAATGAAGACGATCGAGCGCGCTTTGATCGCCAACTTGTCTTGCGTCACGTTCGATCCATCATGGGTCAGAGAAAATTCATTCATCCGTCGCGAATCGTAGTTCCTACCACCATGGCCGCGCTCGCAAAGCGAGGATTGTTGCGAAAACAGTTTCGCGGCCGCGATCGGCGTATGCACCTTCGCGTTGACTATGATCTGGAATTGCCGTTAGGCGACGATGAACTGAAACTACCTTTACTCGTTCCCGTTCCAGTGACACTCAGGAACATATGTCCGGAATGCAGGGGCGGAGATACTCATTGCCCCGTGTGCAATGGGCGTGGATCCTACAAGAGCGGCGGAATGTTCCGACTCAACATTGACGGTGGACTTGTGACCGGCCAGATCATAGAGATTCGCCTTCAAGGAATGCGCCCGGCCCCACTGCAGTATTATAAGAAATCAACAATTCGAATCAAGGTAACCAGAGCAGCATGAGACACTTAATCTTCTTGATCGCAGCAGCCGGCGTGAGCTGTGCGCGACTATTCTCCAATCCAATCGACGATCTGGCGAAAACGGCGCCTGCCGAACTCGTCAAGCAGATGACACTGGAGGAAAAAGTAGGCCAGCTCATTCACATTGGAATGGCAGGGAAGGCCATGAACCCTGCTCTAAAAGCGGACATTGAAAAATACCATGTGGGTGGAGTCATTCTGTTTGAAATCAATCTGGGCAAAGGACCAGAGATCAAAGCATTGACTGATTCTATTCAGGACGTCGAATCAAAGTCGCCTAACGCTATTCCAATCTTCGTAAGCATTGACCAGGAAGGCGGCCGTGTTGTCCGCGTGAAAGACGGAGTGGAACAGTTTCCAGGAGCCGCAGCAATCGGCCAGACTGGAGATGAAGCGCTGGCGCACGACGCAGGCTTCATCACAGCTCAAGATTTGAGCGCACTTGGAATTCCGTTTGTTCTGGCACCCGTTGTAGATGTGAACAACAATCCTGCCAATCCAGTGATCAATACAAGATCGTACGGCGGTGATCCAAACCTGGTTACGCGCATGGCGCTTGCCTACGCGTCCGGGGTTATGGACGCGTCGTGCATTCCTGCGCTGAAGCATTTTCCGGGTCACGGAAACACTGGCACAGACAGTCATACTTCTTTGCCGACCGTGAAACAGGATCTGGCGCAGATGGACGCCGTAGAACTGGTTCCATATAAAGAAGGAATCAAGCGTGGCTTTCCTGTGATCATGAGTGCCCACATCGTTTTCCCGGCACTCGATCCAGCTGAGCCGGCCACTCTCAGCCCAAAGATCTTAAAAGATTTTCTTCGTACGAAGCTGGGCTTCCAGGGTCTCATCACTACGGACGCTCTTGAGATGAAGGCTGTGGCGGATCGGTATCCTCCTCCTGTGCTCGCCAGAAAGGCATTCACTGCGGGCGTGGATGTGTTGCTCCTTACTTCGAGCGGTGAGCGCACGCGATTGATGTTCGAATCTCTGGTGGATGGATTTAAGAAGGGCGAGCTGCCAATGCAAGATCTGGATCGCGCTGTGGAGAGACAAATTGAACTGAAGATTCGCGCGGGCCTTTTTCACAAATACAAAATGAATCGGCCTGCATGGTCGACTAACGTGCAAGAAGCGTTTCAGGTAAGAGAGGAAGCACAGAAGAAACTTCGCTCTGAAATTGCAGCCAGATACAAGGACGGACTCAATAGAACGATTTCACGCGCCTCCATTTCTTCTCTCAGAAAAGCGTATAACGGTGTCGGACAGAGAGCGGACGCGAAGCTGTTTCTTCGCAGCCCCGCTTCTGTGCAGCAGGCGCAGGAACTGGGTCTCGAAAAGCAGGTGACAGTGTCCGGTTTCCCGGTTGGCTCGGCGGCCGCAGTCATCGCAGGGTTTTGCAGGCCCGGGGCGCAGTGCCCGGCCGCAGTCATAGTGGAGCTCGCAGACTTTGATTTGTGGCGATGGAATCAGCTCGTTGCGGAAATGAACGATGCTCGCAAGTCGAATCGCACGGTACCGGTTCTGGTCGGTTTGTATACAGGAAATCCTTACCTGAATGTTCGTGTTCCTTCTGACGGTGCGGTGATTGGTTCATTTTCTCCTACGGAGGAATCTCTTCGCGCACTTGTGTATCGCGCGTTTGAAGGTGGCCCTGTGAGAGAAGCAAGACTGGTGCTTGCGGAAGAGAAATGAAACTGCCTTTGCCTGCGCATGAGGATCTGATCGTTCGCAGGCAAGCCGATCAGCTGGGCATCTACGTTCACTTTCCATACTGCATTCATAAATGCTCTTATTGTGATTTCTATTCTGCAGGTATGGACAGAATGCCCGGTGGTGGCAAGACAGTGCCTGTTTCGGATCTAGAATCTTTCGCGGCTCAAGCGCAGCTCGAGTACCAATCCAGACGTGATCAGTTCAAAAAGTTCGGCCGCGTGAATTCGATTTTCTTTGGCGGAGGCACTGCCTCTCTTCTCCCGGCAGAGTATGTTGATCGCCTTCTAGAATTGTTTCGCAGTGATTTTGACACAGAAGGCGCAGAAATCACAGTGGAAGGCAATCCGGAGAACTTTTCTCCCACATACATTGAGAGTCTTGCAAGGATTGGAGTGAATCGCATTCACGTAGGAGTTCAGTCTCTCCATGAGCACACGCTTCGAGATCTCGATCGATACTATGATAGAGACCGTTATTCGGCATTGATCGAAACTCTGGCTCACTCTCGCATTGGAAACCGTGGTGTGGACCTGATGTATGGCGTTCCAAACCAAACGGAAGGGCAGTTCATGGCAGATCTCAGACTTCTGCTTTCCACCGGCCTGACTCACGTTTCATTGTATTCACTGACTGCGGAACCGGGCACTCCGTATGAGGCCGCCGTGCGCAAAAAGAAGGCCCCTTCTCCAGATGAGGATCTCCAGGCAAAACTCTTCCAGGAATTGCCCGAGTTTCTTTCTCATGAGGGATTCATTCACTATGAAGTTTCAAATTTCGCACGGCCGGGATTTCTTTGCAGACACAACCTCCGCTACTGGCTTTACGAGCCCACACTTGCGATTGGTCCCGGGGCACACGGCTTTGACGGAAGCTTGCGTTACGCGAATCCGCGAAACGTGATTGCCTGGCAAAACTCTCCGGCCACGTCTCCTATGACAATGCACGACCCGTCACTTGAAATCCCACTCTGCATTTTGAGAATCCTGGTTCCGATCGCCCGAGAGGATCTCGAGTCTTTGTTCGCGCCGCTCGATCGCGGAGAGCAGGGAATGATGCTGCTTCAAAAATGGGCCAACCAGGGACTCGCCGATTTCACAGGCCACTTTCAGTGGAAATCCGGCGCTGTTCTGTTTTTGGATGATCGCATTATGGAAATGCAGGAAGTCCTTTCGCCTGCTTGACAACTTCGCGCACCAGGAAACCTTCCGGTTATGAATCTTTCCAGGCTACTCTCCCTGATCGCTTTCCCCATTCTCGCGGCTATAGCCAGCCAATGCGGTGGCGAAACTGGCGCGATAGACCAGGATAGAATGCAATACTTTAAATCTACATACGACGAAAGCCGGGCAGAGTTTCGCTCCCTGTGCAAGGGTTTGAAAGGAGCCGTTGGCTCGAGCCTTGCGGTTGCTTCTACAAAAGAATCTGACCTCACTATAGACACCTGTAGCGTGGGCGCGCGAGTCCCTCAGAAGCTGATCATCATCACAAGCGGGCTTCATGGAATTGAAGGGTTCACCGGGAGCGCCGTGCAGCGTTTCTGGATGAAAGAACTCCTCTCTAGCGTGGATCACGAACGGACAGGCTATTTATTTATTCACGCCATCAATCCGTTTGGTTTTCGCCTGGAGAGGCGCGTCACTGAAAACAACGTAGATTTGAATCGAAACTTTGACGTGACTCCCGCTTTGTTTTCTTCGCATAACGACGGTTATGTAAAGATAAATGAACTTCTGAATCCGGACGGAAAATTAAACATTGGAAGCATGGGCAATCGGTTTTTTCCTGTTCGCGCGGTATATAACATCATCAAGCATTCCATGCGGGCCCTGCGCCAGGCGGCCCTCCAGGGGCAATATGAATTCCCGAAAGGAATTTACTTTGGTGGAAGCAAGTTTGAACAGCAGAAGTCATTGATTGAGCCGTTGTTAGTGAAAGAATCAGCCCCGTATTCCTATGTGATGGTCGTTGATTTGCATACAGGCTATGGCGAAAGGGGCAAGTTGCACTTCTTCCCGAATGCAATCAAAGACGCGACCATTCGCAAAAACATTGAAACTGTGTATGCAGGGTATCAGGTGGATTACGGAGACACGGCGGACTTTTATACAACGACGGGGGATTTCTCAGAGTACGTGGGCAAGCTTCTCACCGCAAAGAAATACATTCCTATGGTATTTGAATACGGAACTCTCGACAGTCAGACCACCTCTGGATCTATTAAATCCATTCACAACATGATCGTTGAGAATCAGGGATACTGGAATGGATATGAATCAGAAGGGGATCTAAACGAAGTGAAGCACAGGTTTCGGGAGCATTTTTATCCTTCTTCTCAGGTGTGGAGGACAAAGGTAATCGCTATCTCTGCAGAAGTATTTCCACTTGTGGTGGATCGATTTTCTAAACTGCAGTGACTGCTACAATGCCGTCTAACGTCTTATTCCAGGGGTAGGCCGGCATAGATGTTGAACTGGGTCTGCGTCAGTTGTTTGTGGGGTGGAATGGGAAGGGTTCCTTTTCTGCCCATTTCAAGAAAGGACATCTCCAGTTCTATACCTGTATATACAGATCGCGTCAGAACACGTAGTCCCGCATGCAATGCAGGGCGAAGAACGTTGGTTGGAAGCTGCGACTCGCGTCCGATTCCGAGTGAAAATCCTGCGTAAGGATCGAGCGTTCCATTGAGCGGATGAAAGCGCATCTGAAAGTTCACAGTGGTGGCGTGAAGGTAAGGAAGCCGATTGACCCGTACGGTTGGATCTAGAAATTCCAGGTTGATGAGTGCCTGGTTGTATGCAGCCGAAGACGCAGAAGGATAAGCAGTGGCGAGTGCTACAAGTGTGGTCTGGTCAGAAGAGATATTGCTTCTGATGTTGCGCACATTCATTCGCTCGTCTAGAATCGAAAAACCGATTCCAAGATAATTGAAGAGTCCGTATTCGAATCCGAATCCGAGATTGCGGGAAGTAATGGAAAGGTCGGGTGCGCTTGAGTTAGCAGCCGCGTTTGCGATGATCTGGTCAGAGTTCCCTCGCAGGAAAGTGGTATAGCCAAATTCCTGGCCCGTGAAAGAGTCTTTCTGGCCATTTTCCAGGTCTCGCATTACGCTGCCGGATCGTTTCCAGACCTGTCCGCCCCGCAGGTCCAGGTAGATGCCATCTTCGTGAAAACCCGCCGGCGTTTCCGCCAGAACAGCGCATGAGGCGAAAACCATGGACATGGCAGTGAATCCGCGCAACATAAGGCCGAGTCTACCGCACGCCGCAGCGGGGCAACCGGATAAAACAGATTGACGCCCCCCTTTCCCGTAAAATTCTCTTCGAAACCATTTTGACCATGTTATCTCCATCTAAACCGATTGATCGATATCGCGCATCCGGCTCCGCCTGGGTGGCATCCTTTTCCTGCTCGCACCTCAACGTGCTCATTGTTTGCCGCGGGCCAATCCGTAAGGAAGCAATGGACGTGTTTGAATCACTCGGTGCAGGCTATGGAATTCTGCTGTCTGAAAAAGACTCAGTCACGTATCCACACACCATCGCTCCTGAGCTCCGCCATCTCAATGATCAGAACCGCATCCACCGGGTCGCAGACTACGCCGGGGCCAACGCAGAAGAAAAGAAGATTCGAATTCAGCAGATCATCGACTTCGCAGTCAAAGGCAATTATACTCACATCTTCTCAGGCTACGGCTTCATGGCAGAAGATGCAGAGTTCGTAGAAGAGATCGAAAAAGCGGGCATTGGATTTATGGGGCCGGCTTCCGGTGTGCACAAGCAGGCCGGTGCCAAAGACATGGCAAAGAAGCTCGCGCGTAAGCTTGGCCTTTCTGTTACTCCTGGACTGGACAACATTTCAGCGCTCGCTCTTCTCACAAAGGCCGGCGGAGAAAAGGGTCTTGAGAAAATCGCCAAAGACAATGGAATTGATTTTGCCGACGCGCAGAAACGCGCGGGATCAGAAGGTCCAGCAGAAGTGGCAGAGCAGATTCTCGAGGCAGCGTACGCGAAGAGAGCTCCTCTTCTCAGCGTAAAGGATCTGCAAACAGAAGCGTCTGTTCAACTCAACAAATTGTTCTCTGAAAATCCTGGAAAACGATTTCGCCTCAAATACATTGGCGGCGGCGGTGGAAAAGGACAGAGGATCGTTGCTAAGATTTCTGAAGTAGAAAACGCGGTGCAAGAAGTGCTCGCAGAATCAAAAGCAACCGGTGATGCAGATAACAAGAACTTCCTCATTGAACTCAACATTGAAAAGACAAGACACAACGAAATCCAGCTTCTAGGAAACGGACAATGGTCCATTGCACTTGGCGGCAGAGACTGTTCGCTTCAGATGCATGAACAAAAGCTCGTGGAACTTTCGTTGACGGATGAACTGTACGCGGCTGAAATTCAGATCGCGGAGTCCAGAGGTAGAGCGGATCATGCGAAAGCCCTTGGTGTCGATCGTGCACTTCTGGCGCGTATGGAAGAGCAGGGCGAGAAGTTTGGTACTGCCACAGGCCTCAACTCTGCTTCCACGTTCGAATGTATTATTTCAGGCCATGATTTCTATTTCATGGAAATGAATACTCGAATTCAAGTAGAACATCGTGTAACGGAGATGGTCTATTCACTTCGTTTCGAGAATCCGGCAAACAAGAGTGACTTCTTTGTGGTAGAATCTCTGGTAGAAGCAATGGCACTTTGCGCAGCGCATGGTCCACGTCTTCCAAAGCCTGAGAGAATCAAGCGCAATGTGGCAGGCGGCGAAATTCGTCTCAATGCACAGAACGAAGCTTTGCAGCCGTCTTCGGGCGGTCTCATTGAATTCTGGTCACCACCTGTAGCAAACGAGATTCGAGACGATCAGGGCATCTGCATGGTGAATCCTGACACTGGCCGATTCATCCATTACTACCTCGCAGGTGCATACGATTCCAACATTGCTTTGATCGTGAGCTATGGCAACGGTCGTCGCGAAAACCTGGAACGTCTCGCGGACATTTTGCGCCGCATGGAGCTGCGCGGATCAGATCTGTCTACGAACCGTGATTTTCACTATGGAATCTTGAATTTCTGTCTGGGTCTTCATCCAATGCTCAAGCCGGATACGAAGTTTGTGCTTCCGTACCTTGCATCCGTTGGTGCCCTTGCAAAAGAAATTGAAGCAACCGATCCAGAGGCCGCGTACGCCTCTCTTCGCAAACGTTATTCGCAATTGTATGGGAAGCCTGGAGATCTTGCGGTCAGCCAGAAGCTGACTCTGGTTGCAAGGCCCGTAGAGCAATTGCTCTCTCGTCCGCATCTTTGCATGGGTTGGCTCGTGCTCAATCATCGCAGATCTTTCAAAATTGAAAACGGAAAGGTTGTCTGGTTGCGAAATCCCATGTTCGTTTTGAGAGACCTCTATCACTACCTGCGCCTCGAAACTCGTGAGAACGCTCCTCCATCGCATGTAATCTGGGATCACGACCTGGTACTGCTCAATCAGGCCTGTTCTTTCGCGGCAGAGCTGGAAAAGGCTGCAGGAATCGACGCAGAACAGGCTTTCCAGGATAGTCTCGCGCGATCCGAAGAGAATTCATTTACGAAGTTCATTGATCTGGACCGGGACCTTCGCGCGGCAAATGGATCGTCTGCTTTCGCGCAGGCAATCAATCGTCGCGGTGCTGGCCTCTTTGAAAAGGCATGTGCGTCCTACGTAGGTTGGACTGCAGGCGCAGAATTGATGAGTCTGGTTGTGCAGCTGGGCGTTCGTTGTGGCGCGTTTGAGTTTGGAGTGGACGCAGAGCTTTATCCGATCACTCCTGAGAAGTTCCTCAGCGCAGAGACGCAAAAGCAACTGACTCGTGCTCTCGCGCCACCACCGAAAGCGTCCGCGGATCAAATTGTAGCTGTAACCGGCGGTATGTTCTATGCTCAGGAATCGCCCAGCACGCCTCCTTTCCTGACGGTCGGTCATCACTTTGAAAAGGGAGACCCGATCTACATTGTTGAAGTCATGAAGATGTTCAATAAGATCTACGCTGAATTCTCAGGGACTGTGGAAGAAATCCTGGTGAAAGGATCTGGAACGGTTGTGCGAAAAGGACAGCCACTTTTCCGTGTGAAACCGGATGAAGTCATTCATCTCGAAACAGATGCGGAGCGCGACGATCGTAGGCGCAAGCATACAGATGAGATACTCAAGAGCGTCTAACGTCTTTCGGAGATAGTCATCGCAGAGCACGATCACACGCATTCGCCGGATCATTCTCATCACCATGGGGAGGGTCACGGCGAATCGCTGAAGGTGGGAGCCCCCGATGCTGCCACACAAAAAGCCCTCGATCATTGCACTTCCAGATTGAACCACTCCCTGGAAGAACTCAAAAAGCTGGTTCGCATTCCTGGCGTCAGTTTTGACGGATTTGATCCATCTCAAGTAAGAGACAGTGCCAGCGCCGCCGCAGAACACATCCATTCTTCTGGAATGAAGAACGTGGAAGTGATCCAATTCGGCGACGTGCATCCGTATGTGTTTGCGGAATGGATGGAACATCCAGATTTGCCAACGGTGCTGTTGTACGCGCATCATGACGTTCAGCCTCCGGGAGACGAAAAAGGTTGGAATTCTAAACCATTCGATCCTGTGGAAAGAGGCGGGAGACTTTTCGGGCGAGGCACTGCGGATGATAAAGTCGGGATACTTGCTCATACTGCTGCCATATCTGCCTATCTCAATACCGCCGGACGATTGCCGGTGAACGTGAAACTTCTGATCGAGGGAGAGGAAGAGATCGGCAGTTCGCATCTTGCGGAGTTCGTGCGCAGACATCGTGAGAAACTCCGTGCAGACTGCATGATCTTAACCGATTGCAGCAACATCGACACTGGCATTCCGAGCATCACGACTTCTTTGCGTGGACTGGTTTCCGTGGATGTGGAGCTTCGCGGATTGCCGCAACCGGTTCACTCCGGTTTCTGGGGTGGCGTCGTTCCTGATCCTGCCATTGCTCTTGCGCAACTTCTAGGAAAGCTGACGGATGAAGAGGGAAACATTCTGATTCCGGGTATCCTGGATGACGTTCGTCCTTTGTCTGTTGCGGAAATAAAAGAGTTCTCTACGCTGGATCTGGAGAAGATCGTGCGCGCTGGAACGCAGCTTCCGGATCATTTACCGTTGAGAGGCACCAGTGAAGAATTGGCAAAGCGCATGTGGAGAGAGCCGAGTCTGAGCGTTCTTGCTTTTGAAAGTGGTTCGCGCAAGATGGTTGCCAACATCATTCAGGATGGAGCCTGGGCGCGCGTGTCCATGCGAATCGTCCCGGACATGAAGCCTCAAAAGACCCAGGACATCCTCTCTGATTTTCTCCGCAGTCATTGCCCGCGTGGTTTTGAAATTACCATCACTCCAGAAGCGGCTGCAGACTGGTGGACAGTTCAGGATTTAAACGATCCGATTTTTGACATTGCGGCGCGTTCTCTTGAGAAAGGGTACGGGCAAAAGACTCGTTTCGTGGGTTGCGGAGCAAGCATTCCGTTTGTGCAACCGCTTTCGCAGGAGTTAGGCGGAATTCCTGCTGTTCTTCTGGGCGTTGAGGATCCGTACAGCAATCCGCACTCTGACAACGAAAGCCTGCATCTGGACGACTTCAGAAAAATTCTGATCAGTCAGGTGCACATGCTCGGCGAGCTGGCACGGTATCGTCGCGGCTGATCGGGCTTTCGTTGCCAGGGCATCCTGTTCAGCGAATCGATTCGACAGAGGCTATTTTTCCACCTGACTTTTCCATGCTTTGTAGCCCTTCTATCGTTTCTGCATCCGTTTTGCCCGCGACGAGCTCTCTGAGCACTGTAACTTTGTAACCGCGCTGCAGAGCTGCCTCTGCCGTGCGGCGAATGCAATGATTCGCACCGGTACCACTCAAGTAGAGATGCGAAATCTTGTTCTCTCGAAGATAGGCGTCAAGGGCCGGTGTTCCGAAGCTGTCGCTGGTTTGTTTCGTGATGATTGTGTCCGGCTTCACCGCAATTCTTGGATCTACTTCGCTTCCTCGCGTTCCTGGTCGTAAGGAATGATTCGTAAGTATTTGAAGAATCCAGTTTTCCTCCCACTCATGCCGAATCATCACGAAGAGAGTGCGGCGTTTGCGCAAGGCTGGCGTAACGGCATTGAGGTTTTCTATGATCCGATCTGTCGCGGCCGGATTCATGACCAGCCGCCCAGATGGCTCGGTGGCATCCCTCTGCATGTCGATGATCAGGAGCGCAGATGCTTCTGTTTCATAGTTTGGAATCGGCACTCCCTGAGATACCCGAGTAATTCTCAGATGTCCGTAAATGCAATAGATCACTAGCGTCAGGCAGCTAACAGACGCGGCGATCATAAGAATAGTCACTGTTTTGTTCATGGCCCAAGTATACCCGGGTAAGAACTGGTTTGTCCTTAACCCTGGTTAATTCTATCAGATCAGATTCATGCGTTTTCTCAATCTCGAAAGGGCGACGTCCGTGATTCCAAGGTAGGAGGCAATTTGGTAGTTGGGGATCTTATAAGGAAATGCAGCGTAGTCCTGGAGGAATTTTCGATAGCGTTCCGCGAGAGACTCGAACGTGAGTGCCTCTCGAGATTCCAGCGCAATCAAGGCCGCCTCTGCACTGATTCGTCCGAGCCGATTCCAGCACTCGTGACGCGCATACAGCTGCATTACGAATTTTCGTCGAAGTAAAACAGCTTTGACCGGGACCATTGCCTGGATAAAGAGATGAGAAGGCTCAGCCGCGATGACACTGCGCATTGAGGCTGCAATTCCTCCTTCCGCGAGGAACGCACGATTGTATTCACGTCCACCGCGGCTTACGTAGTACACTCGCACTGCCCCTTCCAGGAGCACAAATGATTGCATCGGATTCTCACCCGCGCGCAGCAAGAAGCTGCCAGCCGGGTAATCGTTTGTTATGAGCATTTCTTTCGCGTGTTGCCATTCAGAATCTGGAATCGCCGAGATGCGTTCCAGAATTTCTCGAGTTCGTTTTTGTTCTGAATCGCTGAGAGGTCGCACGGATCCTGATCGAGTCCCGTTGGCCAAAGACAAGTAGAAAGCGAGCCCGATTGGGATCGCGCCGCTCGCCTGGAAGCGTGGTAAGTCCGGCAAAACGGCCAGGCTAATGCGACATTCGCCGGATTATGTCACATTACGGGCCGCAAAAATGGTTTGACACGGAGGAAAAAGCCGCCCTCCGAAGAGACATAATCCGGGCGAATTATGTCTCATAAATTATGCTGAATATTGAATTTACTTAAAGTTAATGAAATTTATGGATTTTCCGGGAATCGGATTCGTCTGATTTCTGCGGTTTGCATGTGCGGAATGCTGCGATGCAAGAAAGGAGAAAGTCCGGCGCAATGTGCCAGAAGAATCTGGCAAACGTCTCCATGTGCCACGAGAAGTACCGGTGTGGGTGCAAGGATAGACGACTCTATGGTCTCAACCAGAGATAGAACTCTTCCCAGCACGGAGAAAGGAGATTCCACTCCGCGGCCGTGTTCGATGGAAGCGCTATCATCCGCCCAGACTCGCTGGTACTGTGTGTCTGGTGTTCCATTGTAATCGCCAAAGAAACGCTCGCGAAGCAATTCTGTTTCAGTCACTGGCGCCTTCTGCAAAGCCGCGACGATCTCTGCGGTCTCCCTGGCTCTTCTGAAGTCGGAAGAATAGATTGCCCGGGCTTTGAAATCAGAAGAGCGAGCGCTTTCGAGAGCTTGCTTCTTTCCGGCTTCTGTGAGGCCGTAGCGTGCAACTCCAATCGCAGGATCGGACACGATGATTCCTTCTACGTTAGCCTGGCTCTGGCCGTGTCGCATGATTGCATAGGTGTGTTTCATCTTGCCCTTCCAACTTTATGCGACCAGGCCAAATCGGCACATCCTAAAATGGATTGCACGGAGTGGATCTGTGTTCGATGTTACGGCGTGATTGGCCCGCGTAGGATCGTTTGTCTAACAGAAGAAACAACCGAGCTTCTGTATTTGCTGGGGGAAGAGGAGCGCATCGTTGGAATTTCCGCCTACACGGTGCGGCCGCCTCAAGCACGAAATGAAAAGCCCATTGTTAGCGCGTTTTTGAATGGCAGCATTCCTAAGATCAAGGCACTTGAGCCTGATTTGATCATCGGTTTCTCTGATATTCAGGCGGATCTCGCTAAAAGTCTCATCGCAGAAGGATTGAATGTGCTCGTGACCAATCAGAGATCCATTGAAGAGATCTTTGAGACCATGCAGATGGTGGGTGCGATCGTTGGGAAAGGAGAAGATACCGCTCGTTGGATTGGCTCGTTTCGTGCGAAACTGGATTCAGTGCAGGTTGAGGGCGAGAGGAGATTTCGTGTGCGATCGGCAAAGCCCCGTGTATTTTTTCAAGAATGGGACGAGCCCCTCATCACAGGGATTCGCTGGGTGACCGAGCTCGTGGAGGTGGCGGGCGGCGTGGACATTTTTCCGGAATTTCGCACGGCACCCATGGCAAAAGATCGCATTACGACCGCGAAGGAGGTCCTGGCCCGAAATCCGGACGTGATCATTGGTTCGTGGTGTGGAAAGCCAATGGAAAGAACCTGGATCGACCAGCACCTGGGAGAACTTGCCTGTGTTCGAGCGGGCAACGTCCATGAAATTGATTCATCGATCATACTGCAGCCGGGTCCGGCTCTGTTTTTAGAAGGAGTGGATGCACTCGCACGCGCGATCTTCAACGAGAGATTACACCAGTAGAACGAAGCGCGTCAGGGATGGGTAAAAAAAAGCCGTAGATTCAGACCGAATCTGGCTGAACCTACGGATTATTTTGCGGGAAGAAGAAGTTTGCGAGCGTTTGCCCCAAACGGCTTATCCACTCCGAGATTTTTCAGATTTGTCGCTTCGAGACCCTTGTTTTCAGGCATCGCTTTGAGCTTCGCAATATTCTGAATGTTCAATTCAAGAATTTCCTTGGCACGCGTCTTATCTTTGAGCTCGGATTCGGCTATTGAGGTCAGTGTTTGACCTTGTTTAGTCGTGTATTCTCGTGTAGTCTCTGTTCCTACAGAAGCAGGCGCGCTGATTTCAGCACTCTGAGACGATGGAGCAGGAGATTGATCATGATTCTTTCCTCTGAAGAGGAAGAAGATGAGAACCACGGCGACAACGCCGCCGAGGCCCACGAGAAGAAGGGGGGAAGAAGACTTCCCTTCTCCCCCCGCTGTGTGTTCAGAACTGACAGTAGATGAAAAGGTGGGGACCGTATCTTCTACGCCAGAGTACCCCCCTTCGGTTTCAACCGAAAGGGGCGAGCCGGGGCCTGTTCGGCCTCGCTTTTTCTTTTTGCCGGCTTTCTTGCCTGCTTTTTTACCGGCTTTTTTGCCGGATTTCTTACCAGATTTTTTTGCTGCCATGGGCCCAATACGACATAATCCTAAATTGAAATCAATCATTTTTTTATACTATTGGGTTCTAAAGTGAAAAAAATTTCAAAATTTGTGTTTTGAATCATCTTCGCACGCATTTCATCGCGAAATTTCATTCATCAAGTGCGCATTGCGCGTTCGAATGCGATTATCATCGCATGAAAAATGATTTTTGATGATTCAATGTGCATTTTCGAGGCATGCACGTTGCGATTTTCAGTAAATGAATGATGTTGAAGTGATGCTGAAACGAATTTTGGAATGAAAAGTGCGCGTAGCGAGCATCAAATGATGCAATCACATCCGCAAAATCAAAAATCAGAACTCATTATCGAAGAAAGTTTCTGGTTGAACTTCAAAAACTTCACATAGAGCACTGATTGTGCGCGCAGATGCATGCTCTCCGGATTCAATTTGATGAACTCTCTGTCTCGTTTTGCCTTTGAATTTGCCCGTCTCCCATAGTCGACGGGCCATTTCTATCTGTGTCCACTCTCTGGCTTCACGCAATTCGCGGACTTTGTTGCCCAGGAACTTCATTTCACAGTCATAAGACTGCAAAAATGGCATGTCAAACGTTTTGCACGAATGATTAAAGGATGCCTGGTATCAATGCGCGCCTGTTAGCCGGGAATCCGGATACGTTCTCTTTATACCAGCTTACGGTTCGAAGTGATCTGCCCGTAAGATACAGAGACATGATGAATGCAATTCCAAGCATGGGAAGGAAGCCAGACATGGCTGCGTAACCAAACCATGCCATGATCTCACCCAGATAGTGCGGACAGACTACTTTTGAGAATAATCCACCCTCTGGTACAATGTATGCTGTACTGTCTTCTTTGCGAAGGGCCGCGAGTAGAACATGATGATACAGATTGATTGCCTGGCCAATAGCAAAGATGATTCCACCGATCACTAGAAAAGGAATCACTCCGCTGGATTCTCCTACTTCTTTGGAGACCAGAGAATGCAGAGTCCCCGCAGTCCATCCGATCGATCCATACAATGAACCAATCAGCAATACAGTTCCAAATCCCATGGGTCGCGAATACTTGTGAACGAACAGAATCTCAAGGCATCTCTTGCCAAAATGAAATAGAAAACAATAGAACAAAGCATCATGATAGGGCGAGTTCTTCAGTCCGCCGGACATACTTGCCACGGTGTAAATGATAGGGGCTGGAAAGTAGATCAGGAACATGGCCAGCCTGGGATTCATGTTTCCGCCCTTGCGAAACTTGCTGTAAGATAGCTGGAATTTGCCCGTTTTTTCCGCAAAAAATAGCGCAAAACCGAATGCGAGCTGAACGATAAATGGTAGTAGATCCGATGCCTTATAAAACACGATTCCAGCGGGCCCTCGTGAACGGAAGGGTCAATAGATTTTGGAGTGGATCATGCAATACTGGCTTATGAAATCCGAACCGGACGTCTTTTCCATCGATCACCTTGCGAAACTACCAGGCAAGACTGGAAGCTGGGAAGGGGTCAGGAATTACCAGGCGCGCAATCATCTGCAGGCAATGAAGAAGGGCGATCTTGCACTCTTCTACCATTCCAGTGCGGACATCATAGGCGTGGCCGGGATTGTGACGATCGCAGGAGAAGCGGAGCCTGATACATTCGCTCTGGACAAGAAATCGATCTACCATGATCCAAAAGCAACCCGGGAAAAGAATCCATGGGTATTTGTTCGCGTAAAGTATCAGAAGAAGTTCAAGGAAGTAGTGACTCTGGCAACTCTCAGGCAAACAGCGGGCCTTGAGGATATGCTCGTTCTAAAGAAAGGAATGCGTCTCTCCATCCAGCCAGTGACTGAAAAGGAATTCAAAATCATAGAAAAGATGGGTAGCAAGTGAGTAAGAAGTATACACTCGGGCTGGATCGACCGGCCCCCGGGATCCTGGAACGCCTCGGGGCAAAAGCGTTTCGATCGTTTGCATCGAGGCGCATGCTCCATCGTCCTACACCTTCTGATGATGTTCTGGTCAAGGAACTGAGGGTGATCACATGGATCGGCGCCTTCCTTGCGTTCGCTGCCGGCTCCCTTACCACAGTCCCGGCCGTCTATCTTCAGGTGATTCATGATGGCGATCCGTTCGCAGAAAGAATGTTCTGGATGTTTGTTCCGACGATCGTCATGACAGGGGTGGAGTTTGCTCTTTTGTTCTATACAACTGTCTGGTGCGTGGTGCGAGTTGCGGAAGAAACGGGCCATGGACCGGACGAACTCGATCGTCCGCTGTTTCTGGGAAGTGATTCATTGCCGAATCTACTTTCCCGCGCGGCTCTTGAAATTCCGGATCCAGTGTATCAGTTTCTTGGAATTGATCCGACCAAGCTCGTGCCACAGAAAACACTTTTGATCATTGGGATCATCTACAAGATCAAAGTGATGGCAACCAATGCACTTGTGAAGCTCGTGCTGATGCGTTTTCTGGGCAACACTGTGATGCGAATGAGCGTAGCTTACGTTGCAGTCGTCATCACAGGTATTTGGAATTCTATAGTATTATGGAGAGTGCTTCGAGAGACTCGTCTTCGTCTATCGGGCCACATGCTGGTTCGATTTTTGACTACTGAAATCATCACCCCCGAACGCATCCATTCCATGCCTCCCCTGGCCCGCGAAGCTACCGTCCGCGCAGTGGCCAATGCGGTGGTTTTGACCCAGAATTATCACCCCAATATGCTCCTTTTGCTGGTTCGGCTGTGCGAAATCACGGGAATAGACAGCCCCGGTGACTATGACGAATGGGACCGATTTGTGGAGATCCTGGGGCAGCTGGAACCGGAAGATCGCGAGTTTCAGCTGGATTTGTTGTCCATTGCCGCTGCTTTTGATGGGAAATTGTCCAAATTCGAAAGGAAGTACCTGCCTCACGCGTTTGGCCCTCAAACAGACTGGTATATGAATAGAATTCGTGTCTTGAGTCGTTTGATGGTCCAGGGGCGGATCCGTGCTGCCATCTCCCATTGCTTTGAGGATTTCAACACGGATGTAACCTTCACCCGTTGAAGGTTCCCGATCAGACTCGGACGCTTGTGACCAGGCCCAGAAGATCCAGTTGCCAGTCTGGCGTCCCTGATTCCAGGATTCGGATCTTTCCTTCTTTTTGACCAATCTTCTCTAATAGAAGATTGGTTACCCATTTCGCGCAAACGTTGGTTCTTTCCATAAAGATGGAATGCTGGGGAACAAACACCCAGTCTCCGATCAGCATCAGGTTTTCGATGGGGCTCTGGATTCCAGGGCGATTCTTCTCATCTCCTGGTCTGTAGCCTGTGTAGGTGTCCCAGCGGTTAATATAGAAGTCTGTTGGTTCCGGCAGATCGGGGAGGGCCGTTTTGAGCTCTGCATGTACGGCAGCCGCAATGGATCGAAAGTCTTTTCCAATGAATTGCTGCCAGCGGCATACCTGGACCTCGATTAGATCCACTTTCTTCTGTCTGAGCCCTGGAATTCCGGTGCTCGACCAGTTGCTCGTGAATCCAAGGATCTTGAAGCCGGTAGGGAAGAAATCCACAGCACTCAGAGTGGTGCCAGACGGGAACATTCTCTCCCAGGCGTCAGAGTTCTCATAGAGAAGATTTACGCACAGAATCGTAGACTGGCTCAGATTCTGGATGTTTCTAAAATACTCGTAATGTCTGGCCAGATCCGTGTTCATGAGCACGTGCTTGGCACCTGGAATGTCCATAGCCAGGATGTAGTGGTCTGCGCGGAAAGTCTTGGGCACTTTCTCTTGTTCTGTCATCACTTCAATGTGAGATGCATCTGCGCCGCAGTAAGGACAATGATCTTCCACGCCGCCGTAGATCAAGTTGCCACAAATTCTACATCTACGAACGCTTCCGGCCGGCAGGTTCTGGTTTGTCTTCACGGCTGTTACCTTGCCGTTTTCTACTACAAGCTCTGTGACTTCATTGTGAAAGAGCACCCTGCCGCCCTTCATTTCTAGATGTTTTACCAGAGGCCCTATGACCGTTTCATCTGGCGGCCATTTGTAATAGTCCACTCTGGTTTCGCTCGGTGTAGCGCCCAGGCGAATGAGGTTGGCAATTCCCAGAGCGGAGCATTCTTTCGTGCTCATGAAAAGCGCCATATCCGACATTGCTTCGTAGTAGTAGCGAATGAACTGATCGTGTACGCCCAGTTTCTTGGCCCAGTCGTAGAAGGTCATACTGTCGAGGTACATTCTCTGGCTTTCGCTTTTGAAGTTGAAGCCTGAGAGTTTCATCGTGGCGCGAAATGCGTTGAATAGATCTGGGGCAGGCTTTTTTAGATCCTTTTCATCCGGTACGTAAATTCCGTTGTTCATCATTTCGATTCGATCGAACGGAATGGGCCACTTGACAGGCTTGATTTTGTTGCGCACTCCTTGCGCGTCTATGAAGCTATAGAAGGATTCCTTTTCTCCCAGAGGGTTGAGTGGGATCTGATGCCTTCCCAGGAATTCGCGAAGATTTTTATAGAAGCCCCAGACTCCGTGCAGCCCGTGTTCGCGCGAGTAGCCGTCCGGGAAGTATTTCTGAGCGAACTTCTTGTCTTTCCAGGACTTGAGTTTTCCGCCTGCATGACCGCTTTTTTCAAGTACAGTTACCTGGAAGCCGCGATCGGCGAGTTCACAGGCAGCCTGGATCCCCGCGAGTCCTCCACCCAGAATGAGGACTGTCTTTCCGTTTGACTGAACATTCGCATGATTCTCAGGTATGTTGGGAAATGCCTGCTTGTATTCCGAATGTCCGAAGAAGTTGTAGGCTGTTCCACCTACAATTCCGGCCGCGGCGCTCTTGCCGGTCCAGGACAGTGTTTTTTTGAGGAATTCTTTTCGCGAAAACTCGTTCATACTGATTGCTTGCCATACGCTGTGCGCCATTTTTTCTTGCAATTATGAAAACCCGATTCTGGGTTCTGATGATTCTCATCATCGGCTCACTTGCCGCAATGGTCATCTTTACCGGCGGAAGCAAGAATACATCCGTAATGCTCGCAGATGCAAGCCACGTCGTAGATCAGCCATCGAAGTATCAGGAACATGAACTGAGAGTGCGCGGATTTGTGAAGCCGGGTACGATCCTTCGCTATGGAGACAAAGCTGATTTCGTCATGACTCTAGACGGTCGCGATTTGAAGGTGCACTTCGATGGCGGGACTCAACTCCCAGACACTTTCACAGATGCAGCTCCGGTTCGTGCAGACGGCCGTCTTGCGCCAGATACGGCGGGCCTACTTGTGGCAAACAAGGTGGAAGCGAAATGCGCATCCAAGTATGAAGCAGACTACGCGAAGAAGGGCGATTTTACGAGTGCTCGCTTTCAGCGCATGGCCGCGGACGAAAAAGTGCCGGGCGGAGATCACCCGAAGTGAATCTGAATCAAATCGGTGCGGCGTTCCTGCTTCTCTCTGCCGCCCTCGTAACGTTTTCTATTTTCATGTCTTTGCTCGGCATGAGCATCCGGCAAATTCGTTCTCTCATACGATTTCTACCTTTTGAGCTTGCAGACGACTTTCGCAAGTTGCGCGGAAGGCGCAGGCTGTCGCATCGCATGTCTCATGCCGTTGTGTCTGTCTGGATGATAGTGCGTCGCAGGCTGATTGCTCTTCTTGGTTTTAGAAGTGCCTCGGTTGCGCTGGATCTTGCTCGATCTGCTCTCTACGTGAACGCTGCGGCTGCATCCTTTGCCATGTTCACCCTGATGGTGCTGATGGTGCAGGGGGACCTCACCAATCACTATGTAGTTACACATTCCTCTGCGGATCTGCACATCTTCTACCTCATCACTGGCGCCTGGGCCGGTTCGAGCGGAAGCCTTTTGTTCTGGTATTTCATTCTGACTTCTCTCAGCGCCGTTGCGGTTTATCAGAGCAGAATTCTGCGCAATCGCATGCCTTTTCTCTTTCTGGTTCTTGCTGGATTGCAGTTCATCTTCGTGTTCATGGGACTCTACTTCAGCGACGCGCAACCCTTTAGAGTTTTCCCGCAGCCAATGAAAGCGGGTCAGGGTCTCAATCCTCTTCTGCAGCACTGGGGCATGATCATTCATCCTCCCATTCTATATGTTGGGTACGTAAGCTCCGCGATTCCTTTCGCGATCGCCATGTCTGTTCTTGTTTCGCGTAACACTCGCAATGCGTTCTATCCACTTCTTCGCAGATGGACGATCTTCTCCTGGTTTTTTCTGGGCACGGGGATTCTGCTGGGTTCGAAGTGGGCCTACGAAGAACTGGGATGGGGTGGCTACTGGGCCTGGGATCCAGTGGAGAACGCGAGCCTCATGCCTTTCCTTCTCATGACAGCATTTCTTCACACTGCGATCGTATCAGAACAGCGCGGTCTTTTGAAATTCTGGACCATGCTTTTGATTCTTCTCGCGTACCACTTTAGCATGCTGGGCACGTGGATCACTCGAAGCGGAGTGCTCCAGGGCCCGCATAGCTTTTCTGAGTCGAGCATTGGCAAACCCCTCATCATTTACATTGGAGTGAGTTTCTACTTCTATTTGCGATATATCATCATGGAAAGGAAGAGGCTTCGACCAGATGAGGAGCTGCAGACCATCACGTCTAAAGAAGGAAGCATGCTTCTCAACAACTTCCTGATGTTGTTGAGTGTGTTTGTGATTCTAATCGGGGTTTTTTCTCCGCTCATTCCGCTGGATTGCAGATTCGATGACGGTTTCTCCTGCAGCAAAGCAGAGTGGAAGCTGACCGCCTACAATCGCATCATGATTCCTGTGGGTGTGCTCACTCTGTTCTTGATGGGGGCCTCTCCGCTCTTTGCGTGGAAGAAAAGCGCGGATCAGGTGTACGTGAAGAACCTCAGGATCCCGTTGATCCTTGGTGTGGTGGTTACAATCGCCTTTGCTCTGTTATACGGAAAAATGTTCAAGCCGTCCGGTGAGGATAGCGCCTGGGGATCGTCTCTCGTGGCGGAAGTCTTTTCTATTCTTACCGTTGGAATTGCAGTTTTTACGATAGCCGGCATTGTGCAGGAATATTCTCGCGGGATACGTTCCAGGCGTGTCAGGCTGGGTGAAAACTCCGTTCAGGCGTTCTTGCATTTGATCGGACGAAACAAGCGAAGATACGGCGGTTATCTGGTGCATCTTTCTGTGGTGTTTTTGTTCCTGGGATATGCGGGCGGATCGTTTAAGAAAACAGTCAAAATGGATTTCATGTATTATAGAATGCCGCAGTACCCAGGCAGTTCGGAAGTGCACTATTACAGCGGAGATAAATCATACGTAGACAATTACGAAGTGGAAGCTGGAGATTTGTTTTTTGCCCCATACTTTCTGGCCAATGCGGACCAGAACAATCCTCTTCATTTTGTCGTGACTCATGAGGCTCACTACCAGTTGCGCGAAAAAGGGGACAGAGCCGTTCTTGTGGAGAGGCCAGAAGGGATGACTCCTCACGCCTTCGCAAATCGCGCGCCTGCCACGAATGAAAGGATCATGAAGCTCCTTACCGGTTTTATTCCGGGCGGGCATATGAAGACAGAAAGGCATTTTCATCCGCAGATTTATCCCGTGACTGGAGAAATTCAGCGCAGTGAAGATGGAAGAGCGAATCGCATTCCAACCAGTAAGCCAGACATGCGTTCTTCTTTCGCAGAAGACATCTACATCCAGCTTGGATCCATTCAGGACGCGAGACGCAAAACCAATCCGGACTTTGCGCACATCTATGAATTTTACTACTTTGAATTTCAGAAAAGTCCAGAGGCATACCAGCAACTCTTCCCGCCTGTGATTGTGGCCACTCTAGAAGTGTGGGTGAATCCGCTCGTGAAATTGATCTGGCTCGGTTCTGTAATGTTTTTCCTTTCTGGTTTGATTCTGGTTCTGCCGTACGGGGAACGCAAATGAGCATTCTGCTCACGATCGCTCTGGTTGGTTGCATCCTCGCCCTCTTCTTCCCTCTTCTCCGGTCAAGATCGGCACCGGAGTACTACGTAGGAGCTCCTCAGGATGAGAGAATCGCGGAAACCCGCGCGCAACTCCAGAGTGTACTTGCGGAATTGAGGCAGGATTTTGATGCGGGCAAACTCTCAGAAGAAGAGTTTTCCCAGATGGCAACTCCTCTCGCAAACAGGTTGGATTCGCTGGCCAGCATTCCAGCACCTTCGCGCAAGAAGGCGATTTCATCAAATAGACAAAGTTGCGCTGTGTGCGGGTATCTGGGAGCGCCATTTGAGATGTGTCCGCAGTGTGGCACAGAGGTGAAGCAATGATTCGCCAGACTACTCTGGGCGTCTTGCTTGCCTTCGGAATGATTCTGTTGCCGTTAGGCGCCATTCAATCTCAGCCAATGCAGATGCCCGGACAGCAAGGCCCTATGGCTCGAGGTCCGGTTGTGATTCAAGGATCTGTGACCAATGGAACGACTGGCGTTGCGGTTGCTGCAGATGAAATTGCTCTATTGCGGCCCGGTCAGGGCATGCAGGTTCTAGAAACCATCAAGCCATCTTCCAGTGTTTTTAAGTTTGCTCCTGTGGAAGCAGGAAACGGCCCTCTTCTTGTGCGTGCTACGTTTCAGGGTGAAAACTACATCCAGGTGATTCCTCCCACGGCAAGAGCAACCGGTTCTTTTCAGAAGGTTATGGTCTATGAGACTGGCGCGAAGCCGTCAGACATTATGGTGACGTCCGGCATGCAGGTAATCAAGAAGAAGGAGACTTTGCACATTTCGCGCGTGTATGCTCTTGAGAATCGCTCGAATCCGCCGAGAAGTTATCGGGGAAACGATCTTAAAATTTTTATACCGTCAGGCGCCACAGATGTCCAGAATCAGCTGCAACATCAAGGTTCTATGCCATTGCCCAATGTGCTCGGTGTAGACGGTGTTCTTTCGCGTTCTCTTCGTCCGGGAAGCGCAGAACTCACCATTGAGTACGACGTAGAGGGAACTGTTCTGGAGGAACGTCCTCATCAACTCGCAGGAAGTCCCGCGGTTCATCCATTCATCGTGCTTCTTCATCAGCCTGCAGATGCGAAGCCTGTCTTTCAAGGTGGGGAAGCAGACCAGGTAGAAATTCCCGATCTGGGTCCGGCTCTTCGCGTGCGATTTACGGCAGACTCTATGAAGATGGATTTCTCTGCCGGCGGGTACGTCGTGGACAATCCAATGAAAGCGGATTCGAATGCGATCTTTGACGAAAGGTGGAAGATGACCGCCGCATTCATTCTGACCGTACTCATTTTATTTCTCGGCGCCTCCCTTGTGTCTTCCTCCGGGTTTCGCCTGGTTAAGAAGAATGACGTTTGAAGTTGTTGATCTGCATCGCAGTTATGGATCACGCGCCATCCTTCGCGGCGTAAATTTTATACTCAATCAAGGCGAGCTCGTTTGCCTGATGGGAGAAAATGGAGCCGGCAAGACCACGTTCATCGACACGGTTCTAAGCAGAGTGGCTCCGGTTCGCGGGGAAATTCGATTCCATGATCAGGTTCTTACCACTACAGAAGATAGACTGCATTTCATTTCTCGCACGGCAGTTCTAGGTCACGATGCCGGTGTGTTCCCAGATCTTTCTGCAGAGGAGAATCTGCGTTTTTTTGAACGAGCGTATCATGGTTCATTGACGGGGGAAGGCAAAGAACGAATCAGCGAGCTTTTGTCGCGTGCTGGTCTCTATTCCAGACGGCATGATTTTGTTCGTACGTTTTCTCGCGGAATGAGGCAGAAGATCGGAATATGCCGCGCGGTCCTTCATTTTCCCGAGGTTGTATTTCTGGACGAGCCAATCACTGCCCTTGATTCAGCGGGAGTGGATTTCTTTTTTGAAATACTGTCTGATATCAGACGGACTGCGGGGGTCTTTGTTGTGACCCACGACCCTTCTGTATTTCGCGGTGAGGCGGATGGATTCATTCTTCTCGCGCAGGGAGTATTTTCCCCGCGCGCGAAGAGCGATCTGAATTTGAAAGCCTACCAGCGTGCGTGACGTTATGCGGCGAATGATCTCCTAGATGGAAGTCTGCGTCGTGTTAGTGCCCGGGATGGGAGCGCCTGTATCTTCGCCAAGCAGCTGATAGATGGCGGCTCCGTGCATGGTGAATGCGAGGGGCACAGTGAACAAAATACCAACGCAGCAACCCAGAATACCAAGCCCTGCGATCACACCAGTAATGAATCCGAAACCCATCAGCGGCCACTGAAATGGCCGCGTAACGGCAAGGCTTTGCCTGATTGCTTCCATGGGTGGAATTCCGCGTTCAATGATCAAAGGATAGGTCAGCATGAGCCTTGCACCAATGTACAATGAAACAGGCAGGTTCAGAAGAGAGATTAGATTGGTCCCAAGTTTTGCTACTGAAAAGGTCTGCTGTTGCTTTTGAAATTGTTGCATGATTTCTTTGAATGCTTCGCCTCCCGAAGCATCTTGAATCTGGCTCCAATCTACGCCCTGGAGCAAAACCGCGTAGTATGGAATCGTGAAAATCATCGCGATCAGTTGCGTTACAATCGTGATCAGAAGCCATGCGCCGAGTACTGCACCGAATGCGCGAAATGGGCGAAACATATCTCCCAGTTCTGGTTTCCCGCGAACCATCAGCAGTCCCATGATTGCAGAAGAAGCGGCCAGGTGAGGCAATGCAAACAGAATGCCAAAACATGAAAGCACTGCGAGAACACTCAGCAGTGCCAGCACGATTGTATATGCTACTCCAAGACCGATCTGGCCTTTAAAGGACTGCCAGCCCAGATTGAGCGCGCGATCGAGATCGAATTTTGCTCCGTCTACTCCGGAAGGCGGAGGAGTCAGCGACGGTGATTGGTAAACGTTATCCATGAGCAAGCGGGGAGTCCGGGCCAGGAGTTGCAAGCAAATCCTGTTCAAGTGGTCTATTTGGCTTGACCCAACCCGATTTCAGTGCAACAGGAGGACATCATGCGGCCGTGGCTCTGGTGTTTTGTGATCGGCATGGCCGTGTTTCAGCCGGCCTTTGCACAAACCGCATCGATTGAAAACAGCCGTGACCTGGTCAGCCTCATGGGTGATTGGAAGTTCTTTCCGGGTGATCGCACAGAGTTCGCGGGAGCCACCTTTGATGACTCTGCCTGGCTGAGCATGAGGTTGCCACAGAACTGGCATCGTGCAGGCATCAAATACGACGGGATTGCATGGTTTCGCAGAAAGATTTTCGTCGGTGAAGGGATGCGTGACCATACCATCGGAATTGTCCTACCCTTGCGCGAAGGCTGGCATGAAGTATATGTGAACGGACGTCGCATAGACGATGGTGCCTCTCTCGAAATGTCCGCGCCGGGTGCGCACCCGACTAGATCGTTTCCCGTAGTAATTCCATCCTCTTTTATTTTGTTCGGACAGGAAAACACAATCGCAATTCGATCGCGAAGCTATGGTGGCGTAGGTGGTTTTATTTCGCGTACTATGTACGCGGGTGCTATGGCTGCAGTGGAGAGACGTTATTCGCTTTCTGTCATGTGGAATACGGTTCTTGTGACACTCTTCTTCCTCACAGGATTTACTCATTTCATAACATTCTTAAGCAGGAGAAAGGAGGAATACTACCTCTATTTCGCAATATTCTCCATTTCGATCGGGTTCATTGTAGCTTCGATTGACAATCTAACTCATTTTGTGTCGGATTCCTTCCTGCTTCAGCACTCAAGCGTTCACCTGCCTTTGATCTTTGCGCCTTCTGTACTTGTATTGTTTGCGCACAGTCTATTTGGCCGAGGGCGTCGAGCCGTTACCATTTTCTCTTTCGTATGGTCCGGACTCTTGCTTCTCGCATTCTTTTATTCGGTTTCTGGTCCAGTTGGATACGGACGTTACATTCGGTACCTGTTTCCATGGATTCTATGCAGTTGCGCTCTGGTGATTCTGTACTGCGGAACCATCGCAGTCATGAGTATTCAGGAAGGCGTTTTTACCGGTCGCATCATTGGACTGGGATTTCTACTATTTGCAGTAGCTGTGGCCAATGACATTCTGTCTTATCTCACCATCATCCATACTCCCAACATAGTGGAAGAGGGATTTTTTTGCTTCGTAGTGGGGATGTCCGCTTCTCTGTCTCTCAAATATGCCAGGTTACAGGATAGCCTTCATAACTTGAACAGGCGCCTGCACGACAATATTCGCGCGCTTCAATCCGCGAGATCCAGTATCGAAGATTCAGAAAAGAAGTATCGCGAACTTGTCGAAAGCACAAACGAAATCATTTTTTCCCTGGATGCAGGCGGCAGCATTACCATGATCAATCAAGCGGTCGGCCAGCACCTGGGCATCCCCGCCCAGGAACTGATCGGCCAGGATTTCCAGGCTCTGGTGTACTATGCTGGAACTGACAGTAAGAATTCCCTCGCAAGGCACACAGTGCGTCAGAAGCTACGCGAGTTGCTGGATACGCGCAAGGAAGTTTTATTTCGCACTGATTTCTTTACGCGTACTAGAGAACCGAGGGAGCTGATTGTTCGCCTGCAATATGTTCCACATAACAATAGTTATACGATATCCGGAACAGCCTCCGTGGAGTCGGCAGACGAGCTGCGCGCCGTGTGTATCTCAGAAAGGCAGGTATACGTGTTCGGGAATTATGTGTATATTTCTGATGCCATCAGTCAGAGGGTCTTTCTGGGCATGCTGAAGTACACGGATCATGATTCAGCATACGCTGTAAAGGTTTGTCTCCGTGAAATGATCATCAACTCCATTGAACACGGAAATCTGGGGATTACCTTCGAGGAAAAGACAGAAGCGCAAAATGAAGGGACTTACTTCAGTCTTCTTTTGTCCAGGCAAACAGACCCTGTGTATGGTCAACGTAACGTCAGGCTGGTCTATTCCCTGAACGAAAAGCGCGCACTTTTTAGAATCACGGATCAGGGGGACGGTTTTGACCACCAGAGCGTTCTTGATCGTGATATCAAGAGCCCCGAGTTCTTTAGTCTCATGCACGGTCGTGGAATCGCCATGGCGCGTTTGGAATTTGACACGATTCGCTACAACGAAAAGGGAAACAGCGTTCTCCTGATTCGCACATTTTCAAAGCATCCTTCCATGAAAAATGTTTGAACCCTGCCGTAGCGGGTCCGATCTAATGCCTGTAGAAATCTCCTACGAGGAAACTCCATGAAACAAAGTTATTTAGCTGTCCTGGCAATTGCAGCCATGCTCTCTGCGCCTCTTTTTGCAGACGAGCCGCACAAAGGTGCATGTAAGAAAGACGTTCAAACATATTGCAAAGACGTTCAACCGGGCGAAGGTAGAATCATGAATTGCCTGGCGGAAAATAAGGACAAAGTATCTGCCGAATGTAAGAAGAACATTGGTAATTTTGTAAATGGTTTTAAGCAAGCATGCGGAGCGGATGAGGAAAAGTTCTGCGCAAAAGTGGAACGCGGTCAAGGTCGTCGTCTGAAATGCCTCAATGAAAACAGCGCGAACTTGAGTCCTTCATGTAAGGCAAAGTTAGACGAATTCAAAGCGAGTCATCAGGCAAAGCACGAAGAACGCAAAGCATTCATGGATGCATGCAAAGCGGATGCGAAAGCTCAGTGCAAAGATGTGAAACCCGGTCAAGGAAGGATCATCAGCTGCCTTCGCGAGAAAGAGAGCAGTCTGAGTTCAGCCTGCAAGGCGGAACTTGCTAAGGTTCCCGCTTCTGTTCAGTAGAAGAACCAGAAAGAACCAGACGGAAGGCCAGCCCATCGGGCTGGTCTCTCAATACAAACGATAGGCGGCAATCCATTCCTCAAACGATTCGCTATCTCGAATCCAGGTTTTCTCAAACGTCTCATAGTCCCAGTTGTTGATTACGCCCATTCTAAACGAGTCACTTCCCCACAACCGATCTGTTCCATACGAATTGCCGGACCACACGAACGTCAATTTCCCGGGATGCAGTCTGTAGACTGCTCGCATCAATTCGTAACCGGTCCGAATTGGATCGAAGTCCAGAGAGGTTGGATGGATTTGTACTCCGTAGCAATGCACACCGGTATACAGAGAACTCGAGGGCGTGAACGCCACGTTTGAAAATTGCACTCCGGGCAATTTCAGAGATCGCATAGCCGTCGCTAGTTCTGGACCATGCATCCACGGAGCTCCTACATAAATGAAGGGCCGCGTAGTTCCGCGTCCCAGGCTTACGTTAGTTCCTTCAAAAAACACGACTCCCGCATAGACCAGCGCGCTTTCGAATGACGGGATGTTAGGCGATGGATTGATCCAGGAATTGCTGGCTGCCGCGTCTGCGTCCGCGCGCACGTAGCCCTGCACTCGGATCACGGATAGCTTCAGATTTGGAAGAAGTTCGTGCGCTACAAAATGTCCGTATTCTCCCACAGTCATAGAATAGAGAAATGGAACTGGTGCATATCCAACAAAGCTACGAAGCTCTTCGCGCGGATACGGGCCTCGCGCGCGTATGAATCCAAATGGATTTGGTCGGTCCAGAATCAATACGGGAGTTCCAGCCTCCGCCGCTGCCTCAAGCAAGTAACTCAAAGTAGTAATGTATGTATAGCATCGAACCGGAAGATTCTGTATGTCCACCACCAGGTAATCAAGCCCGAGCAATAGAGAACTCGGTGGCTTTTTCTGGCTGCTATAGAGACTGAAGATTCGAAGTCCTGTGCGAGAATCTGTGCGGACTCCTTCGCTTCCTGCCGCGTCTTCTGCCGCGAAGATGCCGTGCTCCGGCTCGAACAGAATTTCAGGCCTGATTCCGTTTGCAAGGAACAGATCGATTCCGGGTTCCAGAGCGCGATTGAGCCCGGTTGAATTGGTAAGCAGCGCGAATCTTTTCTCGCGCAGAAGTGCAAAGTCCGATTCTGCCAGTACGTCCAGACCAGTGTAGATGGATCTTCCGGATCTGCCTGGAAGGGGGCGTGCAGCGTTTTGTCCTTCCGGATTGTATCTCAGTGAATACGTCTTAATGCGACCGCCATCTTCCAGTTCTACCTTTAAGGCTTCTGGATGGCCGTTTTTCGGGCGAAACAAAAAACAGGATGCCAGGACCGGCAGCAGGCATACCCAGGTTTTTCGCATTGTGCCTTGTGTTGACGGTGCACATCGAGTTGCAATTCTGATTTATGCGCGAATTTCCCGTTGCTGTCGGGCATCGCCTTTCCGAGGCGGAGGAGCTTCTGCTGCGATACTGGCTGGAAAGTTATGCGGAAGGCAGATGGCGCAGCGATTCCCAGATGCCATCCTCTCCACCCGCGGACCTGTCCACCCTTCGCTTTCTTCCGAGGGCAGACATCAGATCCGTAGAAGAGATTCTTTCCTGGTTCCTGCCCGTGGTTGTTTTTGCAGGCAAAGCGTCCGACCCCATGCCTTTCATTTCTGCCGGTGCGGTTGCAGTCATATCATTGGACGATCGCAATCCACTGATTCTTCCTCCGGCTGAGCTTCCGCCTAGATCTTCGGTTGCATTTGTGATTTCAGACGATCCCATGTTTCGTCTTCGCATGCGGCAGATTCTTCGTTTCGCAGGCCGCGAACCCAGGATGGATTTTTCGGCAACGGAAGACATTGCACAGGTTCTGACTCATATACAGGAATGGCCGGAGATCATAGTCGTGGATTTGGATTCAAGTCGAGTGGATGTAGTTGAATTTATTTACCGTACGGAAAAGATTTTGAGAGAACGACCGGCTATGCGAACCAGGAATCAGATGATGATTGTAAAGGATTTTGCGAAGCCAGGGCTTGATCCGGTGAAACTACGTCCTGTTCTTTCTCCGCATGCAAAGAGGATTTTTCATCCGCTGGAGGCAATGCTTGCCATTCTTGAATCGATGGTGTTCTATAGTGGAGAAGTGGAACCACTCGCGGATGAGCATCCAAGATCGCTTCGCGAAATGCTGTACGGTGACGATTTTGCACCGCCCGGAAGACTGTCGGAATCATTTCTGGCCGGGCTCAAATCAAGAGGGACCGCATTGTCCAGATCGTCTCAGTTTATTCTGTTTGCCCAGCATCTCAAAGATAGGCTTATAGAAACAGGTTCCGGCAGCCTGGCAATGAAATGATATGCTCAGCGAATCCCAGATCATAGAGCTTTTTCAAAAAGACTCGTATCTGTTGGACGATTGTGCCGCAATTCCGACTAACGGTGAAATCAACCTTGTTTCAACAGATAGCCTGAGCGAAGGTACTCATTTCAGAAGGGACTGGTCTTCTCCGGAAGATCTCGCCATCAAACTCCTTCACGTCAATATTTCGGATCTGCATTCGAGCGGTGCAAAGCCTTCCTGGTGTTTCCTGAATCTGGGGTTGCCGTCGATCGAAGACGATTTCATCCGCCGCTTCGCGCGTGCCTTTCGCGAGGAGAGGATGGCCTGCGGGATTGATTTGCTCGGGGGAGATACATTCCGATCGTCTGAGCTTCAGCTGCAACTGACCATGGGTGGCTACGCCAAACGGCACGTTATGCGGTCTGGCGGTAGGCCGGGGGACGTTTTGTATGTTACCGGGACGTTTGGTCTGTCGCTTGCCGGATATCTTCATCTGAGCGGTCAGGTGGATGCGGGTGGGATGGCGTCTCTGGCTGTCGGGCGCCACCTCAGGCCCAGGTCTCACCCGTATGTGGACTTGACTCATGTGCACGCCGCCATGGATGTTTCGGATGGAATCGCACAGGATAGCGCCAGGCTTGCAAAAGCGTCCAGGGTTCGCCTGGAGATTGATCTGGAGAAGATTCCCGTTGCAGCCGGGCTAAAAATCACCGCGGAAGAGGCTGTTGTGAGCGGGGAAGAGCTGGAGCTTTTGTTCCTGGCGGACGCGAATTTCAGCGATTTTTTGGCCGTTCCCATTGGGGTGGCACGTTCAGGCGAAGGCTGCGTATTCATGCGGCAAGGCGATCCAGTCGAAATCGAAACCGGGTTTTCTCATTTTCATGCGGTTGACTCCTCTGACTGATCCGTAAAGAAGGGATGTGGTCAAAGACGTTCACAAAGAACTTTCCATCTTCTCGGAATACCTCAAGCAGATGGGGCTAAAGATTACCAATCAAAGGCTATTGGTAGCGGAGTCTATTTTCAGACATCCATCTCACTTCACGGTAGACTCGCTCGCGGAGTCTCTGAAGGACAGAAGAGACGAGATTTCGCGCGCCACCATTTACAGAATCGTTTCTATTCTTGTAGAATCCGGTCAACTCACAGAGCATAATTTCGCACAGGGTGTGCGATACTACGAACACATTCCCAGACATGAGCACCATGATCACATTGTGTGTCAGGATTGCGGTAGAATTGAAGAATTCCTGGTTCCAGAAATTGAAAAAGTGCAACAGCAGATTGCTGAACAACATGGATTCGCTCTGGAAGCTCATGCTCTGAATCTGTACGGCAGATGTGCAGAACTCAAGACGAAGGGCTCCTGTGCTCGTCGTCTTGAAAAAACTCCGCAGTAGAAGATGGCCTCACAAGCAGAAGCGCGGATGCGCAAACTGGAGGCGGAAATTCGTCGCCACCAGAATTTGTACTACGTCCAGCATAAACCTCTCATCTCAGATAGACAGTTTGATCGGTTGCTCGAAGAGCTCAGTTCTCTCGAAAAAGAAAATCCCGGACTTGCTTCGCCTGATTCACCCACTCGCCTGGTTGGAAGTGATCTGGATAACTCTTTCCCGAAGTTCAAGCATACAATTCCAGTACTCTCTCTGGCGAATACCTATTCAACAGAGGAAGCAGTTGCGTGGGCAGAGAAGACCTGCGAGAAAAAGGAAACCATTCTCATCGAATGGAAAGTCGATGGTGCCACACTTGTTCTTTACTATGAGAAGGGAAAGCTTGAACGCGCGGTTACCCGTGGAACGGGGCAGGTGGGAGATGTGGTCACTGAGAATGCACGCACGATTCGCAGCATCCCGGACCGCCTGAGCGAAGCGATTGATCTGACTGTACGCGGAGAAGCGTACATGAACTTCGATGAATTTGATGCATTCAACGAGCAGCAGGGAAATATCTACGCCAATCCACGCAATCTCGTATCTGGTTCTTTGAAGCATAAGAAGTCCCGCGAAACTGCTCTTCGACCCATTCGCTGGGTTGCCTTTGAAGCATACTTCGCGAAAGATGAAAAACTAAAAACGGATTCATCGCAACTGGATCGTCTTTCCCAACTGGGGCTTCCAGTGTTCGAATCCCATACAGTGTCTTCTTCTGGTCTCGCGGCAAAAATAGAATTGTTAAGTAAAAAAGTTAAAAAGCTAAACTTTCCCGTGGATGGTCTTGTTCTGAAAGTAGACGACCTGAACCTGCGTCGTGATCTGGGATATACTTCTGCTTCCCCCAGATGGGCCACAGCTCTTAAGTTTGAACCCGAGCTTGCACAGACAACCGTAGAAGAGATTGAAGTATTCACGGGTAGAACCGGGAGGGTGACTCCCAGGGCCAGGCTGGTTCCTGTAAAGCTGGCAGGCACAACTGTTACGTATGCTACGCTTCACAATGCGGACTACATTGAAAAACTCGGAGTGCGTGTTGGTTCCACGGTCAAGATTTCCAAGCGCGGCGAAATCATTCCTGCAGTCGAAGAAGTTGTAGATCAGGGCAAAGGCCCACCTTTCTCTTTTCCTAAAAAATGTCCCTCCTGCGGCTCAAAGCTCGTACGCGGTGAGGAAGCGGCAGACTGGCTTTGTCCAAACGAAGAATGCGACGAAAAGCTAATGAACGCAATCGTCTTTTTCTGTCAGAGAAAGCAAATGGATATTGCGGGACTTGGAGAGCGCAACGTTGAGATTTTATTTCGCAAAGGATTTGTGAAGACAATCCCCGACTTATACCGGTTAGGCGAACGCAAAGAAGAACTCGAGGCCATGGAAGGGTTTGGATCCAAATCCGTGCAGATCATTTTAGAGGGAATCGAAGCATCTAAGAAGCAGGAATACCGCAGGGTGCTTTATTCACTGGGGTTGCGCGAAATAGGTCCAAGTGTCACAGACATTCTCCTGGACCATGGGCTTCATAGCATTGACGATCTTATAAACGCAGCGCGCGCAAAAGGTGCCGTAGAAGCTTTGCAGGAAATTCATGGGATCGGCCCAAGCACTGCGGAGGCGATTGTAGAGCAGCTGAACGACAAACGAGTTCTTGCCATGATCGATTCTCTAAGACAGGCAGGGCTTCAATTCTCGCAGAAAATCGAGAAATCAAATCTACAGCAAATTTTTGAAGGGCAGACGTGGTGCGTGACTGGCAGCTTTGAGAATTTCAAGCCACGCGATCTTGCCATGGCAGAAGTGAAGAAGAGAGGCGGGAAAGTAGTTTCCGGTGTTTCAAAGAAAACTTCGCATCTACTGGCCGGAGAAGGCGCGGGGAGCAAGTTAGAGCAAGCAGAGAAGTTCGGCACTACGATTGTCAGCGAAGAAGAGTTCCTGCGTTTGATCGGCTGATGGCCGCTATTTCCCTTTCTTCTTCTTTTTCCAGTAGTTGAGCGGGGCCTCATACACGACGCCGGTCAGATCTCCTACCTTTTCTTGCATGTACTGCTCCGCGTCGCGTACACCCTTGTTGTACGCAAACGGAGCGATTTCTTCCATGAAGTATTTGAGTAAGAATCCGGCCCGCATTTCGCTGAGTTCCACTTCAAGCTCTTCGCGCATATATTGAATGATGGAAGGAAGAATGGACTGCGTGTCCTCTTTGCTCAGTTCGATAGCCATAGGGTTCTCCTTGTAACGTTAAGCGCCCTTTGGCACCAGAAAACTCAAATGATGTCCGGCATGATTGCAGTGCAAGGTTTTCCACTGATCGTTGGTCACTTCTCCGAAAAGAGCAGATGGGTGGAGCTTCGCCGTGTTTTGATCCAACCTTTGCAGAAGTGCAATTGCTTCTGCCACCGCTTCTCTGTCATCCGGCTCTGCGGCGAATACAGATTGAGGCGCGGTTTGTCCTCCTGGCTTGCGAATGGTTTCCTTCAGCGAGCTTTTGAGGATCATTCTTCCCAGAGTGGCGCGGATGATCCAGGGAAGTTGCACTGTGAATCCATCCAGGGAGCCCTTCCAGTAGAAACTGAGGTGTCTGCAAATCTGTCCCAGATTCCATTTGCCTGTCATTTCATATCCTGACTGCTGCAAGCGCTGGATGTCCTGGATGATGTCTTTGTAATTGGTAAAGCGAAGCTCCGTTCTTCTGGTGGCCATGTTAGTTTCCTTTCTTCATTCTTTCGCGCACGATGCCAGTGTGATGCTCGTTGTGAAACAAACCAAAGTTGATCATTTCGCGGATAGCAAGCATCCCGAGGATGGGATGCGGTAGGCGAAGTTGATCCAGTTCTTCTTCTGAAAAACGATCGAGTGATTTCGCAAGTGATTCTGTTGCCCTGCTAAACGATTCGATGAGCTTTGCTTTCTTCAGCGCATTTCCAGACCCACCCTTATTTACAGGAGAAAACAATCCTGCTCCAGCACCCTGTCCGAGTTTGCGAAGATAGAGCTCCTTGAGCTGGACTGCTGTCCGGGGTGGCTTCTTGCTTTTCCCAAAGATGACGCGAATAATACCCTTTGGAGTGTACATTCCAACGAGAACTCCCTGCGCTGCTTTTTTTAAATGACGTACGTTGCCTGCTGCAGACCATCCCTTCGCCGGTCGTACAAAAAAGACGTTATCCGGAATCGATGAGTAGAATTCTTTCAATTGCGACGCCTGGGTTCTCATCGCGGAGGCGATTTCTTGTTTTGTCTTAGGATCCACTTTACACCACCAGATTCACGAGTTTGTTCTTCACTACGATGACTTTGCGAGGTTCTTTTCCTTCCATGGCTCGCAAAACCGCTTCGTCTGCAAGTGCGGCAGTTTTCATTTGATCGTCTGATGATCCGGTCGCCATCTTTGCTTTGCCGCGCACTTTCCCATTCACTTGAAACACGATTTCGATTTCGTCTTCCTGCGTTTTCGTCAGATCAAATCCAGGCCAGGCGGAGTGTGCAATGGACTCGTTGTGACCAAGCTTACTCCAGAGTTCTTCTGCGATGTGAGGCGCAAAAGGAGAAAGGAGAAGTAGAAATTTTTCGGCAGCATCGCGTCCGATTTTTTTCTCAGCAGTGGTTTCATTTACGAACACCATGAGAGCAGACACTGCAGTATTGAAAGACATCTTCTCTATGTCTTCTGTCACTTTGCGAATGGTCTGGTGAAGAAGCCTCTCTACTTTTACGCGCCTGTCTCCTTCTGGTTCCACAAGCAGAACTTCATCCAGAGGCGAATGCGCACTCGATCTTGCATTTTCTCCGTCTTCGTCTGAATCTCCTGCACCGCGCGCGGTGTAGAGCCTCCATACGCGCGATAGAAAACGATACACTCCACCGATTGCTTTGGTAGACCACGGTTTGCTCATCTCCAGTGGACCCAGGAACATTTCGTAGAGACGGAATGAATCTGCTCCAAACTCAACGAGAACGTCGTCCGGATTTACAACATTGCCCAGAGACTTGGACATTTTTTGTCCGTCTTCGCCCAGGATGAGTCCTTGATGAACGAGTTTGTGAAATGGTTCTATGGAATGAACATGCCCCAGATCAAAGAGCACCTTGTGCCAGAACCTCGCGTAGAGCAAATGAAGAACCGCGTGTTCAGCGCCACCCACATACAGATCGACTCCTG
>Ga0268298_10000180_pt1 | contig 80598 bp, 57 predicted proteins | sample WWTPWeurt_MetaG_FD_194462 | JGI IMG/M metagenome (GOLD analysis project Ga0268298, IMG submission 194462) | Activated sludge microbial communities from WWTP in Nijmegen, Gelderland, Netherland - WWTP Weurt | ecosystem: Engineered > WWTP > Aerobic digester > Activated sludge | place...
ATATCCTTTTTTGACACTAGCAGTGAGCTTAGTTTTTCAAAATCTTGTTCTGTTAACATGTGTTTTTATTGATTTAATCTTAATAATATTATAATTATAGCAAGCGTTAATTATGTGTCAAATAAGTTAAAATTAAGCTGCCTGCAAATAGCCTTGAGCATTTGCTTCAAACTCCTTGTCGTTGTATTGCTGATAAATAAATGTTGTGACAGGACTTACATGTCCCAAGCCTCTTTGAATAAATGCTAGTGGAGCATTCTGCTCTCGCCTTTTATGCGCCCATCCGTGTCTAAAACTATGTGGAGTAATCTTTTCAAGTAATCCTGCATTTGTTGCGTAGTGCTTTATTGTTCTTTGAACTGTTCTTACATTAATTCGGTCATTCCATGATTTATTATTACTAAACCCTACGAAAAGAGCCGTTGTTCTTGTATGAATTAATTCCTGACGATTCTTTAAATAAAGCATTAGCAAAGCATGTGTTTCATTTGACCAAACAATGATGCGTGGCTTGCCTGTCTTTTTAGTAGAAATAACTGTAGATGCCTTTGTTTTTTCAATTTGTGTTATATCTAAATCACACAGTTCTGAAATACGAATTCCTGTGTCCCATAGTAGCTGAATCATTAAAGAATCTCTATTAGAACGAAAATCATCCTTTGGGATTTGTGCAATTATTTTTTCGTATTCACTTTCCGTAACCGCTCTGTGTGATTTTGCGATTCTGATTCTTGGTAGTCGAATAAGATTCGGTGAAATGCAAGGAATATCAAGCATTTTGTAATACATAAAAAAGTTTTTTAGTACAATGGTTGCGTATTGGACACTACAAGGAGCGTAGCGAGTTTCAAGCCACTTATTATATTTTACAGTATCACTTATTGTGTACTCAACAATTTCCTTATCTCCACAAACTTTGATAAACAGATCTAACCAAATCTTGTAATTGATACTAGCCCTCTTTGCATATGTCGCCTTCCAATCAATATATTTCTCAATTTCTATTTTCATATAATACATAAGACCCGCTGGAAACGAACCAAGCGGGTCTTATGCGTATATTTATAAGGTTTATGAATAAACCTTATACTGGAGCATTCTAGCACTATAATCTAGGAATGCAAGTAATTTACGTTAAGAGACCATTGTTCGTTTCGCTCCGGTAAAGGAGGGCCCATTTAAGGGGCAACGGTTCTTTATTAAATTGTAATGGTTTTAGTATATCGTATGCTTGTTTTGTTGTCAATAGAGGATTTTAGCGTAGCCTAATTTGAAAATATTTAAAAGGAAAGTTCATTCAAACGTTCATCATTCGTTCATAAAGAGCGTTGTTTTACAACACTACTTTATTCCTCGTTTCTTCTCTATTTTCATTTCACTACCCTTTTAAAATAAGCGGTGAACTCACTCTTTTAAGAATTTTAAAAGAGAAAGTCCGGTTTTGTTTTGGATTTTTACAATGTAGAGTGATGGAGATAAATTTGAAATATTTATTTCCGGATTTTTTAATTCTGAATCAACTACCTTTTCACCTAAGGTATTTTCAATTGTTATATGCGTTTTTTCTCGTATTTCAAGGTCTTTGAAATACAGTTTATCCTTTGTCGGATTAGGGTAAATAGTTACATTATTGTCTAAATTATATTCGTCAATTCCAATCGTTGCATTTACAGAGAGGCAACCTTGAATTCCGGCTCCACAACTATTTGATGGGATTGCACACACTTGCCCAGAATCTGAGCTCACTATAACATCGATGCTTGATGTTCCCTGCCCTGAATTAATTGTCCATCCAATTGGCACAGTCCAATAATATGTTTGTGCGTTGCTAGCATTTGCATTATACGTTTGTGTTGTAAATGTATTTGGAGCATTAGGCCCGAAAACACTTGCATTGCTTGGTAGACTACCAATACCATATTGAGTTACATAAAAAGTGCAAATAAGATTACCTGAGCAATTCTCATAAATGGCAACACTTCCATTACGAGTGCAAGCTGTATTTGAATCAATATTGAAACTCACGAAACTACTAAAGCCTGGATAAGTAATATTATTAATCCAAGAAGCACTTGGAACTGAATTAAATGTTGAAGTGCAATTACCAATTCCATACACACTAAAACCACCATTTCCTGCATTAGTGCCATAAGTACCTGAAGCTGGTGCAGTGAACCAACTTGAACAAGTTGGATTCGGGGCTGCTTGGAAAATACTGATAGTAGTTACAAATGTGTTTGTGCAACTTTCGTAAATATCAATTGAGCCAGTGCGCGAAGAACAAGTTGTATTTAGGTCGACTTGATAATCTACTACCCCTGACCCAGGGAAAGTAAGATTATTTATCCATGAGACACTTGGTGTAGCATAAAAGGTGCAGGAACCCGTTGCATTTACAGTAAAATTACCTGAACTAAATGCAATTGGAAAGGAAGCCGTGGAAGGAGAAGTGTACCAATTGGAACAAGAACCACCCGCTGCCTGATAAACAGTGTATGACCCGATAAGTGTATTACTGCAATTTTCATAAATATCAATATTGCCAGTCCGAGTAATGCATGAGGAATTCACATCTATATTATAAGATACTAACCCAGATATAGGATAGTTTATGCTGTTTATCCAAGATGAAGTAGTTGAAGCATAAAATGAACATGTTCCTGTTGCATTAACATTAAAAGATCCAGAGTTAGCTGCAACAGAAAATGAACCGGAAGCAGGTGAAATTGACCAATTAGAACATGATCCACTACCAGCCTGAAATACTGTAAAAGACGTAATGAAATTACCCGTACCTGTGCAGTATAGGCTAATGACTCCTGTCCGTGAAAGACATGTATTGTTTATATCAATATCGTAATCTACTACCCCTGACCCAGGGAAAGTAAAATTGTTTAACCATGTTACTGAACTTTGCACATAGAAATTACAGCTACCTGTGGCATAAACTGAAAAATAACCCGAGCTTGAGACACTTGTCAAAAATGAAGCTGAAGTAGGTTGTGTATACCAATTCGAGCAGCCACATTGCGCATATAAATTATTATTTATTAAAAAAATAAATACCAACATCATTGCCTTTATGTAGATTTTTTTCATCACTTTTTATGTTTTTCGTTAGTGTGAATTCCAAAATCAAAAACTTTTCCTGTGGCTGCAGCATAAACAAAACAGTATTCGCCATCTTCTAGTGGTGCTTTAAAAGTCACTTTATAAATCCCATCCTTTTGTAATGTAAAATCAAATGGAATTTTTAGTGCTTCTGGAATTCCTTCATGACTGCTTGATGAAAATCCAACAGTAGATGAACCTCCAACTTTAAAGAGTCGTATGTTTTTCTTGGGAATATCAATTACTTTAACTAAAGCAAACTCATTGGGTGAAGCCGCATTATCATACCAGTCAGCCTTTATATTTTCTTTGGAATTAAAATAAAAGTAAAAAACAGGAGAGGTAGTAGTGAGTTGTTGTTTACTAGATGAGCCAGATAATACAGCCTTTGTAGATGTTCCTCCAACTCCATAATAACCACCGCTACTTGATTGATAACTACTCACACGTACAACCTCAATTTTAGAAAGTGAGTTATTTTCATCATTGGGATAAAAAATGTAAATGCCTGACCGATGCATTGCATATGGGTCTTTGCTATCAACCAAATCTGCTTCGGCTGCATTTTGCTCCCCCGAGGTCTTCATCATTTCATTGATTACTTCTGCCGCAACACCAGCATTATTTAAATTTATTAAGGCATCGGTACTTACATCAAAATTACTTTTGCTACCTTTTATTTTATTTACAATAACAGATGGTTGCAAACCGATTTTGGAAAGTTGTATTACCTTTTCATTCGTTAGAATTTCTTCAGATGTTTGAGCATTTGAAATTTGCCATTTTATAAGCAATGCCAGAAATAAGTATAGTTTTTTCATTTGATATATTATTTAGTTGTTTATTTATCAGCACAGTTAATAGTGTAATCAGGAGATGGATAGGAACTTTTTAATCCATCCTTATAATCCTTTATTTCTTGTTTAGTTCCGCAGTATTGACCATCATCTGCTAAAACAAGACTTGAGCCTGAAAGAGTTACTTTACAAGTTGTACATTTTTGGCACGACATGAATGTAAATGCTGCTATGACAGTAATACTTAATATTTTAATTTCCTTTTTCATTGTCTTTTTGATTTAAGTTTTTAGTTGGAATATATTTTTTAACGTCAAATATAAAAAAATACCTGTTATTAAGTGTATTTATAAACAGGTAACGAATGGGGTGTATTTTCTATTTTTTTGAGCCATGAAAAACTCAAAAAATAAAGTCGTACTTAAACCCCTCAATCGGGATGAAAAGGAAAATGTTTATTTAAAAAAACTTGGGAAACGAATTAAGGAATTGCGAATAAAAAAAGGATATACAAACTACGAGTACTTTGCCTTTGAGAATGAAATTGGTAGAGCGCAGTATGGAAAATATGAGACCGGAGGTAATATTCAATTCGATACTTTAATCAGAATTATCAAAGCCCTCGATATTTCAATAAAAGATTTCTTTTCAGAAGGGTTTGATTAGAGATTTGACTCACATCATATGTAGTGTAAAAAAACAGGTACTAATATATTTAGAGATAAATTAGTACCTGCCTTTAATTTAATCACAAAAGCCTTGCTACTTGTGATTTCGTAGTGTTGAAAAAATAACTCCTATTTACTTTTTCGGTTCATTTCCTCTTCCTGGTCCAGAAGGCTTACCCGGGTTTGTACTCGGATAATTTGGATTCGGTTTGGGCTGTGGTTGCGGCCTAGTAGGCTGCGGAACTGTTGTTTTTGCCATTAAAAATGATTTTAGTTATTACTTTAACTTATGCCACAAGTTAAATGCCAATAAAAACCTATAGACAATGTGGCAGCCTTCTTGTTTAAATGATGCTACCGCTAATTAATTCTTCATTTGAAAGAGTGCTGATAGTAAGTCAAAAAAAAAGTGCATTTTTGTTAAGCTAATTATTGCCTATTTTTTTCTATATTTAATTATACATGAAGTTATCTTTTTCAGGTCATGAATCATTTATTTGTAAACAGTTTTGGCTTAAAAAGGCTTTTGACTTCACACAAAATAAAAAAACCTTCAATGATGAAACTGCCGTAATTGATTTGGGTGTTGGAAAAAACATGGTTGCTTCGCTTAGATTTTGGGGCAGGGCCTTTGGAATTTTAAAAGACGATGACACACCAACAGAAATAGCAAATTATCTTTTTAGTAAAAATGGAAAGGATCAATTTCTTGAGGATTATGGAACTGTTTGGCTTTTGCACTATCTGTTAATTAAAAATAACAAGTCATCCATCTATAATTTTGTATTTAACGAGTTCCGGAAAGAGCGAATTGATTTTACAAAGGAGCAATTACATCAATTTTTGAAAAGGAAATGTGAGGAGTTGTACCCAAATGCATACAATGTTAATACAATAAACAGTGATATCAATGTTTTCTTGCGCAACTACATAAAGCCACAGAAAGATGAAAAATTTGAAATTGAAGATGATTTTTCTGGGCTTTTAATTGAACTAGATTTGATTAAAAATTATAAGCAGCGGGATGAAGACAATAAAATTGTAAACTGGTACAAGATTGAGGCTCAAGATAGAATTGATCTTCCCTATCAAATCGTCTTGTATTCCATTTTAGATAATTATCCAGGGCAAAAAACAATTTCCTTTCGTGAATTACTTTCCGGCAGGAATTCTCCTGGTATCTCTTTTTTACTCAATACAGATGGGTTATACAATAAGCTAATCCAAATTACCGATCACTATAGAGGTATTATTTATACTGAAACTGCTGGAAATCGGGTTCTTCAATTCAAATCAAACTTTAACGCAATCGATATTTTAAACGAGTACTATGGTTAGTAAACAAAAACATAAGCGCAACACATATACTCCTTCGGTAAATATTATTAGGGATGCCAGTATACAGTTGGATTACATTCCTACCCCCAATTCAAGATTGGTTTTCAACCAACTTATTAATGATTACCAAATTGGGATTAGGTCTTTCAACATAGTTGGTGCTTTTGGTACAGGTAAATCATCGTTTTTGTGGGCGCTTGAAAAAAACCTAACTCAACAGAAAAATTATTTTTCAGAACTACCTACAATATTCAGAAATATAAAAGAGTACTCTTTTTTAAGACTCGTTGGTGAGTTTAGTTCAATTATTGATGCTTTCTCTAACAGTATTGGGATTAGTAATATAAACAATTATCGCATAGAGGATATTATAAACAAGCTTGATAGTTGGTGTAAGACTCTACAGAAAAGCAATAAGGGCTTAGTAATTCTCATAGACGAATTCGGAAAATTCTTGGAATATGCTGCAAAAAATAACCCTGAAAAAGAACTATACTTTATTCAAAGGCTTGCAGAATATGTAAATGATAATAAAAAAAACATTTTTTTTATTACAACTCTTCATCAAGATTTCAATGGTTATTCAAGAGAACTTACAAGAACCCAGCAGAATGAGTGGGATAAGGTTAAGGGAAGATTAAAGGAAGTTACATTTAACGAACCTGTTGAGCAATTACTTTTCCTTGCTGCTGAGAGGTTATCTAAATCATACAATGAAGAGAGGGATAAGAATTTTTCAAAGTTGTTTAAAATTATTGAAACCTCAAAAGCTTTTCCATTAAAGGATTATTTCAATGAACCCATCGCAGAAAAATTATTGCCATTTGATATATTATCAGCCGCCGTTCTTACCTTATCCTTACAAAAATATGGTCAGAATGAACGATCTCTTTTTTCCTTTATTGAATCAAATGACCAATTTAGTTTAGGTGACTTTAACAAGGATAAAAACCCGTATTATAATGTTGCTTGTGTGTATGACTATCTTATACACAATTATTATTCCTACCTCACGACAAGGTACAATCAGCATTACCCGCAGTGGTCTGCAATAAAGCAAGCTATTGAAAAAGCAGAAGGGTTTTTATCAGATAATATATCAGATGCTGTTAAACTGGTTAAAACAATTGGGCTACTAAACTTATTTGCGTCTGCCTCTGCACGACTGAATGAAGATTTTTTATGCGCATACGGCAAGCTAAGTTTAGGGATTAAAGATCCTGCGCGGATTATTAAGGACTTAACAGGTTTGAAAATAATTCGTTTTGTAAAATTTAGCAACAAGTTTATTCTTTCGGAGGGAATAGATTTTGATATTGACTTGGCAATTGACGAGGCCGGAAATTTAGTAGAAAAGGTAACAAATGTTGTTCATCCCTTAAACCTACATTTTGATTTTCCTTATATATCAGCCAAATCTGCATATTTCCAAAGAGGCACACCACGATTTTTTTCCTTTCATTTAAGTGAAGCTCCTGAAAACCTCCATCCTGAAGGTGAGATAGATGGAATTATTAATTTAGTTTTTTCTGAAACAGATATTAGCGGAGAAATTAAGAATGTTTCAAACGCTTGTCAAGAGGCTGTTATATATGGATGGTACAGAAATACATCTGAAATAAGTAACCTCCTTTTTGAAATTGAAAAAATAAAAAAGGTTAAAGACGTGCACTTTGATGACAGGGTTGCTATAAGAGAATTGAACACGATTCTACAACATCAAGTGAAACTGTTGAATCATTATGTTTTAGGAAATTTATTTTCTAATAGCTCGCAGGTTGCATGGTTTTATAAAGGAGGGCTCATTAGAATAAAGGATCAAAAAACTTTTAATCGTTTCCTTTCTCAAATTTGTAACGAGGTTTACTTCTCAACTCCAATATTTAAAAACGAGATGGTTAATAAGACAAAACTATCTGGAGTCATTGCAACTGCGCGAAAGGGTTTTTTAGCTGGGTTAACCAAAAATGCAAATGAAAAGGATCTGGGTTTTGATGTAAATAAATTTCCACCAGAAAAAACAATTTACCTCGCTTTACTTCGCGAGACAGGTATTCACAAGGAAACAAAGTTAGGATATGCACTTGGTTCGCCATCAAATCCAGATTGTCAATTTAACGATCTTTGGAGCGCGAGCATTGCCTTTTTAGAAAGTACTCGAACCGGTAAAAGAGGTGTTCAGGAATTTTTAGACATACTTCTCTCGCCTCCATTTAAGCTCAAGCAAGGATTTCTCGATTTTTGGCTCCCAGTATTTTTGTTTACACAACGTAATGATTTTGCGCTTTTTGCAGAAGGAATTTACATTCCCTTTATTTCTCAAGAAACTTTGGAATTGATTTGTAAAGATCCAAAGGATTTTGAAATTAAAGCTTTCGATATTGAAGGAGTGAAGTTAAATCTGTTCAATAGTTACAGAACACTATTAAATCAAAGTACTCAATCTGAGCCTAAAGCTCAAACTTTTATCGAGACAATAAGGCCATTCCTTACTTTCTATGCTAAATTAAAGCCGTATTCTAAAACTACTCAAAAGATGGACAAAGAGACTTTAGCTTTGAGGCGCGCAATTGCTGAAGCTAGAGATCCTGAGGAAACCTTTTTCGAGCATTTCCCGTCTGCTTTGGGATTTAATATTGTCCGTCTACAAAAAGACAAGGCTGAGCTTTTTCAGTATGTAAACAAGCTTGAAGGGAGCATAAGAAATATTCGTACCTGTTATGATGAATTAGTTAATAGAGTCGAGTGTTTTTTAACTGAAGAGATTTTGGGTACAAAAGCAGATTTTCCGGAGTATAAGGTTGAATTACAGGACAGATTTAAGAAAATAAAGAAGCACCTTTTACTACCTTATCAAAAATCATTTTATCAGAGAATTGGGTCTGAAATTAATGATAAAAAGGACTGGCTAAATTCTATAACTTTTGCATGTATTGGAAAATATTTAGAAGATATTTCTGATGCAGATGAGCAAATACTTTATGAAAAACTTAAAGACATTATTCATGAATTAGATAATCTCTGCGAAATAAGTAAAAGTGGATTTGATGAAAATAAGGAAATCGTCTTTAAGCTTGAGGTTACATCTTTTGTTGAAGGGCTAAAGAAAAATCTTGTAAGATTACCAAAAAGCAAAAACAAAGAGTTGATACAGCTTCATGGGATATTAAAAGCGAAATTTAGCAACGACAGGCAGTTGAATATTGCTACACTGGCTAAGCTATTAGAGGATTTATTAAGAAATGAAAAATAAGGTAAGACATGTATTGGGAATATCGGGTGGCAAAGACAGTGCGGCCTTGGCAATTTATTTGAAAAATAAATACCCTGATCTTGAACTTGAGTATTATTTCTGTGACACAGGAAAAGAGTTGGAGGAAACCTATAATGTTATTAAAAACCTTGAGGTTTACTTAGGTAAAAAAATTGCTGTTCTTAAAGCGGCTGAAGACAGCCACGCGGACCCCTTTGATCATTATGTTAAATTTAAAGGAAAATTTCTACCATCCACATTTAACAGATGGTGTACAAAAAATTTGAAATTGGAGCCATTTGAGAAATGGATTGGGAATGACTTAACGGTATCTTATGTTGGTATTAGAGGAGACGAAAACCGTGAAGGATATATTTCGAAAAAAGGCACTGTTCAATCAATTTTTCCTTTTAGGAAAAACCTATGGAGCGAGGATGTAATCTCCAAGATTCTTAAAAATGATAATATTTCATTTTTAATTGAAGCTTTCACAAAACATGCTCATGAATCAAAGGTTGAAAGAATTATTGAGGCCGCGACCGAACCCCTCTCTTTAAAATATACACAAACCGAAAAGCTAAACACCCTGTTGTCATTGAGTACAGCAACTTTTAATAAGGTTGTTTACGAGTTTTTGCAAACTACAAAATTCCCTCTTTCTCAAACGGCACAATTTTCACTTCTTGATAATGAAGATGTTCTTGGAATAGATGACATATTCAAATTGCTGCGTGAAAGTGGAGTCGGTGTTCCTAAATACTATGAGAAAATAGAATTTGAGGTAAATGGAATTAAAAGTGAATACGCAAGAAGCCGGTCAGGATGCTATTTTTGCTTTTACCAGCAACGCATTGAGTGGGTTTGGTTATTGGAACAACACCCTCGTTTATTTCATTTGGCTAAGGAATATGAGAAGGATGGATATAACTGGGTGGAGAATGAATCTCTTTCTGATTTAATGAAGCCAGAAAGAGTTATTGCTATTAAGGAAGAGTATATTAAACGAACATCAGGAAAAGAGAAAAAATCTGAATATCTTATAGATATACTTGGAGAATCTGAATCTGAAGGGTGTGCAGCCTGCTTTATCTAAAGGAAATGTTTAAGTATAACGGTATACCTTTCGAAAAACTTTCCTGGCTTCTAAAGTATTATGATGATCCAACAAATGGGATACCTATTACAAGTGGAATTTATTATTGGGTTTATTATCCAGAGTTTGATCCCAACCTTATTTCAAATAGTGATCTCATTCAGCTTTTAGAAACATATAGCAAAAAGCTTTTAAGACATAAAGAAGAACTTAAGGGTACATATAAGTTTATTGCAGAAATAAAGGAACAGGGTTTTCGTGATACAGGAGAGCTGTTTGGGTTATCACCGTCTAAAGGAGCTCTACTAAAGAATTTTCTATCTCTAAACATCTCCAATAAGGGTTTGTTTAAAACCTTTTTTACTGAATTATGTTTTTCAAGACCTTTTTATATTGGCAAAGCTAATAACCTAAGAGACCGGCTATCAAATAAGCACTTTAAAAGAATCGACTCAACGCTATTGAGCGATATTGATGATGAAGCGATAGATTATACGGATATTTGGATTGGGCATAAGGCAATACCCATTCTTTCTACTGGAAATCATTTAAATGTAATCTTCGAAGAAATTCTCTCAAGAACAATTAAGCCAGGACTAACAAAAAAACCTAACTGATGAATGATATTGATGAAATAAACGATTTTAAAGATATTGAAAAATCTGGCAAGTTGAATAATGAGCTAGATATGTCAAATATTTACAATGTCAAGATCGGAGGTTTTGGTGATGTTGATTTTGTTAGAACATATTTAACGACTCTAACTATAGAAGAATTAGAAAAAGACGTTGATGTATTTGAAACTCTAAGTAAAGATAAAAATTGGCCTGTAAGTCAAATTATCCAAAGAGAAGTAGATAAAATTCGTGTTTCCAATATTTCCAAGGATTATGTATTGAAAAAGGAAAGAACGGTAAGGTACTTCCCTCCAATAATTATTGCCATTTTACCTAGAAACCAAGATGAATCTATTGCTTCTACCTTGGATTATACAAAAACCATTGACTTAACCATTCGGGATCACATTTTCGAAAAGTCCAATTTTAGAAACAATATAAAGCTGAAAGAGTACTTCAAATCAGCCGAAGATTTAAGTATAATAAATGGGCTTTACCTATTACAAGTTTCAAAAGTTTTTGATTTAAATATCCTTTGCTGGGATAAAACTAAATACAATGCAATTGTTATTGATGGTCAACATCGTCTGGAAGCATTAGTGCATAGTAAAAAACAAAACCCAGGAATCAAAAACAATCACCAAGATGTTGTTTTTTTAGAATTTAGTCAGCTTATTCATAAGCTTGAGAAAGAAACGCCACCCACAGTGCTAACCCCAGTAGAAGTCGTTAGAAGAGTTTTTGTAGATATTAATACAAATGCGAAGCGTGTCGGTATAGTAAGACAAGTATTGATGGATGATAAGGATTTGGCTTCTCTCTTAGTTCAATCGCTTGTTGATTCGGAAAATCGAGACGGTACTTTAAAAAAAGAGGGATCTTTTTTAAAATCTCAGTTAGTTGACTGGTATGGAGAAAGCTTAAAACACACCCTTCCTCATATTACTGGAATACTTGCTCTGCACCAGATTTTAACTGATTATCTACTAGATGGCAGCATGTCTTCCATTGATGACTTAAGAAGCCCCTCCAAAGTAAAAAAGTGGGTGAGAAATTTGAATCAATATTTTTTTGTTGATAAACAAATTCAACCATCAGAGGATACTGATTACGAAATCACTCCTTTAGAGGTATCATTGAAAGAGTACACTACACAAAGCTCTCTTGATGAAGAAATTTATTTGGATAGCATGGATGTCAAGGAAACAACCCTTTTTGTTTATGATTATAGAACATTAGAAATTGCGCAAAAATCATTTGAGAAAATGTATTTAAGCTCTATAGTTCATTTTTTTGAGCAGTTTTCCCCATATAAAAGCGCTTTTGAAATTGTGAAAGAAAACAAAGGATTTGATAGTATTAGTACAGTGTACAAGGCACTACTTTCATCTCGTAAGAAAATAGCAAATAGTGCAATACTTAAGGATGCTATTGTTAAGCTTAGGATCTCAATGGAAGATCGTTTAAACCAGCAATATTCTTTGCTCTTGTCGGTTCTTGGCCAAAAATCGTTGTTTAACTTGCTGTTTAAGAGGATTTTCCAGAATTTCAATAATAGCTATACAGAAGAAATTATTTTAAACATAACCAAAGAGTTTATCAAAGATATTAATAAGATTGCTGGTATGGGGAACAAAGAAATGGGATATCTTTTTGGATTTAAGGAGCAATTTATGGTTAGCAAAAAATCAGCATCTTATATTGATTTGGGATATGTAGCTACACAATTTTGGGAAGGAATAATTTATGAAGATGGTAGGATAATATATAACACGCAAGGCATTAAAAGTTTTTCCTCTGCAATCGGATATATTATAGATCTTAACAATGCTATTAAAGATAATCAAAAGCTCCCTGAGTTCAACATTTTATTTATGGAACACCGTATTAGGAGAATTCTAAAGAAAAAAGGCGATAAACTTGATCCTGCCATTGAAAAAGATGTTAAGAAAATTATCAAGGAAAAGGAAAAATTTATTATAGATTTTTTAAAAAAGCAAAATAGTTAGCCGTCAATCTTCTTATTTACTAAGCTGTAGTCGGATATCTCTTTACTGGGAATATTTTTATTATTTTTCAATATGGAAGCATAGCTTCTAATTATTAACCTTTCCAGCTCCACCCTTTGATTTTTAGTCAACCACTCCGGTAAGCAATCTATTCTAAAAAAGTCCCAACCAGGTATTTCTTTCCTATTAGGCGTAATTCTTTTAGTATGTTCTGCCTCGCCAATATAGAACTGCTTCTTTTGAGTATCAATTAAATAATAAATAATGTTTTTACGTTCTAAGAGGACACTTAATTCACTTCGCGGCCACCAATTCTCTTTAATGAACTTGAATTCTCCCTTATTCAGCAATTGATTCTCCATATCCTTTAAAATATGTGATCTAACTAATTGTTTAAAAAGTTCTGGGAAAATAGGTTTTTGTGTATAATGTGCTTTACAGTTCAATATTTTTGTTATCGAGTCAAATTCAAGGTCTAAAAATTCCCAAAAAGACACCTCTTGTTCAATGTCTCGATCTTCATATTCTTCCTTTTTCACCTTTCGTAGTCGATACTCTAAGCTTCTCATATAACTCATAATAAAGACGTCTTTCAACCTTTCTACGAACTCTTTTGATAAAAACAATTGATACGTTGTGTCCTTATTGAATGAATATGTTATCCAACCAGAGAAAATCTCCTTTTCAAATTTAATTTCAATATGTGCATTGCTGCTTTTTCGCGATGTATTATCACCGAAAGTTTTATCGATATCCCATATTTTTGCACACCAGTTGGGTATTGGAGTATGTGCTTTTCTAAATAAGGATGAATCAACCTTCTTACGCCATAAAGGAAACTTTACATCTGAACGCTCGAATTTCATTAGTCTAAACTTTGCATTAGTTCACCCATTCCGAAGCTCAACAAAAAACTTGAGTAGTGGCTTTCGAAAATATCCTTAAGGTATTCCGTCAAATCAGAGGGTACATTTTCACCATTTTCAGATTTACTAAATGTGTACTTCTTTTGTTTTGTGATAGCGTAAAGCATTAGAGTATGAAAGTATACAGACGTTATGTATTTCTTATCTGCCATTAATAGCTGTTTTTCTGCTCGATATCTTGATTTATAGGACTTCAAAACACTACTATCCATATTGATAAATATCTTATCCAATTTGTCATTTTCTATTTGAGGATGCATGATATTGGGATAGTCCATTGAAATATTATTTTCTTCTAAATCATCAAAGGATTTTGCTCCATCTCTCGCTTCTTTGTATACAAGAATATAGGGCGGAAGGCCTGAGGGTTCTTCATTTGTTTCTTTTGGAGTTGGTGATTTTGGTTGCTCAGCATCAACAATTTTAACCATAAAAAACTGTTCAAGGTCATTGCCGGGATTAGTTAATGTTGCCTTTACTTCATAAGTATCTCCAACTTTTACTTCTTTATTGGGGTTAAAAAATATTTTTATGATTCCTTTATCTGGACTACTTTTTATAATATTCATTAACTCACCGGCATCCTTAGGCATACCAGCTCTATCCCCTCCAGTAGTTTCGTTTTCCCTAGAATTTAAGATGCTAATTTGTAAATCTCCGGGTTCGTCAATGCGATCAAAGTATTGATTCTCCACATCCGTTTCAAACTTCACAAGCTTTTCTCCATTAATTGGAACTTTAATCATTGGAGTTCCATCGCTACTAACTTTTATTTTGAAAGCACTTGGAAATCTTTTTGGATTAAAGGGCGTTTCATCTTTTTCCTTTGCGTCTTCCTTTTTATGAATCTGCTCTTGTTTAGATTTTTCCTTCTTAGGGGTATTTAGTTTAAATGTCTGCTGGATAAGGCTCATAAGTTCTTTGTTAATACTTAAACTTTGAGCCATCTCTTTTAATAAATCGTTAGTATTCTCACCTTCTAAAGACAGATTGTCCTTTCTAAATTTATATAACTCTGCGAGCTTACCTTTGGTTAAATTCTTAATCAATAAGGTTTTTAATTCCTTTGATTCGTCACCATCTTTTAAGCGATCTCGGGATGCCATAAAAAGCTCATCACGGAATTCCGGATTCATTTTACTACAGTCCACATGCAACAGAATATGATCTTTAAGTAATTGAAAGTCCAAAGCTTGAGATATAAAGACGGTGCTTTCCGATGCTTGCACTTGTCCGTTAAGACTATACATTACCGACATGTTATTTTTAAAAAATTCTCTTCGTATTGCTGTTTTTGTTTCCTTCGCATTTTTATCTTCGATTCTAGATTTAAAAATGTATGCTGTAACCTTTACGGCACCCATTGTTTCATGAAGATATGTCTCGCTAAAATTCCACTCACTGTCCAGGTAGGTTTCACTTTGTTTTTCCAAACGCCTTTTTAATCCGTAAAGTTCTCTTTGCATTTGAGGAGTCTTTGGATATCGTTCTTCTTTTTCTATCGTGAATACAGGTAAGGCAGGCTCAAATAAATATTCGTTTAGGCTCAAATTCAAATCACGTGAAATATCAGTTATGCCCTTCATTCTGTATGAATAGAGCTTAATTATAGTCCCTGTTTTGAATTTTCTATTGTAAAGGTTAAGGTCGAGTTCCTCAATTGGGAAGCTTGGTATTTCTCCTTCAATTCTGAAATACTCATACCAAGTATGTCGTTTAATCTGCTGCTCTTGTTGAGTTCTTTTATGGCGCCTAATAAGAGTGAAGCCAAAATTTCCCGAATTATCAAATCTTTTAGATCCGATTAACTGATATCTACTTTTACCGCAAAAAACGAGAGCACCGCTTCCTCCCATATTAAATTTTCCTTGCACAAAATGAATCTCTGTCTTGTTTCCTTTGAGCAGTGATAGGAAAGTTTTGTCAAAGTTTTCAGGGTGTTGCCCTTCTCCATCATCAAAAATAATAAGTGATGTTTCATCCTTTCGCCCGTCTGCTAATATTTGTATGTTCTCAGCTTGTTTTCGCTGAAGCTGTCTTAAATCCCAGTTATTATTAGGGTAAAATAGAGTAATAGCTTCATCCATAGATTTAGGAGCTTCACTACTTTTAGGATCAATTTTTAATTCGAAACACTTCTTCATTAAAACAGCATCAATGGAATTAGTTAATTTTTCCACTAGTGCCGGTATAGGTGAAGCTTGTTGATTTTCAATAACCCCAAAGTAATTCTCATCATCTCCATAAGGAGACCAGTTTTCTTGAATAAAAATATCAGGATGTTTTTCGACTACTAAATCAACAGCCGCTTCATTACCTGCAGCATATAATTCTTCAAATAATTGTTTAAGAAGTACCTCTTTCATTATCCTATTTCTTGGTTTATTAGGCCTTTTGATATTCATTTTTATGAAGCAATTCGGAATAGTGCTTTATTGTAATATCAATTTCGTCCTTTGTAGTAAACCTACCTAAACTAAACCGTATTGATGAAAATGCTTGTTCTTCAGTTAGTCCCATTGCAATTAAGACATGTGATGGTTCTACAAGTGCAGAAGTACATGCAGACCCGTTTGATACCATTATATTTTCTAAGCTCGCCATGATGCTATCAGCATCAATACCTTCGAAGCATAAATTAGAAACATTATATAATCTATTTTTGATGTTGCCATTGACAAATACACCCTTGATTTTTAGAAGTTCACTTTCCAAATAGTCCCTCAAGCCCCCAATTCTTTCTTTGTCCCTTTGCATTTCTTGACATGCTATCGCAGCCGCTTCACCTAATCCAACTATACCGGGAACATTTAATGTCCCGCTCCTTAACCGACCTTCCTGGTTTCCACCATGCATTTGTTTGGTTATTTGCATCTTGGTTTTTGATTTGATATAAAGCGCGCCAATTCCTTTTGGGCCATAAAACTTATGCCCTGATAAACATAAAAGATCTGTCTCCAAATCAGAAACATCAACAGGTAGTTTACCAATAGCCTGGGTTGCATCTGTCATGAAGAGAACACCCATCTTGTGGGCAATTTCCGTCAATAACTTAATCGGCTGAATTACCCCTGTCTCATTATTCACCAGCATTATACAGGCCAATATAGTATTTGGACGAATAGCTTTTTCAAAGGTAAGCAAGTCTATTAAGCCGTCTTTTTCAACAGGTAAATAGGTGATTGCACATCCGATACCTTCTAAATATTTACATGTGTCTAAAACGGCAGGATGTTCTGTTTTCAGAGTAATAATGTGAGGATTTGTTTTGAATGATGCATGTACAACACCTTTTAAAGCAAGGTTAATTGATTCTGTTGCCCCAGAAGTGAATATCAAATCACGTGGGTTACACTTAAGTAAGTCAGAAAGCTTTTGTCTAGCATTCTCAATTGATGTATTTGCAATCCTACCCACCAAATGAGAACTTGAGGGGTTCCCATAATTACTCGTAAGAAAATTCACCATTGCCTGAACTACGAGCGAGTCAGGCTTAGTTGTTGAGTTATTGTCTAAGTAAATATAGTTAGGCACTTGAGCAGCAGTTTTAAAATGAAATAAAGATAACGGTTTTCTTGGAGCACTAATATCTTTGCCTAACAATTCATTTAAGGAGTGAGAGATTTTTTTTACTTAGTTTTATCGCTGATAAAAGTTTAAAGATGGATTTAATTGCAGAAGAGATTTATGACATATTAATCGAGAAGGAAGTAAAAGCCCTATATCATGCTAATTCTGTGAGAACATCAAAGACATTCTTACAGCAAGGAGGGCTTCTTTCAAGAAAATATGTTGAAGATAATAAATTGGTACAGACGATTCAAAAAAGTGATGATAAGGATAAAATTTTTAATATTTGGGACGATATATTTCTAGACGCAATAAATATTAGTAGGTATTTTACGCAATACAATGTGTATGGTCCTATCTTGTTTGCATTTCGGTTAGACTTGTTGAAAAATAAAGAAGTTAAGACCGTTAGAATTACAAAAAGAAATCCTTTATATTGGAGAGAAGGAGAAGGAAATGTCGAAAGATATTTTCAGACTGTAGAAGATTTCAAATCCAAGTTTAAATCTGGCAACAAATTAAATGATGGAGGTTATCATATTACTTTTACAACCCTCAATGGATTTTTATCGTTTAAACATTTAGAAGCCATTCAGATTGATAATCCGGGGGTTTACGTTACAAATTCTAAGGGAGAGAAAAAACTAATTTCTGATTGTATCATTCAATATTTTTCGGAAGATCTTTCGAAAAACTATATCAGTATGGACCAAGTATATGTAAGAGATGACCTAACCTTGAAATTTCAGTATAGAATATTAAATCAGTTTAGGAAACAAGTTTTTCGGAGATTATTCTTACCGGAATAAATCTCGATTGGCTTATTACCTGGTTGTGGTTCATCCATTTTTTAATTAAGAAGTCTTAGTAGTTTTTACTTAATAACTTACATTTAGCTCATTCAATGCGAAACGAGCGGGTGAGATTCATTCTGCAATACTGTAAAATTCTTGCAGTCTGTTTATTATTGTATGCAAAAGTACAGCAACTAAAAGTGAATCTTCGACCCTGCCGGGATTCCAAAAGTTTTCTCGGCATATCCTCAACTTCGTTTCCTGTATTCCAATTTCCTTTTTTGAATTTCATTATAGCTACTTGTAAAGCAAACGAGCAACAATAAAAAACTCGTCCCATGCACAAGAATTTATTTACTTCCAATCTTGCAGAAATAAAAGTCGCCTATTCAACAAATGTAAAATTTCGAGATATGGCAAAAATTAGGAATTCAGGGGATTGTGAATCCATGTTGAGAAAAATATGGAGTTCTCATCTTGAATTACGCGAAGAATTCTATTTACTGCTATTGAATAGGGCAAACAAAGTAATTGGCTGGCATTGTATTTCACAAGGCGGTATTAGCAGCACTGTTGTAGATATTCGACTCATTTTTTCAATAGCACTTAAGTGCGTTGCCTGTGGAATTATTGTAGCACACAATCATCCATCAGGAAATTTACTGCCAAGCGAATCAGATATTTCTCTTACAAAAAAAATCAAAGAAGCTGGAAAGTTATTTGATATATCCTTGCTTGACCACATCATTCTAACAAATGAAGGCTATTATTCATTTGCAGATGTAGGGATATTGTAGCATTAAAAATAATTTTACAGTCCATTTAATTTTTTAAAATTGTAGCGAATGCTAATAAATTGATTAAAAAGTAAATGGTTAGGCTAGGGATTCGAATGCTTTTGAGATTACTTACCTGCCTGCTTAGCAAGATTGCATATGGAACAAAATATTAATGAAGCTATCCAAATAGATCAAGCTGAGGAGGATTGATTTTTCCTTGCTTAGTATCATCTCCTTTAATTTTGCTTCTTAGTTGCTGTTCGGAAAGCTTTAATTTTATAGCTAGCTCTTCAATAATTGCGGCTTGATATTCATTTATTTTTTGCTTACTTGTAGAATAGTCAAACCATTCCCCCTTGTCTATTTCTGGAAATTCCTGTTGTTTTCCAGACTTGGGTGGCCATTCTATTTTAAATGTGTTGCTCTTAATTTTATTCACATCAAAATCGCGCTCTATTGCAAAAGCATAAACTGTTTTTCCGCTGTTCTGCTTAATAGGGGTCATTTCAATAAAATCACCAGAAATTTGCTCTCCCATCTCTTCTTCAAATTCTCTTTTAGCTGCATCCAGGGGGTTCTCTTCCTCTTCAAATTCACCTTTAGGGACTGACCAAGCTCCTATATCTTTTTTCGCCCAAAATGGTCCACCTGGGTGGACAATCAAAACTTCTAGTATTTGATTTGTTAAACGGTATAAAAGAATACCTGCGCTTTTTTTTGCCATTTTATTTAAAATTATGTTGCTCTGTCATTTGAATTTTTCTTTTTTACTAATTGGTTTTTTGTTATTGCCTTTGAGTCTTGAATGACTCTATTCCAAGCTACAAAATTATGTTTAAAGAATCTACTTTCTTTCGATAGTTGAAACCCAAAGCTATTCGTTCTTGCGGCTTTATATAATTTAGTCTCTATTTGAATTATACCACTTGTAGGAGTGACATCAAGCATAATAACACTACCCATTGGAAAACTATCATGAACAGTAATTTTAAAGCGCGATTTTTCTGAGGAATTAAGACTTTCGTAACAATTTAATAAGTCAATAAGCATTTCGGTGATTTCGCGATGAAGCTTTTCCTTACTTATATTCAATGTATCCGCAACTACTTTAACAAGCTCTTGGTTGTTTGGATTTATCAGTGAAATGACAATAGTAAAGCTGGAATTTGATGAAAGTTTTCTTTTGAACAAATCAGATAGTTGCCCTTCATCATCAGTAATTTTAAGGGATATGGAAACAATTGTAATACTTTGTATTGCAGTATCAATAAATGAAGCAAGTGTTCTACCATAATCGTCTCTTGAAAAATGAAATTTAGTTAGTCCTTGTTCTAAAAAAGTTTTCCCGAGATTCATCTGTTCCATTTGCAAAAATTCCAATTTCCTTCTTTGAACTCGTTGTTTGTAATTCCAGACTACTAGCCAAGTTATCACTGTCGCAATGAGACTTCCAATAATTCCTAAAAGTAAATTAGCTCCTGTTCCCATGTTAGATAGTTAATGATAAAATTAATAATTTATCTGTTAAGCAATGCATTCATTTTACTAACCATAAGCTAGACTCGCAAGGGGGTAAAATTTAAATTACAACTATCTTCTAATTCTTAAGATGTTTGTTTTAATGACTATTAACCGCAACCAAAACTATTTAATTACACTTACCCTGCTTTCAAAGGCTCTATTTTTTAATCGAAAAGCAAGTTCTTCAAAAGAAAAAACTCTTGTCTTTAATAATCTAGCCCTTTATGCATAAAGGTTGAAATGAATTCTAAAATACCATTTCTGTATTCAACTTTGCATCTTTAAAAAAAAAATAAAAACCCTCTAAAAATGCAGCTTCGCAAGAATAAATAAAGGCTAACAAAAACAATAAAAAATGTAAAATGCCTATCATGGAAAAACAAAAGAGGTGATTTAGAGTTCTTTTTTTGAATCTGTTTTATGTGATTTAGAAATCCCTGCAAAAAACAGATAGTTTAATGAGATTCCTCCATCCTATCATTTAGTTTTATTATTTTTTCATTACACTTATTTTCCTCAGAATCCATAATTTAACTAAGAAGCTAGAAAAGCGGCTTTAGCAAAAGATATTCAATATATTAGTATCATTGTATTTAAGAAAATATAGTGTTATAATAATAAACAAATGTGGGCAGACAACGAAACAACCGAAGATTTATTAGGCTTTAAAGTTCACGCAGATTTACTAATTGATGTAATAAAAGACGATACAATTTTACCTGTGACAATAGGGGTATTTGGTGATTGGGGAAGCGGAAAATCAAGTATCCTAAAAATCGTTAATGAGGAACTTAAGGGAGAGGGTGACAATTTAAAAGATGGCACTCTTGTTTTGTATTTTAATGGTTGGTTATTTGAGGGGTACGATGATGCAAAAGCAGCATTATTAGAATCTATTATAAAATCCTTTGAAGAACATAAAACTATTGGAAATAAGGTAAAAGACAAAACCAAAAAGCTTCTCAAATCTGTAAAGTGGATGAGAGCTCTAGGTTTGGGATTTAAAAAAATTATCCTGCCTATTACTTCAGCTTATTTTACAGGTGGTGCTGCATTTATTCCATTTTTAGCTCAAGAGCTTTCAAAGGTTAATCCTAAGGATTTAATCGATAAATTTTCAGGCGAAAAAGGTGAAACTTTCTTAAATGAAATTATAGATAAAAAAGAAGATGATGAGATAACTTTGGTAAGAGAATTTAGAGAAGATTTTAAATCAATGATTGATAAGTCTGAAATTAAAAAGCTAGTTGTTATTATTGATGATTTAGATAGATGCACACCGGAGAGGATTATTGAAAACCTTGAAGCAATAAAATTGTTTTTGAATGTTGACAAAACAGCATTTATTATTGGTGCAGACCCTAGAATAGTTCGACACGCAATTGAATTCAGATATAAAACTGATGGTATTGAAAATGCCGTAGACCAAGATAGCCAAAACAAACGTATTGTGAGTGATTATCTAGAAAAGTTGATACAAATTCCATATAACCTTCCTAAACTGTCTGATGGTGAAGTGGAAACTTATATGACTTTATTGTTTTGCAAAAATGGACTTGGAGAAGAGTTTGGTAAGGTTCACAAAGCCTTTTGTGAGCACAAGGAAAAAGACCGCTATAGTGTTTTCGGATTTGGTAATTTGTCAAATATAATAACTCCTCAGCAGAAGGAAAAGATAGGAGATAGTGTGTCATTAATAGCATCTCTATCATCTATAATAACAGAAGGCCTAAACGGTAACCCCAGGCAAATAAAGCGATTCTTAAATACATTTACCTTGAGAAGACGATTAGTAACTGTAGCCAAATTTTCAGAATTCAGGATGGATGTACTAGCAAAATTAATGGTTTTGGAATATTCAAATCCTGATTTATTCAGAAAGTTATATTCTTGGCAAGCAGTTCAGCAGGGAGAACCCAAAGAGATTGCAGAATTAGAAACTTTGGCATCAACTGACAATAAGGATGAGTTACGAAATAAAAATTTTTCTGATTGGGCAAATGATAAAATGATTAAGTGGTTAAAGGTTAGCCCACAAATATCAAAACTCGATTTGAGAAATTATTATTGGGTTTCAAGAGATCAGTTAACTGGTAGCATAAGCGGGTCTTCTTTAGTACCAGAACATCTTCGATCATTATTTAAAAAACTTGTTGAGCATGGTTCAGCTAAAATCTTAGAAGGTATTGTTACAAGAGAAGTTTTGACATTGAATAATGATTTCGAGCTAGAAAATATCTTAACACTTTTAGAGAAGGAGCTTCTCAAAAATCCGGAAAAAGAGGGATTGCATGAAATTATTATTGAATTTATGCGGCAAAATATTTCTAAAAGTGTTGCGACATATTCACGGATAATTAAACAAGTTGACAATAAGGTTATTCCTCACCATCTTCACAACCAGCTAAAAACAGCCAAACTTAAAAACAATGAAATTGATTCAGTTATTCAATTGTTTAGTAAAGATTCAAAAATTGGTAAAGCTTTAAAACAAGATTAATTTATGGGAACAACTCAAAGGATATCAAATGGGGTTAAAAATGAACCAAATTGGGGCAATTTAACATCGTCCGTGACAAGTGCAGCTAAGGCGGTTTCTGATTTGGAAAGAGAAGACCAAAAGGAACAACCTGAAGTACAGGAGGATATTGAAAAACAAGAAAGGCGCTACAATCTTCTTACGAGGCGACGGGACGCTCATATAAATTCTGCTTTTGAACGACTTATCAAAATTGGCGGTGGCAGTAGAAATATAAGTTCAGGAAAATCCGTAAAAATAGGTAGGTCTGGTATAAAATCCTCTAGAAAGCTTGTTTCTTTCTTCTCAAGTGTCAATAATACTGGGCTTTCGGAAGCATTAAAAAAAATAGGCTTCGAAAATTTAGCTGGGAAAACTGTTCGAGATGTAGTAGATTTTCTTATAACTTTCTGCGGTGATTCAGCTATTGGGATGGATGAAACTGCTGCCAACAAAGCGATTTCTGAAGTATTGCGAAATATTGAATCCGCGGTTGATGATGATCTTGATAACCTAGAAACACTCTTTAAAGAATATATTGATACTGATAAGCTATCTGAAGTTCTTTGTAATTTTTTTGGAGTTTACATATTTGAATATTTATCTGAAAGATTGGAGGAACGTCTTTATCAAATTCGAGGAGAAGCAGTTGCGAAAGAAACATTTGAATGCATAAAAAAGGATATACAAGGAAGAGTAACTCGACTGAACCAAGTCAAACCGGTCACAAAAATTGATTGGTCGGGACCCGCAGGAGAAAGCGAAATAGAGCGAATTTTTGAATCGGTTATTAAAATCGAAGAACTATGAAAATAAATATACAAATTCCCTCAATTAATAATGAAAATAAAATTATCGCAAATATTTCTTGTGTTGAGTTAGGCGCTTCTTCAACTGTAGAGGTTGATTTTGAAAATCTACTTCCTTTTGTTTCAAGCGATAATATGGACGCGGTTGATTTATTCTTATTGTCTACTTTTGTATATGGCATAGATCGATTTATTGATCGGCATTCTTTTTCAGTAGATGGATGGTCTAGGAAATTGGAGGTCAAATTCCCTGTTTATAACTTGAGTAAGTGGAATGGTTTAAATGTAAAGATGGAAGAACTGTTGTCTTTTTTAACTGGAGACTATTGGAGAATTTCTTTTTACAAAAACAAACTCAATATTCCTTTAATAAAAAAGCCTCATGGGTTAAAATCCATTTTTAAACAAGTCAATTTATTTTCAGGAGGCTTGGATTCCTTGATTGGTGCTATAGATTTTTTAACAGACACCTCTACAGAAAAACTTTTAGTAATTTCTCACTTTGATCCACATATTAGTGCAAGGAAAGAACAAAATTATTTAAGGTCAAAACTCATAGAGAGATATTCTGACAAATTCAATTTCGTACCTTCTGTTAGTGTAAGTTTAAGCATTTCTAATATAGAGAAGGAGAAAACATTTAGAAGTCGATCATTCCTATTTATTGGCATTGCCGTATTGGTTGCTAATTATAACAAGATACCTATTATGGTTCCTGAAAATGGCACTGTTTCTTTAAACTTTCCACTAAGCTCTTCAAGAAGAAGTGCTTGTAGCACACGAACCACCCATCCTTCATTCTTGAATCAAACAAATGAACTGCTTGCTCTGCTTAATTTCGATACCACTCTCAATAATATTTATGATTTGAAAACCAAAGGAGAGATGGTGAAAGAATGCAAAGACCTACCTTTTTTAAAGACTATTGTTGCCGCCTCAAACTCATGTGGAAAAAGAGGACACCGAGCAAATTGGACATTAAAGAATAAAGACCATTGCGGAGTCTGCATGCCATGCATCTATAGGCAAGCTGCTCTACAAACTTTTGCTGATGGAACAGAATATGGAAATTCTATTAAAAAGAAATTTACTGGACGAAATAATCAAACCCCATTTTTATTGTCAAAACAAGGTCAGGATTTCGGTGCTTGCCTTGATTTTCTAAGGAAGCCACTAACTAATGATGAAATACGAAATGAATTGTTGGTAAACGGTATTAATAATTTGGAAAAACTTGATCGTTATGTTGAACTTGTGAATCGAACAAGAGTTGAATTATGTAACTGGATAAAAAAGGAAGGTGACCCATTTATTAAAAAGAAGGCGGGACTTAAATGATAGACACTCACTGTCATATTGATTTATATTCAAACCCTTTGGAGGTAGCTCTAGAATGTGAGCAATTGGGAATTACAACAATTGGAGTGACGAATCTTCCTAGCCATTTTGAAATGGGATATAAGCACCTTCTTTCTTTTACTAAGGTTAGATTAGCCTTGGGAATGCATCCATTATATGCTGAATCACACGTAAAAGAATTCCCTGGTTTTGTGAGAAATATTTCTAAAACTTCCTATATAGGAGAAATAGGATTAGATTTTTCAAAAGAAGGAATATCTACAAAAGATATTCAGACAGAGACTTTCAAAAAAATTCTTAATGAATTGAATGGGAAGAAAAAGATACTCAGTATACACTCAAGAAAAGCTGAAAAAGAAGTCCTATTTTATTTGTCTAATTTTAAAATACAAACAGCTATTTTTCATTGGTACACCGGCCCCGTTAGTTTGATTAATAAAATAATTGAAGCTGGATATTATTTTTCAATTAATCCTGCAATGGTAAAATCAAAATCTGGGAAAGAAATAATAAAAAAAATCCCATTGGAATATTTGTTAACTGAAAGTGATGGTCCATTCATTGAACACAATGGTAAACAAATAAAGCCTCACAACATTGTTCTTGTGCAGAAATACTTATCGGAGGCTTTAAGCATTTCTCCTCAGGAAATAGAAACAATAATTAGTAATAATTTTAAGAGAATTGTGAACTCAATCAGGTAGTTTTTGTTCTCTCGCTTTCTTGCAAGTAGGCCCGAATTTTTAAAAATGAAAATAGAAAAACTGTATAAATATTATTCTCTAAATAGCTATTCCATTTCTTCTGTGGTTAACCACTTTGTTTACTATAGTTCGGCTAATGATTTCAATGACCCCTTTGATACCAAGATATTAGACATTCAACTTCTCCAAAAGGCGAGCTTTGAACAGGAAAAATTTTTCTGCATGTCAGGGCTGAATGATAATATTTTAATGTGGTCACATTATTCTAACTGTCATAAAGGATTTTGTGTTGAATACTCAGATTTTACCGATAAAGAAATTCAATCACTCAAAATAAGGGGTATTTTCCCAAATGACGCTCCTAATGAAAAATTAGGAATTATCAGGAATGCAAGAAAGGTTCAATATATGAGTACATCAGAAATTGAAGACATTATTTCACAAATTCCTCATGATGAAAAAGAGTTTTTAAAGCTTTACAAATCTTTAAAGACGAAGGAGGAACAAAAAAGCCTCATTGATAAAATTCAAAAGACATCGTTTATAAAGCATAATGATTGGTGTTATGAGAAAGAGTATCGAATTGTAAATACAAAATCACACATAAGCCATGCTCCAGGAAAAATATCTGCTGTCTACTTTGGCCTTAAAATGTCCTCTATTGATAAACGAACAATTGGAATCTTGCTGAATCCCAAGTTTGATTCTACTTGCAAGCTTTTCCAAATGTATAGAGAGCCTGGAACCTTCTCATTAAAACATAGAGATTTCGACATGAAAAAAGATTTGGATGGCATAGGCATTGTATACTAGACTGCTTCGGTAAGTTCATTCATTCCTCTTCGCGCTTCATTCATTTCATTAACCTTAAGCAACGCGCACAAGAGAAACAAAATATAAATTACCATTGTTCACTTTATTCAAGATTTCAATTTTAAAGGCTTTGAATCCTTTGCCAGCACCAATTTATATTTTGTTAAACTTACCTTCCCCTTTTTTTTGGATTTGCCTCTTTTGTGTTCACTATGTGACAATAATATCTACTTTTATTAAAGGAATATAACTGTGGTTCAATAAATTGTTTTAGCATGAAATTACTGGCAATAATCTTAGTATTTAACGCTTGCCTTGCCTGTGCTCAAGGCTCTTATAGGTGGGATGTGAAAATTGGTGTTGACACTGCGGGACAACGTGTATTTAAAATGAAAGCCAAAGCAACAACCATAAGTATTTTGGCAAGCAAAGATAAGAACCCAAGACCGGATGATAAAGAAAAACAAAAAGGGCTTCGTGCTAGTAGTGAAAAACGTAAAGTTACAGTTACTGCTTATGTGATTGGTTTAGGAGAGGAACCTGATGGCGATTATCATTTAATTTTAAAAGCTCTTCGCAGTAAAATAACTTTGGTAGGAGAAATCCCAAATCCCATTCAACCAAAACTTAGTGGTTTTCCTTCTTACAAAAATCTATACAGCACAGCAAGAGATAATGTTGACAATGGTATTCAGAAGCCAGCAAAAACAATAAAAGAAATTGAACCTGTCAAAGTAATTGTTACCGGCTATGTGTTCTTTGACATCTTTGAACAAGGTGGTCATGGCAATGGTTCAGCTCTTGAAAATGCGCTCGAAATACATCCGATTGTAAAAATCAAAGTAGTAAAGTAGCAACCAGTCGCATTTAAAAAACAATATTTTTTTGATTGAAAATATAATTTTGGAATTTCTTATACAATTAAATTCCTCAACTAATGAACTTCTAATAATACTAAAAAACAAGCATCCACTTCTTTAGTTTCTAATCTTAAATCCAATGAGCTAATAAACCCTCTGTCTGGGCAATCTAATGTTGGTATTTTCAAAAAAGTACCAGGTATTGATTTTTGAAAATTTAGGGTATCAATTATTAACCCATCAATGATTCCTTTGTTTTTCTTATAAAGAATTTGAGCATCCTCAAATACCTTATTATTGTCAGGTACTGATTTGTCATAAACATTCCCTAGCGATTTGTTTGTCACAAAGTCAATTTCAATTTTCATAGGTTCCTATTATTTATTATTTATCATCATTTGTGATTCGAAAATACATTTTTATAGTTTACTAGTCTTATTCGCTAAGATACATTTCCAATAGTAATAATCAAAAAACTGGTTATTTAGAATACTATTATTATCGGAGAATGTGCTCACATACATCTCAGTTCATGCTTCCCTGTCTGCATAGCAAGATTGCATATGGACGGTCAACTTTCGTTTCCCGCCATATGCAATCTTGCGAGGAACACATTTCCCCGTACCCCTTTGTGTGACTTTAATGAATAAAATAGTTGTTGCCAAATCACCTACAAACCACAACTTTTTGCTGACTTTCAATCCCTTTATTGGATAGTAGTTTTATATAATAAACACCATTGCTAAAGCTGTTAATGCTTATCTGTACTTTTGTTGAATGAATTGATTTTTGCTCAACAAGTAGCTTTCCAAAAACATCGAACAATTGCAATTGTGTTATTTCTGAAGAAGAATTTATGTTTATTAAATTACCTGTTGGATTTGGAAATACAGAAAATGAATTTTCTTTAGAAAACCAATTAGAATTATCTGTACCAAGGCTATTGAAGCCGTATTTGGCAACAAATATTTCAGCATTCATATTATAAATAAAGGGAATGCTACCAAAACTTGTAGTATCTTGAGTACTGCCTTGTAAATAAAGATTATCAAATTTATCAATACCTACAGTTTTGAATCCCCAAATAAAGTTTTGAGATTTTAAGTTTTTGCAAACGCCATTGCTATCTAAAGTTGCAATAAACCCAGAACGTGATCCACCAACCTGAAATGTATCGCATTCTAAATGAACGAAAAAACTGCCAACCAGCACAATTTCATTTAAATTATTTACAATGACATCTGAAACAGAATGGCCAAAAGTGGAATTACCTAATCCTTTTGACCATATAAAACTTCCACTTGATGAGTATTTAAAAAGAAATATCTTATAAACTCCCCCCATGGCAATAGTTGTTGATGGTGAGAAAAATGAAACACTTTCGCAGTTACCTGTGATGTATAAATTTCCTGAAACATCTGTCGAAATTCCAATTAGGTAATTATAGGAATTAGACAAAATTGATCTAATAAAGAGTTTTGACCCATTATTTATATCTAATGAAATAAGGAAATTATCCGTAGTGCCAATATCATAATTTAATATCGTATCGATCCCTTGGTATATAAATTTAGGTCCGGAAAAAAAACCTCCTGCTAAAACACTTTGCTGATCCGATGTGAGTGTAATACATTTCCCTTCATCAAAATCAAATCCTCCAGTATAGCTGCCTCCTCTTTTTATCCACTGTGTTGTTCCATTACTGTCTAACTTCATAACAAAGAAATCAGAATAAGATCCAGCTGAGGTGGAAGAAAATCCATTGCCAAAATCAACGTTAGACCCCAGAAAGTTACCGGTTATATATATGTTGCTCAAGTTGTCAGTACATATATCATTGGCTATTTCAGAAAAAGGATTAGAGTCAAATCCACCATATGACCGCGCCCATATCGGATTGCCAAGAGAGTCAATCTTTGCAATAAAAATATCTCCACCTCCATTGACAATTATTGATTGGGTTCCAAAAGATACAGTTTGAGCAATTCTTCCGCTAATAAGAACATTGCCACTGGAATCAATGGTAATTCCGACTCCCCTATCATCTCCAATACCACCCAAACTCATTACCCAACTAACCTGACCAATATCATTATACCTCACCAAATAAATATCATAATCGCCATTACTTAAAATAAAGTTCGTTGGGGAAAGAGTTAACCTGCCTTTGTAAGAACCAATCGCAGTAGTATTTCCCATTTTGTCAACAACAATTTTGCCGGGTAAATTAAGATTTCCAGTATCTGATAACGCTTTTGCCCATTGCCAAGTTTGAGCATTAGAAGTGTTACCAAGAAATATTATTCCTATGAAAAATATGAATCCAATTTTTTTCACATCAAGAAAGTATTAAATAGTTATCTCATTCTGAGTAATATTCAATAACCCAGACGAGTTTTCAACTTGTACACGGAACCGATGATAGATTGTATTACCACCTTCAGTTTTCACTAAATCCGCTATTTGCAAAGAGGTATCAATCAAGTCAACTGAAATGGTTGCTGCATTTGATTTAACTTCGTAAATTTTTTGCCAGTTACCATTATTGGTCATTTTATACAAATAATATTTACCATTATAACAAGTCGAAGGCCAAGACAAATTTACATCTATTAATGTTACAGGCGGATTGGAAAGTGCAGGGGTAAAACTAATTTCAGGAGCTTCAGGGTTTATTGTATCGACAACACTTGTGATTACAACCTCAGAAGGCTTCGAAGGCAATTTAACAAGCATCATACCAGGGTCAAGCAATGTGGCATCTGCAACATCATCCAATTCACGCAAAGCAACAATGCGATAATATATTTTTTCTCCATAAGGTGGGAAATCTAGGTCGCTGAAATCATCTATTACGGGATCGCCCACTGGTATTATTTTATCGAACTTTGTCATTGTTCGGATTGATAATGCATCAATTTCATTATAAGCCCTGTAAATGGCAATTTCGCTTATCTTTTCGTTATCAGAATAGGAATTCAATTCAAACGCTACTGAGGATGGGGTGTTTGTTATAGCATTATGAAGAACAGAGATTACCTTCTTTATCTGCGGCTTATCAGCTGGGTAAGCATTTACCATTTTAATAGGGCCAACAGGAAAACTTGGCTCACTGTATTTTAATTGAGCTGACATTTCCATTGCGAGGTAAAAGTATACACTCTTAGAAGCTCCATCCAAAGTATAGTCAGTAAACCGAATTTTAATTTTAGGATCCAAAGGATCAACAGGTAACCTTTTAATCATTGGATAAATATCATTCTGAATTGGATCAATTAAACTTCCACTTGAATCTCTAAGCCTACTCTTTTCAGAAGAGGTTTGTGTTCCACTTTTAATATAACTAAATACAGGAGCTTGTTCTGTTAAAGGTAAAAAGGCTGAAAGTATTGCCTTTTTCAAAATTTCCTTTCCTGTCATTTTTCTCCCATAAACTATATATTCAGTCTCACTTAAATCAAAATTTGATACCCCTGCATTGTTGCATTGAAATGGTCGATAAACAGCAGTTGGGGGATTGGTTGCCTCAAAAGGAAATATGTACCCGCCTCTATCAGGCTCCATACTATTTTCAAGAGGAATATTTGTTGCTCCAAAGCAACCATCATTATCAGGTAATGGCCATGTAAAAGATCCTGCTGTTGTATTATATGTTTTAAAACCAGCCCCATTATTATCCCCCTTAAACAGCTTTTCCCATAAAAGTGGGTCATACTTTGCCATGGGGTCAGTTAAGGCATTTAATTGCGACCAGATTAGTACTTGTGTTGATTTTCTATATAATACATCTAAGATCCTATCTTCACTACTTCTGTAAAACAAAACGCCATAGGGAACTCTATTATTATCGTTTTTAAATACTGTATCAAACGTATATGTTGATTTACCATAAAAATCAGGTCGGGTAGCATAAAATGGTCCAACAGGGGGGTTGGGTTGAACTGGTACTGTTATTTTCTGCCCCAGTAAAACAACAGGACTCGACACAAACGATTTAAAATCATTTTTGCAATCATAAGAACGAACAGCCATATAAGTTTTGCGGCTGATTGAATTTCCCGAAGGTAAAATAGAATTTCTGTTGAAATGTGTGCCGGCTTGAACTATTGGGTTTCCTGTTATTGGATTTGCTCCCTCATTGTCTCTTAAATATAATTTGTATGATGGATGGTAATTTGCAACATTATCAATATCCAAATTAAGTGAATATGTTGAGCTACCAGACCCATTATCGAGAACAAAATCAGAATCCTGAATAATTAAAACTAAGGCATCGGTTGGCTGCCAATCATTGTTACCAATGTTTACAACTTGATAAGGCTTTATTTCACCAGATATAGTAGTTAGGCGCACAATTCCCTTATTCCAACTAACTTCTTTATCAATATGTGGCTCTAAAACGTAATGGTGAAAAATTACTTCTATGTAACCAGTGCCAATTGCAAAAAGTATTGGTTCATGAGTGTTGGGATCCTCACCCACTTTCTTATAAGACATAATTGGGTTTAATGATACCTCACCATTAATACCTCCTATAACTTGTCTTGTATATGTTCCATTGTTTTGCAACTTTTGTTCAATATGAGCTAAATTTATTTCGGCAAGCTTATCACCTAAAATTGTAATGCTCTTATTGTCATTGCCAATTCCTGAAATTCCTCTGCTTACAATAATCTCCACTAAACCATACTGACCGTCAGGCGAAGATGTATTAGGGATACTTTCTAAAACAGTAATTGTTGTGAAGCCGGATAAAATTGAAGAGGATAAAACTGTATAAACACCATCATTTGCCTTTGAGCCAAAAACACGAAATTGTTTGGTAGCAATAAAGTCGGATGTTTGATCACCAGCAACGATAAATTTACTGGTGTTTACTGAAGTTAACTTATGTCTCACCGCATATTCAATATGCTGAATTGAAGCAAAGTTGCTTATTGCTTTTTCAAGATCAATTCTTGTATCAGCTCCAACAGGAGTTAAACTTTTTATATCATGGTATATAATATGCGTGGAAGAGTATCGAACTCCAATTTTACTATTGCTAAAAAACTTTTCTAAATAAACTCTTCGTGTGTGCTTTAAATCCCAATTCTCGAGTGCCGACATATTTTCTAATGCAAAAAACAAATCACCGGCTTTGGGAGCTATAAATTTTTCGGCAGAAATGTATTGCCCTTGATTTGCTTGCACTGGCGCAGATGCTTGCACTTCCTTAATTTGCTTGATGTAAAAAACGGGGTTCGTAGCACTTGCAGTTACACTTTCAATTACATAATTATTGCCATCACTGCTGAATAAAGAACCGACAAATTTTTGAGGATTACTTACATTTGGTACTACTTGATATTGAGGCGAGTTTGAATTTACACTGTATTGGAGATAGGAACTGGTAGTAATTTGTGCAATGTTTCCTGCTTGTAGAATAACAGAAACTATTTTTCCTTTTACTACTGAGGGTTCTTCAGTTCTAAAAAACAACTCTGCATAATCCGCAGATTGATGCGCATTGTGATGCACGTAATTCCAATCGAAAGAAGCGCGTACCAATGTATTGTCACCGCTTGATATGTTTGCCAACTTTGTTTGTTCAGCAGCAGTTGTAAGCACAAGTACCTTGTTTACAATAGCTGTTTCAGTTGGATCTTCATCCTGAATTAATTGCACCGCCAGGTTGAATGGTGGCAATAAATGATGTTTTTTAGGGAAAGCGGTAGAAACTAATATTTCATTGCTTAAAGCTGAAACACGAGAAAACCAATTGATGCCGTAGGAACTGTATTTGTGATTTCCTTCTTCCCTTTCCTGATGCGTATAAATAGTAGGTTTACCGGTTTCTAAAATAAGCATGGTTTCGGGCACTCCTGAAGGGTCATGGTAATTGGGGTCATGACTAATTTCAGGAATGCGATAAGCCTCTTCATTCTCTTCTTTGTATTCGATGCCGTAAGCTACAGCCGGGGCTTCTTTGGCTAATTCAAATTCGGTTGGTTCGTAATAAAAGGGACCAAATGGTTTTTCGAAAATATAGGGACCTCTGTTTATGTTTATAAAACGATTATTCCCAAATGGAGAATATCCATCAATATCAGTAAGTAGAGTGGGGGTTCCTGTTCCATTATCAACACTAACGCCAAAGGTGGCTAAGGTTAATGAAGGTGATTTAGGTAATCGAGAATCCAATAAGTTGGTTGGAAGAGTCATAAAAATATGATTCCTTGCTCCTGGTTCTTGATATGCAGCATCCAATCCATCATCCGTTCTATACTCAAGACAATAAATATAAAAACGGGTGCGCTCTTCTTCTGTTAATTCTGTTTTATCAATAAATCCCAAGCCAATCATCCTTGCAATGTGGTAGTCAAGAGAAATCAACCGCAACATGTCCAAATAGCTTATTTCCTGAAAATTGGTATTTGTATTATCTTCCGGAATAGAAACGAGCGCGCGGGTATTGTCATCTACACTTATTTTCAAATAAGTGTGAACAAAATTCTGCAAACTCTCCGGGTCATTATCTCTGTCATCATCTGAATTAAATGTTTTGTCCGATTTTCTCCATCTATCCCAATAATTTGCACTATTCACTCGAAAAACCTCTGACGAGTCTTGCACATCGTTAAACTTGGGCCATGTACCATGGATATCATACGGCAATAATTGACTTTGCATTACATCGTCCACCGTACTTAAAGCAAAACTGCCAACCCCCTGCCAATTGCCATCTGAGTTGGCATTGTTTACACCAACTATATAATGCTCGTAACAAATAATATAGAGGCAGTTGAGTCTTGATTTTATAAAATCGAATCTTATATATTTAATATTCTCGCTTAAAATATATGGTGTTTCTATAATTGAATCATATGTGAACTTTTTTCTAAATCCAACATGTAAATTGTCTGGCTCAACGGTATCAGCCATGCACACGGTTTCTACTCGCAAATAGCCGTTTGTGCTACTACCATCTTCCCTGTCAATATCAATACCAAATTCATAGTAAAATGATAATTTATTATCTACTGGTTCTACTTCAATAATTCCGGAATAAAATCCAAGAAATTCATCAGCTTTGCTAATCCCATCATGAACAATCATTAGTTCATCATAGAGCGCTGTATCTGTAAAACGAATAATTACATCCCATGCCATTCCTGAAATCTCATCAACTGATGAAGTAAACTTCCATTCACGTTTAAGTGGATTTGGTTCAAGATTAGGTATAGTTGAACTACTAAAATCAAGTGTTAAAAAGTGTTTCTTTTGAGTAAAAAGTGTTTTGGAAATTTTAATAAAATCGTCTGACCTATCAAACTTTGAATTTGACGAATAGATTGAATTTAAAATATTATCGCCTTTTGCTAAATGGTTCTCACCTAAGGTTCTTAAAAAATCCCAGCGTAAATGTCTGCCTATTACTGTGTTGTCGGTCCCATCGGAGCCGGCTGCCTGAAGATAGGCATAGCCAGATTGAAAAAACGGATTGGTATCTATATTTACTTTTGACATAAGTTCCTTTTTAGAATAAATAATTATTTAATTTAATTAAAATATTTACGGTTGGCTCATTATCATAATAGGATAAACCATTGTAAAGTTTGTACTTAAAAGTGAGCTTCAGGATAGATGAATTTGAAATATTAAAATTGAAGTTTCTATTTGTTACAAACATTCTTGAACGATCTTTCGAATGAATAACATAAAACTCGGAAGGATTACCCCAGTTTAAGATACTGTCCGGTTCAAATTGCTCCGGTAAGTTGATGCGCAATATAACAGCACCAGCCTCTTCTATGCCATGAAGCTTCCTAACTTCAAGGGTTTCCATTGGCTCTATACTTGATATATTGGGATCTGCCTTTGGCATTTTTGGATTATTAAAAGGTTCAGGATTCTGAATCAATATTCCTAAAATATTTCCAGTTACAGGGTGCTTAATTATATTAAATTCAGTGGTTACAGGAGTTTGCAATTTATTGTAATCAATGTGCAGTACCCCATTAATTAACCTATCAAACTGATCTGCGAATTGCACTTTCAGAGGTTCATCTGAACCCAACAAGGTGTTTGTTATTACTCTGTGTGCAAGTGATAAATCAATAGTTGGTGTTGGACTACCTATCATTTCTGCTGGAACATCATAAATAGCAGCTTTATCTATTACCTCTCTGAAGCTTTGCCCTAACGGAGGGACAGCTGTTTTGGCAACTGTATTCCCTTGTTCATCTACAAAATGACTTTTTAGTATGTAACTTTTTATTTGCGCAGAAAAATCAGGGTACTGAGAGGTTTGGAAAACATAGGAGTGCACTACTTCCTTAAAGTTATCACTGAGGGTATCTGCAATATTTGCAGCATAGCTTGCTTCAAATTGTGCGGTGTACATTTTAGACGGATATAAACTCACTGTTCGTGTACTTGCAATGTCTATAGGGGCTAATTGTTGACTAGCACCCGGAGGGATGCACGGTGAAGGCAAATCGTTTGCACTGATATTATGCAGGATATTATTCAAAATACTAATATCATTATTGAGGCTATTGATATTGGTATTCAAACTACCTGTTTGCACTGGAGTATGTGGTATATTATTGGCTGAAAAAGCGGCAGCTGGATTGTTTACTGTCACACTATCATAAACTATTGAAGCATCCGAAATATTAGGATCTCTCGGGTCTTTAATAACAATATCAAGTTTTGATTTTGCTACAAATCCTGATTGGTTTGATTGATCTACCCAATTGCTATAAAACTCATAAACAAAGTTGTAGAGGTAGAACAACTTTAACTGAATATTTTTATAAAAAATTGGTTTTGCATTAATGATATCGCCATCTGCATTGGGATAGGATTTTGAATAATCGATATAGTTCTTCAAGGAGGATAATTTAAATTCAGCCTGATGAGCTTTCTCTTCTAATTGTATATAGCTTGCTCTTTTTTGCTGAAGTTGTGTTGTAACCGGATAGTTGTGAAAGTGACCTATTGGTCCTACAGTGCGAAAAGCGAAAACTTTATCAGTATAGTATTCATTTGCAGATTGACTATCTGTTTCAACATATACCTTATCGCGGGTTTTAATACGAATTGCAAAGGCGGTATTGGGTCTCCAAATAGGTTGCAAGGTTTTATTAATAGAATTAAACATAAGATTGTTGTTTGTTTGTTGATCTGTTGCAGTTGGTATAGAAAGATTAACCAAATAATCTTCAACTGATTGATAGCACAACTTATACAAAAATGTGCTGCAATTATCGTAGCAATAAGTCAAAGCATTGCAAGATTTTCCTATAATAACTACTTCAATGGGCTCAGTTCCATCTTTTAAGTAAATAACATTCATCAGAAACGAAGTGCAAAACCCTGCCTGTGCGCCCTCCGTCATTGGTTGAATACTTTGTATTGCACTAATTTGATCAAAGCTAAAATCAAAAGGTCCATTGATAACTTCAAACGAAAAATTACAGTTATAGCCACGATTATCTGAAACGGTAAAAAGCAATGTTTTATAAGAACAATAACCTTCTGTTAGCCTTATTTCCAAATCTTTGTCTATATCCCAATCTCTATTTGGGTAGAGCATTGTGTCCATAAATACTGGCTTGTAAGTATCAGATTTTTCAGGGTGAATGTTTATTGTATTATTCGGAAAATCCTCATCCTCAAATAAAGTGCTTAAAAATGAGTTTAATAATTCAAGCGTTTCCTGTTGTCGTTCATTTAGTTGAAGACAAGTTATTTCTTTTGGGCTTTCTTCACTTTCATAACAAGTGCTTGTTTCTATCAAAACATAATCAATGTTGTCTTCTGAATTCGTTAAAGTAATTTGTGATCCCAATTCAATAGCACCAAATACTTGTGTTTGATTAAGTTCGTATTCAAATAGGGGCAAATGATGCAGAATTAGAGCCTTCTGTTTCCTTTTGAAGGAGCTAATTGTAACCGTAGGAGCGCCAGTATTTAAAAGTAGTTTAACACTCTTCATTGGCTCTTTAAAATACAATTCAATTTTATCTCCCGGTTGAATGCATAATCCGGACTGTATATTTTGATAAGGTAGATTCAATACAACTCCCTCCTTTGAAGTAATCTTGAAGAGAATATTTTTATAATGATGTAATTTGTTTTGAAGAAACGTTTTATTGTTAGCCTGATCTTCAAAAGTGATGCATGTGAATGGTTTTGCTGGTCCCGGACATAAAATGGTGTTGGCATTTATTCCTAAATCCTCAACGGTGATGTTGTTGCCTGTTGTGGCGAGATAGTTTAACGGACTTTTAGCAAGTATTTGTAATTTGTTATTAAAGCCTGGGCGTTGCTGCATCCAATAGCCATATTTCATGTTTTCTAAGACAGCAGTATCAATTGCAGGGCTTAACTGATTGTTCGAAAAAAGAGGGAGCATTGCTTGATAAAAATCATATTCCTTCCATTTTGGACTTGTTCCATTTTCATCATAGTAAAGCACCTGAATTTCTTCCAAACTATATTCATGACAAACCCTTGGTGAAGCACCTCTAATTGGAGGAACGTATTCAATATATTCGCAAGGAGATGATAAACCACCAATTTTATTCATGACAGTTGTTTTTGAAACATTCATCCCTTTTTTGAACTCTATGTTGATATAGCTATCCATTGGAATTATATACGGGCATTCATCCAGTGATTGAGGGGTAGTTCTTGTTGGAATTTCCAATCCCGGAAGTAGCGAGTTGAGATTGGCATCTAAAACAGAGCCTTCCAAACATAAAACAGGAAAGGTTTCCCCTGTTACGATATTGCTTGCGCTAGCTACTGCTTTATTGTCCTCCGGATCAATTAATATTGGATTTTCAAGCAGTGGAATGTCAGTTGCATCTTGCCAAGTAAATTCAAAATGTGCGCACCTTTGTTTCTTTAAAATTTTTGCACAAGCCTCAACAGTTCCTGTTACAATTTTTGGATGTGAAGCTTCTGCAGCTAAGGTTGCATTTGCTGAAACGCTTACGCCAACACCACAAACGGTAAGCGATGCAGTACCTCCTAATTGAATTGCTCCACCAATTTGTTTTGGGCGGAAACTAATACGACCACTTACGTCAAAATAAGCACTCAATTCAGCTTTTAATGGCCCAAAGCTTTTATTAAATTCTAAATCAATTCCGGCACCAGCACGAATTCCATTGTTAGAAATCATGAAGTAGGTGTACATGTCGAATAAATCGAACACACGTGCTGTAATTCTCCTATCTTCAGGTTGGTCTCTTCCAATATTTACATACCATGCTGAGGAACTTCCCCAGAAAAAGCCCATTTCAATAATTCCTTCAACAGCTATTACCTTGCCTGTATCTTCGGGGATTTTATAATTTACTCCAAAACCAGCTTCCACAGAATGCTTGCTTATAACAATTAATGCAAAGAAGGGAGGATCAGGATTTGCATTAAGTCCAATGCGATCTTTTAATATAGCTGCTTGGCCTTGGAACATAAAAAGGACATCAGGCAAGCAAAGCATCACAAACAATTTAGAAGAGAATGTTTTTCCTGAATCACTGCTGGTAGCTAATGAAATACCGGCACCGAAACTAAAGCCATTTTTTATACTGAATTTCGAAACCTGGATACCTTCGAGATAATCAGGATCTATTTTAGCTTTGTAGTATTGCCACCATTCTCCATCTTCAGGAATACCTGCTGCTTCTTTTGTAGCCACATATTTTTTTCCGAACAATCCCCTGAATCCATAGATTCCTAATCCAGTGCTTCCGAGCAATATAGGAGTGGATAATTCCAGACCCAAATCAATGATGAAGGAGGGAACTTGTGGATTCATCCGCATTGAAGCACTTGCCTCTAAGCCCTTCATTTTTGGGAATGCCAGGTGGACTCCTCCAGCGTATTCTGTACTGTTTTTTAGAACACTTAACAAAGGTTCAGTTGTTCCGGTTGGAATAACAGGATCCTTAATGGATAAGAAGCCTTCAATAATTACAGCTGCATCATCTTTGTCTCCATCTCCAGGAATAATGATATCAATGGCTAAGCTTTCTAAACGTATGAACCAATCGAAATCTTGACCATCAACTGAATAATAATATTTGATTCCTTTTCCTCTAGCATCTACTCCGCCCGGGTTCACATTTACACCACCATCAAAACCGAAGTATTTATATTTACGTCCATCTTTTTCGTAGCTTCCCAAATGAATGGCAGTAATCCCAATTTTTGCAGGACCTAATTTTATTTCGAATGCTTTAGGTAAAACGATTGAACCACCTTCAATCTCAAAATTGCCATCCTCATAGATTAATAATTTCTTAATGTCAATCTTGTCTGGTAAGAACTTACCTAGAGGGGCCTGCAAGAGAATATCAATATCGCCTGAAATTCCTACATAGAAATTGCCTCCGGCCTCGGTCGATTGACGACCTATAGAAAGCTCACGAACATCAATAGCAAGAACTGGAGCCAATTTAAAAACAGGGATAGGTTTGTGTGTAGATACCGAAACTTCAAATTTGCCACCTTCACCAATCAGAATATCTGCTTCTACTAAAAGATCACCATTAGTAGCTCCATCTTTAAATCCTGGGACTTTTAACTCCCCCTTTATTTCTGAGCCAGTTATTGAGTTCTGATGAAAAGTTAAATTAAAAGACGTCAGTTTAACTTCATATGAGCCTATTTTGACTTTAAAAAATCCTGAATTACTTGCAAATCCAATAGTTCCTGAAAAACCTCCAGTTCCAATTAATAAGTCCTTACCAACAATAGTTGTGGTTGAACCTGTGTCGGAACCAAAGAAATCAGGTAAAATAATATTAGCGGTTTCAATGTAAACACCTCTAAAATTGAGGGGTAAATCAATTGGAAGGCCTGAATTCTCATTTCCTGAAAGGAGGGGCACTACGTCAGTAAGTTGGACAATTATTCCAGTGTCTCCTAACTGAATTGCATCTACTGTTACAACAGGGGTTGCCGCGATGAACTCTAACCCTTTGTCCAGGTCAAATGAAATATCGTATCCACTTAAGCTGAGTGCAAAAGGAGTATTTTTCTTGGTCCACATATTGTTCACAAACTCAACAGGAATTAGAAAATCATAGTCCAAAGACAGGCTGATTTTAATATCTGTAAGTGCTAATTTGAAATTTGGGGTAATACTTGCCTCAAAGGGTATAACAGTATAGTCGTTTTCCTTTAAGATAGAAAGTTTGCTGTCGGGAATTAAGAGGAAGGGAAATTCAATAGTTTCCAAAATCGCAGCTTCGCCACTAATATTGTAGCTCTGGTCTGTGATTTGAGAATCAAAACTTTTTAGTCCGATACTATCTATAAATCCAGCCTCACCTAAAAAGCCTGGCCAGTATTTTATGCAATCTCTGAGCGGAGTGAATTCGTTTAACATTTTATTATGTTTTATTGTATCTTACATTTTAATTTTGATGATCTAAATAATTGTTGTATTGACTTTTCATCTGCTGCAATAATTGAATCAGAATATGAAAATCTAACAATAACCTTGTCAAAGAAATACTTTAAATGACTTTCGTTAAATTCTTGTAAACCCCCTATTCCTTTAAAATATGTAATATTTACACTCTCACCTTTCTTTAAAGTAACTTGCATTGAGCCTTGCTTTGGAATTCTTTCAATAGCATCATCCTTAATAATATGATTATCCTGTTTTATTTCTACAATAGCATTAAGCAACGAATAACCTTGAGGAGCGTGCTTTAAAGTATCAATAGATCCAGCAGGATAAAATTCAATCTCAATTAGGTCGTTGCCAACATTTTCAATATAAATATCAGGGACTTCCCGATATATTAGTAATCTATATAGTAGCACTAAGATGACAGCAGCTAATAGATAATGCTGTATTTTTAATTTATAAATATGTAAACGCATCCGTTTTGGTATGAGTGTTGACAAGTACTTTTCTTATATATGTTTCTAAAACAATATCTACTAAACCTGTTTGGATAAAAGCAGGAATTTGAAATTCTATTCTATTTTCATCTAGTACATTAATGCTGTTGGTGTTTGAATAAACATATACTGGTACCCCGTTAATGTTAGGCTTTCCGAACTTTACTTTTATTTGAACATGCGTAAAACCTATGTCTTTATTTATAAAATAACCGCTACCGGTACATTCCAATACTATAACATTACTTTGAATATCAATTAAGGAGTAATTATCAAAATTAAGTGAGGAAATGCTTGGATAATCATAATTAGAGGGTGTAGGAAATGCCCCAATAGAAATATTCCAAAGCAGAAAGTCAGCTCTTAAAATATGCCAAACGTTATTTGCTGTAGCACTATTTCGAACTTTTATCTTATCAATTAAATTAAAGGAGTCGGGTAGTGAATAAGATGTTAAATCTGTTAAAGGATTCCAAAAGTAGTTTTGAAACCGGTTTACAATTATACTTTTTGTTGTGCTATCTTGCGGTAACCACGGGTTCTTATCTATAATATTTCCGTTATTACTTTCAATTATTTTCTTATTAGTAGTGAGCGTATTCGAAGGGCCGATTTCAATGTAATCATCGCCTACTACATGGTCCCAAAAAATATAAGTTAGTGCGTTTGCTACCGCTCCTTCTACAAAGTATCCTCTATCTGGATTTAAAAGCGGAGTTTCAGGGTCTAATTGAGTTGCATTAGTTAGCAAGTTTAGTTCATAATAGGCCTCACCCTTATTAGTTAAGTATAGTGAAAAGTCACCAAAAATATTAGCAAATGCGCCACTCCAGCCCTCAGTTAATGCCCTAGACTCTGTACTTACCCCATTAAAATAATGAGAAAAATCGAAATCAGCGATTGTATCCCAAGCAAATTGAGTAGCTATACTCGTGTTTGAATAATTTGCCACTTCCCACATAACCTGATGAAAATACTCATGTACGATAGTTCCCCTGTCCCAATTATCCTTTTTTGAACTAAATTGAATCGTGCCTTTTGGATAAGAAGTTGCAGTTATCCCAGGTAAAAAATCAAAAATATGTGATAGAAATAAATCTACATCAATACCTAGCCAACTGCCATTGGTAAAATAATTAAGGAAATAATGAATTTCTCTAACTATTTTTAAAAAATAAAAGGCATAGTTATTGACATCTTTTGTAAAAAGCATTATATCTGGTTTATTCCTTTCAGATGAATTGGGACTATTTAAGGAAGTCTGTCTGTTCAGTAAATAGTGTATTTTACAATCACCATCATTTTTTGTATTCCAAAACTGAGAAGTAGCTTGCTGCATAATAAATAGGATTCTGGTCTTCTTTAAATGGATTTCCGAATCTTCAGTCTCAAAATAAACTCGATAGTATAAATCTTCATTTGGATTAATTGTAAAATTTATACCATGCACCTCACCATTTGTATTAGTTAGGCAAGTTTCATATAATGTGCTATCTGACAATAACTCTACCTTAATACATGGTGGTAATACTTGTGCAGCAGGCTTGAATGGGACTTTATATTGCAATTTTAAATGAAAATCTACGCCAATCCGATATGTCAATCGCGCTGCAACTTTACCAAGTTTAAACCCTGAAAAGTTTTCGAAGTAGCCAGGGGTTCCGTCAACACTTAACCAGTTGTCGGTACCATTAGCAGCCTTAGTGCTCCATTCGCTTGGAAGAGTAATCCCTGGTGAATGAGCACTATTGTAAGTAGAGTATTTTGAAGATTCCGGACTTACAATAACAAAGAATAAATCAGGAAATGGATCTGAAGACCCAGGCGGTAAAGGATTAAAGCTGAACGTAACATTTCCATTGCTATCTGTATATAAAGACGAATCAACTTGAACTGGTGTGCCTTGATCATAATCCATTAATTGTACTTCACATCCAGCATCGATGGGCACGTATTCAGGCTCACTAGGATCATCCACACTCAGAGGATTCCAGATTTCAAACTTTAAATAAATATCTAGTGGAGTAGCATAACCTGAAAGTGCTGCTTTTAATGGGTGGCTGGTCCATCTAGCACCTTTTGTGGCATCCGGTAACAGATCCATGTTTTTCAAATAAGCAATTGGAGTAATTAATTCTACCCCGGCCGATTCAATCATGCGGATATTAAACTCTGCGTTTCCTGCAACATTATTGATAATACTTCCGAGTTTTAAACCTGCTCTGCAAGCCACTTGTGAATCAGAGCTCAGAACATTATCGACTATAAGATTAATTTTGTCAGCAATGGTGCCTGTCGTGTTACCTTGAGATTCCTTCCAATAGATATCCAGGTATTTTAAGAACTGACTGCTCTCAAAGGGAGAGTTTATAGGAGAGGCTGCATTTGCAACTGCAGTTAAATGATTAGTAAGATCAGTCGTAAAGTCTGACTCGTTAATGTTCTCAATAATAATATACTCAGCAGGAGGAACACCTGGGGGTAAGTGTTTTTTTAACACATCGGATGAAACTGGATTAATGTGAATAATGATCGAATTAAAATCAGCAGTTTCTCCTCCCAGAACTCCAAGATATATTGGAAAATCATAAGTTGCTCTTACAAAAGTGATGCTGCCATCCACCATTAAATAGTTGTCATGCTTTGTTGCACCAGACGGTGGTGAAATCGTAAACTTTAACCCTGCATTCAGATCGCTAGGATCAAGAGAGTCGGGTGTTACTGTATATGTTCCGTAAGGTCCTGAGACCGGTGGCGGAATTACAGGCATAAAATATTCGGGGGAAAAGCCTAAATCAGTTGTAGTTGCCATATTAATATCATCAGTTTTGAACTCGTTTAACTTTGCTGCAATCCCTTCAACATCCCCACCAACTCCTCTTGGGGATGCATATCACTCTTATCCTCCCGGTAACTTACATGAGTATAAATTCCATTCTTACCAGAAAGTGCAGCAGAAGAAATATCCCACATATCCGCATTATAAGTTTTTGAGATTGAGTATTTGTCTGCTAAGAAAACCAGCAGTTGCCTGAGTGATTCAATTTGTGCGGGAGTATATTTATGAAAGAAACGAAAGCCTCGGAATTTCTTTCCATAGTCCACTAAATTGGCAGCAGGAACTTCGCGCTTAAATGCGGAGTAATATTTCCCGTCTTTAAAGGTAAGGCCTCCCCAGTTGCACACTTCTATTCCTATGGAGGCTTTGTTTAATGCGGTATTGTTAGGGCGTTTTAAACCTAGGTGATGCGCCCAGTATTTGCTTCCAAATCCCTGCACGATTGTTCCATTACCACTAATTACAAATGCTGTAGCTACTCTGTCGGGGTTGGATGCCCATCCTTCAAATACAGTAACAGCATCGGGTCCGCTTACAGTGTGGTGTATAACAATTTGCTTTTTTACCTGCTCCTCTTTGAAATATTGAGCATCTGGAAATTTTACCTGAACAATTTTTTTGAGGTCTAATTTTGCAAGAGCGGGCATTTGTTGGGCTTATAATTATGCAAACTAATGTCTGCTGGTTTTATTGCTTAAAAGAATGTTAAAAAAATCATTCCCTTTCAGCTATTAGCCCTTAAAGTATGTACGCCATAACTTTGAGTTCCAATTTTCGATTAAACTTAATCTCTATTTCATTTTAGATTCTAATTATGCAATATCAATCTATTCCAAATAACTAAGAATCATATATTTAAATTTCAAACGAAATCAAAAATTCGTATTTATACGGGTGTTCTTTTTTGAAATTTTTATAGCTTAAATGAAAATTCCCTCATTTAAAAATGAGTTTAGTCCTAGTGGTTTCAATTTGAAACATTTTAAATTTTAAAATATTTAGGAATATCTGGCTTTTTCTCTCTCAAATGTAGTTGTGCTTATTTCATTACCGTTCTGTAATCTCTCTAATATCTCATTTATTTCATTTCGATGCGCATTCTCTACCTTGGAATAATATAGTTTTCTTGCGATGAGCCAGATGAACAGACTAAGCGGTACTAGTACTATTGATAAAAGGATATAATCTTTAATATCATCCTTGGTCTGAATCTTATCAAAAAGAAATAGAAGAAAACCGAATATTAATCCCAAGCTAAAGAAGAATAATGCTTTGCTCATGCCTTTCAAAAAATACCAAATACCCTTTAAGGTATAATGGTAGTAATTGGATACTTTATTTTTCATTATAATCTGCACAAGTATTAATTACCTACCAGTGTCAGTACTATCTTGGGCAGCTCCAGTTCCAGAGTCCTGCGGAGGTTGAGAAGGATTTGTATTGTCTTCTGTTGGCTTATAGCCTTCAGATATATTCTGACTCCAATCCGCTTTATTATTTGGATGTCTATTCCAATTCAGATTATCTCCATCGCCCTTTTTCACATTGTCATTGTTAGCTGAATTGCCATCTTGATTTTTGGTATTGCCTTTTGCCATGTTTTTCGCTTTTTGGTTATTATGATTATTTGATAAACTCTAAGTAACTTATTTCATTATTAAGAATTAGTATTCCATTCGTGTTGGGTACCATACTAAGAAAACCTCCCTGCTTCGAAAGCTTCCATAACTCTGAAATGTATATATCGGTTAAGGGATAGGAAGAGGTGAATGAATTTCTTGTATACCTTCCTCCAATTTTTACTCCATTCTTCAGGGTGACAATTACCCAAACCCCTTCTCTTCTTGAAAAATACTCATCCCATGCACTTCGATTGGTAGATAAAATGTTTCGTTTTGCCGCCCAATTTCCATTTATGATTTTTATATAAAATGTAACGATAACAATGGGAATGATCAACTCAACTAATATCGCTACAAATATGAACAGGTTAGGGTGAAAAATATACCAGACATTCACATGCATATAGAGGATCAGCGGAGAGCACACTGCATAGTTCAGACAGCTGAATGCTATTGCTTCCATGAAGTCATCAGAAAAATTGGACTTATCACGAGCTACTAATAAACTATATGTTTTCATCATTACAAATCCTGGGATGAAGAAAACAATAAAAATTAGAATGTCGGTTGTTGATTTAATGTCCATTGGCGAGAGATTTCTTAAATTTGAACTATATTTATTTATGAAGTTATATTGGATAATCTGGAAATTCTCTTAATTCCTTTTCCTTAATTGCATTAAGAATTTCTGCTTTACTGCTTGGTATTATAGGCAAGTCATTCAATTCACACATTTTAATAATTCCATTATATTCATATTCTTTAATAAAAAGCCACAACCAATATTTTGTGATGTTATTATTAAAGTGAAAGTTTGTGTCTGATATGGCCTTCAGATCATAAGATAGATAATGTAACAGTTGTTCCCTTTTTACATTTCCTTCATCGTAATATGTGAAAAATGAACTCAAATTATCTAAGTAATTGTGAAATTTTTCTCTCAAAATGCTTCTGGTACTGTCACTTATCTTATGAGAATCCAAAGCGTAATAAGAGGTATCTGGCAGAATGATTTCATTGACTTGGCTTGATTTCAATTCAAAGGTCCTGCCACTGATTCTTACTATTGAAGAATTGTAAAATAAAATTTGTCTTATTAATTTAGTGTCCACATCCGAAGAAAAATCCTTATATTTTTTATCAAAATATTCTGCACGTTTCCATTTTTCATTATAATAAAACGTAGCAATAAATGAAATGAGAGAAAGTATGAAAGTTAATAACCCAATGTATTTGAAATAATCTGTTTTGCTTTCTTCAAATCTCTTTTTTATTGGATAAATAGTGTAGTTTCTATATCTTTTCATAAATACTAATTTTAATTTTGTCTTTAGTTTTTTTGTTTAAGGGAGATTTTTTGTAAAACACAAATATTGATGCATTGCTATTTCTTGGAAACCGCATTTTATCCTTGCATTCAGCTTCAGTGCAGATAATGAATTTATACTCATTTAACTTTATGTCTGTTGATTTACCCTTTTGCTTTTCATTACGGGACTTGGTTACAGAAAATTTAATGATGTGCTTAGGTTCTTCCTGTGCTTGAATTCCAGAAGATGGTATTTCGAAGAATTTGTTAGTTTTCAGATAATAGCTTTTATAAACAACAATTACTGAGTCAATTTCAACATTCGAAGTGATGGTCAACTCATCCCCATTCTTAACATTTATTACATCCCCCACTTTCAGAATCGGAGCTTTATTCAAGTTCAAAGAAATTTGCTGCGCCTTTAGCTCAAAACACAGTAAGAGTAGCAACCTTAAAAAAAAACGTCTAATCATTTATTGTTTATTTATATTAAGCATAATGCTAATCAGCTATTTCAGATCGTTCCCTCTTGAATTTTTCCCAATCAAATTTCCCAAATTCATATTTCCTTCCGTCAATCCAAACATCACCTCCCAGCAAAAATGTCTTTGCAGCTTCGGCTCCTTTTCGAAACATTGCGATTTTTTCTTCATTATTTAAACCGAAATCAAGCCAGTTAAATTTTGAAACATCAATATGTCCAATGCATTTTTGATAAACAGCATATTTCTTCAAAAAATCCTTATCATAATTAAACCTAACAGTATTAAAAATGCGATAGAGAAATGGAAAGAATTTTAATCTTAACTTTTCAATCCTACCACCCATTAAATGCGGTTTATCCTCAAGTCTAACACCAAACGTAGGCATTCGTGCAATTTTTATATTGGGGTTGTGAAACACGCTAATTGGAAAATTTGATAATATTCCTCCATCTACGAATCTAACCTTGTAGCTTGTCAAATCATTTTGCTTTGATTTAATTTTCGAAAACTGGGTTGAAACCATACGTTCCTGTTGCAAATAACTATTAGCGATAACTTCCTCGTTTACATCAACTCTTAGCGGTGAAAAAAAAATGGGTATTGACATTGATGCACGTACGAATGTGGCTGGGTTTAAAGACTCAAGGTCTTCTTTTGACCAATATTCTTTTGCCATACTCGGAAATTCAACTTTAATTTGATTTGTTATGTCACTCGTTACAATTGTAAGATACGGTAAGGTAATCTCAGTTGTGCTCTCAATACCCTCTCCTTGTAATCTTTCATTAGTATGTCGAAGTTTCAGGCCTTGAAAACGCTTTTTCATAATATCTTGTAAATCATCTGAGTTTTGGACTTTGTTTGAGTTAAGTATATTTTTTATCCAATCATAAAATGTATTACCTGGATTTATCCCAAATCCAGATCGGTCAAAGCGATTTAAGTAATATAATATTATAAAAACTCCTACTAGAAGAATAAGAATGGATAATACAGTGGTGTAAAAAATTATTGACATAACGAATTGAGGAATTGTGAAATCAAAAACAATCGAAACACAATTGATAACTGCATAACCTAATGGAATTATTAATGAGGTAATCAGTAACAGAATAAAGAAGATTAATCGAGACATTTTGTTAACAGCTAAATTAATTAGCAGTCGACCAAATTTACTACCATCAACAAGGTTCCATAAATCATAGCTCAATAATTCGTGTAAGATAATTTCACTTTGGGTTTCGACTTTTTCATTAATTAATTTGGGGTAATTTTCTTTATTAATTGATGCAAGCAGTATAGTATTAATTGCACCAGCACTGGTACCTGCTAATTTTGCAAAACGAAATCCTAATTTTTCTAAAACATAGGTATATCCCACCAACGCAATACCTAGCACTCCTCCGCCTTCCTGAACATAATTAACATATTGATATATTTTACCATCTTCCTCTTTATATATATCAGAATATACAGGCATCTTTCCGTCTTTCATTAATACAGATTTTAAGTCGTAAACAATTTCATCTACACGACTATCGGCAATGAAACTGTTTATTTTGTCAATTGGCTCCATTAACAACTATTTTTAAGTTAGAATTACAATTTCTTTATCATAGATTCCTTAGCTCTTAGTTTCCCGAATAAGGCAACGTAAACCACCTCGCCTCAATCTTTACATCACGCTTCATTTTTTCTGAAGGTATCCCTCGCATCACTTCTGTTATATCTTCAATGACCTCTGTGCTGTACATAAAATAGCGGTGTTGTATCAAATTGTCATCTAAAAAGTCTTTAGTGCTGTCATTATCGTAACTGATGAATTTTTCAACTTTAGTTACATCAACAACTTTCACTTTACCATTAATTTCATTAATGTTCACCGGCCCGAATTTCCCAAGAGGATTTCGATTTCGGAAAGCGCCAATCCAATTAAAGAGTTTGGAGATCCACAAGGCAAAATCACCCTTATGAATGTATAAATGTACTCGAGCACATATCTGTGGTAATAGCTCAAGAGGCTGACCCGGTTGAAGAATATTATCCTCCAAATCTGCACCCACCATAATTATCTCTTTAAATGACTGATGTAGATAAGCCTCTTCATAATAAATCGTTTGAAACATTTTTTGCAATACCTTGTTACCCATTGATTGCACAAGTAAATGCATGAAACCCCTGTTTTTTAATTCTGTACCTGCTTCGTAAACTGCGGCATATTGATCATTAAACTGTTTCAGTCGCTGATAAAACTTTCCGAGAATCTGACCGCTGATTTCTGCATCGTTTCGTTCTTTCATATAACTTACCACATGGTGCGCTTTTGAAGGCCACATGAACATTACTATTTTCTTTACACTACTGTCTTTGTTTAACACGTACTTGCGATGAAGCTGGGCAAGAAAGCGCATGCTTTTTTCAACATTGTGTCCGTATCCGTGAATGAAAAACATAATGTCATTTTTGGTTGATTTTACTGCTTCTTCGTTCCGCATTTCATGATAGAGTTCTTTAAAAAAGGAGGCTAAACCACTTGCATTGGTTTTTATTTTAGAATAATTGAAGTCAATTTCCTCGTGCTTATCCTCTCCAATAATATCAAAGGTTACTTCTCCGGTAGCATCATCTATATCTGCATAACCATAGTGCAAAGTGCTAGAGAAATTGTTTCCTTCCTTAGCAAAACTGTTCCTGTTTTTTAATAGTCTGTTTGTAATTACATAATGTCTCATATTGTGGAGTTTTAATTATTTGTTTTTTTACAATCTTCTAATGAGCCTTTGCTGTTTTAATAACCTATTACTCTTCCTAGCTTCATTGTATCAAAAGAACTTTTTAGATTAAGAGGTAAACTGTCATTAGTTGAATTATATTTATCCACAACTGATTGATGGATGAATTCATTTGTTTCCAATGCTCGGTCGAATGAGTCATTTTTACGAATAAGTATTTTCAGAACTAAGTTTCCAAGAAAGTACTTTAATCCTCCTCCTTTGGGTTTTGTCTTATTGATTATCCGATAATAATCAGGAAATGGCTTGTAAAAGCTAACCTTTGAATTATTGGCTGCATCATTTGCTGCATCCTCTAGTTCTTTGGAATCAAAAGCCAATTCCGTTTGCAAGCCCAAAGCTTTTGCTCTTTTTATGAGATAACTTAATGGTAGAAGAAACAACCTTCCCTGACTATACCCACCGCCTACATCACAATGAACACCCCGAAACCAACATTGCTCCAATATTTGCTCTTCAAACTCCGGGCCTCTTTGCTGCTCCCATAATGTAGCTTTAAAGAAGATCCTCTTTTCATCAATGGAAACAGCATGAAACGCATTTTCTATGAGGTGACTTAATTTTACATCATGAAATCGGTACTTATTCTTATTTAAAGTGATCAACTTTATTGGAATACCTAATGACCCCACAGTATCCCAAACACCTATGAATTTAATTTTTGTCTTCTTTAAAGGATGTGAAAAATTCTCCTGAAAGGCCTTGCACTCCGTTGAATTAGGGTGTTTCCTGTCGTCCCTGCTTCGGTAAATGAAATAGGCACGGTCTATTTTAAGGTGATTGTGTTTAAACAAGATGCCACAGTTTCGAATCAAGCCTGCAACACTTCGAACAGTGTAGGCTCCACGACTGAAGCCAAATAGGAAAATCTCATCACCAAGTTCATAATTCTCAACAATAAAGCGATATATATCTTTTATATTGTCATCGATACCCTTACCTATCAAACCACCAATCAAACGATTCAAATAATTTCCAGTACCAACTCCCTCATGGTAATAAACAATCTGCTCTGTGCCATCATCACATTTACCCAGTTTTGTTTTAAGAAAACTTTGATACACATTTGTGGGTGCTTCAGCGTTATTATCCTTATTACCAGGTGTATTCCAGGTTCCGTCTGCGTATATTATTATTCTTTTCATTGTTTAAAAATTACACAAATGATTTAGTTTCAATTTATATGGTTTTCAGTTGATGCAGCTAAAAAATTTCCTTCTCCCCCTACTTTTCCTTATTACTTGGCGCTTCACCCTTTTGCTTGGGTGTTGAAAAAACCTCGAAAAGCTTATTCAAAATACCAAGAAAACTGAGCAACGAACCGGCTATGATCACAAATGAATCGACCTTATCCTTATTGAGATAAAACAATAACATCAGTAAGCTCAAAGCGATAATTAATATAGGCGCACTCCATTTGGCAAAGTTTCCCTGCGAGTTCAGCTCAATTGATTTTTCTCCCGGAGGGGTACCAATTCTAATTTCATCGCCCTTAATTTCCTTCTCCATGACATAAAGCCTGAAGGCTAGTGTCATTACTCTTAGTCTATGGGTTTCTTCATCAACTATTAATAATCCCTTTTTTATCAATTCGGCTAGAAGGAGTTTATTTTTATTGCTTACAAAATGATCTGCGGCAAAATCCTGTAAAACGAATTGCTCTGATGCGCTAAGGGCATTCCATATTTTCTCATAATCTTTCTCATAAAACTCAATATTTTCCTTCATAACAAGTTCAAGAGCTGTAGGAAAGTCTATGCCTTTTAAACCACGATTATTAACAAGGCAATTTGAATAGTACATAATAGGATCAAACCCTTGTTTTCGGTCGGCTTCCTTTTGCTCATTATTAATAAATATCTCAATAAGAGGCCAGGAAAATGGAGGACTTGCAGGTTGGTTGTTGTAGAAGCCATTATTGATCTTCAACTTACTTACTTCCGTATTTATTTTAATAAAATTGGTTAGGTCTGAAAAGAAAAACCAGAGAGAATAATAATGCACAAGCCTTCTTAGAATAAAGAAGCTTATTCCAAATAAAATTAGAATTATTATATAGTAGCTAAAAGTTGTTTGGCTGAATATACATTCTTCATCTTCCACAGACGATTGCCCCTCATCAATAAATTCTGCTTTCTTTAAAATTGGGAATAGTGGATTTTCTCCAAATTCAAATTCGTTGTCTAATAAGGGAGCTCTATAAGGTTTGTCTTGAATAGAATCCGGTTTAGTTGAAAATAAAGATGCACTAGTGTATTTTAAATTAATATCCTCGTACTTCATCAATTCTTTATTTGGTGTGAAATAATAAAAGAAGAAAAGGAGCATTGCTATCACCCAAAAATTTGAAGCCAATACACTCGTCATAAAATTTGTAAAAGCTATTTGAGAAGCTTTGTTCTCAAGGATTTTCAATTCAGAAACATTTTTATCATTGGAATGAGACGCTCCACTTTTTTCATCAGCATCAAAGGCAAACTGAACATTTTTAAGCGCTAAGAAGAAAGAACTCCACCACCTATCTTCCTTACTTTCATATATTTTATTGACTATAACTAAATAAAAAATTAGTGGAAGAATAGAGAAAAGTATAATAAGTAAAATTTGAAGCTCGAATTTGAAAGAGAAAGTAGCAATTAGAGCAGATAGTAAACAAGCAAAAATTATAGGCAAAGGTTTCGCTTTCCTGACATTAATTGTTACAAATGCAATAAACATAAGGAGTATACCAACAAACCCAGTGGTAATCAAATAAGGAAATGTAGGAAATAATGCAAATAATACAATTGCAAGAATTATAAAAGTGTAGTTCAGCCTGGTTAGGAATTTAAACTCTTTATGTTTACTTGCATTTGGAAAAAGCCAGTATAGGTGTTGCTTTGAAAAAGTGCGAATATGATTTTTGAAATAGAGCACCGAAAAAACTAAGGATAGAAGGAATATAAATCCACAATAAATAATGGCAATCAAAAACGAATTAATTATTGCGTAAAGCCTCAAATGCTGTTCAAATTCAAGAGATTTCATGCTGATCAGAAATAAGGGCTCTGATAAGGACGTCGGATTTAACTGCGTAGCATAGGCAAGCGTAGGCTTTAAATCATAGTCCATAGTAAAATACGGATTATCTATTGTTCCTCTAAATAAGGCATATAGGTTTTTGTCATATCTTGAATTTACTAGTACATTCTCATTTAAATTTTTTACCGAATCGCTATGAAAGTATACGCGTCCTTCTTTGTTGCATATCAGATAATCGCAGTCTAATCCAAGTTTTATCGATTTCTGAAAGCGGGGATAATATGCTACACCGGTAACGAAAGGCAACTGTTCGTCAGTTAAATTACGTTCAGTAAATAAGCTGACCAATTTGTTGCTGTTTCTTGAATAAACAGCCGTAATAAGTTTTTGCTTGCCTTTACGAAGATGGTTAGTTAAGTAGGAGCGAGAATTAAAGTTTTTTCGAAGTTTTAAATTTGAATCATGCAGATCTTTAACCAAATCTCCATCGCTATTCATAGTAAAAAGGTTTTGAATACTATATTTTTTAAATGGGCTCTGCTTATACTCTCTTTCTATCTTTTTTTCGTCTTCAATTAGCCTGCTTCGGTTAGGGTAATAAATATTTTCCTCTATAAAATCAAACTCTTTCTTAAATGCAGTTTCCACTTTTTTTGCATTCCGCTCCAAAACTATCTTTTGGTCCTCCATCCTACTACCATTCAAAACGGCCTGTAAAATGAATACCGCTACAACAATGGCTAACACACCAATAGCAGAAGTAACCAAAATAATATCCGCTTGAACTATTTTTTCATTTTGGCTGCTAATAAGCGGTTTGATGAAAGGAATACTTAATACTAATAAGAGAATTAGAAGAGCGCTATAAATTGTTTTTTCCGGCTTAAATTCACGCGTATCGCTGCTAAAATCCTTAGAGTTAATGGATGCGTAACAACTAATTGTCTGACTCGAATTAATAATATTGAATGAATGTTGGTAGAATCTCGATTGCTGAAAGTCAAAAGCAATCCCTTTGTTTCCCTTTTTTATGGTTTTCAATGAATCAAATTGGATTCTATTTATACCCATACTAAAAAGAACCTTACTTGGATCGTTATCCAAATAAAAAATATAGCTTTCAAATAAGCTGGATCCCTCTATCCGTGATTTAAATTCCTGTATATTTACTTTGGATGTATCCTCAATAGTTAGCGTTGATATAACTGGTTTATTCTCTCTTGTCTGAGTGTACCTAACCAATATGGACTTGGAAAGTTTCATAAAGTTCTCCGTAACTGAAATACCGGTATTCGAAATACTTGAGAGGATTATGTTGTTCTTAAAACTAGTTCCAGCCGTATCTATGCCTTTAGATGTTCTAAATTTCTTAAGTACCACAGAATCCTCAACAGCATTGGTGTAATCAATTATTGCATCTGCACACCGCCTGCTCATTTCCTTTAGTTCACTCGCAAAATATTTATCAGAATTGGCTTCATTTTCCGGTATTACAATAAAAATGTAGTATAGCACCAGCATCACGCAAATGATAGCGGTTATAAAAGCCATGCTGTTCTCTTTTAGAAATCCGTTTTTATTCATTTGTGAAAGCAATTATGAAAAAATAATTAGGCATAATAAACCGGATTAGCATTTGGATCATATAGTTTTGAACTTATGTATCGTAATGGGTTTTTTTCAGTAAGAAATGCCCAAAGAACATTGTCGCCGAGGCTGGTTATCAATGGGTACATGTTTGAGTCTATATTTATATAGTCTGCCTGAGCCTTTTCAAATAAAGTTCGCTCGGTTGTATTTTCTTCCTGATAAGCCATAAAAAAATCAGTACCAAACATTACCTTGCTTATTAGCCGCTTATCCAAGTTTGATGTGCCATTAATTTTTAGATCCTTTTCAATTTCATCCTTTACTAGTTTATTAAACTCTGAATGCACCAGTGTATAACTTATATCTGTAAAAAGGTTTGGATATTTTTCGTTTTTTAGAAGCGAAAGAACCTTGTCAATCCATGTATCACTTCTTTCGCCTTGCCCAGCGTATTTAAAATCTCCTAAATCAATACCTAATTTTTTAGCTAGTTCATGATCTGAGCCAAAATGAGCGAAACAAATTTTAAGGGTATTAAATTCTTCAATCGCATCAACGTAATTTTCCGGGTCAAGAAAATAGTCGCAAAAATCTTTGTTTTCAACTTTAGGATCACTTATTCCAGGATATTTGTACTTAGGTTCCTTCAAAGGATTTTTTGGGTCACTACCATATGGTAATAAGCATGGATCAATTCGTTTGAAAGATTGAGGATTGTTTATAGTTGGCAATGAAGATCTATTCCCCAGATAATTAACTCCGCCACGAGATGTATGCGTCATAATTGGTAAGTCGAATTCTGCAGCATACTGATACATTTTATACAACATTGGATCGTAAGGAAAGAAGCCAAGTGACGGATACAATTTTATACCAAAAAATGCGCGTATAAATTCTGTTTGCCCGGATTCATTTTTTCTTATCGGAAGAGACATATTCATATGTTCTCTAACAATTATAGCTAAATCAAGCGTAGTGCTTGCCATACGTGGGTCAATGGCAAAAAAAGGCAAAATTTGAGGATAAATTTTTCTTGCTTTCAACAATAAATTCAATTGATCATTGTAGCTATTCTGCTCACAAAAGCCAGCACCCATGTGTTCAAATTGCATAGGCAATGCAATAAATTTTGTTCCTTCAGGATAGAGTCCATTTTCATTGAGCAATTCAAACACTTCCTCCATTGACTTAGAAATACCAACTCGAACAAAGGCCTCAAACTTTTTTCCTTCACCCGTTTTTTTTAATAGTTTAAGTATTAAACCTTGCTGCCACCCACCAGCTTGCAGCATTCTTATTGCTTTGCGTTTTAACCAATTAGGAGCATTTAGACTATCCTTTAAAAAATCTACCGGCACGTCCTGGCAAGTAAATATATGTGTGTGAATGTTTATCATGACGTAAGTTTTAAAGGGTTACCTTTGCGACAGGCTTTATGCCTGTCTTTCGAATATTTATTAATTTATTTAAGGTTTCGAACCAAAAAGGTGCACCAAAAGAAAGTGCCAATGCTGATAAAAGCCAACCTAGTGTTCTTATTGACCATTCAAAAAAAGTTTTATTACAATCTAACACTCCCCAGCCAATTGGAAAACCAACAGCTTTTAATTCACTATTGGTTTTTAGAATGTTTTGAATAATAGGTTTTATTTTAACATCTGAAATAGTGCTGTCTTTCGCACTAACAGAAACTATTTCAGATTGAGCAAATTTTTCAGCAGCTGTATTAATTTGTGTTCTCAATGCATCCTGACGTGAAAGAGTTTTAACAACAGAAATGGTGTCCACATTAAAGGCGATAACTACAAAACAACTTATAATAAACAAGCTCCATTGCTGTTTTGCCTTATACCAACCAGAGGTTCTATCCATATAATCATTAAACCAATTTTGAATATTTGCCTTCAGTTTATCGTAGCTATCAGTCCCATTTAAAAATGAGTTCAGTAGAATTTTAACATCGCTAAAAGGCATTATTTCAACAGCTTTTTTAAATTTTAAATAAGCATCTTCAGGAATGGCGCTAACTGCATTTACCTTAAGGCCACCTTCTTGAGAGCTGATAAAAGAATGTGCTTTGTTTTCAAAATCGATATTTATTATATCAATCAGGGACTCTGAAAATTGGGTAGCACTTATATATGATGGCAGACTATCATTGTCTTTTTTTAGTCTGTCAATAAGTGGATGTGCATATAATATCTTGGTGAAATTTCTTTTAACTCCAGTATCTTTCAACACTTCTTCTAAAACAGAATACAAAAATTTACCACGTTCTTTAAAATAATAAACAATTACTTCGTTGATACTTGACACCGTAATGCTTAATAAGCAATACATAAAAGCTAGTGATATAGCTACTTCTATAATTAGATTCATTTTTTAATGATTATTTATGTAAGATGTTTTTTTGACATTTATTAAACTTATTAGAGTCAAACACACGGTTGTGTGTGAATTATATTATAGTACTCAGTAAATGACGAGTTAATGCACTACATCACTTTGGTCAATTCTCCGCATTTGAAAAAAAAATTTAACATCGGGTGTTTTAGGAGCTGTCTCTCAGGAAATTTTCTTTTCCAATGTTATAATTTAAGATTTTAAAAGTGGGAACGGAAAAATGGTTCTATATTTCAACTTCAAAACTAAAAGAGATATATTCAGATTGTCCCCGTACTTTCCGCAATTATTTTTATGCTATTCAAATCAGGTTTGATGAAAAAAAGCAATAGAATAGGTTTTAATTATGGGAGAAGTTAATGGAGTTTGTAGTTGAAAGAAATGCTCATAAATAAGCTTAAAAAAAGCTTCCTCATGAAGTGCATGTGAGCTTTAGTGTGTTAGGACTAATTTACTTCTATGAATTATTTGAACTTAAGGATTTTTTGTTTCACAGCAATTTAATAAAGGCAATAGCGCCCTTTGTCTTGGCTTTCTTCTTTATTTGTACTCTCCACCATTCGATAGTTCGAGTCTTGATGTAGTTCTTCCAAACAATTTAATTCACTAGTCCGTTTTTAACTGCATAAAAAACTATTCCTGCAGTATTTTTTGAATTTGTTTTTTGTATGATGTTACTTCTATGCCACTCAACTGTTCTTTCACCCATAATAAGCTTTTCAGCAATTTCCTTAGTTGAATATTCATGACAAATCAAAGAAAGAATCTCAATTTCTCGTTTTGTAAAGTCAATTGTTGAGTTAGTTCGAAGCTTCACAGTTGATTTATTAGTTGCATTTGACATTACCGCTGTTACTCTTGGGGTAAAATAATAATCTTTTTCATGAACAGCGAAAATGGCATCAACTAATGTATCTATAGAATTATCCTTAATTAAAAATCCATTCACTCCCTTCCCAATCAGTTCTGTAATAAATGCTTCATCATCGTGCATCGTAAGCACTAATACTTTTAGTTCCGGAAACCGTATTTTAATAATATCTAAAGCTTCTGTTCCTGACATAACAGGCATTTCTAAGTCTAGAAGCAGTACATCAGCATTAACAGACTTAAGCCTATCAATCAGTACCCTGCCATTTTCTGCTTCAATAACAATTTTAAAAGCATCCTCTTCATTAAGAAGAGATATTAATCCCTTTCTAAATAAATGCTGGTCATCAGCCAATGCAATTCTAATTTTTTTCATCATTGTTCGCACAAATGGTAGTTATATAAAACTCATTTTGTTTCTGCAAATCTATTGTGGCATTCAACATTTTAACTCGGCTAATTATATTTTTTAACCCAATACCAATATCATGATTTAAATAATGCTCAAGTTGTTCTTTTAAAATTCCTTTTCCATCGTGCTTATATGTAATACAAATTTCCTTTTCGGAGCTACGAATATCAATTTCAATAAAAGTTGCTAAGCTGTGTTTTATAATGCTATTTATTATTTCTTGAGATATTCTATAAAACTGTACTTCTTGTACCGGCAAAAAACGTTCTTCAAAGTTGAGTGTATTTAACTTTACTACAATTGTTCGGGATTGATTTATGAAATTACATAATTCGTTCAGCGCCTTAATAAATCCCAAGCGGTATAAAACTGGCGGATATAAATCTTTGATAATCCCCTTTACACTTCGCATTGCTTCATCCACTATTTGGATATTTTCTGCAAACTTTTCCCTTTCGTTTTCCAAAATGGATTCTCGTTTGGCTAATTGATGAAGATTTATCTTAAGCACATTTAGGTAAGTTCCCAAATCATCATGGATGTTTTTTGCAACTCGCTCTCTTTCTTTTTCCTCTACTTCGATTGTTGCTGAAAGTAAATCTACTTGAAATTTGTTTTCAAGAACCTGAATTTCATATTGTTGTTCGAGAGCTTTTCTTTGATATCGAAAAACAAAAAAAATAATGAATCCGGCTAATAAAGTCATTCCAAGACATCCGGCAATCACAAAGGTTACAGTATCGACTTTGAAGATTTCCAAACTCCTATTGATATAAATATGTTATAAACCAAGTATAGAAATGAATTTATCATCCAAATGTGAGAAAACGGAATCGCGTGTTCTTTCAACAAAATCTTACTAAAAATAAATAAAAATAAATTTCCCGCAAAGTAGATAAGTATTCCCGAATTTATCCAAAATAAGGAATAATTCAGAATGTTTTTTTGAGGAATGTTTTTCATCAACTGATAAAAAAACAGTAAGGAAAATATCTTGAATGAAATTGCTTCAAAAAGTGAAAATAGTGCGTTTGGGTTTTCCAATCCGTCAATATAAAATGCATCCATTAGTTCGACAAATAATAGCACTACCAATGAAATCAAAACACTCCTTTTTATTTTATCATTTTCTAATAAAAAATAGAAAAAATAGCAAAAGCAAAATATTTCAACAATTGATGTTATGTGAAAAATAAAGAAATTGTTTATTCGAAACCTTTGAAGAACAAAAGAAGACAAATCAGCTAAACAAGAGTATACAGTTAGAAGATATAAAGCCCTTATCGATTTTGTAAGATTGTTTCTATGGATGAGAAACATAAATAATGCAAACAAACCACTAAGTGTTGCGAGATGACTTAGCGGTTCAGCAATGGATATAAAATTTAATTGTCGCACAATGGACTAGTTGAATCGCAATAATCTGGACATGGATATGAACGGTCAACACAAAGCTCCCTGAGGTCTAACCCTTCTTCTGTAACCCCAACTAGCACTAGTTGCTTTTCCCCTTCACTGTCAATTCCATAATACATTCTAACTCCTACACACCCATCCTGAGTAAGAATTTGCTCAAGTATTGCTTTCCTAAAAAAATGAGCTTTTGTCTTATTCGGATTCGCTTCACGGTACGCCGTTGTCATTTCGATAGCTTCTTCAATAGTAATTTGTTCGCCTGGTTGATTTGTGTTATTCGCCATAGTTATATTTTCAGGATTTATACTCTGCTAATATAACTGGTTAGATTGTAACACTTTATTAAAAATGAAATTCAAAACCATTAAAAACGTCATTGTCTGCTATTTGCAATTCCGAAAAGTTTTCAAATCCCCGTATTTCTACAGGGGTGATTTTTTTTAAAATTTAAATTTAGAAATAATTATATGCATTAGAATCCTTTTTCTTATTGGTTTAACGGTGATTCCGGAATTGTAAATTTATTGAAATGAAATAATTGCGGAAGCTACGGGGGTGAATTATGTTTTTACAGCATTATATTTATGCAAACAAAAAACCTTATTTACAATGAAAATCACATCTGCCCTTATGAAGATTTTGGTATTTCATTTCGCAATACTTTTTTTTAGTCAAAATAAATTAATTGCTCAATCAGACCCTCATCGGGGACTTTATATTGATGACTTTGCCTTAAAAATTTCAGGGAGTTTACATCCTGCATTTTCTATTTTGGGCGTTGGAGCGAAAGAAGATTCTGTGCTTCTCTACTGTAAGGAGAATCATATTACTTATATTACTCTTTACGGGTTAAATCAAATCCTGGATAACGATACGGTCACTTCTCATAATGATTCTCTGCTAATGAATTTTATTATTAAAGCTAGAAGGTATTACGGAATAACTGAAGTGGGAGGGGCAATTGGTAGTAAAAATGCCGTGTATAGAATTGATACCATATACCAACGTTTAGCTCAACCTACTGCTGCCTATACTTTTTCGCATGACGAAAAATTTTCAGGATATTATACACGGCTAAAATTTGTAGAGAATCCTTACCTACCTGGTGAACGTCTGTTTGCCGCATCAGAGTTCACAAAAGATTTTTTAAAACTTAGTGCTTATAATAGAGCTTTACCAGTAGCTAGAGATTCAGGAAAGTTTGATGTAATAAACATGGAGTTCGAGTTCTGGAATTCAAATACACTTGCTAGCTTTCCTGAAAATTATACGCTGGATAGTCTTTACCTAGTTGAAGCTGCCCAGAAAATTATGCCTGCTATGGCTCATGTCCGTAACATGAATAATTCCCTTGCAACAAACAGGAAGTTAAAAACCGAAATTTATCTTGGTTATTTAGACAAAGGAACAATTACTCCTGCTGTCAAAGCAGCTTTTATTGACGGTCTTGATACTATAGGAAGTTCTAGAAGATTAATGGATAGAATTTTATTGCACTATTATAATATCGATCCTGATGACTCATACAATAGAACTAATTATCTTCCTCGCTATCAAAACTTTCGTGCTAATACAACGCTCGACAGTACTCTGATTCATCCTTTACTTAGCGGTGCAAGTACCTATCTTGGGTATGGTGAAAACCATTACGGAACCTGGTTTGATTACAGCAACAGGAACAACATTTTTACTGCAGAAAAAGAATGGTATGAAGATGCCCAAGTGGATTCAACTACTGGAGGCACGCATAAAAACCGATATGAGTATGGTGGAGCTCAATGGTATACTCGTGATGTATTGGTTAATAAACGAGGGACTCCAACTTTGATCAATCACACCAATACTTTTTACACCAATTCACCTGTAAATACTAATGGGGCTGCAAGTGGAAGTGTAGATTTTACCTACTCCGGGCCAATAGAAGCAGGAACAAATGGATTACTCCGCATATACGATAGTCTTGGAACTACTAAAATTGATAGTGCGTTATTTACTGTTTCATCCTTTAATGGGAGCACTTATCTCATTAAAAACAAAACACTCAATGTTGGAAATTACTTAGCTACGCTTAAATTAACTTACGTTAATGGATACAGTTACACATACAAAGAAAGAGTAATTGTGAAAGGAACACCATCAATTTATGCGATGGGAGAAACTACATTTTGTGACGGTGGAAGTGTAATTTTAAAGTCTTCAAGGACAAAGTTCAAAACAGGGATTTCAGGGAACGGCTTATCTTATCACTGGTACAGGAACGGAACACTTTTATCCAGCAATTATGATACAACTGCGCCTTACTACAATGCAATTCTTGCGGGCTATTATAAATGCAGGATTGACACTAACGCAAGTGTGACTAATATTTTCACTGATTCGATTCTTGTAACCATATTGGCAAATGCACCGGTATCTATTGCCCAGGTTAGTTATGGCGGGCCTAGCTATACCCTTACAGCCAATGGTACACATTCTGGTACAACTTCTTACAATTGGGACAATGGACAAACGACCCGCTCTATTAATATTCACAACTACGATTCTTACCGTGTTATTGTCACTCAGGTGAACGGGTGCAGGCGAGAGGCTCAGGTGAATATTAAATCATATTGCAGTTCCAAAAACTTTGATTTTGTTTTAAGAAGTAACAATGATACACTAGTGAGCAATTTTGGTGTGACAACATATAGCCCGGGAGATTCATTATTACTGCAAAATAATTTACACATAAATCAGAATGTCACCTTTAATGGAGCCTATGTTCAATGTGAACCCGGTGTAAAAATTACAGTTGATAGCTCCAAAACCCTTACCATCACAAATGCTTCTCACTTTCTTGCATGCAGCAATATGTGGCGGGGCATTGAAGTGAAAAAGGGAGGAAGATTGGTTATTGATAGTAGCTCGGTAATAGAAGGGGCACAACGCGCGGTAAACCTTTTGGAAGGCAGTAATTATAGATTGAGCAAGTGCACGTTTAATAAAAATTATGTCGGAGTCCAAATAAATGGGTTCACCCATGCTCCGATTTCAGGTACTGAGCCCTATAACAAACTAAAGTTTGATTGTAGCAAGACCAGTGGTGCCCAGGATACACTACCCTCTCCTTACCCTGGTCAAATGCCACCATCTGGGATTAAAGGCTTCGCTGGCATTCAGATAGAAGACACTTATCTTGACCTATTTTATTTGGGTCTAGATTCTATCAATTTTAAGAATTTAAGCAATGGGGTGTTTTGTAATGATGCATTTCTAAGAATTGAAAAATGTTTGTTCAGAAATATTATAGCCGACACTTTGTACGATAGTCTGGTACTTGTTAATGGTGCAGGGGTGAATATTCAAAATCCTAATGTAGGTTCAGCTCAGATTAAGGGTTTCGGGAGTACTGCTTCAAAAGAAAATTTCACCAACTGCGAAATAGGAATCAATGTAGCAGATGGTCCGGCCACCATTTGGGGAAACAAATGCTCAAAAGTTAAAGAGGCTGTCAGAATTACTACAAATAATAATGATGTTTATACCATCTACAATAATTATTTTAACGTGGACCATATTGGAATTAATATGTTGCACTGTGATGATGCGGGCATTATCTCGATAGTGAGAGATACAATAAATGTGGGAGATGCATCAATAAATGCAACAGGAAATGTTGGGATTAATGTAGTTATGATGGGCAACACTACAAGTGACTCGTCCGTAAATATCTCAGCCAACGTCATCAATTCACATGGCGCTGCGGCCGGCATTTCCTGTAATACACTGAGAAAAGGGCAAATGATAGATAACCACATCAACATTCTACGCACTGGCAACAGTATTGTATGCAGTGGTATTCTGATGGATAATTGCTACGAAACAAAAGCTCTTGATAATACTATAAATGGAAGTGACACCACTGATGTACTGCAAATGGGAATCTCATTAGCGCAAAGTGATAATTGCAAATTGTATTGCAATTATACAAACGATACCTATGATGGGATATTTGCGACTAATTCTTGTGTAAATTCAGACGTGCGAAGTAACACCATGCACAATCATTTTAATGGATTACATCTTTCATCCAGTGCCGATATATATCCCCAATATTGGAGAGGCAACCGATGGACAGGTACATATTCTTATAAAGGCGCATTAAATGATAATACTAATGGTTCTCAAATTATCAATTCACAGTTTAAAGTAAACACTTCAGATTCCAGCTCTATTTTAAACTTTATGCCCGTGCCTATTTATCCGTCTTCAGGTTGGTTTTTTATCGACAATACCACAACAAATTACAGATGCCGTTATTTTACACGAGGTGGTGGTGGCGGTTTCGGGGAGGAAGAGGATCCTGAGGAAGAAGGCAGATTAATGAACACAATTAATCCTGGAATTCCTGAAATGTCAGTAATAGATTCATCTCTTACTGAAACCATCAGCCTTGTAGATAGTATGGCGGCAGAAGGAGATTTATCCTTTAGTGAATTTCATGTTGAAAGAAATTATATAATTGACCAGGGCTTGTATCGCAAGCTAGGTCAACATCCTGAGATGCTGGAAGTGCAATTGTTTGAAGATTTTTATTCAACAAATGAAAATTCTATAATTGGTGCTTTTGAGAATATTAGTCAATTAAGACAAAACATGATTGGCAATCCTTCCACCTTACAATTGCAGGTGAATGGATTGCAAGCACAGCTTAAGCAAAAAGTAAAAGAGTTATCTGTAGCAAATGAAGATAGCATTAGTAACTTAGTCATCCAAGTTAAAAACTTGAAAGATTTGATAGGGAGTTATCAAACAGATTTAAGAAATCAAAAAAATGTTGAGCTGGACAATTTAATTTCTGCAAATAGTGCGTTAAGCACAACAACAAATATACAGGAGTACGAAAAAACGGTGAACGACATTTATATGACCACAGTCGCAAAAGGTATTTATACCTTCACCTCAGCGCAAAAGGAACACTTAAATTATATTGCCAGCCTTTGCCCGCTTGAAGGAGGCAAGGCAGTGTATGCAGCCCGATCCATTTATGCATTTATCAATAGCTATCAAAATTATGACGATAAGAATATTTGTGGTCCGTTTGAACCGGAAGAAAAAATCAAGGTTAAGTCTGAAAAGGATATAAAACCAGCAAATATCAATTTCATTGTTTCCCCAAACCCAGCGTCTGATAATCTTCTACTTACTTACAATACTAATGAAGTGGATAAACTGTCATTTGTACTTTTTAATAATCTATCAGAAAAAGTGCTTGATAAAATTATCGATTCTAAAATCATTGACTTGAGTAGAATCAACAATGGCATTTATCACTACATAATATTTGTTAATGGACTTATGACAAAAAGCGGTAAATTAGTAGTGATTAAATAAATAACTATGAATTGTTTCATATTGAGAATACTGCTTATCTTTTTTTTTCTTAATCTGACAATTGTTAGCGCTCAAGGCATAGTCAACAAATGGGTGATTGGTTATCCCGGAGGAGGAAGCAATGTTTTAATTGAATTTAATAGAGATAGTATTTTATCTATAGACACCTTGCATCTTAAAATGAGTTTTCGAGACCTGAACGCAAGCATTTGTGATTCCCACGGTGACCTTTTATTTTATACGAATGGAGGGTGGATAGCCAACTCGACACATGACACCATGATGAATGGTAATAATCTTGTGCCTGGAACTTATGCCACAAACTGGAAACATGATGGCTTCAGAATTCCACAAGGAGCAGTTATAGTACCCTTTCCTGATGATTCAAGTAAGTATTATTTATTTCATGAAACTGCTGATTTAATTGGTAATACTGTAATCCCCTGCAAGAATTTATTTTACTCGGTTATTGACATGAATTTAGATATTGGTTTGGGTGCTGTAACATTAAAAAATATTGTCTTGCTAAATGATACTCTTTCCTATGGTGCCCTTACTGTTTGTAAACATGCCAATGGCAGAGATTGGTGGTTGCTTTGTCATCAGGCACATTCTGATCTATTTTTTGAATACCTAGTAACCCCGGCAGGTATTTTAGGACCCTACACTCAAAATATTGGAAGCATTATAAATGAAGGAGGAGCTGGACAGGCATGCTTTTCACCAGACGGGAAAAAGTATGCACGTTATTTTCCTGATGATGATTTGGATATTTATGATTTTGACAGGTGTACCGGGTTATTAAGCAACTCAGTTCATATTTCAATATATGATTCTTCCTTTGCCGGAGGAATTTCCTTTTCGTTAAACTCTCGGTATGTCTACATTTCATCTCAGGATTATATTTATCAGTTTGATGTAAATGATACTAACATTTCATCTACTAAAGATACAGTTGCCATCTATGATGGGTTTTCTTCTCCTTTTCCTCCATTCAATAGCTATTTTTATTTAACTCAACTGGCCCCTGACGGTCGAATATATATTAGCGCTCCTAATAGTATGGACTACCTACATGTTATTGATAGCCCAGATAGTGGTGGTAATGCCTGTAATGTGATACAGCATGGTATTTATTTGAAAACCTATAATGGGACAGCAATTCCCAATCATCCTAATTATTTTTTGAGAGCAGATAGTGGAAGTGTTTGTGATACTTTGATGTTGAGTGATTCCCCTATTAAAAACTCTCAAATTTTAAAAGATAAAAAAATAAGCGTTTTTTACGATGGGCAAAAAGCTTTTGTAAATGCAATAGGTTTACATGGCAAAACTTATACATTGCAAGTAATTGATGTTTTAGGACATTTGGTGATAGAGCATAAGGGCGCTGTGAATGGTTCTTATGCAACTTACGATGTGCCTTGTACTGGCTTTGCAAGTGGAATTTATTTTGTTTCTGTAATAACTGACCAAGAGCAGTTGGATTGTAAGTTTGTAAAAGAATGAAAATTCGTAAACACTAAATACAAAACTAGTATTACCTAGCTTATTTCTCATAAAGCAAAGCGAGGAATTTATTTTATACAATTCTTTTGGTGAAGTGGTGTTGAAGAAGAATTTACTTGGGATTCATGAAACTGCTTTAGTTCAGGTAAATAATTTTAAAAACGTGATCTATTTTTGGAAGTTCCGAAATCGAAATGGAAAAATTGTAATTGTTAAATAGACTTAGAGTAGATGAAAAACAAAACTGAAATAAAAATTTTCCTTGCTTCACCAACTGATACAGTTGCAGAAAGAGATTTAATTCAGAAATATATTGAAGAATGGAACTCAACATATGGCGATGATGAAAGAAATATACAACTAAGGATAGTCCGATGGGAAAATGATTTAAATGTGCAAAGCAATGTAAATCCTCAAGAAGTCATTAATGAAGATTTGCTTAAAGATTGCGACATTCTAACAGGAATTTTTTGGACAAAATTTGGGAGCAGTACTGATAAATTAGAATCTGCAACATCTAAAGAAATAGAATATTTTCTACTTGAAGAAAAGCCTATTCTTATGTATTTTTTAGAAAAACCCATTAAGCCTTCTGAGGCAAGTAAATTATCCGATCAATTAAAAAAAATCAATGATTTTCGAGAGAAGTACAAAGTAAATAATATCTATAGAACAACAGATTTAGTTTCCCCAGATGAATTCAGAAAAATGTTTATGCGGGACCTAAATATGAATATTAAAAAGCTATTAACCAAACCAGATGAAACCAATAGCCGAACAGAAAACGTCACAATTAATTCAGAGGAGAGTAAGGATTGGTATAAAGAAAGTATAAAAAAACTAATTGAAGATAAGCTTGTGGAATATAATTTACTATTAGCTTATCGTAGAGAAATTTCTTTTGATGAAAATCTAAAACTTTGGCGTTCTACAATAGAAACAAGGCACCCTGATACATTGCACAAGATTACAAAAGCAAGGGAAGAGGCATTCAATATAAAATATGGGCATTATGATTATGAAAAGGATTTACGTGAAAAATATAGTGACAGCTGGTTTACTCCCATAATTTCCATTTTGAATAATGAAGCTTATTCTGAATTAAAAGAATTTAGCGTGTTAGGGGTTGCTTCTAATAATGGAATTGAGTTGAAACAGATATTTAAAAAGTATCCAAAGTCCACTCTATCTGTTTTGGATTTAAGCGAAGTAGCAATTAAAAATGGACAGAAATCTTTTTCTAGTATAAAATATCTACGTGGTAATATGGAAGATTGCACGATAATCAATTCTTCTATTGATGTTTATTTAAATTTGCGCTCCATTCATAGCAGTGGGGTGGATATAAGAATGACTTTGACTGAATGCCATAGACTTTTAAAACCTAACGGCATTGCCATTTTTTCAGTTTCAAATGGTTATTTAACACCTAATGAAATCCGTAAAGAAGAGTTAGTTGAAACAAAAGGAATGTATGATAACAGAATAGAAGCATTCTCAACCGAAAAACCTTACGAATTGGCTAATAAAATTAGATTCAAACTCGATAATTATGGGTTTCGTTTAATTGAAATACATACGGGAGAAACCGAAATATTTATTAAAGCTATTAAATAATAAAAAATGACAGAAATTGAAATTTTAGTTGACCTTTATACTGATATTGAAATTGCTAAAAAAAAACTAGCTGATTTCCATTTTCAAGGCTCAAAAAGAACTATTGACAGATATTTTTATGATCCTTTAAGATTAAATTTAAAATTAAATGATAATAATAAACTCTTAGAATGTTGTAGAGTAAGGACAAAAGGAGGTCAAAACTACATTACTTATAAAGTTGACATTTATGACAATGAAATTTGGAAATACTCAGAAGAGCATGAAACTAAATTTGATGATTTAGATACCATGTTGAAAATCCTTAATAAACTTGGGTTAAAGCCCCTTATTAAGATTGATAATTTAAAGCATATTTACAGTACGGATAATTATGAAATTGTACTTGAAGAAGTGGATGGTTTGGGATATTTTTTGGAAGTAGAATATTCTTCCAGTGTTAACAATGATTCCGTTGAAGAAATAAAAGCACAAATATTTCAATTTATCTTGACATTAGGGCTAGACATCGGAGAGGAATTAAACAGCGGAAAGCCAGAATTACTATTATTAAAAAACCTCGATATTAGTCATTTAAGTTTAAATTAAATTTGGCTTTCACTTTAAGCTACTTTAAGCAAATGAACATGTTTTAATACTTAGGTTTTCATATCTGAATAGCCCAGTTCTATTGTTTCAATTGTTAAGCTAAATTAAATTTAAACGTAAACCGACCTTTACCTTTCTACCCTTGCATGATTTTTCTCCTTTTTAGTTCGTGTTTTACTTAATTCCTCTTTTTTCTTTTCAGGAATTTCTTCATTTTTCTCAGGAGTATTTTCCGGATTTTCTACTTCCTTCTCAACTCCCCTCTCATTTAAAATATAATCCACCGCCTTTTGTGCTTGCCCGCTTGCATGAACAATAAATTTCTTGTCCTTCTTTAATTTTTCGAGCCAATGTTGAATATAAGCAATATTATCTTCAAAGTTTTGATGTGGAATTCCTGTATAAGATTTTAGATACGAAGCACCCATTTCGGCTGTAAGTTCTTCAATCGCATAATCCCTTGTTTGAGGGCCTTTTTGTTCAAGCAATTCTTTTCTATTAAGTCTCTCAACGTGTCCGGTTGCGTGAACCAATTCATGGAATAGAGTTCCGTAATATCTTTCAATACTAACAAATGAATCAAGCTTTGGCATATTCACATAGTCTTCTCCTTTGTGGTAGAACGCTCTTTGTTCATCGTGCTTAATGATTGGTTTCTTCGGCATTTCATTGATAATTTTTTCACACGCTTCAATTGGATTATTTTTTCTTTCTTCCTTAACTGGCAATTTTTCTTTCGGAATTCCAGTACATTGATCAATATTAAAAACTGTGTAGTACTTAAGTAGTGGTGTCTTCTTAACCTCTTTTGCTTTCTCATCTTCCTTTTCAAGCCACTTCCAAAAAACCACTAGTTGTGATTTTTCTCCTTTCTTTACTGAGCCTCCCAATTCCTTAATTTGATTGAAGGTCAGAAAATAGTTTTGCGAATAATTTAGTGAGTTTAAGAGCCAAACATTGATTCCCTTGTATGGCTTTTTAGAAACTAAATTTTTTGGTAATCCTGCATCTGTCCATGGTTGTTGCCAAGGAACAATTTTCTTTTCTAGTTTTTCTATGATGTGATTAGTTACAATTTGATATATATCTTTAGTTGTAGTAGTTTGATTTTGGTGAGTATTAGTCATGATTTTAAATATTAACGAATAATGTTTCGCACTCTGTCTTTAGAGCTGCCTCTTAATTCCCTTAATTCCCTTTGCTTGTTATGCATGATGTTTAGCATTTCAATTCTATCTTCTGTAAAGCCAATTCGGTTGAACCGGAATTTGTTTCTTCCGAAAATAATTCCTGTTGTTTTTCCGCCTCTGTCGTAGGTTTTCAGACCGCATTCATTTAGTAATTGATAAAAGGTATTTCTAGAATTTGCTTTCTTATAGCAAGTTTTGAGCATTCCAATTACTTGCTCCTTTTGTGTGTCCCTTCCAGTTCTTAACTTGTAGTTATATTCCCTGTCACTTGTTCCTTTCTCTCTTTTCCCATGAGCAACTACTGATTTTGACAATTCCGGAAAATGTTCAATCTGGTAATTCTGAATTTCTTTCTTGAGTTTTCCAAAATCTGATTTGGACATTCTCATTGCCTTTCCTGCTCGATATTCAACTCCTGAAGCGCAGATATGAATGTGATAATGCTCTTTGTCAAAGTGAGGAACTGCAACATACATTCCTTTGGGATTTCTTTTCTGAATGTATTCCCTTGCCATTTCCTGCATCTTATCTAAGGAAATGTTCTTAGCATCATCTCTGTGCCAAGAGAGTATCTCATGGGTGAGAACTACTGAATCCTTTCTTTTTCGCAAGCGATGGGTTTCATTTTCTTTAAACTGATTTACCCATTTTTCAATATCATCTCCTTTTAAATTGCGTGTTAGAACAAAGCTTTTGTCACTTTCATCAAATAGTCGTGCATTGTCATGGAGCATATACTCCAGTAATTTCTTAAAGCTTGGCCGCTTAAAGGATTTTACTTTGACAATCATTTTGAGCAAGTGGAGGGTTTCTAAAAATCTGATTTATTCTTACTTCTAATCGAATAATTATTTTTTCAATGCTCTCAAACTTCTGATCACGCTCCCAATGATATTTTTCTCTTGTTTTTACAATGCTCTGAATTTGATTTAAACACTCTGATAAGATTTGTTCTAAATGGATAATTTGTTCAGAATTTGGAACGATATAGCTTTGGTCTAGGTAAGACATCACAGCGGAGCGAATGAAGGCGGTAATTGTCATTTTATGCCTGTTCGCAGCATGCTCTACTTTGCTGAACTCTCCATTCGTATTTGAAAAGTTGACGGTAAACTCTGGTTTATGATTGCGCTGATTCTGTTTGTATTTCAATAAATACTCTTTTCGGAAAGCAAGTTTCGCTGCCTTAATTTCCGCATCAGTTCCCTTTTCAAGAACTCCTGTTGCTTCTAAATATTCCCATAGTCCGTTATTGTTCCTTTTGCTCATTTACTTTTTGCTTTAGGGGTAAAACAGGAATGCTTTCAGTTGCTAGTTGTCCGATAATCACTGGTGCTTCAATGTTGCTGTAGTCTTTAAACTTTGATTGTCGATAGTAAGGTTTTAGTCTAGCCATTATCGGTTGATGGTGTCCACAAATCAAAATAGCTTGAGTATCTTTCATGGTTCTGATTTCATCATTGGTCATCAGCGGACGAACTACAGTTCTTTCCTTTTCATCTTTGTATTCATATCTTCCTAAGGTTTGTTCTAACTCTTTCGCTGTTTCTAACGAAGTTCCGGTGAAATACATTTTTGCAAAACAGTTGGATTTGATTGCATCTGCATTATTCTTTCCATAGTGATTTACTAATTGATTAAAATCTTGTACTAAGAGCATAATTCCTGAACGATGCTTTCTGACATTGGCAACTGCCAGTGATAATGTTGGAAGGTAAAGCGAAGATGCTTCATCAATCAGAAGGAAAATATCCTTCTCTTTTTCTGTGGGAAAGCGAGATAGAAGGAAAGCAAAGAATTGTTCGAAGAAAAGTGAGGTTAAGACTGAATAATATTTTTGGTCTGCTACGGAATTTTGTATGAACAATGCTGTTGGTTTGTTTCTGAATTCAATGAGGTCAAGATTGTCTGTTGAAGTTACTTTAGCAATTGATTCATCATTGAAAAGTTGAAGCGCAGCTTTGCAAGTAGCAATGACACCACTTACAACTTTGTCATCATAAGCGATAAAGGATTTGTATTCTGCAAACAGAATTTCATCTGCGTGTTCTGAAAACAAGGCGTCAACTGATTCCGGATTCCCTCCTAATCTGTTTAAGAGTTGCCTTACATTGTAAAGATTCTGAAATTCTGGTGCTTGCTTTTTTAGGATAGTGATAAGCATGGCGAGCAAGGATGTTGCTTGTGAATTCCAAAAGGGGTCTTTGCTTTTTCCTCCAAGTGCATTTTCAATGAGGAGTGAGGCAACCTTCTGAATATCCGATGAGCTTTGCGCTCTGACAAGTGGATTGTAACCAGAAGAATTATTCGGATTAGCAAAGTTCAGTACTTTGATTTCATATCCTCTTTGTTTTAAGTATCCTGCACTTTTTGAAAAAAGTTCACCTGAAGGATCGTGAATGACAAAACTTCCCTTCATTGTGTATAGTGAAGGAAAGAGCACCACGCTTGATTTTCCAGTACCAGTACCTCCAATGATGAGCGAATTTTGATACGAATTCTTAACTGATAAATTTCTTCTGCCTGTGAGGCAGAAGCCATATTCTCTGCTTGATAACAGAGTTCTAGCACTTACAAATTCCGCATTGTAGCTATCTTTCTTTTTTGGAATTGCTGTCCAAGCAAATTGTATAAACTCGAAAATTCCTTTGAAAATACTTTCTAGAAGTTTTATGAAGAGTATGAGGAGTTGTTCTATGATTTTCATTTTGTTTAGGGATTAGTGTTTGTTAATGAATGATTGAAGAAATACATTGACTTGTTGTAAGATGAGTTCTGCCAGTCGGCAGCAACCCCACAACACAAGCAAGATTAGCTTCCCTATAAATTTCAGAAAAGTCCATATTGATTTGCCCATGTTTTCCAGTTTTAAAAATTAAGGTTCGCAGAAATTGTCACTTTCGCTCCTTTGCTCTCTAGTAGCTTCTTGTAGAATTCAGAAATGATTTGAAAACGTTGGTCGCTTTTAATGTCCTTGGGTTGGTAAATGAAATAGATTTCAATACCACCTAGCGGACTTATTAAAAGCTCCTTTTCAAATCTTTTCTGTAATGAGTCTGGCTGATTTTTCACAAGTTCAAAATCTCCTTTTCGATAGAATGAAAACTCTGGAGTATTTTCCATCAAGTCGCTATACACCACTAAAATTATCCTATCTGACTTGCTTTGACTTAATTGATTAAGTTCTCGCGCTATAGGTAAATAGATGGAGGAGTTTTCTTTCTCAATTGAATCAATTGTGCTTTCTTCTAATTTGGATTCAATCGCAATTTTGAACTTCTTTAATTCTCCTTGCCTTTCCATTTCATTTGAAAGCCATTTGTTTTGCGGTTCAATCTTTACTTGGCTTCTTTGATTGTAGCTAACATCACTCAAGTTCTGAAACTTGAAGATGGCTCCATTCAAAGGGTTTTCGGTTAACCCGAAGAGAGATAATATCTCTTCGGGTTTGGGTTGTTCTATTATAGAATCTGTAACATCTCTTACTATGACAAGCTCTGTTGTTGCCTTCCTTTCGGAAACACACCCAACGAGCAAAGTAATTAGCAAAAGAATTCCTAACGTTTTGAGAATTGCTTTCATGATTGTTTGTTGTTAGTTGTGGTAAGAGAAAAGGAGAAATCCTCAATATTCGGGTCAGGTAAAACATCAGAAAAGCAGTCAGGTATTGCACCGTCTGTTCGGAAAGTCCGATTGGTTGATTTGAATATTTCCAAAGTCTCCCAATACATTTTACGTAATCTATCAATTACATAATTGGCATGGTAACCGATACGCACCCTTTGCTTGGTGTTTTCCAAAATGCTCTGTTTGATCCTATCACGCTCTGCTTTTAATATCTGAATTTCATCTTTCAGTTTTTTAATCGCTTTGGTAGTCCCCATCTTATGGGCATTCTCTTTCAGCTCTGTCCATGTAGGAAGAATCGAGAATGAAAACAAGGTTGAAACGATAAAGAAGAATAGATTAAACAGTATAAAATATCCAGGGCTAATGTGTACCTCGTGATTTGCCAAATAACTTGACCTGAAAATTGCGAGTACTGAAAAAACCAATGTTACTGTCAGGAGAGAGCCGATAACGATTACTCTTCGATACAAGGTACTCTTTGCCTCTTTGTAGAGGAAAGGAACCATGTGCGAAAACACCATAACCGCAAAGGAGATGGAAATGGAAAGAATTAATGAGAACAGAAAGTTTTCTCCTGTTACTTGAAAAGATTTGCTGTTGAAGATTACTTCTCCACTAAATATCATTAGGCTTGCAATTACTGCCCATCTGATTCGAGAAGCGATGTTCCCCTCACTATGGTTTCCTAAATCATATTCATGGTTATGGATTTGGCTCTGCTTTTCAAGAATCTCTGTTTCAAGACTCTTGTCCCTGTCTTTAAAGTAATCTGCATCCATCTTTGCTTCTGGGAAATTAGCTCCCGGCTGTATGTGATGAAGTACATCTGAGGCGAGCATTTCATAGCCTGTTTTCAGTTCTCCTGTATAGTTTTCGAGTTTGTCGTCCACTTTAGCTGGGAGATTTCGCTTGGCAAAATGCTTTGCGTTTTTAACAGCTAATTCTTTAAGGTTAGCGTCCTTTTTTCGGATTATTTCTTCCAGTTTTGAGTCCATAGGACTTCCGGAAGCAATTGAAATTGCGTTATTCATTTTTGTTAATTTTAAAGGTTAGTAATTATTGATTTTGTGTAAAAAATCGGAGTGCACTTGGAGTGCTGTTTTGGAGTGCGGAAATGTATGATTATGCATCAAAATGCAGGTTGCAGAATCTCGATTTTATTGGCATTCCAGCGGTGTAATCAGGTCTCAAACACCAGTGAGTTAACCCTCATGCCGGTTCGATCCCGGCCCTGGGTACAAAAGCAGAATGAGAAACAAAGCGAAAGCGAGTTCTATCATTCTGCTTTTTTTCATTTACAACGACACTTTCAAATTTAAAATATCTTACCATTTCTAGCGTGTTTTCTAGCATATATACTAATTGAAGCACTTTAATGCTGCCTATTTTGACTCAATATATTTGCTTTAAAAAACTTTAAAATAGGCATAAAAACCGCTGCGCTATTAATTTACGCATTTGGTATTCGTTTTCTAGCATTCATCCTAAATGAGTAAAAATCATCCAAAAAGACGATACCATAAAAATTTTGATTTTGTAGTTTTGAGTTCCAGTAAAATGCAATGGGTCACAAAAAGATAAAAATATTCTTCTTAGTATCATTTCTACTTATTGGCAATTGTTTATTTGCTTCTCAACCTGTTGCTAATCCTAAACCTAAACTAAACTACCTTGATTCATTAAAGGTGATGGCGTTTATTAATTTAGGATTTAAAAATGCATCTGATTTTCCAATTAAAGGTGATGCTTGCGCAAATTTAGCTTACTATTATGCACATGCTGCAAATTGGAAAAAAGGAGAAGCAGAAGCATTAATATTAAAGGCAAAAGTTTTTGACTTTTGGGGCAAATACCAAGAAGCCATTCCAATTGATTTATTGGCCTTAAAATTAAGTTGTGAATTGAAAGATAGTATACTAATGGCTCGTGCTTTTAGGCAAATTGGAGGCATGTATTCGATATTTTCAAAACCAACTCTAGCAATCAAATATCTAAGTACTAGCGTTTTAATTTCTAAAAAATTAAACTACTTAAAAGGATTGGCTTCAGCTCTTACCGACCTTGGTACAGAGTATATACTAATAGCTAAATATAAGTTAGCTACTAAACTGATTTCTCAAGGTCTTAAAATCAAACTAAAGATCCATGATTCAATTAATTTTTCAAATTCATATATACATTTAAGCAATGCATATATTTCGCAAGGTGAATACGATATCGCATTTGATTATATCTTAAAAAGTATTCAAATATCAACCATATTAAAAAAAGATAATGATATTTCCTTCGGGTATTACAGCTTGGGCTCCCTATATAGCAAAACAAAAGAATTTACAAAAGCCTTGTTTTATTTTCAAAAAGCCCTTAGCTATAAAAAGCAAAATAAAAATAAAGAAGATATATCTAACATACATTACAAATTAGGAAGCCTTTATTCAATGATGAATCAAAACGATTCAGCACTTACTCATTTGCGTATTGCAGACTATTTCCTTAAAGATTATAAAAGCGATAAATTGAACAGCATAATTAACACAGAATTTGGCAAATTGTTCCTTGAAATATCAAACTACGATTCTGCCAATTTCTATTTGCAAAAATGTACCGCTTACGATTCCACGGAAAATATTGTTCAGTATTTAATCGAAGACTACCTCCTACTTTCCAAGAATTTCTATTTACAAAACAACTTATCGCGCACAAAAAGTTACCTCTTAAAAGTAAGTAAATTGATTGATAGCACTACCACCTTAACTAATCAATTAAATTATGCTGAGATGCAAAGTCTTCTTTACCAAAAATTAAACAACTATCAATTAGCCTTTGGTGCCTACAAAAGATACATCCTAATACGCGACTCCATTTATAATCAAGATATGAAAACTTCTATAGCCCTAAAAGAAGCTAAGTTTGATTTTGATAAAAAAGCATTGGCCGACAGTCTCAAAAACCAGGAACAACAAAGAGCAAAAGACCTACAAATAAATTTGCAACAATCGGAATTACAATCTCAGAAAATAAAACAGTATTCACTCTCGGCCGGGTTATTGCTGCTTGCCGGAATTGGCTGGCTGCTTTACAGTAGATACAATGCAGTTAATAAGCAACGTTTGGCAGAACAACAATTACTTGATTACGAAAAATCAAGGGCTCTTGAAATCGAGCGCAGCCGCATTGCCAGCGAAATTCACGACGATGTTGGTGCAGACCTAAGTAATCTGCTTCTTAAAATTAGAATGAAGGAAAGTCTCACTCAATCAGCAAAAACCTCTGATCTGGAAAGTCTCAAAAAAACAACTCACAACATCATTCATAAAATTGATGAAATTATTTGGTCACTAAACTCTAAACGAGATACCCTTAAAGAATTAATTAATTTTACTTCCAATTACTTTGAAACATTACTGCTCGAGCATAATTTAAAAGGTAAGATTCAGCTTCCCGAACACTTGCCCGATATCGTTTTAAACACCGAATTGCGCCGAAATATTTTTTTAACTCTTAAAGAAATAGGAAACAATGCACTCAAATATTCCAAAGCTCAATCTATAAATCTTAATTTTACAGTATATCAAAACCAACTACACATCACAATTAGCGACGACGGAATAGGATTCGATACCAGTAAAACCTACAATGGAAACGGTATAAAAAACATCAAAAAACGGCTTGATGAGTGCAAAGGATCCATTCTTATAAACTCGGATGAAAAAAATGGCACAACATACAAGTTAATTTTTCCACTAGTACAAAATCATCCTATTACTGTAGTTTAAACATATTTAGTTCAAGCTAACTTTGCTAAAAATTATTTTATGAATCACGAAAAAATTCAAATAGCACTTGTTGAAGATCACACCGACTTCAGAGAAAGTATGTCGACATTACTCGACTTAAGTAATCGTTTCAACTGCCTCGCGTTTCCAACTGGTGTATCGTTCATTGAATACATCTCACGCGAAAAAATTTGTCCTCAAGTTATTTTGATGGATATTAACTTGCCTGAAAAAAATGGTGTTGAGTGCACACAAATTATTAAAAAATTGCATCCCGAAAGTCTAATACTGATGTGCACAGTTCATGAAGACGATGATAAAATATTCAGCGCACTAAAAGCAGGGGCAAGTGGTTATATATTGAAACGAGCAGCAATTGAAGAAATTTTTTCTGCAATTGACGACCTGTTGGCAGGAGGCTCTCCAATGAGTGGAATCATTGCAAGAAGAGTGGTTGAATCGTTCGGCCCTAAAAATAGAGCTACAGAAAACGAATACTGCCTCTCAGCAAGAGAAAATGAAATACTCGATTTGCTCGCTAAAGGAAGTCGATTAAAAGAAATTTCAGATAAGCTATTTATTTCAATCAATACAGTACGCACACATATTCGACACATTTATGAAAAACTACAAGTACAGTCGCGTGTTGAAGCGCTAAATAAAACACGTCATAACTTCAACTAAATAAAGCATCGCTACTTTTTTCTTGCCAAAAAATGAGCTTCTATTTCTTCTCGATTAAGTGCATTAAAACACATTTCCTTGCTGAGCATCCCTTTTCGAGCCACACAACAACCATAGTACATATCGTGATAACCTGTGGTTTTATGTGCATCGGGATTGATGCTGATTTTCACTCCCTTTTCTAAACAATAAGGAATCCATCTCCAATCAATATCCAAACGGTAAGGATGAGCGTTTAACTCCATTATAACTCCATTTGCTGCACAAGCATCAATTATTTTTTTGTGATCAATTGGGTAGCCTTCACGAGAGAGCAATAATCTTCCCGTTGGATGACCAAGTATGGTGGTATATGGATTCTCAATTGCCTTTATCAAACGAGCCGTTGCCTTTTCCTCATTCATTTTTAAATTCGAATGAACAGATGCTACAATAAAATCAAAACTTTTTAGAATTTCTTCCGGATAGTCCAAATTACCATCATTCAAAATATCCGATTCAACGCCCTTAAATATTTTAAAAGGAAATAATTCTTTGTTGAGCTGTTCTATTTCTAAGTGTTGCGCTACTATTTTATCTGACTTCATGCCACTTGCATAAAATGCAGATTGAGAATGATCACAAATTCCTAAATATTCATATCCGAGCTCCTTGGCATACAAAGCCATTTCTTTTAAGGTATTTTGCCCGTCGCTGTATTTTGAATGATTGTGCAAAATGCCTTTTAAATCGGTAAGCTCAATAAGTCGAGGTAGTTTATTATTACTCGCCAATTCAAGCTCTTGCCTTCCCTCACGCAACTCAGGCTCAACGAATGAAATATTGTGATGCTGATAAATTGCTTCTTCCGAATCATAATTTGCCGAACTATCGAAATTGAGTTTAGTGAGATGCTCTATTGATCCTGTTGTTTGAAACAAACGTAAAGCAAACTCCATTTCGCTACAAGAAATTATTTCTAACGGAATACCTACCTCATTACTAAACTCTGAAATATCCATCGAAGGTGTAGTGCAAAGGATCTCAATTTTCTCCACCAATTCACACTTTCTGCGCAATGCTCCCGTGATTGAAAGATGATGCGGCGCATATTTTTTTTGTATAAAATCCATTAATTGCAAAGCCACTGCTTCGGCTTTGGCATAGTGATAAAAGCCATTACTGGCAAGTTTAAACTCAATTGCCTTTCGAACCAACTCCTGTGTTTTTTCACCAAAACCTTTTAATTCAACTAGTCTGTTTTCATTGCATGCATACAACAATTCCCCTACCGATTCGAGCTCTAATTCTTTCCACAACAACTGAACTTTTTTTGGACCAATGCCTTTAATTCCTAGCATTTCAAAAACTCCTAAGGGCGTTTTTTCGAGTAATGTTTGCAACTCTTTAGTTGTTCCAATTGTATTCAGCTCCTGTATCTTCGATGCTAAACTTTTTCCAATTCCATCAAAGCTTTCAAGTTCTTCAAACGGAACCTGCTCAAGTTCCCTATCGAGTTTATCAATTCTGAAAGATGCGGCCAATAAAGATTTTACCTTAAATGGATTATCATTGTGCAATTCCATCAACTGAGCCGTTAATTTTAATGCATCTGCAATTTCTTCGTTGTTCATATTTTAGGGGTACTGACGAGTATTAAATAAATGTTCCAAAAAGTAAATTAATTGCAACTAAGCAATAGCACAAAAAATATTTATTTCTCCAAAGATAGTATCACAGTTCCAAAACCCGAAATAGAAATTTTGGATAAATCGTTGAAAATAGTTCGATCCGATTCATAAAAAATACGCTTATATTTTTGATCATTTTCGCTTAGCTTAACCGTTACCTGCTTAGCTTTAAAATTGTGAATTACGAGCAATGAATCTTGCTCAGTTTCTCTGTAAAATGAACAAATTGCTTGATGTGAAAATGGGCCCTGTCGAATGGTACCTACATTTAAACAAGGTGTATTGTTTCGAAGTGAAATCAATCTTTTATAAACCGAATAAAGCGAATTACCATTTTTCTGCTGTT
>Ga0268298_10000181_pt1 | contig 80479 bp, 80 predicted proteins | sample WWTPWeurt_MetaG_FD_194462 | JGI IMG/M metagenome (GOLD analysis project Ga0268298, IMG submission 194462) | Activated sludge microbial communities from WWTP in Nijmegen, Gelderland, Netherland - WWTP Weurt | ecosystem: Engineered > WWTP > Aerobic digester > Activated sludge | place...
CGCGAAGATGACGACGGCGCTGCTGGATCGCCTGACGCATCACTGCCATATCGTTGAGACCGGCAATGAGTCCTGGCGCTTCAGGAACAGCTCTGCCCGACCCGGGTCGGGCAGAGCAAGATCAACTGCAAAAAACCAAGGAGAGAAAATCCCGAAAACCCACGACTTATCCACAGAGGCGTAGTTATACTCAACGCATAAACGACGGGTCAATTTTCGGTGAACACGGTGGGTCAAATTTCAGTGCACTTCAACAGCCGCGTAGCGCCGGTCACCTTCACGTTTGTGACAGGTAGAGGACCGTCAACAGAGTCTGATTTCCAGAAGTTACGAATTTTTTGTTTGTCTGAATTCTTTATCGAGCCCAAATCATCAAATTTTTACGGGTTTTGATTAGTAAAGATCAAAAATTGGTTTATCCATTTCCAAGACAATCGAGTGGTCCTGTTACGGGTTTTTTATCCTGAAATATCGCCGCTCAGCATACAAAAGAGGCCGCGAGGCCTCTTTTGTTTTTGGGAAGGAATTCCGGGTGACGGCTACCGACCCGAAGCGGTCTTTCGGCTTTCTAATAAGCGACCGTTCCAATGGAGTAGACCGTGTCACCTCAGGATAAAAGATTTGAGCACACCCAGCCCCATTTCCAAGCCGAACGAGGTAGCAAAAAGCAGGACAAGCCATGTAAATACGTTAATGATGAAGCGATCTCGTTGCGCGGTCACTGAATCTGCATAAAGCCGCTTGAGTGTCTCGATTTTGTCTTTTTTCAAGTACAAATACGCTTTGCCTTTCAGGCAGATTTCAAGCATGTAAAACGAGATGGCCACTGCTCCGGCGAGCCCAAACGCTACGAAAAAATTTATCCAAAAAACCTTCCCTGTAATGGAGTAAATCGCAGCTCTAACTACAGAGTCGTGGGAAAAAACATAAGGAATAGAGCTAGCAAGTCCCGCGACCATGCCCACACAGACTGCAACAGAAATCGCGATATCCCATCGCTGCAACACCAATGGGGTGTTTGCCAAAGATTCCTTCTCCTTCATGCCGGCAGCCCTATCCAATCCTATGTGTTTACTCCACGCGAGCTCAACAAAAAAGCCTTCGTCATAAAAACCGAGCGACGGCTTCTGGCCGAAAACGGACCGACAAGCAGTCCGAGTCGAACATGCTATCGGAATGTCTATTGCGTAGCAAAACGCAGCGACGCGATGCCCGCTGCAAACACTTCGGTCACCACCACGCGCTGCTGACCAAAGCCATGCGCACAGCGGCGGGCCAGAAAATGGGGCGGCGATACACCCAGCGCGGCTTCGGCGCGCGCATAGAGGGGATGGCGGCGGTCGATGCGGGCGAAGGCCAGCGGGCCGCGCACAAAGCCCGGGTGGGCAAACAGAAGTGAGCCGAGCGAGCGGCCGCCGAGGCCGGCAAACCAGCGGCTGAGGACGCCGCGCGGTTCGGCAGGCAAGACGGTGTGCGCGAAGATCACCGGGACATCGTCACATTGCAGGAGCACTTCACGCACCCAGCAGCGCGCGTGCGAGGAGAGCGCGAGCATCGACTCCTCGTCGGGGTTGGCGCGGTGCAGGCACTGGCGAAGGAGTTTCAGGCGGAAGCGGCCGCAGCGCTGCAGGCGTGCCGTCAGCGAGCCCGGCTCGCACAGCCAGCCGCGCAACTGCGCGTCCGTGCCGAGGCGCGGCGGACGGCGCTGCCAGGAAGAGGATTCGGCCATCGGGAATGCCGGGAATTACTGGCCCGGCGGCAACTTTCCGACGCCGCCGATGACCGAGCCGGCCTTGAGCCCCTTGGCCTTGAACCAGCCGGCGTTCATTTCCAGCGCAAAGCGCGCAGGGCCGGACGGGCAGTGGTTGTCTTCGGTTTCCGGCGCCATCTCGTCGATACTGATGATGACACCCTTCTCGTCGAGGAAGGCGATCGAGAGCGGCAGCGGGGTGTTCTTCATCCAGAAGCAGTGCACCGCCGAGGCGGGAAAGACGAAGATCATGCCCTGGTTGGGCGCGAGGTGTCGGCGGTTCATCAGGCCCTGCGCGCGATCGGCCGGCGTGGCGACCACTTCGGCCTCGATGCGATGAAAGCCGGCGGTCAGTTCGGCGCGCGGAAAATCGGCGATGGCGGATCCAGCCATCATCAGCAGGCTGGCGAACAGGGCTTTGCGAAACATGTGAATGACCTTGACGAACGGTTGGCAACGAAAAAGGCAGGGGGATCCCTGCCTTTTTCACAAAACCCGAAGCGGGATTACTTCTTCTGGGCAGTCTTCTTGGCCGGCTTCTTCTTGGCGGTCGACTTCTGCGCGGCAGCCTTCGGAGCGGGAGCACTGGTCGAGGCGTTCACAACGGTTCCGCCGGAGGACTCGGCAGCCTTGGGCACAGCCAGCGCGCCGAAGGAAACGAAGGCAAAGGCGGCAGCAACCAGCATGGACAGTTTCTTCATGAGTGATCCCTTTCGTATAGGTAGTATTTTTTGATCGCTACGCCCTGCGGCCTGCCAGATCGGCATAACCACCGAAGAATTCGCGCCGGTCTCCGGGCGCCAACCCATCCAGGGAAGCAGCACCCACAGCATAACGGATCAGGCGCAGCGTAGGGAAGCCCACATGCGCCGTCATGCGACGAATCTGGCGATTTTTTCCCTCGGACAGCACCAGTTCGAGCCACGAGGTCGGAATCGACTGGCGGAAACGAATCGGCGGATCGCGTTCCCAGAGGCCTTCCGGCGGCGGAATCCGGCGGACGCCACAGGGACGGGTGGTGAAATCGGCATAGCGCACGCCGCGCCGAAGGTGTTCCAGCGCCTCGTCGGTGGGCTCGCCTTCGACCTGGACCCAATAAGTCTTGGGCAGCTTGTGCTTCGGCTCCGCAATGCGCGCCTGAAGCGCACCGTCATCGGTGAGCACGAGCAGGCCTTCGCTGTCGGCATCGAGTCGCCCGGCGACATAGACGCCGGGCACCGGCAGCAGCTCCTTTAGCCCGCGCCAGCGGCCTTCCGGCGTGAACTGGCTGAGGTAGCCGTAGGGCTTGTTGAGGAGGACGATCTTGGCCAATTAATGGCTGGTGCCTTCGGAACGCGTGATCTTGTTCCAGACGTTGTACTTGCCGACCGGTTTCTTTGCCGGCAGGCGCTTCACTTCGGTCAGCGTCTTCATGTCGATCACCACCAGCGCGCCGTCCATCTCCCACAGGCTGGCCAGCGCGTAGCGGCCGTCCTTGGTAAACTCGACATGGGCCAGCGTCTGCCCTTCCGGCGCAGTGATTTCCTTCACGACTTCGAGCGTCTGCTTGTCGATGATCTGCAGCTTGTTCTTGTGCTCCTTGCTCATCATCGAGTCGGTGAAGGCATAGCGCGTGTTTTCGTGGCTGCGCATGAAGAAGCCGGGGCCGCGGGTCCTGATCTGCTTCACGTTCTCGAAGGTCTTCAGATCGATGACCGTGATCAGCCCTTCGTTCAGGTTCGGCGAGGCCATCACCAGGCGTTCCTTGCCGGCCGGGTCGGTCCACTTCCAGGTGATGCCGGAACCGAGGTGCGGCATGCCCGGCAGGTCGAGGTCGGCGATCTTCTTGCGGCCGTCGAGGTAGATGACCTGCCCCTTCGTTGCCGTACGCGAGGCGCCGAGAATTTCGTCGTAGCTCTGCGTGAAGAAGAAGTCGTCGAGGTAATCCTTGAGCAGGGTACGGCGCGGGTAGAGGAAGCCCGGCTTGAAGTCACCTTCCTTGTACTGGAAATCGTGCACCAGCCCTTCGGCGACCGGCTCGGCCTTCGGGTCGTAGCTGATCTCCCAGACTTCGGGTACGTCCTTCAGCGCGGCAACGAAGCTCTTGCGCGGCGTTGCGTCGTAGACGGCCGAGACGCGCGAGGTCTTGTCCCCCTTGGCATTCGCCACCGGAATGATCTTCGTCAGCGAGAGATCCTTCGCATCGAGCACGACCAGGGTGTGCGGCAGGTAGTTGGCAACCATCACCCACTTGCCATCACCCGATACAGCCGCATTGCGTGTATTCAGTCCGGCACGGGTCTCGGCGACGACGGTCAGGTTCCACAGGTCGTACTTGGTGATCCAGCCGTCGCGCGAGGCGAAGTAGACGAAGCGTCCATCCGGCGAATACTTCGGGCCGCCATGCAGCGCATAGCGGCTGGGGAAGCGGTGCAGTCGCTCGAGCTTGTCGCCGTCGAGCACAGAGACATGGTGATCGCCGGTCTCGACGACGATGAATAGGTTCATCGGATCGGCGCCCTTCAGGGCTGCCGACGGCTTGTTCGGCAGGTCGAGCGCGGCTGTATCGACCACCTGCGAAGCCTTGATCTCGGCTTCGCCCCAGACCGGCGCCGGCGTCACTTTCGTGTAGATCCAGTCAGTCAGTGCCTGGACTTCCTCGGCCTGCAGCTTGTCGCCGAAGGCCGGCATCTGTGTCGCCGGACGGCTCTCGCGGATCACCTTGGCCGCCTCCGGCTTGCGCAGGCGCTCCAGATTCTCCGGCAGGAGCGCCGGCCCGATTCCCCCCAGGCGGTTCTCGCCGTGACAGGCGACACAATGCTCCTTGTACAGCGCCTGAACGTCGGCGGCTTCGGCAAACGAGGCCATGCCGGAAAGGAAGATGGCCAGATAGGCTGCCGGCAGCCAGCGGCGTGCCAGCGGCTCCCATTTCTGCTCCCAGTTCATCAGCTGCTCCTGTGGATGCGGGTGTAAGGGGTGACGGTCAGGCGCTCGCCGGAGGAGACAACGCCGATCTCGTCATCGTCGAGATAGCAACCCGGATCTTCAGCCCACGGGTCGCCGGTGAGCTGCTGCGCCCGCACGCGCGTGTTGCCGTTGCAGATCTCGAGGTAGCGGCATTCGCCGCAGCGGCCCTTGACGGCCCGCGGATGCTGCTTGAGGCCCGCCATCAGCGCATCGGAGGTGTCCGGCCAGATCTGCGAGAACGGCCGCTGGCGCACGTTGCCGAGCGTGTAGTGCCACCACATGGTGTCCGGATGCACGTTGCCGAGGTTGTCGATGTTGGCGACGTTCACCCCCGAGGAATTGCCGCCCCACTGGCGCAGCTTGGCCTCGACATGCGCCGCCTTGTCCGGGAAGCGCTTCTGCACCCACTGCAGGAAATAGGGGCCGTCAGCATCGTTGTTGCCGGTCGTGAATTCCTTCTCCAGCCCGCGCTGCTGGTATTCCCAGCAGGTATCGAAGAGCAGGTCCATCGCATTCTTCGTCAGCTGGTGGCGGGCGTCGTCCTTGCGGTTCTTGTTGCCACGGCCGGCGTAGTTGAGGTGCGAGAAGTAGAAGCGGTCGATACCTTCGTCTTCCACGAGCTTCAGCAGCCCCGGCAGGTCATGCGCGTTGTCCTGCGTCATCGTGAAGCGGACGCCGATCTTCAGGCCGAGGTCGCGGCAGCGACGGATGCCTTCAAGCGAAGCCTCGAAAGCGCCCTCCATGCGGCGGAATTTGTCGTGGGTTTCCTTGATGCCGTCGAGCGAGATGCCGACGTAGTTGAAATCGCACTCGGCGATCTTGTCGATGTTGCTGTCGTCAACCAGTGTCCCGTTCGACGAGAGCCCGACGTAGAAGCCCATCGCCTTCGCCCGCTTCGCGATGTCGAAGATGTCCGGGTGCAGCAGCGGCTCGCCGCCGGAGAGGATCAGCACCGGCACACGGAAGGCCTTGAGGTCGTCCATCGTGCGGTAGATTTCCTCGGTCGTCAGTTCGCCGGGAAAATCCTTGTCGGCGGAGATCGAGTAGCAGTGCTTGCAGGTCAGGTTGCAGCGGCGGATCAGGTTCCAGATCACCACCGGGCCGGGCGGATTGCGCTTCGGGCCGAGCGGCGTCGGCGAAGCGATTTCGTGCATGTACTGGGAAATGCGAAACATCGTGAGACCTTGTGCGGACGGGGTTCGGCGTATTAGAGGACAGCCCGCTCGCCGCGACCTTGACGTGGATCAACCGGAGCCGGATCGCCGGCTCCGCCCCCCCTACTCCGCCAGCAGCGCCTCGGCCACGGTGCCGACGCGGACGTTCCCCCAATGGCGCCCGCCAACGTGGATCGGGAGGGCGATATCGCAGAGGAGTTCGCCGGTGTCACGGACATAGGTACGCACGAGCACCGGCTGCGTGTTTTTGGCCGCCCGCAGCTCGCCCGGATTCTCGAACTTGCGGCAGGTCCGGTTGCCGGCCAGATCGACGGCATTGTCCCCGGTCAGCGGCTTCGAGAACTTCAGGTTGTGCGCCGACAGATAGCCATCGGTATTCACGGCCACGGCATAGGCGCACGCCGGCACGGACGCCAGGGTCTTCTCGAGCAGCCCCTGGCAACGGCGGGCATACTCGTCGCCCCAGGAAACCTTGAACTTCGGCGGGACGCAATTTCCGAACGGACGGTAGTCGCGATCGAACACATCGATCCCGGCGCGATGCATGGCCTCGAGTTCAGCCGCCACCGCATCGCGCAGCTCGCGGGACGCATCCACCGCGAGATCGAACGCACCGCGGCCTGTCTTGAAGCGGGAAACGAGTTCCTGGACACCCTCGGTCGCGCTTGCCAGCGCAGAGGTACGGGCTTCGCAATCAGCCATGTTGCTGGCAACTCCGCCCGACAGATCGTGAATGTGGGTGACGTTCTCGTGAACCTGCGCGTTGGTCGACGACAGCTCTTCCATCGCGCTCGCGATATGCAGCAACTGTTCGCCAGTCCGCTCGAAATCGAGCACCATCTGCTCAAAATGCGCGGCAGAGCGCGCCACCACCTCGCGCGTCTGCTGCACATCGACGTTGATCTCTTCGTTCTCGGTGCGCGTATTGCCGACCAGCGCCAGCATCTTGTCGATGTTGCCGGTAATCTCGGTCGACGCCACCGTCACCCGTTCGGCCAGCTTGCGCACCTCGTCGGCGACGACGGCAAAGCCGCGCCCGGCCTCGCCGGCCCGCGCCGCCTCGATCGCCGCATTCAGCGCCAGCAGGTTGGTCTGGTCGGCCACTTCGCGGATCAGCGCCGCAATCTGGTTGATCGAGGCCGAGCGCTGCGACAGGTCATCCACGGTCTGGTTGAAGCGCAGCACCTTCTCGCCTACCCCATTGATCTTGCTGGAGATTTCCTGCATTTCACGCAGGGAGATGCGGGCCCCGTCGAGGTTGGTACTGGTCGAATCCGAAATCAGTTGCGTGCTGTGCGAAACCTCGTCGATTGCCTGTGTTGCCTCGGTACTGGCGGTGAACACCAGGTCCGTCATCTCCCCCTGGCGACGGGCGCCTATGCCCGTTTCGTCGACTCGCACCTTCACCTGCACGGCTTCGGTCGCGATGCCGATGCTCGCCTTGCGGATTTCGCTGATGATCCCGCGCATTTTTTCGGCGAAGCGGTTGTAGCTCTCGGCCAGTTCCCGGAATTCGTCATGCGATATCGGCTTCAGGTCGCGCGAAAAATCACCGGCACCGGCGGCAATCTCGTTGAAGGTCGTGATCACCGAGCGCACCGGCTTGAGGATCAGGTAGCGCAGATAGAGGACCTGGCCTACGTTCCAGACAAGGCCGACTGCGGTCAGGGCAACGACAACCGTCAGCCCCCCTTCGAGCGAGCCATTGATGCGCGCAGCCAGTTCCGGGGAGGCCTGGCCCGCCGCGAGCTGCGCCGCAATGAAGGCTTTCTGGTCGAGATAGACATAGAGGTAGGCGAGATTGATCAGGTAGAGCAGCAGGAAGCTGGACAGCTTCTTGGTCAGCGAATTCCAGAACGTCCGCTCGTTCCAGTCGTACAGTTGCCAGAATGTAGTCATCGCTGCGTCCCCCGTATCGTTATCGTTGCCCGGCATCCAGCACCATGACAGCTGAATTGTATGGTTGCCTGACAACAGGAATGCTGGCGATTGTAGCAAACACGGCGACAATGAGACATTCCGAAACCCTGAGCACACGTTGGAGACGACCCATGCAGATGACCACCACCCCCGGCTTCGAAGGCAAGCGCATCACCCGTTATTGCGGCGTTGTCGCCGGCGAGGCGATTCTTGGCGCGAATATCTTCAAGGACTTGTTCGCCGGCATCCGCGATCTGGTTGGCGGACGCTCCGGGACCTATGAAAAGGAACTGCAGCGCGCCCGCGACATCGCGATGACGGAACTCGCTGAGCGTGCCGCCGAACTGGGGGCAAACGCCGTCGTCGGCATTGACCTCGACTACGAGGTGCTTGGCGAGAAGAACGGCATGCTGATGGTGTCGGCGAGCGGGACGGCCGTCGTCGTCGAATGACCGCACGGGCGATGCACGGCCGCTGCAGGCTGCCGCGCTGACACGCTATTGGCTGCCGTCGTTACCCGCGCCAGGAGCGAACTTGCCGGTGCCGGTGGCCTTTTCGTAGGCATCCCAGGCGGCATCGTAACGCCGGCGATGCCAGAAATTTGCACCGGCCAGCACGACCACTCCGATGATGACCGGCCAGGTCCATGATTGATAGATGGCGGCTTCCAGATACATTGCGGAAAGTACGGCAATGCCCCAGCGCAGGCGCTCGATCAGGCGCAGTTCGGCGTCGGCGATACGGGTCTTTACTTTCAGTTCTTCAATTTCGGTCATTTCCGGTCCATTCGGCATGCGATAGGTAAGCAACTTCGGCGCGCATTTTCCCACGTGCCGACCATTTTTCGCGAACCGCCCGCAAAGCCGCTCCGCTGCAGGATGCAACGCTGCGGCTGCGAGCAGTTCGGCGTATACTTTCAGCTATATTGCAGATAGATCTGCCACAACCCGAAAGCCGGCCCGCCCGGCGACAAGAAGCGTCTGATGACCGACCCGAGCACTATCCCGACTCCGACCAGCCCCAATGCCCCGCCTCCCCTGCCGCCGCAATGGCAGGCAAGCCTGCAGGACCACCTTGCCCCCGGCGAAACGCTTCTGGCGTGGCTTGAAACCGATCTTGATGCCCGCCTGAGTTTCGCCAAGGGCCTCCTCGCCGTCACCGAACGCCGCCTGCTGTCGCGCCCGGCCGGAAGCGATGCCTGTCTGGAATGGCCAATTGCCGCCGGCCTCACGCTCGCCCATTTCGACCACGCCGGTGTCGGCACGCTGGAACTGGTGAATGCGGAAGGCCGACTCGCCTGCTGGCGCTTCACGCTCTCCGAAAACCTCGCGGCACTGCGCGTCGTCAACAACTTCGAGGAACGCCTGCAGACGATCGTCACCGGCCACCCGCCGGAGCGGGACGAGGAGGAAGTCTGCCCGAAGTGCAAGGCACCGCTGCCGCCGGGCGAGGACGAGTGCCCGGTCTGCGTGCGCGAGCACCAGACCCCCCCCTCGACCTGGGTGCTGTTCCGCCTGTGGCGCTTCGCCCACCCCTACCGCTGGCAACTGCTGCTCGGTTTCTCGCTGACGCTGTGCGCGACCGCCGCCTCGCTGGTGGCGCCGTACATGTCGATGCCGCTGATGGACAAGATCCTGATCCCGTACCAGAACGGTACGCCGATCGACCGCGACCTGGTCATGCTCTACCTCGGCGGTTTGCTCGCCTCGGCACTGGTCGCCTGGGGCCTGGGCTGGGCGCGCACCTACATCCTCGCGCTGGTGTCGGAGCGCATGGGCGCCGACCTGCGCACCACCACCTACCAGCACCTGCTGGCACTGTCGCAGGAATACTTCGGCGGCAAACGTACCGGCGACCTGATGGCACGCATCGGCTCCGAAACCGACCGCATCAACATCTTCCTGTCGCTGCACCTGCTGGACTTCGCCACCGACGTGCTGATGATCACGATGACCGCGGCGATCCTGATCTCGATCAACCCCTGGCTGGCGCTGGTCACCCTGCTGCCGCTGCCATTGATTGCCTGGATGATCCATGTCGTGCGCGACAAGCTGCGTACCGGCTTTGAGAAGGTTGACCGCATCTGGGCCGAAGTGACCAACGTGCTCGCCGACACCATCCCGGGCATCCGCGTGGTCAAGGCCTTCGCGCAGGAAAAGCGTGAGGTCGATCGCTTCCGCGCCGCCAATCAGCACAACCTGCAAGTGAACGACAAGGTCAATCGCGTCTGGTCGCTGTTCACGCCGACGGTGACGCTGCTGACCGAAATCGGCCTGCTCGTCGTCTGGGCCTTCGGCATCTGGCAGGTCTCGAAGGACGAGATCACGGTCGGCGTGCTGACCGCTTTCCTTGCCTACATCAGCCGCTTCTACACCCGACTCGATTCGATGAGCCGCATCGTTTCGGTGACGCAGAAGGCGGCTGCCGGTGCCAAGCGCATCTTCGACATCCTCGACCATGTCTCCAGCGTGCCGGAACCGCAGAACCCGGTGCACCTGCCGCCGGTGAAGGGCCGCATCGAGCTGAAGCAGATCGGCTTCCGCCACGGCACGCGCGCCGTGACGCGCGACATGAGCCTGACCATCGCGCCGGGCGAGATGATCGGCCTCGTCGGTCACTCGGGTTCCGGCAAGTCGACGCTGGTCAACCTGATCTGCCGCTTCTACGACGTTGCCGAAGGCGCGATCCTGATCGACGGCATCGACATCCGCTCGGTGCCGGTGGCCGAATACCGCAAGAACATCGGCCTCGTGCTGCAGGAGCCCTTCCTCTTCTTCGGCACCATCGCCGAGAACATCGCCTACGGCAAGCCAGAGGCGACGCGCGAGGAAATCATCGCCGCCGCCCGTGCCGCCAATGCCCACGAATTCATCCTGCGCCTGCCGCACGGCTACGATTCACTGGTCGGTGAACGCGGCCAGTCGCTCTCGGGCGGCGAGCGCCAGCGCATCTCGATCGCCCGTGCGCTGCTGATCGACCCGCGCATCCTGATCCTCGATGAAGCCACCTCCTCGGTCGACACCACCACCGAACGCGAAATCCAGAAGGCGCTCGACAACCTCGTCCATGGCCGCACCACCATCGCCATCGCTCACCGTCTTTCCACCCTGCGCCAGGCCAACCGCCTGATCGTCCTTGATCGCGGCAAGATCGTCGAGGTCGGCAACCATGATGAGCTGATGGCGATCGAGGGTCACTACTACAAGCTGTACATGGCGCAGGCCCGCAACGTCGACACCGAAGAGCAATTGCCGCGCTTCACGCCGCCGACCAAGGAGCACGCATGAGCACCCCCGACTTCACGCTGGTCCGCAACCCGTTCGGGCGCCTCGTGTTCACCGCGGCCGACGGCGAGATGCACGAATCCGTGGTCCCGGTTCGCGCGTTCCCGATCGGCGAGCCCGAGCGCGGCATCGCGCTGGTCAGCACCGAGGGGCATGAACTGGCCTGGATCGACGGATTCGAACAGCTTCCCGATGCGATCGCCCAACTGATTCGCGAGGAACTCGAAAGCCGTGAATTCGTCCCGGAAATCAGGCGCATCCGCAGCGTTTCGAGCTTCGCCTGCCCGAGCACCTGGGATGTCGAAACCGATCGTGGCGATGCCCTGCTGGTGCTCAAGGGCGAGGAAGACATCCGCCGTCTCGATCGCGAAAAACTGCTGATCGCCGACACCCACGGCATCCAGTACCTGGTGCGCAATCTGGCCACCATGGATCGCGTCAGCCGCAAGATTCTGGATCGATTCCTGTAAGCCGAATCGCCGCCATCACGTTAATTGTCCATTACCCCTCTCGATACCTGAAGAACATCGCCCCTACATGAGCCATAAAGACATCATCTTCCGCAAGATCGTGCCGCTGCGCGGCCCCAATGTCTGGACCTACCGTCCGGTGCTGGAGGCGTGGGTGGATATCGGCGAACTCGAGGACTTTCCCTCGAACAAGATTCCCGGCTACTACGAGCGACTGAAGGCGATGCTGCCCTCGCTGATCGAGCACCGCTGCTCGTACGAGGAGCGTGGCGGCTTCCTGCGTCGGGTCGAGGAAGGCACCTGGCCGGCGCACATCCTCGAACACGTCACGCTCGAACTGCAGAATCTGGCAGGGCTGCCCGGTGGCTTCGGACGGGCACGCGAAACTTCCGAGCGCGGGGTCTACAAGGTCGCCATCCGCGCCTGGCAGGAAGACGTGACCCGCGCAGCGCTGATGCAGGGGCGCGAACTGATCATGGCAGCGATGGAAGATCGCCCCTTCGATGTGAACGCCGCCGTCGAGGAACTGACCGACATGGTCGATTCGCTGTGCCTCGGCCCGTCGACGGCCAGCATCGTCGATGCGGCCGATGACCGCGACATCCCGGCGATCCGCCTGCTGGAGGACGGCAATCTGGTACAGATCGGCTACGCTGCGGCGATGCGTCGCATCTGGACGGCCGAGACCGACCGCACCAGCGCCATCGCCGAGGGTATCTCGCGCGACAAGGATCTCACCAAGTCGCTGCTAAGCTCCTGCGGCGTTCCGGTGCCGGAAGGCCGTGAAGTCGACAGCCCGGAAGACGCCTGGGAAGCAGCACAGGACATCGGCCTGCCCGTCGTGGTGAAGCCGGTCGACGGCAACCACGGCCGTGGCGTTTTCATCGACCTGAAGTCGCGCGAGGAAGTCGAGAAGGCCTACTCGGTCGCCGTCGATGAAGGCAGCGGCGTCCTCGTCGAGCGCTCGATCCCCGGTACCGAGCATCGCCTGCTGGTCATCGGCGGCAAGCTGGTCGCAGCGAACCGTGGCGACATGATCAAGGTCATGGGCGACGGCAAGTCAACCGTGCGCGAACTGATCGACCTGCAGATCAACTGCGATCCGCGCCGCGGCCCGACCGAGAACCACCCGCTGTCCGTGATCCGCATCGACACCGCGGCCCGCATCGAACTGGAGCGACAGGGGCTGACCGGCGACGACGTGCCGGCGGCCGGCCGCGAAGTGCTGATCCAGCGCAACGCCAACCACGAATTCGACTGCACCGATGAAGTCCATCCGGAAACGGCGCATCTCGTCTCGCTCGCCGCGCGCATCGTCGGCCTCGACATCGCCGGCATCGACCTCGTCGCCGAGGACATCTCGAAGCCGCTCGACGCTCAGGGCGGCGCCATCGTCGAGGTGAACGCCGGCCCCAGCCTGCTGATGCACCTGAAGCCCGGCGTCGGCAAGCCGCGCCCGGTCGGCAAGGCGATCGTCGATCACCTGTTCCCGAAGAATGCCAGCGGCCGCATCCCGATCGTCGGCATTACCGGCTCGCGCGGCAAGACCGGCGTCGCCCGCATCCTGCGCCACCTGCTGCAGATCACCGGCAAGCACATCGGAGCCGCGACCAGCGACGGCCTTTTCCTCGGCCGGCGTCATGTCGAGAAGAAGGATTGCGCGCACTGGCAGCCAGCCCGTCGCGTGCTGATGGCGCGCGCCGTCGAAGCGGCCATCTTCGAGAACGGTCCGGCCACGATCCTCGGTGAAGGCCTCGCCTATGATCGCTGCCAGATCGGCGTCGTCACCAACGTCTCCGATTTCGAACATCTGCGCGCCGACTACGACGTGCAGAGCGTCGACCAGCTGTGGAAGGCCATGCGGACACAGGTTGACGTCGTGCTCGACAGCGGCGCCTCGGTGCTCAATGCCGCCGACGAACAGGTGGTCGAGATGGCCGAGCTTTCCGATGGCGAGGTCATCTTCTACGCCATCGACCCCGACACCCCGGCACTGGTCGAGCACCGCAAGCAGGAGGGGCGCAGCGTCTATGTACGCGATGGCTACCTGACGCTGGCGATGGGCGAGGACGAAGAACCGCTGATCGAAACCATCGCCTTCATCGGCACACCGAAGGGCTGCGCCGCACACGAAATCGAGAACCTGCTCGCTGCCGTGGCCGCTGCCTGGGCGCTGGATCTGTCGCCGGAACTGCTGCGCACCGGCATCAGCACCTACGAGACGGACGAAGCCGACGCTGCCTGAGCAACTGCCAGCCTGGCCCTGACACAAGAAACAAAGGACGAGACACCCCATGGACGTTTCCCGCACCCGGGCCCTGCGCGGCCCCAACCTGTGGAGCCGACACACGGCGATCGAATGCATCTTTGCCTGTGCCGAAGCAGAACGCGACATCAATCTTCTTGCCGGCTTCGAGGCGCGGTTGCGCGCCCGCTTCCCGGCCATCGACCTCAATCCGCCGACCGGCGGCCGCCCGATCTCGCTCGCACACGTGCAGGAAGCCGCGGCACTCAGCCTGCAGGTTCAGGCCGGCTGTACGGTGACCTTCAGCCTGACCAAGGAAACGGTCGAACCCGGCACCTTCCAGGTCGTCGTCGAATACTCGGAGGAACCTGTCGGCCGGCTTGCCTTCGAGATGGCTGAGCAGTTGATTCGTGCCGCGCTCGACGACACCCCCTTCGATATCGACGATGCCCTCTTCCGCCTCAAGGACCTCGACGGCGACGTCCGCCTCGGCCCTTCGACCGGCGCCATCGTCTATGCCGGCGTCGCCCGCGGCATCCCTTACCGCCGCCTGACCGAGGGCAGCCTCGTGCAGTTCGGCTGGGGCAGCAAGCAGCGCCGCATCCAGGCCGCCGAAACCGACCTGTCGAGCGCCATCGCCGAATCGATCGCACAGGACAAGGAACTGACCAAGAAGCTGCTGCACGCTGCCGGCGTACCGGTACCGCTTGGCCGTCCGGTCGAGGATGCCGACGATGCGTGGGCCGCCGCGCAGGAGATCGGCGGGCCCGTCGTGGTCAAGCCGCAGGACGGCAACCAGGGCAAGGGCATCACGGTAAACGTCAGCACGCGCGAAGACGTGATGAAGGCTTACGAAGCGGCACGCGAACATCGCCGCCACATTCTCGTCGAGCGCTACCTGCCGGGCCACGACTTCCGTTTCCTGGTGATCGGCAAGCAACTGGTTGCTGCTGCCCGCCGCGATCCGGCGCAGGTGATCGGCGACGGGCAGCACAACATCAAGGAGCTGGTCGACATCGTCAATGCCGACCCGCGCCGCGGCACCGGGCATGAATCCTCGCTGACCCGAATCCGCTTCGACGACATCGCCGTCGCCCACCTCGCGAAGAAGGGCTACACCCCGGAGACCGTACCGGCCAAGGGCGAGCGCGTCCTGCTGCGCAACAATGCCAACCTCTCGACCGGCGGCACTGCCACCGACGTCACCGACGAAGTGCACCCCGAGCTGGCCGCCTGCGCGGTGGCCGCGGCACAGACCGTCGGCCTCGACATCGCCGGTATCGACGTCGTCTGCCAGACCGTGCAGGAACCCCTCGAAGCCCAGGGGGGCGGCATCGTTGAGGTCAACGCCGCACCCGGTCTGCGCATGCACCTGACGCCGTCGTTCGGCAAGGGCCGGCCGATCGGCGAGGCCGTCATCAACATGATGTACGAAGACCCTAACGAGGACGGCCGTATCCCGATCGTCGCCGTCACCGGCACCAACGGCAAGACCACGACGACGCGGCTGATCTCGCACCTGCTCACCGTCAGCGGGCTGCGCGTCGGCTTCACCGGCACCGATGGCGTCTATGTCGAACGTCGCCGCATCGACACCGGCGATTGTTCCGGCCCGAAGAGCGCACGCAACGTGCTGCTACACCCGGACGTCGACGCCGCCGTGCTCGAGTGCGCGCGCGGCGGCATGCTGCGCGAGGGCCTCGGCTTCGACAAGTGCGACGTCGCCGTCGTCACCAATGTCGGTGTCGGCGACCATCTCGGGTTGAATTTCATCACCACCGTCGACGATCTCGCTGTGGTCAAGCGCGTGGTCGTCGACAACGTTGCCGACTCGGGCTACGCCGTGCTCAATGCCGCCGATCCGCTGGTGGTGAAGATGGCCAGCCATTGCCCCGGCTCGGTGATCTTCTTCGCCATGGACCGCAACAATCCGGTGATGTCACGCCATCGCGCACAAGGCAAGCGGGTCGTCTATGTCGAAAACGGCGCCATCGTCGCTGCGCAGGGCAACAGCGAGCACCGCGTACCGCTTGATGCGATCCCGCTCACCCGCGGCGGCATCATCGGATTCCAGGTTGAAAATGCGATGGCGGCGACCGCCGCTGCCTGGGCGCTGGACATGGACTGGGAAAGCATCCGTGCGGGGCTTGGTTCGTTCATTTCGGATGCATCGACCGCGCCCGGCCGCTTCAATGTCTTCAGCTACAAGGGGGCGACGCTGATTGCCGATTACGGCCACAACCCGGATGCGATCATCGCACTGGTGCGTGCCATCGAAACGATGCCGGCCAAGCGTCGCTCGGTCGTCATCTCGGCCGCCGGCGACCGCCGCGACGAAGACATCCGCCAGCAGACGCAGACGCTGGGCGATGCCTTCGACGAGGTGATCCTCTACGAGGATGCCTGCATGCGCGGCCGTGACGAAGGCGAGACGATTGCCCTGCTGCGCGCCGGCCTGGCCGGCGCAAAACGGACCGGTTCTGTGGACGAGATCAAGGGTGAATTCGTCGCCATCGACACGGCGCTCGGCCGGCTCGACTCGGGTGATCTTTGCCTGATTCTGGTCGACCAGGTCGAGGAAGCGTTGGCGCACATCGCGCAACGAGTCGCGGAAGGCGCCTGAAGCCGTTTGCGCCGACGCCGGTTTCGCAGCACTGAGCGGAGGCAGTCCTGAATGGATCCCGGCATCCTGCTCGGCATGTTAGTACACTGGCCGGCGCTGGGACTGCTGCCGGCACTGCTGTTCGGGTTCGCTTGGTACCGCCTGCGGCGGGGGTGGATCCTCGCCGCGAGCCTCGTCTGGCTGGCCTACGTTCCCTACGAACAGGCGATGAAGCTGCGGCTGCTGTGCAGCGGCGAGTGCAATATCCGCGTCGACCTGCTGCTGTTCTACCCGCTGTTGATGGTGCTATCGGCCAGCGCGATCGTGGTCGTGCTGCGTCACCGCCGGCACACATCCACCTGATTCGCGATCGGCAGCGACGTACCGACCGGAAGATCTTCTCGGAATTGCCGGGGGCAGCGAGGCCGCTTGCAAGGGAACGCTACAGGCTGACGACGCGCGCCATCGACCACATCGCCCCGACCGCGCACGCCACCGTCAGCACCAGGCCGTAGCCGGCCCGCATGACGCGGTAGGCGCGGGGATTCTCGATCTTGTCAGCGATCGAGAGCAGGTGGATGGAGCCCCACGCCACCAGCACACAGGTGACGAACGAGATGCCGATCACCTGCATTTCAGTGTTGCTCATGCTGAACAGACGACCGTCGCGCAGCGGGATCGCGGCGAACACCCCCACGGCCCAGGCGAGGCCGAGCCCACCCAGCGAACACAGGAGCGCGACGCTGCGGATGATTCCTTTTTCCATCGAATGATTCCTGATTGTTCCTGAAGTTTCAGCCGGCCGAATTCGAAATTCGCAGACCGGTTTTCTTGAGTATTTCGGTCGAAAAGAGCACATCGTGGCAACGGCAGTCTCCGCCCAGCAATGCCTCGATCTCGGACACCTTGGCGAGTACTTCCTCGCGCGAACTGCCATGCACCATCGCAAAGAGGTTGTAGGGCCAGGCGGGAAGCGCACGCGGGCGATGATAGGCATGGGTAACGAAATCGAGGGCACCGACCATGGCGCCGAGTTCATCGATGCGTTCATCCGGAACATCCCAGACGCTCATGCCGTTGGCGGTGTAGCCGATGGCGTAGTGGTTGGGCACGGCCCCGATGCGGCGGATCGTACCCCGTTCGAGCATCGCGTTCATGCGCGCCATGACCTCGTCCGCCGTCGTGCCTAGCTGCTCGGCCAGCGCGTGGTACGGGCGTGGCACGAGGGGCAGGCCGGCCTGCGTCGCAACGATCAGGCGACGATCGAGATCGTCGTTCGCGCTCATGCCGCCTCCCCCGCATTCCTTACCACCAGCTTCATCTCGACGAAGTATTCCTTGAGCTTGGGGAAGGGATACACCGGCAAGCCGGTAGCGGTTTCGATCTTTTCGACGGCAGCGGCAATCCCTTCCTTCGTTTCGGTCGCAAGGACGAACCACATGTTGAAAGGGGTATCGAGTGCGCTTTCGCGGCGGTAGTTGTGCGCCACTTCGGCGAAGGCATTCACCGCGCTGTTTACCCGATCCCACTCGGCCGCGGGCACCGCCATCGCGGCAAGCACGAAGGCGCCCCCCATGCGCTCGATCTGGAACATCGGCCCGAAGCGAGTGAGCACTTTCCGTGCGAGCATGGACTGAAGGCGTGCAATCAGTTCGCCCTCTTCGATGCCGAGGCGCTGGGCGGCGGCGGCATAGGGGCGGTCACAGACCGGGAAGTCGCCCTGCAGGGCATCGATGATGCGCCGGTCGATCTCGTCGAGCGGCGCCGGCGTCGGTTTAGGCATAGCGGGCGCCGGTCTGCTTGAAGCGGGTCAACGAGAAGAGAATCTCGTGCGGATAAGCCTGCAGGCCGGCTTCTGCACGAAGCGTGGCAATGCGAGCCTCGACCTCCTCGCGCGCCTGGCCGTGGATCATGCAGAAAAGGTTGTATGGCCAGTCCGGCAGCACGCGTGGCCGGCGATAGCAGAGGGTGACCCCCGCGGCCTGCGCCAGCAGGTTTCCAACGCGCTCGACCTCGCGGTCGGGAATGTCGTGCACGAGCATGGCATTGGCCTTGAACCCCAGCTCGTGGTGGCGGACGACGACACCGAAGCGCTTGATGATGCCTTCGTCGCACCAGCGGCGAATACGCTCGAGGACCTCGATCTCCTCGCAACCCACACGCTGTGCCAGCACCTGGAAGGGGCGGATGAAGAAGGGCAGCCCTTCCTGCAATGCCATGACGAGGCGGCGTTCGAGTTCTTCCAGCGGTCGCGGCGGCGTATAGGTGTGGGCGCTCGATGGCCCCCTGCGGCTGGTTTTCTCGCCGCCGTTCAGGCAGAAGCCGAGGTCGATATGGAATTCCTGTTCCAGCGGCAGGCGCAGGATCGGGTAGCCGGCGGCCTGTTCGATGGCGCCGAGGGCGGCCTGCAATCGTCCTTCGGAACCGGCCGTGACGACGAACCACAGGTTGAAGCGATGCTCGCGCTCGTAGTTGTGGTTCACCTCGGGGAAGCGGTTGACCGTCTGCGCCACGATCTCGAGTTTTTCCGGCGGCACGGCCATTGCTGCCAGCGTCGAGGCACCGATGCGCTTCGGCGCAAAGACGGGGCCGACGCGCGAAATCTTGCCCTCACGACGCAGATGTTCCAGTTCGCGGATGACGACGCCTTCGGCAACGCCCAGACGTGACGCGAGCTCGGCGAACGGCGCCGGACACAGCGGAAAATCACGCTGGAAATCGTTGAGCAGCTGGAACTGGAGGGCGTCGCTCATGGGAACGGGGCAATCAGAAGCCGATGCGTGCCGCACGGCTCGCGAAGAAGATGCCGGACGGCGCCTGTGCGATGATTTCGCCGATCTTCTCGAACGTGGCGGTGTCGTAGATGACGACCTTGTTGTCATCGCGCGCAGAGACCCAGACCTGCTCGCCGCGTGGCGTGAATTCCATGTGCAACACCGCCTTTCCGGGTGCCAGCGTCTTCACGACCTTGCCGGTCAGCGTATCGATGACCTGGATTTCGGAATAGTCCGGGAAGGCAAAATTCACCCAGATCTGGCGGCCGTCGGGGCGCGCCATCACGAAGACCGGCTGGCCTTTGACCGGAATGCGCCCGACTTCCTTCCAGCTCGTGCCGTCGACCACGAGGACCTCATGGCGACCGATGGCCGGCAGGTAGGCCTTGCCCTGCGCCATCGACCAGCCGCGCAGGTGCGGCATCTTGAATACCGGCAGTTTTTCCTGGCCGCGGCCATAACCTTCAAGGATCTTCCGCGCCCCCTTCTCCGGCTGCCACAGGTCGAGCAGCGCGACACCGTCCTCGCCGTAGAGGCCGGCCATGAAATAGCGGCCGTCGGGCGTCACCAGACCGTCGTAGGGTTGATTGCCGGCCGGGAAGCGCTGCGTCGTCGGCTGACGCGGATTCGAGAAATCGGTCACCCAGATCTCGCCGCCCTCGAACAGGGCATAGGCGAACTTGTGGCCCTGCGCATCGGCAAGGCCGACGACCTTCGAGAACTTGCCCGGCGCATATTCGGCCGGCACTTCGGAGAGGAGTTCCAGCGTTTCGGCGTCGAACGCCTTGATGCCGCCCGGCGCATAGTTTTGCGCCACGACGATGCGGCCATCCTGTGAAATCGAGCCTCCGATCGAATTGCCGGCCTGGATGACGCGCTTGACGATGCGCGCCTGCAGCAGGTCGATCTTGGTCAGGCCGCCGTCACGGCCGAAGATGTAGGCGTAGCGGCCATCGCGCGAATAGACGGCGGAGGCGTGCGAGAGATCGCCGAGGCCCTCGATGCGGTCATAGGCCTTGCGCGTCGAGGTATTCACCAGCGTCACATGGCCGCTGGCGCGTTCGATGACGAGGCCGAGGTCGACGGTACCCTTCAGTTGCTGGCTGGCGCAGCCGGCGAGCAGGAGGGCGGAGGCGGCGATGAGGGCAAGCGAGCGGCGCATGGCAATCCTGAATCGTTGAACAAGACGAAGAGTTGAACAATGCACCGGAAGGCGCGGCGACGGTTTGGTTTACGTCAAAGAACCTGCTTGATGGCCGCTTCCATCTCGGCACGGGACATGGCCCCCAGCTTCTTGGCGACCATTTTACCGTTGCGGTCGATGACCACGGTGAACGGCAGCCCGGCCTTGTCATTGCCAAGTGCCTTCATCAGGTCGACGCCCTTCCCGACGCCAGCCAGCAGCACGCGGTAATCGACGTCATAGGCCTTGGCAAAATCACGCACGGCCTCGCGGCTGTCGGCATCCTCGACGGCGAGACCGACGATGGTGAGGCCCTTGCCACGATACTTTCCATCCATCTCGACCAGGTCGGGGATTTCCTTGCGGCAGGGCCCGCACCAGCGTGCCCAGAAGTTGATCACCAGCGGCTTGCCGCGCAGGCTCTCCAGCGCCACCGGCTTGTTGTCGACGTCCATCGCCGATGCGGCAAACAGCGCGGCAGGCGACGGCATTTCGGCAGCCGGGGCGACAGCCGACAGCATCAGGGCCAGCAAGACGAGCAGCGTGCGCATCATGGCAGGTCGCTCTTCCTGAACGTAAAGAAACCGGCGGCGGCGGCGAGCGTACCGACGAGTACCGGGTAGACCAGTGCATAGACCTTGTAGCCGGCGGTGCCGAACAGGTCGAGGATGACGTAGGCCGACGGGCCGAGCACGATCAGCTGCGGGTCGAACATGGCCAGCGCAGCGGTACGGAAGACCTGCAGAGGATTGGCGAGCGCCAGGGTGACGGCGAGTTCCGGCGAGACGCGGCCCTGGATCATGACCCCCAGGAGGATCAGGTCGAGGAAGAGCAGCATGGTCAGCCAGACCATGAACGCCGAGCCCTGGGCGACGTCGGTGCTGCGCGCCAGCGTCGAGATCAGCATGCCGATGCCAAGGAAGCACCAACCCATCGCGGCGAGCAGGCCGGTGTAGTAGACGAACATGCCCCAGGGCACTTCGATGCCCTGCACCAGGGCCCAGAGCGCGGCGCCGAGCATGGCAACGAAGACAGGCAGGAAGATGGTCACGTAGCGGCCGATGATCTTGCCCCAGAACCAGGCGGCGAGCCCGACCGGCAGCGAAAGCAGGTACTCGAAGACTCCCGCCTCGCGGTCGCCGGCCACCGAACGTACCGTGGTGATGAGCACGAAGATCGGCAGGATCGCCATTGCCAGCTGGATGTAGGTGACGAGCAGACGGGAAAGCCCGATGAAGCCGAGCACGCGCGACTCGGTCAGCCCGAAGGCGAAGAGCAGCGCGACGATGCCGCCGAAGACGATGCTGTAGATGAGGAACCAGCGCGCCCTGAGCGATTCGACGATATCCAGTTTGGCGGTGAGCCAGAGGTGTTTCATGGTGTTCCTATTTCCCTTTGGCGAGGACGGCCTTGCGTGCCTCGGCATACGGTACGGCCTCGGTCGTACCCGCCGGCACCGCCGCGAAGCCATAGCCCATCGGCGAGCGCTTGCCACCGGCAAAGGCTGCCTTGCGGGCGTCCAGCCACTGGCTGGCTGCCGGCTCGGTGCGTGAATCGACGACCCAGAATTCGCATTCGGCATCGCTGAAGGTCTGGTGTTCCTTCCAGAAGACGGCGCAGCCGAAATCGTCGAACTTGTGCACCTTCTTCATCGGGTCACGGATCTGCGCGGCGAAGCTGCGCTCGCTGATGACCATGCTGCAGCGGACGCAGACATCACGGTCCCAGGCGATCTTGCCGGGGCCGGTCAGCGGCTCGCTGCTACAGCCCGCGAGCACCGTCCCGAGGTACGGTCCCGCGGCGAGCGCAGGCAGCGCCGAAACAAACTTGCGACGATCCATGCTCATTGCAGCGGCAAGCTATCCGGCACTTCGGCCATTTCAATTCGCGCGACGAGGCCGACGTAACGCGAGATCATGCCGAGGAAGCGCAGGCGATCGGGGCCGGGCACCTGGCCGTGCCAGCGCAGGCCTTCGCCTCGATCGGCAAACGACCAGCCGGCCAGAGCCTTGGCGATGGCGGCATCGGCACGTGTCAGCGTCAGATGGACGTCGTACAACGAAGCGAGCCCCGTGTCGTCGGCGACACGGTCGTCGAGAACGATCCTGCCCATGTCCATCTCGATGACGCGGTTGACCAGCGGTGCCACCTCGTCGAGGCGATGGCTGGAGATCAGCATCGTCGTGTCGTGCAGCCGCTCCGCCAGCAACTGGAAGAAGATGTGGCGCGCCTCGGGGTCGAGATTGGCGGCCGGCTCGTCCATGACCAGCACCTTTGCGTCGCGGCCGAGCGCGATGGCGATCAGCAGCTTCTGCTTCATGCCGCCGGAGAGACGATTGAACGGGCGTGACTGGATCTCGCTCATGTCGAGGCCGAGGCGGCCGGCGATCTCGTGCATGCGCTGCGGATCGGTCCCGCACAGCGAAGCCGCGAAATCGACCAGCTGGCCGACGGGCATCTTCAGCGGCGGCGGCAGTTGCGGAACGAAGCCGATCTTGCCGAGGACAGCGGTGCGTTCGCGGCGCGGGCTGCCGCCGTCGATGCTGATCTCGCCGGCGTGCGTGTACTCGCCGAGCAGGCAGCGGATCAGCGTGGTCTTGCCGGCGCCGTTGGAGCCGATCAGCGCGATGCGCTCGCCCAGCTCGATGCCGAGGTCGATGCCATCGAGCACACGGTGGCGCTTGAAGAGCTTGGTGACGCCTTGAAAACGGATCATGGTGGATCTTCAGTCAAATACACGCCGGGCGCAGGGCACCCGGTTCGCTCAGAGCATCTTGCTCAGGCCCTTCACGTCGAACTGCAGCGCGCCCGAGGGGCAGACATCGACGCACAGGCCGCAACGGGTGCAATCCGGACCGACCGGCACATGCGTATGTTCCGCCCGGCCCTTGACCACCATGTCCAGCACATGCGGGACAAGGCAGACCTTCTTGCAGTCGCCTTCGTGGAAGCAGTGCTCCAGGCGGTACATGATGCGCACCGGCGAAAGGGTGCCCACCATACCATAGGTGAGCCCGATCGGGCAGACGTAGCGGCACCAGGCGCGGCGCGAATAGAACACCTCGAACAGGAGCAGCAGGAGCACCCAGCCCAGCGCCAGCGAAGGGCCGTAGATCAGGGCACGGGAGAGGATACCGGTCGGCGACAGGGTCTCGAAGATGGTATAGCCGGAGACCAGGGCCAGGACGCTGAAAAGTACCCAGAACACGGTTCGGGCCCCGCGATGGAACTGGCGGTCGCTGACGAGTTTCTTGTCGACGAGCTTCAGGTGCAGCCACTCGAACCATTCGGCAACGAGATGGTAGGGGCAGACCCAGGAGCAGAACGAGCGCCCGCCGAGCAGTACCCACAGGAAAAAGACCGTCGCCGTGCCGATGAACAGGTTAACGATGATGTGCTTGTGGGCCAGCATCACCTGCAGCGCGGAATTGAGGTCGATCAGGTGGAAGCCGACGAAGCGCGAGGCAGTGAGCGCGCCCTCGAGCATCTGGATGTCGAGCCAGAACGAGAAGGTGAATAGCAGGTTGGCGACCAGCAGCACGGCCCAACGCCGGTTGCGCCACTTGTGAGTGACAAGGTTATGCTGACGCGCATGTTCCTTCAGGGCTTCGAAATCGGCCTTGTTCATGCGCTTCATGGCATGCCATTCCTTGGCCTCGGGCGAGAACTCGGTCGGCTTCTGCGGCTCGCTGCCGAGCATGACCTTGATGCGTTCGATCATCGTCGCCATGGTCAGGCTTCCTTCCATTCCTTGCGGATGTCGACAACGATCGCGGTCGGCTCGACCGGGCAGATCATTTCGCAGACGCCGCAGCCGACGCACTGTTCGAGCACGACGGGACGATACTTCTTGAGGCCATCGGGCCCGGGAAAGGCTTCGAGCTTGATCGCATCCTGGATAGGGCATTCGGTGACGCAGAGATCGCAGACGTCGCGCTCATACGGATGATCCTTGACCGGCACGGGCTTCCAGCGGTCGACATCCATGTAGCGCATGCGCCCCTTGAAGGCAGCGCCGCGCGCCTGCCCCTTGAAGCCCTCGCCCTTGACCGCCAGGCAGGCATCCGGTCGCGCCAGGCGGGCAACGCCGATGCGTTCCTTGAGATTGAGCGTCGGCTCGGCATCCTTGGCTTTCGCCTTGAGCACTGGATCCTTCGCCATCTTCATGCCGTCGCGCAGCTTGAGGAATTCGGGCTTCTTGTAGGTCAGTGCGCCGGTCGGACAGGCAAGGATGCACTGCACGGCGTCGCAGGAGAAATCGCAGGCCTGCTCGCGGGCGTCGATGTAGGGCACGCCGATGCCGAAGCCTTCGTCGATGTCGGCCAGCTTGATCGCAGCCACCGGACAGACCTGCACGCATTGCCCGCACTTGATGCACGAGGAGAGGAAGTCGTGCTCTTCCAGAGCCCCCGGCGGGCGCAGACGCTTCTTCTGTGCCTGCGCCACCGGCATCCAGCCGGCGAGCGAAAGACCGACGACGCCGCAGGTCAGCGCGGCCGTGCGGATGAACTTGCGTCGGTTCGCGGCCTTGCGTACCGGCGCCTTCGGACGCTGCGCACCGGGAGGTGGCTTGAGGTCGTCGTCACCGTTGTCAGCCTGATCGCTCATGATTTCGCCTTTGCCGGGTTACGGAAGATGGGCTTGTCGTCCCTCAGGATCAGCACCGGCGTCGAGAAGGGCGCCAGGCGTTCGAGGAAATCGAGCGACTCCATCACCGGGGAATTACGGAAGAAGCGTGCCGCGGGAAAATCCATCCAGATCTGGTCCGCATAGGCATAGTGTTCGTGCGGTCGATCGCCGACATTGTCGCCATCGCGGTCAAAGCCCTGGTAGTCGTCCCAGTAGTTGCCATGCCAGCGATTGCTCGTGGCTCCTGCTGCCCCGTCGACAGAGACATGCGTCATGTTGCCCTCGAAGCTGTTGCCCTCGATGACATGCCCCTCGCGATTCGAGACAAAACGCATGCCGACCACATTAAAGGCGATGCGGTTGTTGCGGATGATCAGCTGGCTGCCAGGCTCGAAGGGCGAGATGTCGCTGGTGATGCCGGTCCCGCAATAGATGATCTCGTTGCCTTCGACCGTTACGTCGGACGCCTCCTTGAAACCGATGGCCATGCCGGTGGCGCCGGTGGCATGCGAGAAGACATTGTTGCGGATGGCGCCGCCGCCGGAGTACATGACATACACGCCGACGGCATTGTCGTAGAAGCGGTTGCCCTCGACCACGTTGCGTGCCGCGAACATGAAATGGATGGAATAGCGGCTGCGGCGACCGACGTTGTCGATGAAGGCGTTGTCGTTGGAGTACCACGCGACCATGTCGCGCGAGTCGATGATGCGGTTCCTCTCGATCCGGTTGTTGTTGCTGTACCAGAGACGCAGGCCGTCGCCGCGTGTACCGAGGTCGCGCACCTTCGACGAAATGCGGTTGTTGCGGATGAGGTTGTCGTTGGCAAGCTTGAGGTCGATGCCGAACAGGCAGTCGTCGATGGTGACGTTCTCGACCGTATTGTTGTGCTTGCGCACGTTCACGCAGGCATCGTCGGAGTCGTGCGAATCGCCGGAGTTGGTCAGGCGGATATCGCGCAGCATGGAATTGCCGCCTTCAAGGACGAGAACGGTCCCCTTGCCGCCGCCGTCGATCACCACACCGTTGCTGCCATCGATGATGATCGGCCGGTCGACGACGACCGGCCCCGCATAGGATCCGGCCGGAGGCTTCAGTGTCCCGCCGGCAGGCGTGGCGTCAACCAGTTCCTGGAACCATTTGAGATCGCTGCGATTCGGCCCTGGCGGACGCGGTGTTTTTTGATCGGCAGCGCCCCAGTTTGCCGGCTTGCCCATGCCCGAGTCACCGCGGACAGGGGCGGGGTCATCATCAATGAGGGCCGCGCCAAGCGCCACGCTGGCGACGAAACCGAGCGCGGCACACAAGGCACGCATGGGTACAGCTCTGTTCATGATCGGGCGGCCGCTAAACGAGCCTTACATTCGAAGCCCGTATTTTATTCGACAGCGCCCTCTTGCATCTGCTTGCGGCGAATCAAAAGTGCGGGCAGCAGGGCAAGCGACGCAGCAACCAGCATGGCGTAGCCGTAGTAGGGATAGGAGAAGGTGGAGAACTGCGCAACCTTGCCTTCACCAAAAACGGTCGGCATGAACGGCTTGAGCGTGAAGGCACCCATCGGATGCAGGTGGTGGCCGAAGTGCCACAGCCAGGCCGCATAGAAGCCGACGAAGAAGATCGGCAACAGCGCCGGTACCAGCGGCAGCACCAGCGTGAATACACGCAGCTTCGCCACACCGACGACGAGAACCACGCACAACAGCAGCGTGGCGATGACGCCGCCGTGGGCAATGCCGGTCCAGAAAGCGGTACGCTCGGCAATGACGGCCGGCTCCTTGAAGTAGGCGCCAAGTTCGTGCTGGTAGTTGGCCATGTGTTCCGCCAGACGCCCGAGCATGTACTGGTCGACCAGCATCCAGGCCGAGACAGCGGTAAAGCCGGCCGCGAGCACCGCAACGCGTGCCTTGCGCTTGGGCAGCACGAACGCGATCAGCATGACGGCGAACATGCCGAAGAAGAACTTCGCAAGATGGCGTTCCACGGGGCCACCGGTGGCGATCGGATACATGCCGACGTAGTGGTTGATGGTGTTCATCTCATGCACGCAATCGAGCCCCTGCGCACCCTTGTTGACGTCTTTCTTGGCGTCGGTGATCGGGTTGTAGCGCTCATCCTCGTGGCCGAGGTCCTTCTCGATGATTTCGTTCTTCAGTCGGCTGCCGGCGGCCAGCGGGCTGCAACCGTTATAGACCCCATCGAAATGGAAGTGGATGCGGATACCATCGGGAAAGGCATCCTTGGGGTAGTTCGGGGCAGTCAGCGAGACCCACCAGATCGGCGAAAAATAGGCGGCGATGACCATCACCAGCGCGAACAGAGTGAGGCCAGTGACGATCAGATTCTGTTTATTGGGTGCTGCGCTCATTTGTTTCGGTCCTCGTTTGCATTGCGACGTCAGGGAGTCAGGACTGCGGCCATCTTGGGGGCCGTTCGGGGTATTCCAGGCATTCAGCGCAATGCCCGTGCTGCGCGATGCACAGCATATGGTTAATTGCTAATACAGTTTACCGGAAAAAGCCCGCCGTCCGGAGACGACGGGCTTCATGCGGATGAGGCGAGTTACTTTTTCTTCGCCGGGGCGGCACCCGCCTTCGGCTTGCACATCGAACCCGGCATCGACAGGCTCGACTGGTAGGCCGAGATCGAGATCAGCTGCTCGTTGGTGTAGGGCTTGATGACCTTGACCATGTCCGGGTTGGCGTTGCGGCGGTGACCGTCGCGAATCTCGGTCATCTGGCGCAGCAGGTACTTGTAGTGCTGGCCGGCGATCACGGGGTAGAACTTGTCCTTGACGCCCTCGCCGTTGGCGCCGTGGCAGGTCTTGCAGTCCTTCTCGTACATCGCCTTGCCTTCGGCCAGGCGCTTCTCGGTGTCGGTCGGCGCCTTCCAGTCCTTGCCGGCATCGCCCGGCTTCGAGTCGTACTTGCCGTGCTCGATCGGAATGCAGAGGCTTTCGATGTAGGCGGCGACGTCAGCCAGTTCCTGGGCATCCGTCAGCGTGGCGGCAAACGGGTACATCGTCGGGTTGTCGCGCAGACCGGCACGAATGTCGGCCATCTGCTTGATCAGAACGGTGGTGTGCTGACCGGCGAGCTGCGGGAAGGTGCCGTCGGGACGACCCGCGCCGGAGGGCAGGTGGCAGGCACCGCAGGTTTCGTAACCCTCTTCGCCGCGCTTCTTGTCACCCTTCTTGGTCAGGGCCTCGACCTTCTCGCCGTCCTGGGCGTTCCACTTGTAGTCCTTGCCCTCGATGCCTTCCTTTTTCGGTGCCGGCGGCGCAGCATTGGCGACGCCCAGGGCAAAGATCGACAGCGACGCGGCGATAATCAGCTTCTTCATCAGACAACCCCTCGATTGGTAATTAATCACGCGGTGCTAAGTTAGCAGGCGCGTGGATTCATGTATTTGACGTGAATCAACGGTATGGGCGGCCACCGGCCATCCGTACCGTTGCCCGACCAATCAGGGCTTCAGCTTCGACAGATAGTCGGCAATGGCCTTGATTTCAGCGTCATTCACCAGGTGCATGACGCCCTTCATCGCGGCGGTCTGGCCATTGTTGCGGGCGCCGCTCTTGATGTCCTTCATCTGCTGCTCGGCATAGGCGGCATTCTGGCCTGCCAGCTTCGGATAGTTCGGCATCAGCGGCTTCTTGCCCTCCGGTCCGTGGCAGGCGTTGCAGGTCTTTTCGTTAAACAACTTGGCGCCGTCGTTGGCGAGTGCCGGGGTGGCAACGAATGCTGCGAGGGCAGCAAAAGCCATTACTTTTTTCATGGTCATTCCTTTCCAGAAGAAAACGGGGAGCAGACTAGCGCCGCTCCCCGTGAATTTGCCTTGCTTCAGATCAAGATTGCTTACTTGACCTTCTTGGCGCCGTTCTGCTCAAGGTAGGTCTTGGCACGGAGACCGAGGTCGGCGGCCTTGACCTGGTATTGCCAGACCTGCTCGGCCCACAGGGTCGCCTGGTTCCAGTCCTTCTTCTTGGCGGCGTCCTCGTGCTTCTGCTTCGCTTCCTTGATCTTGTTCAGCTGGTCGGTCGCATCATCGACCATCGCGACAACATCCGGGAAGTCCTTGAAGTTGACGCTGGTGATGTAGCCGACGACCTGGTCGATGACGGCCTGCGTGTCAGCAACCTTCTTCAGCTGCTTCTTGTAGTCGTCTTCCGAATAGATCGCCTTTTCTGCACCGGCGGTCTTGGTCGGCTTCCAGCCCTTCGGCTTGACCAGCAGGTAACCCTGCATCTCGAGGTGCAGCGCCGAGCAGAATTCCGTGCAGTAGTACGGATAGACGCCTTCCTTGTCAGCCTTGAACTTGACCGTGACGGTCTTGCCCGGTTCGACCGACGCATGGACGTTGTAGGTCGAGACCGTGAAGCCGTGGGTTTCGTCCTGGGCGCGTTCGAGGTTGGTCAGATGGATCGTGATTTCGTCACCGATATCGGCTTCGATCGTTTCCGGCGTGATGTGCGAGCGGATCAGCGTGCCCCAGACCGTGATCTTGTTGCCCTTCTTCTCGGTCTTTTCCTCACCGGCACGGACGGCGCCCGGATGCGGCTTGTCCGTACGCGAATCGGTACCTACCTTGTAGCGGACGCCCGGCTTCAGCTTGGTGGCGTCGATGGCCACGGCGTAGTGCGGCTCGCCCAGCGGCAACGGCATGTCGTAGAGGAGCTGCATCTTGTCGTTGCTGATGTCGATCAGCTGGTGGTTCTGCGGGTGCAGAGGACCGACCGGCACGAAGCGGTCGATGGCCAGCTTGTTCAGCGCGACGAGGTAGCGACCCTTCGGATCCATGGAGTCACCTTCCATCGCCATCAGGTGGCCGATGTTGTAGTGCACCGAGATCTTGTCGAGGACCTTGCCTTCGCAGAAGTTCCACTTCACGACCTGCGAATCGACGTAGAGCGAGGTATAGGCCACGCACTGCTTCGAATCATATTGCGTGTGCAGCGGGCCGAGGCCGAGCTGGACTTGCGTGTGCAGCGCGTCCTTCATGGCGATGACCGGGATGCCGTACGGGTCCTTCGACTCGAACTTGCCCGCCTGGATGGCAGCCTGGATCTTCTCGAACGAGTAGACCGAGACGTGCGTGTCGAGCTTGCCGGAGACGGTGATGAACTTGCCGTCCGGGGTCACGTCGACGCCGTGCGGCGACTTCGGCTCCGGAACGAGGAAGAGGATGCCTTCCTTGATCGCGGTTTCCATCATCAGCACATCGTGGCCATTGACCTTCTTGGCCTTGCCGGCGGCGACCAGCTCGGCCGCCTTCTTCCAGTTGACCACGTGCAGGTAGTCGGTGTCCTTGGCGGAACAGCCGGCTTCATACGGCGGGCGGCCCTTCTCGATGCCACCGACGTAACGCTCGGTACAGAAAGAGTTGGTGAACGACCAGCCGTCCGACGGTCCCTTGCCGGCATCGGACAGATCCTGCGAGTACGGGGGCAGTTCGAGCGAGAACGACTTCTTCGGGTCGAGACGACCTTCCTTGCGGTCGAACTTCCAGTAGGTGACGCCACCACGGTACTTCTCGTTGAATTCCTCGAGCGGCTCGAACTTCTTGTTGGCGAGCGGCGAGGCATACTGGGCGGCTTCGATGACGTATTCGGTGTTCGGGGTGACGAAGGCGCCGCCGTGTTCCGACTTGTAGATCGGGTTGACGACGATCTGCTTGGTCTCGAAGTCACGCAGGTCGATCACGGCGAGGCGCGGGTTGGCCTTGTCGTTGATGAAGAGGAACTGGCCGTCGTACTTGCCGTCGGTTTCCGAGATCGCCGGGTGGTGCGTGTCACCCCAGGTGATGTCCTTGCCGTCGATCCGGCCCTGGTTGAGCACGGCACGCGAGTTCTCGTCGTAGCCATAGCCCTGCCAGGGTTCCGGCGTAAACACGCCGATGTACTTCAGGATGCGCATCGACGGGATGCCATAGACGATGACCTGGCCGGACTGGCCGCCGGAGGCGAAGACGACGAACTCGTCACGCTTGCCGGTCGGGACGTAGGTCTTGGCGGCCGCGAGCAGGTCCTGCTGCGACAGGTTGCGGCGCTTCATCACATCCTGCAGGGATTCTGCAGAATACGCGGCGCCGGCTGCTGCGAAACCGATGCCAGCTGCAAGCAGCATGGATACGGTTTGCTTCATACGGGTCTTCATGGTGGCTCTCCCATCTTATTGATCGTGCTTGCTAGCTGAATTGCCGCAAATACTCCTGCGGCAATATGTCGCACATGATCCTAGCAGGCGCTGCGTCGGACCTTGATGCAGGTCAAGTTCCCGGCGCTCGCGACCCTCCAAAATCATTCCGGCCATTCGCCCGCAATCCCCTGCAAAATCTGGGTTCCGCCTATTTCAATCGAAAATTTAAAGCATAGCGTGATACAAAAAACCGGGAGCACCGCCTCCCCACCAAAGTATGTTGCCGACATCGCCATTCTCATTGCCGTCATTGCGCTCGGAGCCGCCGGCTATTGGCTGGCGCCACTGCTCCTGCCCAAGACCGATGTCAGTCTTCCGCTCTCAGCCTGCGATCTGAATGCCGGCCCCTGTACCATCGACCTGCCCGACGGGGGCAAGGTGGAAGTCGCGATCGACCCGCGCCCGATTCCGGCACTGAAGCCACTGCGCCTGCTCGCACTCACCAGCGGCGCCCGTATCGAGAAGATCGAAATCGACTTCGCCGGCGTCGACATGAAGATGGGGTACAACCGGCCCCAACTCGAAAACCTCGGCGATGGCCGCTTCGCCGGCCAGGGCAACCTGCCGGTGTGCATCAGCGGTTCGATGCCCTGGGAAGCGACCGTTCTCGTCGACAGCGGCCGGGGTGTCATCGCCGCACCGTTCCGTTTCGAGGCCGGCAACTGATGACGTTGTCGCTGCGGCGCTTTGCCGCAGCGACAACGTGTCACATTCCTTTGCACCTCGCACCTCCCTAGAATTCGCGCGCCCGCAGTCTTGCGGAAAAATTCAGGGGAGTTCCAGTGAAAGCCACAAGAAAACCAGTCGTGATCGCACTCGCGTACGCATTGTCCAGCGCCTGGCAGGGCGTTGCCGCGCAATCTTCGTCGCCGGCGCTCGATGAAATCATTGTCAGCGGTTCGCGTATCGAACCCGCACCGGCGCCCGCCGGCAAGCTGGATGCGCAGTCGATCACGCCGCTACGCGCCGCGACCAGTGACACCGCCGGCCTTCTGCGAAACATTCCCGGCGTCAACCTGCAGGGAGCAGGCGGCGTCTCCAGCCTGCCCGTGGTCAACGGACTCGCCGGCGACCGCGTGCGCACCCAGGTCGACGGCATGGACCTGATCGCCTCCTGCCCCAACCACATGAACCCGCCGCTCTCGTACGTCGATCCAAGCGCGGTCGAGTCGCTCAAGGTCTACGCCGGAATATCACCAGTCAGTGCCGGCGGCGACAGCATTGCCGGGACCATCGTCGCCAGGGCGAAGGAACCGAAATTTGCAGCCCCCGGCGAGGACTTGCTGTTTACCGGTGAGGCCGGCGCCTTCTATCGCAGCAACGGCAATGCTTACGGCGGAAACATCAACGCCACGCTGGCCAATGAAAGTTTCAGCCTCACTTACACCGGTGCGACCGCGCAATCCGACAACTACACGGCCGGCGGCAACTTCAAGAACTACACGTCCACGGGCGTCCCGGGCCACACGCTTGACCGCGATGAAGTCGGTTCAAGCGCTTACGAGACCCGCAACCACACGCTGGGCCTCGCCATGAAGGGGGGCAACCACCTCGTTGAAGCGAAGCTCGGCTTCCAGGATCTGCCGTTCCAGAACTACCCGAACCAGCGCATGGACATGACCGAGAATCAGCAATGGCGCCTGAATCTTCGCCACCTCGGGAAATACGACTGGGGTTCGCTGGAAACCCGTGTTTATCACGAGAAGGTCGATCACAAGATGGACTTCGGTGATGACAAGCGTTTCTGGTATGGCACGCTTTCGAACTCCGGGCCGAACAACTCGATCGGTCGCGCCTGCTCGCCGCTCGGCGGGGCCCCGAACTCTTGTGCCGCGGGCATGCCGATGGACACGGAAAGCCGTAACACCGGCCTGACGCTGAAGGCCGACATCGCGCTGGGCCTTGCCGACCTGTTGCGCGTCGGCGGTGAATACCAGCATTACCGACTGGACGACTGGTGGCCGCCATCGGGTGGCGGCATGTGGCCATATGACTTCATCAACATCAACGATGGAAAACGCGACCGGGCGGCACTGTTCGGTGAGTGGGAAGCGACACACAGCCCGCAGTGGATGACGTTGATCGGCGCACGCTACGAGCACGTCAACACCGATGCCGGCAAGGTCCACGGCTACAACCTGGCCACGGCGCCGACCAGCGGCACCGGCGGCGCGATGGGGCAGACCGGCGAAGCGGTCGCCTTCAACAATGCCGACCGCAGCAAGACCGACAACAACTGGAACCTGACGGCGCTGGCCCGCTACACGCCGTCGGAAACCCGCGATGTCGAATTCGGCATCGCCCGCAAGGTCCGCTCGCCGAATCTCTACGAACGCTACACGTGGTCGAGTTCCGGCATGATGGCCGGAATGAACAACTTCGTCGGCGACGGCAACGGCTATGTCGGCAACATCAACCTGAAGCCGGAGAAGGCACATACCGTCTCGGCAACATTCAACCTGCACACCGCCGCGCGCGACTGGGAGTTCTCGGCGACGCCGTACTACACGTACGTTACGGATTACATCGACGCCGTACGGTGCCGCAATTCCACCTGCCTCGCCTCACTCGCCGCCAACGCAACGACAACCAACCAGTTCGTCATCCTCCAGTACGCGAACCACGATGCCCGCCTCTACGGCCTGGACCTCGCCGGAAAGATGCCGTTGGGCAAGACGGGCGTCGGCGACTTCGGACTGCGTGGCCAGTTGAATTACACCAACGGCCGCAACCGGGACACCGGCGACGACCTGTACAACATCATGCCGCTCAACGCCAAGCTGACGCTGACGCACAAGACCGGCGGCTGGGACAGCGGCGTCGAACTGGTGATGGTCAAGTCGAAGGACAACGTCTCCGAAGTGCGCAATGAGACCAAGACCGACGGCTACAGCCTCGTCAACCTCCGCTCGAGCTACACGCTGAAGAACATCCGCGTCGACTTCGGCGTCGAGAACCTGTTCGACCGCAACTACGACCTTCCGCTCGGCGGCGCCTACATCGGACAAGGAAGGACGATGTCTCTGAACCCGGCGGCGACCGACGGCATGTTCGGTTGGGGCACGGCAGTACCGGGGATGGGCCGCTCGCTCTACGCCGGCGTGAACTACAAGTTCTGAGAGCGATCGAATTGAGGCCCGGTACGACACCGGGCTTCTTTTTTGCGCGACCCGCCGGGGACTACCGCGGCTCGGTCACGAACGCGATCTTGCTGATACCGGCCTTCTGCGCTGCAGCGAGCACTTCGGTCACACGTTCATAGCGTGTTCCGCGATCGGCACGCAGGTGCAGTTCCGGCTCGCGACTGCTGAGCAGTGCTGCCGAAAAGATCTCGGGCAACGCACTGCGGTGCTGGACGACCCCATCGACGAAAACCTTGCCGTCGCCATCGATGGCGACCGCGATGATCTGCGGCTTTTCGTCAAGCTTCGCCGACTCCACCTGGGGCAGGTCAACCGGAACCGCCTGGTGGAAGAGCGGCGCGGTGATGATGAAGATGACCAACAGCACGAGCATCACGTCAACCAGCGGCGTGGTGTTGATCTCGGCCATCGGCTGCGTCTGGCCGCTACCATCGAAGGAACCGAAGGACATGTCCGGCTCCTTCAGGATTTCGCCACACGGGCAGCAGCGAGATCAACCAGCTTGTCACCCGGCCGGCCGCGCAGGCCGGTGATCAGGAAGGCATGAAGATCATGCGCGAAACCATCCAGGCGGGCGAGCACGAGTCGGTTGCTGCGCGTGAAGGCGTTGTACGCGAGCACGGCCGGGATGGCGACGAACAGCCCCGCAGCGGTCATGATCAGCGCCTCGCCGACAGGCCCTGCAACCTTGTCGAGGACAACCTGTGTAGCACCGGAAAGCCCCACCAGCGCATGGTAGATGCCCCACACGGTACCGAAGAGGCCGATGAAGGGGGCCGTCGACCCGACCGAGGCCAGGAAGGTCAGGCCTGACTCGATCCTCGCCTGCGACTCGACGATCTGGCTGCGTACTGCACGGGTCACGAATTCGCTCACCGAAACGCCGGCACCGATGCCGCGCGCCGCATGCTGCCGGTGCAGCTCGGCCGCATTGGCACCGGCGATGGCGAGGCCGGCCAGCACGCCGGTGCGATCCTCGCTGCGGATCGCCTCGATTGCCGCCGGCAGCGATTCCGCACCCCAGAAGGCGGAGAGCGCGCGTGCGTGACAGCGCCGCGCCTGCCACAGTCCGTGGATCTTGCCGGCCATCACATACCAGCTCGCCAGCGACAGGCCGAGCAGCAGAATTGCCACGAAATGCGTCACCGCGTCTCCCTGTGCCCAGAAGTGCGCCAGTCCGACATTCATGAGTACCTTCCTTTCTTCAATTGCTCAAGGTGAAATTCAGGGGCACCAGCACCGACGAATCGATGGCTTCATTGCCCTGGCGTGCCGGCACGAAGCGCCAGCGCTCGACGGCAGTCCGTGCGGCGTCGTCGAGGCGGGCATAGCCGCTCGACTGGCCGATCTCGACGGAGATCGGCTGTCCCTGTGCGCTGACCCTGACGCGCAAGACCACTTTGCCCTCTTCGCCAAGGCGTCGCGACATGGGCGGGTAGACCGGTCTCGGATTTTGCAGATAGTCGGCGTCGAAGCGTGCGGCCGTCACCGGCGCGGGGACTGCCGCGGGTGCGGGTGTGCTCGATGCCGAAACAGGCGCGGCCTGTGCCGGCACGGCGAAGCTGGCGGGCGCTTCGGCGCGTTTTGGCACAGCCACCACCGGTGGTGGTGTCAGGGGCACTTTCGGTGTCGATGGTGGCGGTTTTACGGGCTCGGGTTTCGGCGCAGGCGCCGAGACGACCGGTTCAAGCATGCGCACTGCCAGCGCGCGCACGGGCTGTGAAACCTCCGGACGCACGGCCGCATAGCCGAGCAATGCGACCAGCACGACATGCAGTGCGACGACACCGGCAACGGCGACACCTCGTCGTCCTGATCCGACATGGCTTGCCTCGACCGGCGGGAAGTACATCCCCTCGCCCGTGGCTGCCGGGGCTACAGGTTCTCGCGAATCCACTGCTGCAGACGGGCTTCGGGCACAACGCCGGAAACAGCGTCGATCCGGTGAGTGCGGTCGTAGAAGTGCGTACGTGGCAGTTCGCCATACCAGCGGCGATCGATCTCGAAGCGCAGGCGATCCGGCATCGGGTCCGCGAAGACCCATTGCTCGACCTTGCCCAGGCCATAGGACTTCGCAAGCTGCGCCGTCTGTGGCGCGTCATCCGGCGTATCCGCGGCAACAAGAACGATGTCGAGCCTGGGGTGCCGACGCTTCAGTTCCCCCAGCGTTTTCAGTTCTGCCGGGCAGTGCGTGCAGCCGACAGACCAGAACGCGAGCACGAAGGGCTTGCCCTGGCGGGCCGCCGTGATCTGCGCAAGGCTGCCGGCGACGAAAGAGCGTACCGCCGGCTCGCTCGCCACCGCAGGCACGGCGAGGAACAGCGCACAAAGCAGCAGACGACGGATCATCGCGCCACCCCAAGCTCGAAGAGACGCACCTCACCATCCGCATACCACGCAAGCAGCGGCGTACGGGCACCGGCCACGAACAACGGGAGGTCGGCGGATTTCGCGGCGACAGCAACTTCACGAGCCGACGACCAGGTAATGCCGCGATCCGCGGACTGCTGTGCAAGCACCCGATACTGCCTGCCGTCGAACTCGCGCCATGCCAGCACCACCTGCCCGCCGCGAGCGAACACCGTGGGATTGCCTGCCTGGGCATCGGGGTTGCCGAGCGCCAGCGGGGCGCCCAGCTGAGCGCCGTCAGCGAAGCGGTAATAGATACCGGCCCCCTTGGCGCTGCCCGTGAACCAGACGAGATGACGGCGCCCGGACTCATCGATGGCGAGATCGCCGCCGTGATGGGGACAGGCCGCGATCTGCCAGTCGTCGTGCGACGCACGGACGAGCGAGCTGTCGGCACGCAACGGCGCCATCGCGAAGTCGCGGATATTGTCGCCAAAGACATGACGCCACTGCGCCACGGCCTCGCCTTCCGGCGTGAACGCAAGCCCGATGCGGCAGCACTCGCAGGAATGATCGGCAAGCTTGCGATTTGGCGAGAAGGTCGCACCGCGATCCTCCGAGAGCACGTACTGAACGCTGGAACCGCGATAGCTGCCCCCCTGCCTCACGGCCGCTGCACGCTCGCGGCCATCCAGCCAGACGAGCGCCATGCGTCCCTTGTCGTCGAGCGCCAGCGTCCCGAAGCTGTGACCGATTTCCTCGAGGTTGTCGTTGACGGTGATCGGTGTCGAAAAGGTCCGGCCGCCATCGACCGAGCGGGCAAAACGGATATGGCCGGTATGCAGCTTCGGCAAGGCCTGGGCCCAGGTAACGGCGACGACGCCCCCGCCGGCCACGACCTTCGGTCGATTCTGGCCGTCGGCGAGGATCGCTTCCGGCGCTGGATTAACCTTCACTTCATGGGCGAATCGCTTGCCGCCATCATCGGAGCGGCTGATCCAGACGTGGCCCTTTTCCATGCGAGCCAGCCAAAGCGTACCCTGTTCGTCGGCGGCCACTGAGACGGCCGTACCGACGGCCGCATTGAGGCGCTCCTGCCATTGCCGGTTCATTGCGTCCCGCGCCGAGGTTTTGCCGTGCTGTTCGTGAGCGGCAAGCGGCATGCTGGAAAGCCAGGCAGCTGCCGCCGCAACCGCCAGGAATCGAAGGGCGCGCGACAGGGCTACCATTTGGCCTGGACACCAACAACGAAGGTACGGGGCAGTCCGGTGCTGTAGGTCGGCTGAGTGCCATCCATGCCGACCGTTTCGGCGTAGCGGGTATCGGTCAGGTTGTTGATCGCGCCGAACATCTCCCAGCGCTTGTCGAAGGGATAGTTGGCACGCAGGTTGACGAGGTTGTAGCCACCGTATTTCTCTGTATTGGCGGCATCATGGTAGTAGCTGCCCAGCTTGAACCATTCGAGTTGAACACGACCACCGTTCATGTAACCCGGGGAATAACTCAGGCGCGTATTGGCGATCAGGCGCGGAGCTGATTCCATCTCGTTGCCGCTGTAGTCGGTCGAGCCTGAAATCTTCCAGGTTTCATAGGTGTGCTTGGCATACGACAGGCTGGCATCCACTCGCCAGACTGCAGCGAGAGGCACGCCAAGGCCGAACTCGACGCCCTTGTGCAGCGTCTCGCCGGCATTCACGACGGTGCGCTGGTTGGTAGCCGGATCCTGATAGGAGAGGATGTCGTCCTTCTTCTTCATGTAATAGAGCGACACTTCGTAGTTGGCCTTTCCAACGAGGCCGCGCAGGCCGATTTCATAGTTGTCGACAATGACCGGCTTCAGGTTGAGCAGCGACTGGGCAGCGGCTTGCGCGCGGATTGCCGTGCTCTCGCGACTGCCCCGGAAAACCTGCCCTTCGGACGGCGTGCGGAACGAATTGCTGTAGGAGGCAAAGCCGCTGAGCGCCTTGTTGAATTCATAGGTCGCACCGAGTTTCGGCCCCCAGTGACTGTAATCGACCTTGGTGCTCGCGACGTGCCCGTAGAACCCGCCCCCCGGAAAGCCGCCGGCCACGCCCTGCGTGGCGCCGGCGACACCACCGCGGAAGTTGTTATCGTAGTCGTACTGCATGTCGTCGTAGCGCAGGCCGGCGATTACGCGCAATTTTTCAAGCGGCGAGAACTCGCCATGGACGTAGGGCGAGATGCTGCGGAAGGTGACGTCGTAGTCATAGATCTTCACCGGCGCCACCCCCTTGTTGTAGTTGTACGTCCGACCGGTGATGTTGTTGCCGGTGCTGGTGACGCGGATCGAATCTTCGTCGCGCGAACCCGGGCTGATGTCGAAATCGAGACCGACGATCAGGCGTGCGCGCATCGGTTCAAAATCCTGCCGGTACTTGCTGAGAAAGCCAAAGGACTGGTTCTTCGTGGTGTATTGCACCGGATCGTAGCTGACCATCCAGCTCGGGATGATATCCATCGAGTTGTCGCGCAGGTAGGGCGTGATCGATATCAGTGAGTTGCCGACCTCCTTCTCATACGAGGTCGAGAGGCGGAAGGCATCGACCTTGCGGTAGGAGAATGCGATGTTGTTGGTCTTCCTGGCGCTGTCATCGTCGAACTGGCTCTTGGTCAGGCTGCCGACATGATTCTGATCGACCTGCGAAAACGAGAAGATCGTTTTCAGCATCGCATCGCCGCCGACGGCACGATCCCAGCGGAAATTGCCGGTCTGGCGATCATAGTGTGCGTGATCCTGGTAGCCCTGGTTGGTCGTCAGGTTGAGGCTGCCGCGCCAGGCATCGTCCCCCGAGGCATTGCCACCGGTCATCATCAGCCGGCCCCAACCATAGGAACCACCTTCCGCGCTGGCTTCGAACTCGCCCTGGCGCGGCGGGGTGCGCGTCAGCACATTGACCGTTCCGCCGATCGCGTCGGAACCGTAGAGTGCGGAACCCGGCCCCTTCGAAACTTCCATGCCGCCGGACTGCGGCACGTTGATCTCGTACAGCGCGTTGTGATTGAAGAACCCCGTCGAACGGGTTGGAATACCGTCCTCAAGATAGAGATAGACGGGACTGGTCGTCAGGGGCTGGCGAATCGCTGTCGAATGGCCCTCGCCCGACAGGTTGCTGACCCAGACACCGGGGACCTGATTCATGATCTGGCTCGGATGCGAGGGACGCTGCTCGCGGATCCGCTCACCACTGACCGTATCGACGGTATTCGGCGTTTCAGTGATCAGCCGCGCTTCGCGGGTGCCGGTCACGGTAACCTCTCCGAGCGACTGCACTTGTTCGGACGCCTGGGCGCCGACAGCGGAACAGAATAGTATGGCCAGCAGGCCGGAAACCGGTTTCATGCGAAAGATCATTGTGGTCACGTGTGCGGAATAGGTTAAAAAACGTGACGCGAATGGTAGCGAATGCGACCGGTGGAGCCGTGCGACATATCGTCGCAGAACGTCCCGTTCGCGACCTTATCGCTTGACCTCGGTCAATTCCGCTTGAAATAGTGGCCGTCGGAAAAAAGCCCGCTCAGGGCGGGCCCGGACGAAGCGTTTGCGTCAGCGCAATTCGCAGCGCCCTCTGGCTATTGTTCCGGGAAGCCCTCGAGCAGGCGATCGACAATCCACTCCGCTTCCGGTTCTGAAAGAAAACGATGCCAGGGCGGCATCGGGGTGCCGGGGCGACCGCCATAGATCGTCGCAACCAGCGCTTCCTTTGGCACGTCGCGCTCCTTGAGTGCCCCAGCCGTTAGCGCAGGGCCGAGGCCGCCATTGAGGGTCATGCCGTGGCAGGAGCCACAATCCTGGCGCACCATGCGCACCAGTTCGCGCTGTCGCTCGGGGGGCGGTTCCGACGCGGCGAGTGCAGGCACGGAGACGAGAATGAGAAGAGAGAAGTAACGCATACATCCACATTAGATGATCGTGCGGCCTGCCGGTGCGAAGTCGCGCACACTGGGGTCCTGAAAGTGCGAAGTTTACCCGAGCAGGCGAAAAAAAACCGGGGGCCGAAGCCCCCGGTTTTAGCTTGCGTTGAACGCTAGAACAATCAGCCGATTAATAAACGTCGTGCTGGGTGTTGTAGACGTTGAACTTGCCGGTCGGCGTGACCAGACGCGGATCCTTGATGACGGTCTTGACCGTACGGGTCTTGTCATCAACGACGACGATCGCCGACGGCTCGGTCTTGTTACCGGTCCACACCGAGAACCAGATCTCGTCGCCACCCTTGTTGTACTCGCCATGCACGACGCGCTGCAGACCCTTGGTCTTGCCGAGGTTGGCAGCGGCGGCGATGTCGATCACTTGCGGCTTCGGATCAGGATTGGCGAGGTCGGCGATGGTGTACACCGTGACCGAACCAGCCAGCTTCGGATCCGGGTTCAGCGGAGCGTCAGCCCAGATGTTCTTGGACTTCGGATGCGACTTCACGAACAGCGAGTTCGCGCCGTGGTTCTTCACTTCCTGAACGACCTTCCAGGCGTAATCCTTGTTGCCTTCCGGATCGGTACCGATGAAGGTGATCACGTCAGCGCCAAGGTGCGACGTTGCCCAGACCTTGCCGTACTTCGGATGCTCGATGTTCGCGCCGCGGCCCGGGTGCGGGATCTTGGCGGTGTCGACCAGAGCGGCCAGCTTGCCGGTCTTGGTGTCAGCCACAGCGATCTTGTTCGAGGCGTTGGCAGCCACCAGGAAGTAGCGCTTCGACGAATCCCAGCCGCCGTCGTGCAGGAACTTGGCGGAGTTGATCGTGGTTTCCTTCAGGTTGTTGAGGTCCGAGTAGTCAACCAGCTTGATCATGCCGGTTTCCTTGACGTTCACAACCCACTCGGGCTTGTCGTGCGAGGCCACGATGGAGGCAACACGCGGTTCCGGGTGGTATTCGCCATCAACGGTCTGGCCACGGGTCGAAACGATCTTCAGCGGCTCAAGCGTTTCGCCATCCAGAACGGCGTAGTGGGGCGGCCAGTAGGCGCCAACGATGGCGTACTTGTCCTCGAAGCCCTTGTACTTCGACGTATCGATCGAGCGTGCCTCGTAGCCCGACTTCATCGTGGCAACGGTGGTGGGCTTCTCGGTCCACATGTCGATCAGGTCATAGCGACCGTCACGGCCGATGACGTGCATGTAGCGGCCGGAGGCCGAAACGCGCGAGATGTGAACAGCGTAACCGGTCTTGACGATGCCCCAGATCTGCTTGGTGTCGCCGTCGATGAGGGCAACTTCACCCGAGTCACGCAGGGTCACCGAGAACACGTTCTCGATGTTGATGTTGTTCATCTTCTTGGTCGGACGATCCTTTTGCGGGATCAGGAGCTTCCAGTCGGCCTTCATCTGCTTCAGGCCATACTCGGGCGGCGCTTCAGCCGGCATCTGCAGGTACTGGGCGAGATTCGCGATTTCCTTCTTCGACAGGATGTCGTCGAAGTTCGGCATGCCGCCTTCGGTGCCGTAGGACAGGACCTTCTCAAGGCGGGCGTTGCCCAGCTTGGAGGTATTGGCCGGCTCGAGGTTCTTGCCGGTAGCGCCCTTGCGCAGCATGCCGTGGCAGCCGGCGCAACGTTCGAAGTAGATCTTGCCGGTAGCGGCCTTATCTTCAGCCGACAGGGTCGGGGCAGCGGCAGCAGCCGGAGCCGGAGCAGCAGCTTCCTTCTTGGCCGGGGCGGCGAAGGCAGCGGAAACAGCCAGCGGCAGGGCAGCCAGCATGAGGGTGTTGCGGATCAGTTTATTCATACTTCCTCTCCTCTTATTGAAAAGCGGCGCGCACGGTCGCTAAATGGACACAACGCTGGGCGTAAATGTGCGCTGTTTGGGAGACCCGATCTTTGACGCAAATCAACTATTCGAAGCAAGGTTATTACTAAAGTTCGCCTTCGGTTGAACAAACACGCATTGCCCGTATATCCTTGCGCCTCCAAGCATTTTGCCCGAGGCGAATTGCCTCACAACAGCATACAATTTCTTATGATTCCCCCTCGAGCAAGCAGCCTTCCCGGAACCGTCTATCTTGTCGGCAGCGGACCCGGTGATCCCGAATTGATGACCCTCAAGGCGGCACGCCTCGTGCGCGAGGCAGACGTCATCGTATACGACCATCTGGGCGCCGAAAACGTGCTCGATCTCGCCCGCCCCGACGCCGAGAAAATCTACGCCGGCAAGGAAGCCTCAAACCACGCATTGCCGCAGGAGGAAATCAACGTCCTGCTGGTACGCCTAGCGAAGGAAGGCAAGCGCGTCGTCCGCCTGAAGGGGGGCGATCCTTTCATTTTCGGTCGTGGCGGCGAGGAAATCGAGACGCTGGCCGAGCACGGGGTGCCCTTTGAGGTCGTGCCCGGTGTGACGGCAGCTTCCGGCTGTGGTTCCTATGCCGGCATTCCGCTCACCCACCGCGATCATTCGCAGATCTGCGTCTTCGCCACCGGCCACCTCAAGGACGGCAGCGTCAATCTGGACTGGAAAGCGCTCGCCCGCCCGAACCAGACGGTGGTGTTCTACATGGGCATCGGCGGCGCCGACGAGATCTGCAGGCAACTGATGGAAAACGGCCTGCCCGCCGATCACCCGGCAGCGGTCGTTCAGCACGGGACCTCGCGGCGTCAGCGGGTACTCACGGCAACGCTCGGTACGCTGGCAGCGGAAATCAACAAAAGCGACATTCGACCGCCGGCACTGATCATCATCGGTACGGTCGTCACGCTCCAATCCAGGCTGGCCTGGTTCAATCCGAACGCGTCATAGCACGAGGCCGAGCGCCAGCAGGAGCGCATAGACGGCCTGCAGGCGGGCCGTCGCCGCCAGCAGGTCGTTGAAGCCGGCGCCCGGCGCCATGGCCACGAAGCGCCGGCAGAGCTGCAACGCCATGCCGGCCGACAGGCAGGGTAGCGCCAGCGACCATCCCTTGCCGAGAAGGGCTGCCAGCACCGGCAGCAGCGCATAGGGCGCTAGCATCTCGACGAAATAGACCGCATTCATCGCCGGCCTGCCGACACGGACAGCCAGCGTGTTCTTGCCTGCCCGCGCGTCGGTGCCGAGATCGCGGGTGTTGTTGACGCTGATCACCGCCGCACCGAAGGCGCCAAGCATCGCTGCCGCGATTGCTGCCGCCGGTGAAAAGCTCAGCGTCTGCAGGTAGTAGCTGCCGCCGACCGCAGCAAGGCCGAAAAAAACAAGCACGAAGACTTCACCCAGCGGCGTGTAGGCAATCGGCCGCGGACCATTGGTATAGGCCCAGCCGCTGACCAGCGATGCAAGACCGATGACGACGATCGCCAGCCCACCGCGCGCAACCAGTGCGAACCCGAATACGAAGGCCAGCAGGAAGGCGCCCCAGGCCGCACGACGAACCGCAGCCGCCGGCAGCCACCCCATCGCCGTGGCACGCGGGGGACCGAGGCGATCCGGCGTATCCGCGCCGCGCTCGAAATCGGAAACATCGTTGTGCAGGTTGGTGCCGACCTGGATCAGCATCGCCGACAGTACGGCGACAAGCGCCGGCCAGAGGAGAAACATCCCGGATTCCGAGTAGGCCAGCGCACTCCCGACAAGCACGGGGGCAACGGAAACGGAAAGCGTTTTCGGACGCAGCGCGAGCCACCACGCGGCGGACGACGACGGCCTGCCAACAGGGATTTCGGGGGGTTGTGCAGCGTCTGGGGACGGGGGCGACATGCTATAATCCGGCGCGATTTTCGCTGCAGTGCCAGTATCCTGGTGCCGAGAAAGGGACTCGAACCCTTACGCCTTTCGGCGGCGGATTTTGAATCCGCTGCGTCTACCGATTCCGCCATCTCGGCTGAGGCCCGCGACGCGGGCTGGGGAGCGCGGATTATCCCCGATTCGCGCCCCTCGGACAAGCCAAACCCCCATCATTTCATGCTGACCGTCGACGACTTCGATTTCGCCCTGCCGCCCGACTTGATCGCCCAGCACCCTGCTGCGGAGCGCCGCGGCAGCCGGCTGCTGCATGCCGATGGTGTCACACGGCACGATCTGCGATTTGCCGACCTGCCGATGCTGCTCGCACCCGGCGACCTGCTCGTCTTCAACGACACGCGGGTCATCCGTGCCCGCCTGTTCGGCCAGAAGGCCAGTGGCGGCCAGGTCGAGGTGCTGATCGAGCGCATTGTCGATGCCCGGCATGCCGTGGCCCAGGTGCGCGCCAGCAAGTCGCCGAAGCCGGGCACGTCACTGCGCCTGGCCGATGCCTTCGACGTCACCGTCACCGGACGCGCCGGCGCCACCGGCGAGTTCTACGCGCTCGAACTGCCGGAAGGCGGCGATTTCTGGCAACTGACCGAGGCCCACGGCCGCCTGCCGCTGCCGCCCTATATCGAACACGCTCCCGGCAGCGACGACGAATCCCGCTACCAGACCGTTTTCGCCCGCGAACCCGGCGCCGTTGCCGCACCAACCGCCGGCCTGCATTTCGACGAGGCCATGCTGGCGACACTGAAGGCGCAGGGCATCGAGCAGGCCTGGCTGACGCTGCATGTCGGCGCCGGCACCTTCCAGCCGGTGCGCGTGACAAACATCGCCGAACACCGCATGCATTCGGAACGCTTCGAGATTCCGCAGGCGACGGTGGACGCCATTGCCGCGACGCGTGCACGTGGCGGCCGTGTCATTGCCGTCGGCACGACCTCGCTGCGTGCGCTCGAGTCCGCCGCGCAGTCCGGCGAACTGAAGGCCGGAGCCGCCGAGACCGAAATCTTCATTACGCCGGGCTACCACTTCCGTGTCGTCGACCGGCTGATCACCAACTTTCACCTGCCGAAGTCGACGCTGCTGATGCTCGTCTCGGCCTTCGCCGGATTCGACACGATCCGCGCCGCCTACGCCCATGCCGTGGCCGAACGCTACCGCTTCTTCAGCTATGGCGACGCCATGCTTCTGGAAAAACAATGAAATACGAACTCATCACCACTGATGGCGCCGCCCGGCGCGGCCGCCTGACCCTGGCCCATGGCGTCGTCGAGACGCCAGTGTTCATGCCGGTCGGCACCTACGGCACGGTCAAGGCAATGACACCGCAGTCGCTCGCGGAAATCGGCGCCCAGATCTGCCTCGGCAACACCTTCCACCTGTGGCTGCGCCCGGGCCTCGAGGTGATCCGCGAATTCGGCGGCCTGCACAGGTTCATGGGCTGGGACAAGCCGATCCTGACCGACTCCGGCGGTTTCCAGGTGTTCTCGCTCGGCGAGCTCCGGAAGATCACCGAAGAGGGCGTGAAATTCTCGTCGCCGATCGACGGCGCCAAGCTGTTCCTGACGCCCGAGGAATCGATGCGCATCCAGCATGGCCTGAATTCCGACATCGTCATGATCTTCGACGAATGCACGCCCTACCCGGCGACGCGCGACGAGGCGGCGAAGTCGATGCGCCTGTCGATGCGGTGGGCGCAGCGCTCGCGTGACGAGCACAACCGGCTGGAGAACACGAACGCGCTGTTCGGCATCGTCCAGGGCGGCATGTACGAGGACCTGCGCGACGAGTCGCTCGCCGGCCTCGACCAGATCGGCTTTGACGGCATGGCCATCGGCGGCCTTTCGGTCGGCGAACCGAAGGAAGACATGGCGCGCATCCTGGCGCATACCGCGCCGCGCCTGCCCACGCACAAGCCGCGCTACCTGATGGGCGTCGGCACGCCGGAGGATCTGGTCAATGCCGTACAGGCCGGCATCGACATGTTCGACTGCGTGATGCCGACGCGCAACGCCCGCAACGGCCACCTGTTCACCCGCTTCGGCGACGTCAAGATCAAGAACGCCGCGCACCGCCACGACACGCGGCCGCTGGACGAATCCTGCGACTGCTACACCTGCCGCAATTTCAGCCGCGCCTACCTGCACCACCTGTTCCGCGCCGGCGAGATCCTCGGCAGCATGCTCAACACCATCCACAACCTGCATTACTACCAGACGGTGATGCGCGAACTGCGTGTCGCGATCGAAGGTGGCACACTGGCCGCCCATGTCGCGCAATTTCATGCCGACCGCGCGCAGGAAGCACGCTGACGAGCCCGTTCAGGGCATCTGGGACAGATAGTCGGCCACCGCCTTGGCTTCGAATTCGGTCAGGCGCGAGGCGACCATGTGCATCGCCTGGTTGTCGTTGGTCCGCGTGCGCTGGTTGAATTCCTTCAACTGTGTGAGCAGGTAGCGCGCGCTCTGGCCAGCCAGCCGGGGCAGCACCGCTGTCCCGTGGCCGTCAGCACCGTGGCAGTCGGCGCAGGCCGGCACGCCGGACCAGCTGTTGCCCTTGCGATAGATGTAACGGCCGACGGGAACGATCTCCTCGTCGGAGACCCGGTGCTGCTTCGCGGGCTGGGCACTGAAATACGCTGCCAGTGCCGCCATCTCCTCCTGGCCGAGATCCGCCACCTGCGGCGACATCGTCTCGCTCTTGCGCTTGCCGGCCTTGAAATCGCTCAACTGCTTGACCATGTACTCGCGATTCTGTCCTGCCAGGGAGGGAAACAACGGCGACACGGACTGTCCCTTCTCGCCATGACAGGTCGCGCACTGCGACGCGACCCGCTCCTCCACGCTCATCGCCGCAGCCTCCAGGTGCACGGTAATCCCCAGCACTGCCAGCACCAGACTTGTTTTACGCATCATCGACTCCATCTACCGAAAAGGGCTAAGTGACGAAATATTAGCAAACATAGATATTGGCGGAACCGCCCGCCGCCAAGCGGCAGCGGCCAGCCCCGGCCACTGCCGGCCAAGTGATACAATGCCCGACTTTTGCTACAACATTAATGGAGACATTCCGTGCTGATTAGCGTTGCTCACGCCCAACAAGCTGCTGGCGCGGCCGATCCCGCCGGCGGCCTGATGCAGTTCCTGCCCATCATCCTGATGTTCGTGGTGCTGTGGTTTCTGATGATCCGTCCGCAGCAGAAGAAGGCCAAGGAACACCAGGCCATGCTCGCAGCGCTCGCCAAGGGCGACGAAGTCGTTACCGGCGGCGGCATTGCCGGCCGTGTCGCCAAGATCGGTGAAAACTACGTCAGCGTCGAAGTTTCCGAAGGCGTCGAAGTCCAGGTCCAGAAGCCGGCAATTGCGCTGGTCCTGCCCAAGGGCACGCTGAAGGGACTCTGAGCCTTTCTCTCCGGGGCGGCGCGATCGCCGCGATCGACCGCCCCGTCACCGCTTCACAGGCATCCGCACTGGCATGAATCGATATCCCCTCTGGAAGTACGTCACCGTCGTCGTCGCACTGGTGATCGGCTTCATCTATACCCTGCCCAATTTCTTCGGCGAATCGCCGGCCGTTCAGGTTTCCAGCGTCAAGGCGACGATCAAGGTTGACCCGAAGACGCTCGATCGTGCCGAGACCACGCTGAAGACTGCTGGCGTTGTCCATGACGGCATTTTCCTCGACGCCAATGGCGTCAAGGTCCGTCTCAAGGACACCGACACCCAGCTGAAGGCGAAGGACTTGCTCGAGAAGCAGTTCAATCCGGACGCGCAGGATCCGCAGTACGTGATCGCACTCAACCTGCTGTCGGCCTCGCCGAAGTGGCTGACGGGCATGCATGCCCTGCCGATGTACCTCGGCCTCGACCTGCGCGGCGGCGTGCACTTCCTGCTGCAGGTGGACATGAAGGGGGCGCTCACCAAGCGGCTCGACGCGACCGCAGCCGACCTGCGCAGCCTGTTCCGCGACAAGAACATCCGCCACGCGGGCATCACGCGTGACGGTGAGCGCGTCACCATCCGCTTCCGCGAAGACGACATCCGCGACAAGGGCCGCAACGTGCTGGCCGACAACCAGCCGGACCTGCAGCTGACCGAACAGGGTGAAGGCAGCGACCTGCGCCTCGTCGCCACGCTGAAGCCGGAAGCGATCAAGCGAATCCAGGAATTCGCGCTCAAGCAGAACATCACCACCCTGCACAACCGTATCAACGAACTGGGCGTCGCCGAGCCGGTGATCCAGCAGCAGGGCGCCGACCGCATCGTCGTGCAGCTGCCGGGCGTGCAGGATACGGCCAAGGCGAAAGACATCCTCGGCCGCACGGCGACGCTCGAAATCCGCATGGTCGACGACACGCCGGGGGCACTGGAAGCTGCCCAGACCGGCCAGGTGCCGTTCGGCACCGAGCTTTACGTCGAGCGCGGCGGCGCGCCGCTGCTGGTGAAGAAGCAGGTCGTCCTGACCGGCGACCGCCTCACCGACGCACAACCGGGCTTCGACAACCAGACGCAGGAGCCGGCGGTGCATCTCACGCTCGACTCGCAGGGCGCCCGCATCTTCAAGGAGATCACCCGCGAAAACGTCGGCAAGCGCATGGCGATCCTGCTCATCGAGAAGGGCAAGGGTGAGGTCGTTACCGCACCGGTGATCCGCACCGAAATTGGTGGCGGCCGCGTCCAGATTTCCGGCCGCATGAGCACCACCGAGGCCAACGACACTGCACTGCTGCTGCGCGCCGGCTCGCTGGCCGCCCCGATGGAAATCATCGAGGAACGTACCATCGGTCCGTCGCTCGGCGCCGAGAACATCAAGAAGGGTTTCGATTCGACGCTGTGGGGCTTCGCCGCCATCGCCGCGTTCATGATCGCCTACTACATGCTGTTCGGCCTGATCTCGGTCGCGGCGCTCGGCTCCAACCTGCTGTTCCTCGTGGCCCTGCTTTCCATGCTGCAGGCGACGCTGACCCTGCCCGGCATCGCCGCCATCGCGCTGGCACTGGGCATGGCCATCGACGCCAACGTGCTGATCAACGAGCGTATCCGCGAAGAACTGCGTAACGGTGCCACGCCACAGGCTGCCATCGCTGCCGGCTACGAACGCGCCTTCGACACCATCGTGGACTCCAACGTCACCACCCTGATCGTCGGCCTGATGCTGCTCGTCTTCGGCTCCGGCCCGGTGCGCGGCTTCGCCGTGGTGCACTGCCTCGGCATCCTGACCTCGATCTTCTCGGCCGTGGTCGTCTCGCGCGCGCTGGTGAACCTGATCTACGGCCGCCGCAAGAAATTGCAATCGCTGGCCATTGGCCAGGTCTGGAAACCCGGCAACACGGCATCATCGGCTGCCGGCCAGTAAGGGGAAACAAAAATGGAATTTTTCCGCATCCGCAAAGACATCCCCTTCATGCGCCACGCGCTGGCGTTCAACATCATCTCGTTGATCACCTTCCTGCTGGCCGTATTCTTCCTCTTCAGCCGTGGTCTGCATCTCTCGGTCGAGTTCACCGGCGGCACGCTGATCGAGGTCAGCTACCAGCAGACGGCCGATCTCGAAAAGGTGCGCGGGGCGCTGAGCAAGGCCGGCCACAGCGATTTCGTCGTGCAGAACTTCGGCTCATCGCGCGACGTGATGATCCGGCTGCCACTGAAGGCGGACCAGAACACCTCCAAGCTCGGCGAAGCCGTGATGGCCTCGCTCGACGCCGATGCGCCGGGTGCAGCGCTGCAGCGCGTCGAGTTCGTCGGGCCGCAGGTCGGCAAGGAGCTGGCGGAAAACGGCGCACTGGCGCTGCTGCTGGTGGTGATCGGCATCATGATTTACCTCGCGTTCCGCTTCGAGTGGCGCTTCTCGGTCTCGGCGATCATCGCCAACCTGCATGACGTGGTGATCATCCTCGGCTTCTTCGCCTTCTTCCAGTGGGAGTTCTCGCTCTCCGTTCTGGCAGCGATTCTGGCTGTGCTCGGCTACTCGGTGAACGAATCGGTCGTCGTCTTCGACCGCGTCCGCGAAACCTTCCGGAAGGTGCGTGGCATGACCACCCCGCAGGTGCTTGACCACGCCATCACCAGCACCATCTCGCGGACGATCATCACGCACGGCTCGACGCAGATGATGGTGCTGTCGATGCTGGTCTTCGGCGGCGAGACGCTGTACTACTTCGCGCTGGCACTGACCATCGGCATCTGCTTCGGCATCTACTCGTCGGTACTGGTGGCCTCGCCGCTGGTCATGTGGCTCGGCGTCTCACGCGAGCAGTTCATCAAGCCGAAGAAGGTGGTCGAGGGTGCCAACGACGATGGCGCCGTCGTCTGACCGCAGACGCAGGAACCCGCCTCTGGCGGGGATGTCACAGAAAGGCGGGCAGGCACACCTGGCCGCCTTTTGCTTTTCAGGGGAATGACAATGAACATGCCGCGTATCCGCGTCTGGGATCTGCCCACTCGACTCTTTCACTGGCTGCTGGTCGCGCTGATCATTGCCATGATCATCACCGGCAAGGTCGGCGGCAACCTGATCGACTGGCATGCCCGCATCGGCATCACCATCACCGGGCTGATCGCGTTTCGCCTCGTCTGGGGCTTTGTCGGCTCGACCTACGCGCGCTTCGCGACCTTTTTCCCGACTCCCGGACGGGTACTCGCCTACCTGCGCGGCCAGTGGCACGAGCCGGGGCACAACCCGCTCGGGGCCTGCTCCGTCTTCGCACTGCTCGCCCTGATTGCCTTCCAGATCGCCACCGGACTCACCGGCAATGACGACATCGCTTTCCGCGGTCCGCTCTTCGATCTGGTCGGAAAGGAACTCTCGGACAAGCTCAACGGCCTGCACAAGCTGTCTGCCAACCTGCTGTTCGCGCTCATTGCACTCCATGTCGGCGCGATCCTGTTCTATGTCCATGTCAAGAAGGACAACCTCGTGCGTCCGATGCTGACCGGCTGGAAATCCCATGGTGGACATCCGGCGAGCGGCGGCGGAGCAGCGGCACTGATCATCGCGCTGGCGGTCGCCTGCGCCGCCATCTATGGAGCATCGGGCACCTGGCTGCCGGCACCACCGCCGCCACCGCCCGCGGCAACTCCCAGCTGGTAGGGCGCACACCGCCCACTACCCCCTCTCCGTCGTTGCGCTGCAGGGGCGAAGTCCCTATGCTGTAGCTTTACATCCATACTGCCCCCTTCGCGATGCAGACCGATGACGAGCTGCTGACCTTCGCTGACGAGCGCGAATCGCCGCTCGCGGCGGTTGCATCGCATGTCCGCAAGATCCTCATCGTCGACGATGATGAGGATGTCCATCAGGCCACGACCTTCGCCTTGCAAGGACTGGAAATCCTCGGTCACCCCCTGCAGTTTCTGCATGCCTATTCCGGCAACGAGGCGGAAAAGCTGCTTGCCTGCGAGGACAACATCGCCGTCATCCTCCTCGATGTCGTCATGGAGAGCGAGGATGCCGGCCTTCGCCTGGTGCAGCAAATCCGCAGGAATCTCGGGCTGACCACGCCACGCATCATCCTGCGCACGGGCCAGCCGGGCTATGCCCCCGAGCTCTCTGCGATCCGCGACTACGACATCAACGACTACAAGACCAAGAACGAACTGACGCGGACGCGCCTCTACACATCGATTACCGCTGCGATCCGTTCCTACGACCAGATCTGCAAGCTCGACGCGAGCCGACGCGGCCTCGAACTGATCATCTCCGCAAGTGGCCGCCTGGTCGCCGAAAACGGCCTGCAGGCTTTCGCCGCGGGCATCATTACGCAGATCGCCGCCCTGCTTGGCGTTGGCGCCGAGGGGCTCGTCTGTGCCCAGGAGGTTCCTCCGGACGATGGGCCGCTCGCGGGCCAGCCGCCCCAGATTGTCGTCGTCGCCGCCGCCGGCCGCTTTGCCGGCCTCGTGCAGCGCCGCCTCGACGAGATCGACAGCGTGCGCGTCCGCAGCCTGATCGAGCGCAGCCTGCAGCAGAAAATGAACCTGATCGAGAACGACGCCGTCGTGCTGTTCTTTCCGGCGCGCAGCGGCAATCACTTCGCCGCCTTCATCGACTCGCCCAGCCTGCTTTCCGAGATCGACCAGCACCTGTTGCAGGTGTTCTGCTCGAACATTGCCGTCTGCGCCGAAAATACCCGCCTGCTCAGCCGCCTGCACGACCAGGCCTACCTCGACCGCCTCGTCAAGCTGCCGACGCGCACGGCCTTCATCGAAGCCATCGATCAGCATATCCGCACCGGCACGACCGCCGGCTACACCGTCGGCCTGATCGACATCGACCAGTTTGCCGAAACGAACGAGGCTTTCGGTCACGGCTACGGCGACGCAGTCCTGCGCGGCATCGCCGAGCGCCTTGACGACGAGCTGGGGGAAAGCTGCCGCATCGCCCGCACGTCCGGCGACACGTTCGGCGTACTCGGACTTTCGTGGGTAGTTCGCCCCGAGAAACTGCGCCCGCTGTTCGCCGAGCCATTGAACATCGACAACGAGGTTCGCCACCAGCTCTCGATCAGCATGGGCTTCGCGCATCTCGCCGATGTCACCAGCGGCAACGACGCGATCAAGAACGCCAGTCTCGCCGTCAAGCTGGCACGCACCGGCGGCCCCGGGCGCGATGCCGTCTATACACAGGAGATTGGCCAGGAAACACGGGAACGCACGCATCTCCTGCACAGCCTCTATGCCGCGTTCCAGCACGAACGCCTGTTCGTCGCCTACCAGCCCCAGGTCGACCTCCGCACCCGCAAGCCCCTTGGGTTCGAAGCGCTCATGCGCTGGCGCGATGACAAGGGCGACTTCATCCCGCCCGACCGATTCATTCCTCTCGCCGAGCAATCGGGCCTGATCAACGGCATGGGGCGCTGGGTGATGCGCTCCGCCCTGCGCACCCTGCGTCGCCTGCTCGATGCCGGCTGGACCGACCTGCGCATGGCAGTCAACGTCTCCGTCGTGCAGTTCCAGGCCGATGACTTCATCGACAACGTCGCCCAGGCCTTGCACGAGACCGGCGTGCCGCCGCAAATGGTGGAACTCGAAATCACCGAATCGGTGGCCATGACCAACGCCGCGGAGGTCGAGGAAAAGCTGCATGCGCTCAAGGCGCTCGGAACGACGATCGCGATCGATGACTTCGGCACCGGCTTCTCGTCACTCTCCTATCTCGACCGGCTGCCGCTCGATCGCCTCAAGATCGACCGTTCCTTCGTCACCAACATCGGCAACGGTGAGGAAGGTTCGCGCATTACCGAAATGATCATCGGCCTCGGGCACAAGCTCGACATGACCATCATCGCCGAGGGAGTCGAGGACGAGGCGCAGGTGCAGCTGCTATCCAGCCTCGGCTGCCACGAGGCTCAGGGCTACCTGTTCGCGCGGCCGATGGGCGCCGATGACATCGGCAACTGGCTGCACGAGCACACCTGACGACGACGGCAGGAACGAAAAAGCCGGGGAGAGCCCCCGGCTTTTTTATGCAGCGCATCCGGAACGTGATCAGTGCTTCTCCGGCTTTGTGGCTTCGGCCGCGGCTGGCGCCGCCTGACCCGCCACGCGGGGTCAGTCCTTCCGGAACTTGTCGTGGCAGGCCTTGCAGGTTTCGCCGGTCTTGCCGAACTGGGCCTTGATCGCCGCCGGGTCACCGGATTCGGCCACCTTGGCGAGCTCATTCGCTTCCTTGTTGAAACTCATCGCCAGCTTGCCGACTTCTTCCTTCTGCTGGAAGAACTCCGGTTTGACGCGCGTTTTTTCACCACCGACGTCATGATCGGTACCCGGGCCGTACAGCGCGCCCATGCCCGAATTGGCAGTTGCTGCGATCAGTCGGGCAGCAGCCAATACCTGGTCCTTGTTGTAGCTCTGCGGCGCATCGACCACCTGCGCCTTGATCTTGCCCATGTTCCACGACATGAAGCTGTAGCCGGCCTTGCGGAACTTGATCATTTCCTCAGGCTTCAGCGCCTGCTGAGCGAAAGCGGCACCGGTCACGGCAGTCAGGGTCAGCACGGCGGCGATCTTGGTCTTGAGTTTCATGGGTTCTCTCCGTTCTGGGTTGTTGGCACCCGGTCGACGACACCGGGGGACGAATTATTCCAATCGTCTGGTGCGAGAATACCACCGGCCGGCGGAATTTGATCTGTCTCAAACAAGCGCACCCGCAGGCTCACTAGGATGATGGGTTTCCAGACTGCAGAGCCGGCCATGAGCGCCCCCGTATCCACACCTGCTTCCACCCCGATCGAACGCGCCAGCCGCGACGAAATTGTCACGCTGCAGATCGAGCGCATGCGCCGGTCGCTGGCGCACGCCTATGCGAGCGTCCCCGCCTACCGGCAGAAATTCGACGCGGCGGGCGTCCATCCGGAGGATCTGAAAACGCTGGCCGACCTTGCCCGCTTCCCATTCACCACCAAGCAGGACCTGCGCGACCACTACCCCTACGGCATGTTCGCCGTACCGATGCGGGATGTGGTGCGCATCCACGCCTCGAGCGGCACCACGGGCAAGCAGACCGTGGTCGGCTACACGAAGAATGACCTCGACATGTGGGCCGAAGTGATGGCCCGATCGTTGCGCGCCGCGGGCGCGGGGCCCGACGACATTGTCCAGATCGCCCACGCCTACGGCCTGTTTACCGGCGGCTTCGGTGTCCACTACGGCGCCGAACGCCTGGGCTGCACGGTCATCCCGATGGGTGGCGGGCAGACGGCCAAGCAGGTTCAGCTGATCCGCGACTTCAAGCCGACGATGATCGTCGCCACCCCCTCCTACGCACTCAACGTCGCCGACGAATTCGTCCGTCAGGGCCTCGACCCGGCGGCCTGCAGCCTGCGCATCGGCTGTTTCGGCGCCGAGCCGTGGGGCGAAGGCATGCGCAGCGAGATCCAGACGCGGCTGGGCATCGACGCGATGGATCTCTATGGCCTCTCGGAAGTGATCGGCCCCGGCGTTGCCTGTGAGTGCATCGAAGCCAAGGACGGCCCCGTGATCTGGGAAGACCATTTCTACCCGGAGATCATTCACCCAGAAACGGGGGAGGTATTGCCTGACGGTGAGTTTGGCGAACTCGTGTTCACCTCGCTGACCAAGGAAGCGCTGCCGGTCATCCGCTACCGCACGCGCGACCTCGCCCGCCTGCTGCCGCCGACGGCGCGCTCGTTCCGCAGAATGAGCAAGGTCGCCGCGCGCTCCGACGACATGCTCATCATCCGTGGCGTCAACCTTTTCCCCGGCCATATCGAGGAACTGATCCTCAAGCAGCCGCAGCTCTCCGGCCACTACCTGCTCGAGGTCTACCGCGAAGGGCCGCTCGACCAGATGGAAGTGCTGGTCGAAGTGAAGCCCGAATTCGCGCACGCCAGCGGCGAGATGAAGCAGGCCACCGCGCGCGGGCTGCAGCACGAAATCAAGGGCTGGCTCGGCGTCACGACGCGCGTCAGCATCCTCGATCCGGGGCATCTGCCAAGGCCCGAGGGCAAGGCGCGGCGGGTAATCGACAAGCGGGCCATGTGATTCCCGCCAGGGGAATCGGGAACGATTCGAAGCGGCTCATGCGGCAGCGTCGTGGCCCGTTTTCGGGAACGCCGCCCGACGGCGTTCCGGCGATGCGGCATCAATGGGAAACATACCGTCACCGCAGAAGAAACAATCGCCCACGACGCTGAACAGACCCCGCCCCCGTTTTACCGATCCCAATAGGGGTCGGTGCCAAAGCGGTCGAGCAGGAAATCGATGAACGCCCGTATCTTGACCGGCAAGTGCCGATTGGGCAGGTGTACCGCGTAGATGAAGCGTTCCGTCGGCACATAACCGGGCAGGACTTCGACCAGGCGCCCCGCCTGGAGATCCTTGCCGATGATGAAGGTTGGCAGGAGCGCCAGCCCGAGTCCGCCCAGCACGGCCTGCGAAAGCGCCTCGTCATCGTTGATCCGCAAGGTGCCGGAAACCGGCACGAAGACATCGCCCTCCGTCCCTTTCAGGTGCCAGACCCCCTGGGTGTTCATGAACGTGTAATCGAGACAGTTGTGACGGGCCAGATCCTCCGGCGCCGCCGGCGTTCCCTGGCGCGCAATGTAGGCCGGACTGCAGCAGATTTTTCTCCGGATCGGCGCCAGGCGCCTCGCCACCAGATTGGGCCCGGGTTCCGGCGTGATGCGCAAGGCGATGTCGTACCCCTCCTCGGCGAGGTCGACCAATCGATCGCTGATCGTCAGATCCACCGACACGTCGGGGTAGAGCATCATGAAATCCGGTAGCGCCGAAGCGACATGCATTGTGCTGAAGGCGACCGGCGCGCTGATCTTGAGCCGGCCTCTCGGCTCCTGATGCAGGCGGGAGATGGTCATGTTCGCCTGGGCCATTTCCTCAAGAATGCGATCGCAGTGCTCGAAGTAGGCCGCTCCGATCTCGGTAAGGCTGAGGCTGCGGGTACTCCTGTTCAGCAGACGGACGCCCAGGCTGGTTTCGAGGCGGGTGATTGATTTGCTGACCCGGGATTTCGAGATGTCCAGTCGCCGTGCCGCCTCGGAAAACCCTTTCGCCTTGACGACCTGCGCAAAGAAAAGCATGTCGTTGACGTCATGCATGGCCCCCTCCATCGTTTCTCCATTGGAAACAGTTTTGTTCAAAAATGGTGACTTATCAATCGCGCCTTGCCTCTCTATCATTTCTGCTGGAAGCAGGGGGCAAGCATCGGCATGAACAAAGGTAACCGAAAACCATTGAGAACATTGAAAAATTTTTCTTCAGCCTGCCGAACAACACCCAAAGAATATCTCCACAGGGACATCAATGCAAAAACGCACCACGTTGGTGCGTTAAATTGTTGCCGATTTGGAATCAATAGAATTCCTGCGCCAATCTCCCACGACTTTTCTGCAACCATCCTCAATCAATCGGGCTAGGAGCCGTTTCATGCGATACAAGACGTCGGAAGCTTTCCTCGAACAGGTAGCCGCTCGCAACCCCGGCCAACCGGAATTCCTCCAGGCCGCGACAGAAGTGATCGAAAGCCTGTGGCCATACATCACACAGCACCCGAAGTATGCCGAGCACGGATTGCTGGATCGGCTGATCGAACCGGAACGCGTCATCATGTTCCGGGTTTCGTGGGTTGACGATCACGGCGACGTCCATGTCAATCGCGGCTACCGCATCCAGCACTCATCGGCCATCGGCCCGTACAAGGGAGGCATCCGCTTCCACCCCTCGGTCAACCTGTCGATCCTGAAATTCCTGGGCTTCGAACAAACCTTCAAGAATGCTTTGACCACCCTCCCCATGGGCGGCGGCAAGGGCGGCAGCGATTTCGATCCGAAGGGCCGGAGTCCGGGGGAAGTGATGCGTTTCTGCCAGGCATTCGTGAGCGAGCTTTTCCGCCATGTCGGGTCCGACACCGACGTTCCGGCTGGCGACATCGGCGTCGGTGGGCGCGAAGTCGGATTCATGGCGGGCATGATGAAGAAGCTCAGCAACCGCGCCGACTGCGTGTTCACCGGTAAAGGACTCAGCTTCGGGGGGTCGCTGATCCGCCCGGAAGCCACCGGTTATGGAACGGTTTACTTCGCCGAACAGATGCTGAAGCAAAAGGGTCGGAGTTTCGACCAGTTGCGCGTCAGCGTTTCGGGCGCCGGCAACGTGGCGCAGTATGCCGTCGAAAAAGCCATGGCCCTCGGCGCCAAGGTGGTTACGGTCTCGGACTCGAGCGGAACGGTCGTCGATGAAGAGGGATTCACTCCCGAAAAGCTGGCCGAGCTGATGGAGGTCAAGAACCATCTCTACGGGCGCGTCAGCGACTACGCACAGCGTGTCAAGGCCACCTTCCTTCCCGGCGAACGCCCATGGAAGATCCCGGTCGATGTCGCCCTGCCCTGCGCGACCCAGAACGAACTCGACGCGAAAGACGCGGCCACCCTGATAAAGAACGGCGTGAGCTGTGTCGCGGAAGGCGCCAACATGCCTTCAACCGCGGAAGCGGTGATGCTTTTCGAGCACGGCGACATCCTCTACGCCCCGGGCAAGGCGAGCAACGCCGGCGGTGTCGCCACCTCCGGGCTGGAAATGAGCCAGAATTCCATGCGCATGTCGTGGCAACGGGAAGAGGTTGACTCCCGGCTGCACGAAATCATGTGCAACATCCACGAGGCATGCGTCACCTATGGCCGCAAAAACAACGGCAAGATCAGTTACGTCGACGGCGCCAACATCGCGGGCTTCGTGAAAGTGGCCGACGCAATGCTCGCGCAGGGCGTGGTCTGACGACACGCCGGGAAGTGCCGGCGCCAGGCGCATCGACACCGTTCAGGAGGGATCCCGGGCAGCCGTTCCGGGATGCCGCGAAAGGGCCGGTGTCGTCAGCGGCGGCGCCGCCCCCAGGCCATTCCGGATCCGGCTCGGTGTCAGCACCAGGCAGCAACGGGCAGACCATCCTCTTACCGATGCAACTCACCACGCGAGGGAAGCATGTCCCATGAACACGCAGATCTGGTTGCCGAATTGAAGGCCGGCGACCGCTACTTTGCCGGCCTCGTCGACAAGCACAAGGCGCTTGATCTGAGGATCAAGCTCATGGAGTCCCACCTTGAGTCCGGCAGCCCGGATGAAATCGAAGCGCTGAAGGTCAAAAAGCGGGTGCTCAAGGAGGAGATAGACATACTGATGCAGTCTGCGCTCTCAAGCCGTCGGCAATCTCCTGCCGCAGGCGACACCCGCGACACCTGAGGCGGCTGTGGCGAAATTGCGCGCGCGGTCAGACCGCGAAAACGTGCTTCACGCGCAACGTCAGCTTCTTCTCGGCGATTTCAAACAAGCGGTCGATGTTCGCATGCTTGCCCGGATGCAGGCGCGCATCCTCGGTGTGCTCGGCATAGAGTTCGAGGCCCTTCTTCGCAGCCTCCGGCGTGATGGCGCCGTAGGTCTGGCCGAGGTGGTTGTAGAGCGACAGCGAGCCCTGGCTGCCGGCCTTGTTCTCAATGGTGGCAACGACGTTACCCTCCGCGTCGAGCAGGTTCAGTGCTTCGAGGTGCGAGATGCCGGGCATCTTCTTCAGGTTGGCCTGGAATTGCGACATGTCGTGTCCTTTCAGATGCGCTTGGCGAGCTCGGCGGCCTTGCCGGTGTAGTCCCACGGCGTCAGCTTGAGCAGTTCGGCCTTGGCGGCTTCCGGAATTTCCAGCCCCTGCACGAAGGCCTGCATGCCTTCGCGCGAGACGCGCTGGCCGCGGGTGAGTTCCTTCAGCTTCTCGTACGGGTTGGCGATACCGTAGCGGCGCATCACGGTCTGGATGGGCTCGGCGAGCAGTTCCCAGTTGGCGTTCAGGTCGTCCATCATGCACTGGGCGTTGGCTTCGAGCTTGCCGAGCCCGCGCAGCAGCGAGTCGTAGCCCAGAAGTGCGTAGCCAAGGCCGACACCCATGTTGCGCAGCACGGTCGAGTCGGTGAGGTCGCGCTGCCAGCGCGAGACCGGCAGCTTCTCGGCGAGATGCTTCAAGACAGCGTTGGCAAGGCCGAGGTTGCCTTCCGAGTTCTCGAAATCGATCGGGTTCACCTTGTGCGGCATGGTCGAGGAACCGATCTCGCCGGCCTTGACCTTCTGCTTGAAGAAGCCGAGCGAGATGTAGCCCCACACGTCGCGGTCGAGGTCGAGGAGGATGGTATTGGTGCGCGCAAAGGCGTCGAACAGTTCGGCCATCGCGTCGTGCGGCTCGATCTGGATCGTGTACGGGTTGAATTCCAGTCCGAGCGATTCGACGAACCTCTTCGCGAATCCTTCCCAGTCGTAGCCCGGGTAGGCAGCGAGATGCGCGTTGTAGTTGCCGACGGCACCGTTGATCTTGCCAAGCAGGCTCACCGCGGCGATGCGCTGGCGGGCACGGGTCAGGCGATAGACGACGTTGGCCATTTCCTTGCCCATGGTCGACGGCGTCGCTGGCTGGCCGTGCGTGCGCGACATCATCGGCACATCGGCCAGCTGGTGCGCCAGTTCGCGCAGACGGGCGATGACCTTGTCGATGCCCGGCAACAGCACTTCGTCGCGCGCGGCCTTGAGCATCAGCGCGTGCGAGAGGTTGTTGATGTCTTCCGAGGTGCACGCGAAGTGGATGAACTCGGAGACGCGCATCACTTCCTGGTTGTCGGCGAGCTGCTTCTTGATCCAGTATTCGAGGGCCTTCACGTCATGGTTGGTGACGGACTCGATCTCCTTCACCTCGGCGGCGTGCTGCGGCTCGAAGTTGGCAACCAGCGCATCGAGCGCGGCGACGGTTGCCGGCGAGAAGGCGGGAATCTCGGCGAAATGCGACTCGGCCGCGAGGGCCTTCAGCCACTCGATCTCCACCTGCAGGCGACGACGGATCAGGCCGTATTCGGAGAATTGTGGCCGGAGTGCGTCAACTTTCGACGCATAGCGCCCATCAAGAGGAGATAGCGCTGTAAGCATGGTGAAAGACATGGAAGACATCCTGTTGCGAGAAGATCGCTATTTTACCGCTGCGTGAAATAGTGCCGCAAATTGCCATGCAGCCCGATGCTATAATTCGACTCCCCAATGCTTTGCAACTCGACTTGAGAAACAGATGAAACTGATCGGTTCCCTGACCAGTCCCTATGTACGCAAGGCCCGCATCGTACTGGCCGAAAAGAAGATCGAGTACGACTTCGAAATCGATTCCCCGTGGAACGCGGACAGCAATGTGCCGAACGTTAACCCGCTGGGCAAGATTCCTGCCCTGATCCTCGATGACGAGACGGTGCTGTTCGATTCGCGCGTGATCGTCGAGTACCTCGACAACGTTACCCCGAACAACAAGCTGATGCCTGCCCCGAACCGCGAGCGCATCCTCGTCAAGCGCTGGGAGGCCCTTGCCGACGGTGTCTGCGATGCCGCAGCTGCGGCCTTCCTCGAAGGCAAGCGGCCTGCGAAGCTGCGCGACAAGGAGTGGATCGAACGGCAGCGCGGCAAGATCGTCGCGGCCCTGGAATTCATGTCCGAGGAACTGGGCGACAACTCACACTGCATGGGTACGCATTTCTCGCTGGCCGACTGCGCCGTCGGTAGCGCACTCGGCTACCTGAACTTCCGCTTCGCGGACATCGGCTGGCAGGAAGCGCACCCGAACCTGGCCCGCCTCTACGAAAAACTGATGCAGCGCGCCTCGTTCTCCGATACCGAGCCGCGCGAGTAATCGTATCCGCTCCTGCGCTGCTGAAGCCGCCTGCGGGCGGCTTCTTCATTTCTACAACGACAATTTCTTGAAGACGAATTCCGGGATATGGCGGATGACGAGCATGATCAGCCGCCAGAAGCCGGGCAGATAGACCTCGTCCCGGCCCTTGTCGATGGCAGCGACTATGCCGCGCGCGACATCGCCCGGCTGCGCCCATAGCGCCCCCTTGCTGAACGCCGCGGTCATCGGCGTATCGACGAAGCCGGGCTTGATCGTCAGCACCTGCACGTTCTTCTTCGCCAGTCGATTGCGCAGCCCCTGCAGGTAGCGCGTGACCATACCCTTGGCGGCACCATAGACATAGTTGCTCTGGCGACCGCGGTCACCGGCGACCGAGCTGATCACGGCAATGCTGCCGCTGCCCTGCGCCTCGAAATGATTGCCCAGCAGCGTGCATAACGCCACGACCGAGAGGCCGTTGTTGTCGATCTCCGCGAGCGTCATCGCGACTGAGGCTTCGCAGGCTTTCTGGTCAGGCAAGGTGCCGTGTGCGATCAGCGCCACATCGAGACCGCCGAGCGCGGTGACGGCCGCTTCCAGCATCGATGGATGCATCGCCGCATCCGTTGCGTCCATTTCGAAAACACCGGCATTGGCGGCACCGCGCACCTTCAGATCAGCGGCGATGTCGTCGAGTTTCTGGCGCTTGCGGCCGACGAGGAACAGCGCATCGCCGCGCGCCGCCCACTGCCGCGCGGCAGCCTCGGCAATGGCCGAAGTGGCGCCGATGATGAGAATTCGTTTGCTCATGCTTGCTCCATGACGCGCCGCCAGAACCCCGAGGAAAACTTCGGATCGACGAAGCGAGAAAAATCCTGCCACTGCGGATACGCTGCGCGGAAAAAATCCCCCGGCATGCGCGCATCCTTGGCGGCGTAGAGGCGGCCGCCTGCGGCACGTACGATGGCGTCGAGCCGCTCGAACAGGGCCAGAGTCGCCGCGCCGTGATTCGGGAAATCCAGCGCCAGCGTCGTCCCCGGCATCGGGAACGAGAGCAGGCCGGGCGTTGGTCGATCGCCAAAGTTCTTCAATACCGCGAGGAAGGATCCCTGGCCGCTGGTCGCGATCGCATCGAGCATCTCGCCGATGGCATCGCGTGCGGCGGTTGGCGGCACCACGCACTGATACTGGTAGAAGCCGGGGTTGCCGTAGATGCGGTTCCAGTCGCGGATCGCATCCAGCGGATAGAAGTACGGCAGATAGTGCTGATGCACCTCGGCCGGCCAGGGTTTGCCGTAATACGCCGCATTGAAGGCACGCAGGCTCAGGCCGTTGACCAGCGACAGCGGCGGTGTGACCGGAACCCGCTTTTCGCCATGTGGCGCCGGCAGATCGCCTTCGCCGTGATCGGCCGCCATCAACACGCCACGCGGCGTTTTCGCCAGGCAGTCGATCCAGGCCACCGCGTATTCATGCGCCTGCTCCGCTGCGGCATTGAGCGCGAAGAATTCATCGAGGCCGGTGTAGCGCCAGTTGCGCACACGCATCGCCGTGCCACGTATGCGGCGCAGCCGGATCGTTGCCTGCGTAATGACACCGGTCAGGCCGAGGCCGCCGATGGTCGTAGCGAACCAGTCGGAATTCCCTTCGCGCGAACAGATCAAGCGCGCCCCGTCGGAGCGCAACAGCTCGAACGACAGCAGATGGTCGCCGAAGCTGCCGGCCGCATGGTGGTTCTTGCCATGCACGTCGTTCGCGATGGCCCCGCCGACGGTAACGAAACGCGTCCCCGGCGTCACGGCAAGGAACCAGCCGCGCGGCACGACGACGGCAAGTATGTCGGCGAGCAGTACGCCGGCCTCGCAGGTCAGCACGCCACTATCGGCGTCGAAGGCAATGAAGCGGTCGAGCCCGCGCATCTTCAGCAGCGTGCCGCCGGGATTGAGGCCAACATCGCCATAGCTGCGACCGTTGCCGTAGGCGAGCAGCGAACCCTCGACCGGAGGCAGCGCGGCATGGCGATCGCCGAGCGCCAACTCTGCCGACGCGGCCGGCCAATCCAGCCGGCCCCATGCGGTCGCCGCGCCCCTCACGCCCATCGTCGTACCCGGACCATGAAGCCCGCCCCAAGCACCACGGCAAACCACAGCGTCGCCAGCCGGCAGATCAGCGTTGCCGTGACGGCCCCGGCATCAGGCACACCATTCATCACCAGCAGCGTGATCATCGCCGCTTCGTTGGTTCCCAGCCCGCCGGGAAGGAAGGAAAGGCTCCCGACCAGCATGGCGAAGGCGTAGACGAAGACTGCCGTCTGCAGATCGACGCTGTAGCCGAGCGCGTGCAGCAGCCACCACAACCCCAGCCCCTCGGCGAACCATGAAACAACGCCGAGCATAAGCCCCATCGAGAGCGCCGGCAGCGAAAAGCAGCGGCGGAAATGCAGCACGATTTCGCACAGCTTCGAGAGCAGCGCCGCCCATCTGGCTTCGCGCGCCAGCGCCCAGCGATCGACGGCAGCGATGAAGGCCGTCCATTGCGCCAGCAACAGCACGACGAGGACGACGAGCAGTGCCGCACCGACCACGGGCCGTGCCGGCGCATACGTCCACAGGCCGAAGGCGGTGAGCACGAGAATGGCGAGCAGGTCACTGGTACGTTCGGCGAAGAACGCCGCCAGACTTTGCGGCGCCGGCACGCCATGCGGCTTGAGCAGCACCGAGCGCAGCGTCTCGCCCACCTTGCCGGGCGTGGTGGTCAGTGCGAAACCGGCGAAATAGACATCGAGGTTGATGCGCCACGGTACCGGCGTACCGAGCAGCGCGAGGTAGCGCCCCCAGCGGAAGAAGCGCAACAGGTAGTTGAGCAGCGAGAGGCCGAATACGCCGAGCAGCACCCACGGGCCGATCCGGACGATGGCGTCCACCACTTCGCGCCAACCCGCCCACAGGGAGAGTGCGACATAGCCAAGCGCCGCGACGACAACGCTCCACAGCACGGCTCGCACTGCGCGATTCATGCGTGCCGGCTCGACCGCCGCGACGCCGGATTCGCTCACTGAATGACGCCGCCGCCCAGGCAGACGCGCGATTCGTAGAGGACGACCGACTGCCCCGGTGTCACCGCCCACTGCGGTGCGGCGAAGCGGATCTCGCAGTGCCCCGCATCCACCTGCTCGACTTCACAGGCGGCATCTTCCTGCCGGTAGCGCGTCTTGGCGCAATAGACCCAGTGCGGCTGCGGCGCACGGCCGGAGACCCAGGAAAGATCGGCGGCGTGCAGCACTTCCGATTGCAGCGCCGGGTGGTCGTGTCCCTGCACGACGTAAAGAATGTTTTTCGCCACATCCTTCTTAGCCACGAACCAGGCGTCGTGCTCGCCGAGATCGGCCCCCTTGCCACCCTTGATGCCGCCGATGTGCAGCCCCTTGCGCTGGCCGATGGTGTGGTAGGTCATGCCGTCGTGCTCGCCGAGCAGGCGGCCGGAGTCGAGCTCGCGAATCTCACCCTTCTGCGCCGGCAGATAGCGCATCAGGAACTCCTTGAATGGCCGCTCGCCGATGAAGCAGATGCCGGTCGAATCCTTCTTCGCCGCCACGTGCAGCCCGGCTGTTTCGGCCATGCGACGCACATCGCGCTTGTAGACGTCGGCCAGGGGAAAAATCGTCTTCGACAGCTGGGCCTGATTCAGGCGGTGCAGGAAGTAGCTCTGATCCTTGGTGCCGTCCTCGGCCTTGAGCAACTGGTACTCGACCCCGACACCGGTCGGCGACGGCACCTCGCGCACGCCGGCGTAGTGGCCGGTAGCGATCTTGCCCGCGCCCATCTTCATGGCGTGGTCGAGGAAGGCGCGGAACTTGATCTCGGAATTGCACAGCACGTCCGGATTCGGCGTGCGGCCAGCCTGATATTCCTTGAGGAATTCGGCGAAGACGCGCTCCTTGTATTCCTTGGCGAAATTGACCACTTCGACATCGATGCCGATCCTGTCGGCGACGCTCATCACGTCCACCAGATCCTGGCGCGACGAGCAGTATTCCTCGCTATCGTCGTCTTCCCAGTTCTTCATGAACAGGCCGATGACCTTGTAGCCTTGCTGCTTGAGCAGCAGCGCCGCCACAGACGAATCGACGCCGCCGGACAATCCGACGACGACGGTATTGTTTCCCGCAGTTATGTGTTCACTCGACACGAGGCCCCTCCCAGTCCATCCATTCATCCAGCGGCATCACGACTGCCGGCTGACCGTTATCGAAAAACCAGCTATCCACGGCATAGCGCGTCCGCGACAGCGGATGCTCGTCGCGGAACGGCGCTTTCGGCGCCTCCTCGATCACCGCCGACCAGTGGTCGAAGATGACCAGCCGCGTCCGCACTTCCGGGGCCAGCACATGGTGCCAGCGCAACCAGCCCCGGTGTTCCAGCATCCGCAGCAAACGCGTCGTCGTTGTCGAATGATCGATGCAGTCCATCCGCCCATACACGCCGTCATCCGCAAAATTGCCGCCACGGTCGGCGTGGATCGGCGATTGATTTCCCGCCCAGCCCAGCAGCCTGCCGATGACGACCCCGATCAACTCACGCTCGTGCGCCGCATTCACGGCGTCGTCGAGCAGATCGCGGACCTGCAGCAGTTGCTGCCGGCTGTAGGTGACCGTCGTCGAATTCAGGCAACCATAGTTGTAGCAGACCGCGACGCGGGCCTGCGCCAGCGCACTGGCGCTCCACAGCAGCAGGGCAAGGAGCGATAGCCACCGGCTCATCCGTAGTGCGTCAGCAGTTCCAGCGGGTAGCGGCACCCGGCCATGAAGTCCTCGACGCAGCGCACGATCAGCGGGCTGCGGTGGCGGTCGGCCGAGACCCGGATTTCTTCCGGCGTCAGCCAGCGTGCCGCCACGATTCCGTCGTCGAGCCGGCGATCCGGCTCGTGCCCGGCGATATCGCCGCCAAAGGCAAAGCGCAGGTAGGTCACGTCCCTCGCCTCGTTGCGCCAGCTGTAGATGCCGACCAGAAAACGCGGCACGAAATGGTAGCCGGTTTCCTCGAGCGCCTCGCGCACGACGGCATCGACCAGCGCCTCGCGACACTCGAGGTGGCCAGCCGGCTGGTTGAAGCGCAGGCCGTCCTCGGTCTCTTCCTCGACCAGCAGGAAACGGCCGTCCTGCTCGATGACGGCGGCGACAGTGACGTTGGGTTTCCAGATCATGGGAATCACGCGTGACGATGCTGCCGAACTGCGGCAAAGCCGCCATTTTACCGCCAAGGAGGAGCTGAAATCGGCTAAAATTCTCGCTTTCGTTTGACCTCAGGCAAGAGATACAGGAGACAAGATCATGTCGATGGCTGACCGCGACGGTTTCATCTGGATGGACGGCAAACTGGTGCCTTGGCGCGATGCGACCACGCACGTGCTGACGCACTCTCTGCACTACGGCCTTTCCGTCTTCGAGGGCGTCCGTGCCTACAAGACCGACCAGGGCACCGCGATCTTCCGTCTCAAGGAGCACACCCAGCGACTGATCAACTCCGCGCACATCTACATGATGAAGATTCCCTACAGCTGCGAGCAGCTGATGGAAGCGCAGAAGGAAGTCGTCCGCGCCAACAAGCTCGAGTCCTGCTACCTGCGTCCGATCGCCTTCTACGGTTCGGAAAAGATGGGCGTGTCGCCGCGCGGCGCCGCCGTGCATGTCGCCATCGCCGCCTGGCCGTGGGGCGCCTATCTCGGCGAGGAAGGCCTGGAGAAGGGCATCCGCGTCAAGACCTCGTCATTCTCGCGTCACCACATCAACGTGACGATGCCGCGTGCCAAGCTGGCCTCGACCTACGCCAACTCGATCCTCGCCAACCTCGAAGCCACGCAGGACGGCTACGACGAGGCGCTGCTGCTCGACACCATGGGCTTCGTGGCCGAGGGTGCCGGCGAGAACATCTTCATCATCAAGAACGGCAAGATCTACGAACCGCAGTTGACCTCCGGCCTGGCCGGCATCACCCGCGAAACGGTGTTCCGTATTGCCGCCGACCTCGGTTACGAAGTCATTTCCCGCCCGATCACACGCGACGACATCTACACGGCCGACGAAGCCTTCTTCACTGGCACCGCCGCCGAAGTGACGCCGATCCGCGAACTCGACAACCGGACCATCGGCGAAGGCAAGCGCGGCCCGATCACCACCAAGATCCAGGCCCGCTTCTTCGATCTGGTGAACGGTCGCCTGCCCGAGTACGCCGACTGGCTGGCCAAGGTTTAAGAGAGTCTCAGGGAGAAAACAATGTCCGAGCAGAAGCAACTGACCGTCGAAGTCACCGCCCACGACCTGCCGCTGCACTGTCCGCAGCCGGATGCACCGCTGTGGGCCCGCCACCCGCGCGTCTACCTCGACGTGACGCACAATGGCGAAGTGACCTGCCCGTACTGCAGCGCCCACTACGTCTTCAAGGGCGAACTGCCCAAGGGTCACCACTGATCCCGACCGGCCCCTGCCCACCGCAGGGGCCGCGTTTCTTCCGGCAACACCATCCATGAAAGCCCTGATCGTCGCCCCCTCCTGGATCGGCGACACCGTGATGGCGCAGCCGCTGTTCGTGCGCCTGCACGAACACACCCCGAATCTCGAACTGCACGCCCTCGCCCCGCGCTGGGTGGCCCCGGTGCTGCAGCGCATGCCGCAGGTCGCCGGCGTCATCGACAGCCCGTTCGGCCACGGCCAGCTCTCGCTGAAGGCGCGCTGGTCACTGGCACGCGAACTGGCGGCAATGAAGTTCGATCGCGTCTATGTGCTGCCCAACTCGCTGAAATCGGCGCTGATCCCGTTCATGGCCGGCATCCCCGAGCGCATCGGCTTCACCGGCGAATCACGCGTTGGCCTCATCAACACCCGGCACACGCTCGACAAGGCCGCGCTGCCGGAAATGGCCGAGCGCTTCGCCCAGCTGGCCGAACCGGTGGGTGCCCCCCTGCCGCGCCCGATCCCGCTGCCGCAGCTCGCCTCGACGAGGGAACAACAGGCGGCCAGCTTTGCCCTGCTCGGCCTCGCGCGCCCCGACAAGCTCGTCGTCTTCTGCCCCGGGGCCGAATACGGCCCGGCAAAGCGCTGGCCGACGCGACACTTCGCAACGCTGGCACACGAACTCACTGCGCGCGGCTACACCGTCTGGTCGCTCGGCTCGCCGAAGGATGCCACGGTCGGTGACGCGATCGCGGCACAGGGACCTGCCCGCAACCTGTGCGGCAAGACCAGCCTGCACCAGGCCATCGACCTCATCGCGGCCGCCGACTTCGTCGTCTGCAACGACTCCGGCCTGATGCACGTCGCCGCCGCCCTCAACCGGCCGCTGACGGCGCTGTACGGGTCTTCCTCGCCGGGGTTCACGCCGCCACTGTCGCCGCTGGCTAAGATCGTCAGCCTCAAGCTCGACTGCAGTCCGTGCTTCAAGCGCGAGTGCCCGCTGGGGCATCTCGACTGTCTCGAAAAGCTCGACCCCGAGCGCGTCCTCAAGGAGTGTTTGCCATGAGCAGCAGCCTGTTCGCCAGCCCGGAAGACGCCGAAACCGCCTTCTACGACGCCATCGAACGCGCCGATCTCGAGGCGATGATGGCAATCTGGGCCGACGACGAGGAAGTCGCCTGCATCCACCCGGCCGGCCAGCGCCTGACCGGGATCGCCGCGGTGCGCGAAAGCTGGCGCCATGTCTTCGAGAGCGGTTCGCGCCTGCACGTGCGCATCAGCCACACGCTGCGCTGGAACAGTGCGCTGATGGCCGTGCACAACGTCGTCGAGACGCTCTACCTGGGCGACGACCCGACGCCGCACGGCCCGATGCTTGCCACCAACGTCTTCGTCCGCGGTGCCAATGGCTGGCGCCTGCTCTCGCATCACGCCTCTGCCGCCAGCGACACTCCGATGGCGGAAAACGGGAACGGCGTCACGCACACGTTGCACTGATGGAAGTCTCCCTGCAGGCCACATCGCCGGCACCGTTCCAGGATTACCGCGCACCGAAGTGGCTGCCCGGCGGCCACGCACAGACGATCTACCCCCTGCTGATCAAGCCGGAACTGCCGGCTTACCGGCGCGAGCGACGCACCACCCCCGACGGTGACTTCATCGACATGGACTGGGTCGACGGCGATACCGCGCAGCCGCTCGTAATCCTGTTCCACGGCCTCGAGGGGAGTTCGGGCAGCCATTACGCCATCTCGCTGATGAACGCCGTGCGCGCACGCGGCTGGAGCGGCATCGTCTCGCATTTCCGTGGCTGCTCGGGCGAGCTCAACCACCGGCCGCGCGCCTACCACTCGGGCGACTCCGACGAGATCGACTGGGTACTGCGCTGCCTGCGCCAGGAGCACCCGAAGCGGACGATCTACGTCGCCGGCGTCTCGCTCGGCGGCAACGCGCTGCTCAAGTGGCTGGGCGAAAGGGAATTCCTCGCCGGCAGCATCGTCGATGCCGCGGCCTCGGTCTGCGCACCGCTCGATCTCACCATCTGCGGCCACCATCTCGGGCGTGGCTTCAACCGCGTCTACACGCAGCATTTCCTGAATACGCTGAAGGCGACAGCGGCCGAAAAGCTCAAGCGCTTCCCCGGCATCTTCGACGAGCAGCGCATGCGCCGCGCCCGCAACCTGTACGAATTCGACGACGTCGTGACGGCGCCGCTGCACGGCTATCGCGACGCCGACGACTACTGGCTGCGCGCATCGGCAAAGCCGCTTCTGCGCGGCATCCGCGTGCCGACCCTGGTGCTCAACGCGCGCAACGATCCTTTCCTGCCGGCGCACGCGCTACCCCATGACAATGAAGTATCGGGTAAAGTGACGCTCCACCAGCCGCATGAAGGCGGCCACGTCGGCTTCGTCAGCGGCAGCCTGCCAGGACGACTCGACTGGCTGCCGCAACGGCTGCTCCATTTCTTCGAACATCGGAACTGAATCTCATGGCGATCTTTCTGCCCCCCGAAATCTTCAAGGCCTACGACATCCGCGGCATCGTCGGCAAGACGCTCACCCCCGAGGTCTGCCGCGCCGTCGGCCAGGCCCTTGGCTCGCTCGCCCGCGAGCGCGGCCAGACTGCCATCGCCGTCGGCCGCGACGGCCGCCTCTCCGGCCCGGAACTCGCCGGCGCGCTGATGCAGGGCATCGTCAGCACCGGTACCGATGCCATCGATGTCGGCTGCGTGCCGACACCGCTGACCTACTTCGCCGCCTATGAGCTCGGCTGCCACAGCTGCGTCTCGGTCACCGGCAGCCACAACCCGCCGGACTACAACGGCCTCAAGATGGTCATCGGCGGCGAGACGCTGGCACTCGACGCCATCCAGCAACTGAAGGCACGCATCGAAGCGGGCAATCTGGCCACGGGCAGCGGCACGATCCGCAGTGCCGACATCCGCAACGCCTACGTTGCGAAGATCGTCGGCGACGTGAAGCTTGCCCGGCCGATGAAGATCGTCATGGACTGCGGCAACGGCGTCGCCGGCGGCATCGCCCCGGCGCTGTTCAAAAAGCTCGGCTGTGAGCTGGTCGAACTCTTCTGTGAAGTCGATGGCAACTTCCCGAACCACCACCCGGACCCGTCGAAGCCCGAGAACCTGCAGGACGTGATCCGTGCGCTGAAGGAAACCGACGCCGAGATCGGCCTCGCCTTCGACGGCGACGGCGACCGCCTCGGCGTCGTCACCAAGGACGGCGAAATCATCTTCCCCGACCGCCAGCTGATGCTGTTCGCGGCCGACGTGCTCTCGCGTGTTCCCGGTGGCGAGATCATCTATGACGTGAAGTGCACGCGCCTGCTCGCCCCGTTCATCCGCGAACGCGGCGGCCAGCCGACCATGTGGCAGACCGGCCACGCGCTGATCAAGAAGAAGCTGAAGGAGACCGGCGCCCCGCTGGCCGGCGAGATGAGCGGCCATGTCTTCTTCAAGGAACGCTGGTACGGCTTCGACGACGGCCTCTACACCGGCGCCCGCCTGCTCGAGATCCTGTCGCGCGCGGCCGATCCGAGCGCGGTGCTGAAGGCGCTGCCGAACGCCACCAGTACCCCGGAACTGAACATCAAGATGGCCGAGGGCGAGCCTTTCGCCCTGCTCGACGAGCTGAAGGCGAGTGCCCGCTTCACCGATGCCGAGGAAGTGATCCGCATCGATGGCCTGCGCGTCGAATACAAGGATGGCTTCGGCCTGGCCCGCCCGTCGAACACCACGCCGGTGGTCGTGCTGCGCTTCGAGGCCGACAACCCGGCGGCGCTCGTACGCATCCAGGACGATTTCCGCCGCGTATTGCGAATCGCTCGCCCCAAGCTGGAGCTTCCGTTCTAGAATCGGACAACCAATCACCGCACCACCTGGTTCCCGACATGGAAGAAGCGCGCAGCAACGACGGTACCCCGACCGCGGACGACCTCTTCCTCGGACGGCAGCCCATTCTCGACCGCAGCGAACAATTGCTCGCCTATGAGCTGCTGTTCCGCAACAGCCGGCAAAACGCCGCCAACGTCTCGGACCAGGTGGCCGCGACCGCGACGGTCGTCACCAACGCCTTCGCGGAACTCTCCGTCGGTGACGCCCTCGGTCCGTACCGGGGGTTCATCAACGTCGATCACAACTTCCTGTTCAGCGACATGATCGAGTTGCTGCCGCGGGAATCGGTCATGCTCGAGATTCTCGAGACGGTCGTGCCCAACGAAGCCGTTGTCGGCCGCGTACGCGACCTGCGCCAGAAGGGATTCCAGTTCGCGCTCGATGACATCGTCGGGCTCGATGCGTCCTACGACGAAATCCTGACCCTGGTCGATGTCGTCAAGGTCGACCTGCAGCCGCTCAACGAAGACCAGGTGCGCGCCATCGTCGCGCGCGTCAAGCCGACCGGGGCGAAGCTGCTGGCCGAGAAGGTCGATTCGCGCGAGCAGATGGAGTTCTGCCGCGACCTCGGCTTCGAACTCTTCCAGGGCTACTACTTCGCAAAGCCGACGATCATCGCCGGCAAGAAGCTCGACCATTCCCAGCTGGCGCTGATGCGGCTGACGACGCTGCTGCTCGAGGATGCCGACACCGCCGAACTGGAAAAGGTCTTCAAGCAGGAACCCGGCCTCACCGTCAATTTGCTGCGCCTCACCAACTCGGTGGCCAGCGGCGTGCGCACCCGCATCACCTCGCTGCGCCACGCGATCACGGTGCTCGGCCGGCGCCAGCTGCAACGCTGGCTGCAGCTGCTGCTCTTCGCCAACCAGCAGACCGGCGCCGCAAGCCCGCTGCTGCAGCTGGCCGCAACGCGCGGCCGCCTGATGGAACTGCTCGCCGACAAGCTGCGCGGCCGCGCCACGGAGTTGCCGGAACAGGCCTTCATGACCGGCATCATGTCGCTGATGCCGACCCTGCTCAGCCAGCGCATCGAGGACATCCTCGTGCAGCTGCCGGTCGCACCGGCGATGGCACAGGCGCTGGCCGACGCGCGCGAAGGCCAGCTCGGCGCCCTGCTGGCCCTCGCGGAAGCCAGCGAATCCGGCGACTGCGAACGGATCGACGCATTGCTCCCGGCGCTCTACGGCCTCAACCCGACCACGCTCAACAACGCACTGTCGCAGGCCCTCGCCTGGGCCAACAATATCGGCCGCGACGCCGGAAACTGATGCGATGAACGCACTCGACCGCACGCTGCGCGAAGTCCTCATCGGCCGCCAGCCGATCCTCGATCTGCAGCAGGAACTGGTCGGCTACGAGCTGCTCTTCCGCACCCCCGACTGCACCGACGCGAGCCCCACCTCCGGCTGCCGCTCGGCGGCGACTGCCGGCGTCGTCTGTTCCGCCTTCGCCGAACTCGGCATCGGCGCCGCCCTCGGCCCGTACAAGGCCTACATCAACACCGACGAGCGCTTCATCCTCGACGATGCCCTCGAGCTGCTGCCGCCGCAGTCCGTGGTCCTCGAACTCGATTTCACGTCGACGCCCGACAGCGAGCTGCTGGCGCGCTGCCGCGCCCTGCGCGACCGGGGCTACACGCTCGCCCTGTCCCGCTACACCGGCCTCGACAACCGTGCCGGGGCGCTGCTGCCGCTGGTCGGCATCGTCAAGATCGATGTCATCGCCGCCGGCGACGCACTGCCGGCACTGGCCGGCGCGCTAACGCGCCTGCCGCTCAAGCTGCTTGCCGAGAAGGTCGAAACGCGGGAGCAGATGGCCCACTGCAAGTCGCTGGGCTTCCACTTCTTCCAGGGCTATTACTTCGCGAAGCCGACCCTGGTCAGCGGGCGCCAGCTCTCCGCGTCGCAACTCGGCATCATCCGCCTGATCAACCTCGTCTCGCGCGAGGCCGAGCTGCCGGAGCTGGAAGAAAGCTTCAAGCGCGAGCCCGGCCTCACCGTGAACCTGCTGCGCCTGGTCAATTCCGTCGGCGTCGGCTTCGGCCGCCGCATCGAATCGCTGCGTCAGGCCGTCACCGTGCTCGGCCGCCGGCAACTCCTGCGCTGGCTGCAACTGCTGCTGATGGCCTCGCCCGAACATGCCGCGGCGCCGGAGCGCAACCCGTTGCTGCAACTGGCCGCCCTGCGCGGCCGCCTGATGGAAATCCTCGCCGGCCGCCTGCGTCCGGATGACCGCCAGCTCGGCGACCAGGCCTTCCTGTGCGGCATCATGTCGCTGATGCCTGCAGCGCTCGGCCTGCCGATCGAGGAGATCCTCAGCCAGATCGCCGTCACGCCCGACATGCAGCTGGCCCTGACGGAACAATCGGGCACCCTGGGTACCCTGCTCGCCCTCATCGAACGGCTGGACGCCGGCGACTGGGAGGCCTGCGACGCCCTGCTCGCCGACCACCCCGCCCTGAGCCGCGAAACCCTCACGGCCGCACTGACCGACGGACTGGCGTGGATCCACGCCGACGGTCACTGAGACTTACGGACGCAACCCGCGCGCCAGCAGCCAGTCGCGCACCGCCAGCCCGGTCCCGAAATCCCACGGGCGCAGCTTTTCCGGCGCGATCAGCCGGAATTCCGCCAGTTCCTCGTTGAGCACGATCTCGCCGGCGGCTTGCACGTGGTAGGAAAGGATCACCTCGTTCTTGCGCTCGAACGGATAGACGCCGATCAGCGTTGCCGACGAGGCCGCCAGCGCAAGCTCTTCCTGTACCTCGCGCATCACCGCCGCCTCGGGCGATTCGCCGGCCTCGAGGAAGCCGGTCACCAGCCCGAAGACACCCGGTTGCCAGGCATGGTTGCGCGCCAGCACGATCTGTCCGTCGCGCTCGACGAGCGCCGCCACTACCGGCAGCGGATTGCCCCATTCGACGTGGCCGCAGGGCGCGCTGCAGGCGAGTCGCAGGCGGCCGGCGAGCGGCGTTGGCGCCAACGGCGCCCCGCAGGCGCTGCAAAAGCGGGGGGATTTCATGGAGCAAGCTCCCGCAGGTCCGCCAGCAGCGCATCGACACGTGCCGGCGTCGTATCCCAGGCGCACATGAAGCGCGCCCCGCCGGCGCCGATGAAGGTGTAGAAACGCCAGCCACGCGCCCGCAGGCCGTCGATCGCCGTTGCCGGCAGTTCGGCAAAGACGCCGTTGGCCTCGACCGGAAAGAGCAGCTTCGCCGCGGGGATCGCGGCCAGCCCGTCCGCCAGGCGGCGTGCCATCGCATTGGCGTGGCGCGCGTGGCGCAGCCAGGCATCGCCCTCCAGCATCCCCAGCCACGGTGCCGACAGGAAGCGCATCTTCGAGGCCAGCTGCCCGGCCTGCTTGCAGCGATACGCAAAGTCCTCGGACAGGCTGCGGTCGAAGAAGACCACCGCCTCGCCGACGGGCAGGCCCATCTTGGTGCCGCCAAAGCAGAGCACGTCGACCCCGGCGCGCCAGGTCACCTCGGCGGGCGACACGCCCAACGAAGCGACGGCATTGGCGAAGCGGGCACCATCCATGTGCACGCGCAGGCCGCTGCCGTGCGCCAGTGCGGCGATCGCCGCGATCTCGTCCGGCCGGTAAACCGTGCCGACCTCGGTCGCCTGCGTCAGCGTCACCACGCGTGGCTTCGGGTAATGGATGTCGCTGCGCCGCGCGATCACTTCCTCGACCGCCGCCGGCGTCAGCTTGCCGCCCTCGCCCTTCGCCGGCAGCAGCTTGGAGCCGTTGGAGAAGAACTCCGGGCCGCCGCATTCGTCGGTATCGACATGCGCCAGTTCGTGGCAGATCACGCTGTGGTAGCTCTGGCACAGCGAGGCCAGCGCCAGCGAATTGGCGGCCGTGCCGTTGAAGGCGAAGTAGACGTCGCAGTCCGTCTCGAACAGGGCGCGCAGGCGATCCGAGACGCGCCGCGTCCACTCGTCCTCACCGTAGGCCGGCGCATGACCGGCATTCGCCGCCGTCAGCGCCGCCAGCGCCTCGGGGCAGATGCCGGCGTAGTTGTCGCTGGCGAATTGCTGTTCCATGTTCACTCCTCCAACGCGGCCGACCAGGCCGCGAGTTTACGTTCGAACGACCACGAGGCGTTGGCCGGGCTCGTCGAGGGCAGCCGCAGCAATTGCCGCCCGGCAGCAGCCGTCGCCGGCACATGGCGGCGGAAAGCTGCCTCGGCCGTGCCGCCGTTGAAGCAGATGCGGCCAATTCCGGGATGGCGCACGAGCAGGCCGGCAAGGTCGTTCGGCACCTCCGACGATCGCTCGATCGCCGTATCGAGGCTGCCTGGCCGCACGCAGGACTGCAGCACGTCCCACACGGCGATACCCGCAGCCTGCAGCGCCGCAACGCGCGCAGCGTAAGGCGCATCGGCCGGAAAATGGCACACCGCCCCGAGAATCCGCCAGAACGCATTGCGCGGATGTGCATAGTACTGCCCCGCCGCCAGCGACGCGGCACCGGGCATGCTGCCGAGGATCAGCACGCGGGCCGCGACGGGAGCACAGGGGGCAGCCGGTTCAATCGGCGCGAAGCTCTGCACGTAACTCATGCGGCACCGGCAATATTGGGTAAGATGTTTTTCATCGAGTCGAAGCGAGGCCCTGACCGGGAGAGCACCATGCTGATCGGCGTTCCGAAAGAAATCAAGAACAACGAATTCCGCGTCGGCCTCACGCCGGGTTCCGTCCGCGAACTGGTGCACCACGGCCACCGCGTCCTCGTTGAGACCCGTGCCGGCGACGGCATCGCCTGCGATGACGCTGCCTACCGCGCTGCGGGCGCCGACATCGCCGACGACGCTGCGGCGGTATTCGCGGCGGCGGAGATTATCGTCAAGGTCAAGGAACCGCAGGCGGTCGAAATCGCGCAGCTGCGCCCCGGCCAGATCCTCTTCACCTACCTCCATCTCGCCCCCGATCCGGCGCAGACCCAGGGGCTCGTCGCTGCCGGCTGCACCGCGATCGCCTACGAAACCATCACCGACGCCGCCGGCGGGCTGCCGCTGCTCGCGCCGATGAGCGAAGTCGCGGGGCGCATGGCCGTTCAGGTCGGCGCCGTTGCGCTGCAGAAGCCCAAAGGCGGCCGCGGCGTACTGCTCGGCGGCGTGCCCGGCGTGCTGCCCGGCAGGGTCCTCATCCTCGGCGGCGGCGTGGTCGGCAGCAACGCGGCGCTGATGGCAATCGGCCTCGGTGCCGACGTCACCCTCATCGACCGCTCGATTCGGCGCCTGCGTTCGCTCGAGGAACGCTTCGGCGCACGCCTGAAGACGCTTGCCGCCTCGCAGGAGGCCATCGAATCACAACTGCTCACGGCCGACCTGGTGATCGGCGCAGTGCTCGTTCCCGGCGCTGCGGCACCGCGGCTCGTGCGGCGCACCCATCTCGCGCAAATGCAGCCGGGCGCCGTGCTGGTCGACGTCGCCATCGACCAGGGCGGCTGTTTCGAGAGTTCGCGACCAACCACCCACGCCGACCCGACCTACGTCGTCGACGGCATCGTGCACTACTGCGTTGCCAACATGCCTGGCGCCGTGCCGCGGACCTCGACCTTCGCCCTCAACAACGCCACCCTGCCCTTCGTGCTGGCGCTGGCCGATAAGGGCTGCCAGAAAGCCTGCCGCGACGACCGGCACCTGATGGCGGGGCTGAACGTGCATGCGGGGAAAGTGACGTGCGAGGCGGTGGCGAGAGCCCTGGGGCACGACTATCGGCCGGCTGGGGAGGTGTTGGGGATTTGATTCGAAGTGCAGATGTTGGGGACGGCCAACGCCCCTGAAGATTCATTCAGGGTTCCAGACACTTCGTCGGCAGTGGGCTTACTTTGCCCACTGCCTTGCTTCCTCTAACGAGGAAAAGATACGGAGTGGATAGGGACTCAACCTCGCACCTATATATACATTCAGAAATTCCAGCACATCTTCTTTGGGCGCAACGACGGCAATATTGATGTGAGCATTTGACTGGCTGGCAGCATTAGCGATGGCAGCTGAAAACTGGATGTCGCTAGAACTACCTTCGAAGCGTTCGCACGCAGAGAAGTCGTGTATGGAATAAGAGACCTCATCAAAACGCGGATGAGATTGAGCGTTCTCCTGCATATTGAGCAACTCTGAAGTGGTGCAGTTCCCATACCATCTGGTGTAAGCGCCTCGTTTTTCCCAAGTCGTTTCGTATGGCATCGGTGCCTGTCCCACTAGCGTTCTAGTGACATAGAAATGGTCAACAACAGCTGCGTTCTGGCTAATTCAGGAATGCAGCGGTTCCTGCCGTCGGCCTCTTTAAATCATAGCGCAGCAGAGAACCTTTCGCGCTCATTCAGGAATCAAAGACCTCCGTCCCTTGCTGGCCGTCTGTTGCCGACCCGAAGCCGAAGTTTCCGCCCAGCGGAAGCAGACGTTCCAGGTCAGGGGCGCTTCGCCTCAGAGTTCGCGAAGAAGCGGGTAGCCTATGCGCAGATGGTGCGTTAAGGCCGCTACGATTTAATCGCGATAAGAACCATGACGGTGCTATACAACTGCCGTAAATGTGGTGAGCGCTTGTGTATCTCGCTGAACACATTTGGAATGTCTGTCATCACTCCGAGGTTCATAATCTCCGTTTGTCCTTCATTCAACGTCAGCTCTAGACCAGTTAGATACGTGTCCGTGATATGGCCTTCGACTCTGCGAAGATCTGAATACATAACGTCCTTATACTCTCCGCCGGCGCTCCGAAATCGAAACTTGTAATCCCCAAATTCCGCCACCGGCACTCTTATCGACCACAACAGTTTTCCTGCGACAAACGCTGCAAATACCGCCATAAGAAAAAACAAAATAGCGAAAACCGTCAACGCACTTGGAGTGCGTATGGCCATAAATCCGCATGCAAACATTGCAACAAAGAATATTGCTGCATTGAAAATGCTCCAGTGACGGGAAGGATAAATTTTATAAATCATCTGCAATAAATAAGACCAGGAGCATTGAGTGTCCGCTATGTAGCTTCCCATAGACGGCTGCTTCTGGCCGCTAAAAGCCCTCCAGTATCGCCCGGCTCAACATGCCAGATCAATACCGTGTCGTCACTGCATGCGGTCGCAGATCGGCGCGAAGCGTTCCAGATCGATCTCGGTCGCCGCGGCACCGGCGGCCTCGAACTCGGCGCCAAGATTGGCTGCCGGTTCGCCGGCATGCGTCAGGAAGCCGATCAGCAGGTGCCCCTCGGCATTCTTCTCGATCTTGCTGACGTAGCGGAAGTTGCCGCGCTGGCGAGCGAGGTCGCGCACGCTGCACAGGAGAAAGAAGGACGAGCCGACCGAGGAGCCGACGGCCTGGATGCGGATCTCGAGCACCGAGACGCGCGGCCGGCGCTCGACTTCGGCGACGACGATGTCCATCTTGGGGTTGCCGAAGCGCTTCGAGTCAGATTCGAAGAGGTGCGTCTGTGCAACCGCGGCGGCGGCCATCAGCAGCGCGATGACGGAAAGGCAATGGCGGAATCGGGCGCCGCGCATCGCCGCTAGAGCATCTTCGACGGCAGGCGGATCTCGTCGCCGGCGACCATGAAGCGGCCCTTGCCGCGATGGTGGATCGTCCGTGGCGCCTTCACTGCGGGATCGACCCAAGCCTGCACCACTTCGAGCACGAAGAATCCGTAGGCATTGACCATGCGCGTATCGGCCACGCGGCATTCGAGGCTGGCGTAGCACTCGGCGATGAGCGGCGCGGCGACCTGCTTCGCGTCGTTCGCCGTGAGGGCGAAGCTGGCGAACTTGTCGGTGTCGGCGCCGCTGGTATTGCCGCAGCCGACGACGGCCTCGGCCAGTTCGACGGTGGGGATGTTGATGACGCACTCGCGCGTCTTTTTGAGGCGGCCGTAGCTGTAGTCGCGGTTGCTGACGACGCAGCCGACGAGCGGCGGCACGAACTCGAGCATGGTGTGCCACGACATGGCCATCACGTCCGGACCGCCCTTGCCGGCGGTGGTCAGCAGCACCACCGGGCCGGGTTCCAGCAGGGTGTAGACCTTGTCGAGCGGGAAGCTGCGTTTCGCCACGACGCTGCCCGCCTGCTTGCCTACCGGCCCTTGCCGGACAGCGAACCGCGGTTGTAGTCCTTGTCGCCGGGCATGACCGTGCGGCCGACACCAAAGGCACCGCCCTGGGCATCGACCGGGCGGGTGTTGTTCTCGGGATAGGCCGCGGCGATTTCCTTCGCCTTCGCCGCCTTGGCCGCATCGACGAATTCCCAGCGGCCGTTCGGGTAGAGGCGCACGGCATCGCCCTGTGCCGTGGTCGCGGCAACGGGCGTACGGTCGAGCTCAGGGGCTACCGGGGCAGCGAAAGCGGCGGGGGCGGCCAGCGCCACCGCCACGATCAGTGCGGCAGGCGTCCGCATCAGACGCGCCCTTCGACCCAGCCCTTGACCGAGGCCAGCGCCGCCGGCAAGGCGGCCGGATTGGTACCGCCGGCCTGCGCCATGTCCGGGCGGCCACCGCCCTTGCCGCCAACCTGCTGGGCGACGGCATTGACCAGCTCGCCGGCCTTGACCTTGCCGGTGGTGTCGGCGGTGACGCCGGCGATCAGGCTGACCTTGTCGCCATC